>WNGA01003908.1_pt1 | contig 27646 bp, 26 predicted proteins | sample 5400061 | NCBI WGS metagenome assembly WNGA01 (sample SAMN13153366, study PRJNA577476) | soil metagenome | isolation source: 100 cm soil or saprolite under grassland replicate 2 | place: USA:California | collected 2016-06-15
CTGGTGGTGCTGCTGGTGTTGGCGGTCGGGTTGAGGATGAGGTCGGTGAGGGTGTCGGCGCGGCGTTGGTCCATGGTGCGCCCGTCGGCGGGGGTGGCGGCGGCGTGGGCGGCCTGATCGATCTTGCGGTAGACGCGGGTGGCGTCGGCGGCGGGCAGGTAGGCGCGCAGTTCCGCCATGGCGTCGTCCATCGGGTACAGCACGACCCGCCGGTCGGCTTTGCGGTTCTGGTGTCGGGCGTGGGCGCCATCGGGGTCCAGCCGGGCGATGGCCTTGCGGGCGGCGCGGGCCAGTTCGCTGGTGTTCTGCCGCGCCGCCTGGGGCAGCACCGCCGCCTCCACCGCCCGGGCCACCGCCACCGGCAGCGGGTCGGTGAGTTCGGCCAGCTTCTGCACCCGGCGCAGGTCGAGGTCGCCGGCCTCCAGGGCGGCCAGGGTGGCGGGGAGCCGGTCGGTGAGGGTCAGCGCGAGGCTCAGTCGCATCCCGGCCACCGCCCGGGTCCAGCCCAGCGCCAGCGCGACCTCATCGGGGGCGAAGTCGGAGAAGAGGTTGCCCTTGTCGCTGGGTCGCAGCGCGGCGAACCGGGCCAGCGCCCGGAACTGCATGGCGTGCAGGTAGCCGACTTGTTGTTCGCAGGCGGCCAGGAGGTCCAGTTCGGTGTAGCCGCGGTCCAGTGGGTGGGCGTCGGGGTCGGTCGGGTACATGGCCTCGATGTCGAGGTCGGTGGTGGCCAGCATCGCCATGTCCCGGTCGGCCGCACTGTCGAACATGTGTTCTATGATCTCATATCCGAATGGTCCAGCACAAGAGAAAGAACCCACCCGGCCCGGCTTATCGCTCCGGCTGAAATTGTCACCTCAATGCTATGGTTGCGTATTTCGTTTGGGTGGGTGCTTGGGTCCCACGGACGCCTGTGGTCGGTCACCTTGGCACCGTGGTTCCGGGCGTCCGGCTGCCGCGCTCCCGGCCGGCTCGGCGCTGGCGCGCCTCACCGGCCGCGAGCTTGCCAACGGGAACCTCCACCGGCTTCCCAGCCGTACCCGGCCAGCGTCCCCGGCTCGGGAGCACCGCGACACCTTCGAAGGGTGGTCACCTTGCCGGTACGGAAAGGAGGGCCGCCGGAAGGCGACCCCGAAAGCGAAACCGGCCCCGGTGCACACTCCCGTCGCTGCCTCGTCTACCAAGCGCAACGACACCCGGCGTACCGATGTGACCCGACGTACCGATGTAACCGGACGTCCGGACCCGACGTACCGATGTAACGTGGCCGTGCCGGCCAAGTGCGGGCTGGGAGCTGACGCCGACCACCCGACCAGCCAGCTTCCGGCCCTCGTCGCTGGCCGCTGGCCGGCCGGGGAATGGCACTCGACGCGCCGACCGAGCCCCGCCCTCAGCCCACCGCTCCCCGGATCAGCGCCCAGGCACGTTCCACGTGCCGCCGCTCGGTCCATACCCCGCCGACGGCCAACCGCAGCGCATACGCACCGTTCACCCGGGTGTGCGTCAGGTAGATCTCCCCGGACTGGTTCAGCCGCTCCAGCAGCGCCTCGTTCGCCGCGTCTGCGCCCCGCAGCCGGAAGCAGACCAGTGACAGCGGGTGCGGTGCCACCACCTCGAAGCGTTCGTCCGCGGCAACCCACCCGGCAAACGCCTGCGCCAGGGCCACATGATCCCGGATGTGCGCCCGCAACCCCTCCGCGCCGTACCAGCGGATCACCGCCCACAGCTTCAGCGCCCGGAAGCGCCGCCCGAGCTGAATGTGCCAGTCGCGGTAGTCGACGACCGCGCCCGACTCGGTGGCCGCGTTGCGCAGGAACTCCGGCAGGATCGACAGCGCCCCGAGCAGCGGCGCCCGGTCGGCCACGTAGAACGCGTCGCAGTCGAAGTTGGTCAGCAGCCACTTGTGCGGGTTGGTGCAGTAGCTGTCGGCGTACTCCAGCCCGTCGTTCACGAATCGCAGCTCGGGGCAGACGGCGGCCACCCCGGCGTACGCGGCATCGACGTGCAGCCAGATCCGGTGCTCCCGGCACACCTCACCGATCGCGGCCACCGGGTCGACCGCCGAGGTGGAGGTGGTGCCCACCGCGGCAACCACCAGCACCGGCACCACACCCGCCGCCAGGTCCGCGGCGATCAGCCGCCGCAGCTCCGCCACGTCCATCGCCTGCGTCGCCGAATCCACCGGCACCTGCCGCAGCGCCGACTCACCCAGCCCGGCCATCACCACCGCCTTGGGGGTGGCCGAGTGCACCTGGCTGGATGCGTACACCGCGTACCGCCCGGACCGCGCGGGCCGGCCGGACGGGCCGGCCTGACCGGGCTGCCCTGCCACCCCCGCCAGCCCGTCCCGGCGCACCGCCCCTCCGCTGGCCCGGTGCAGCGCAGCCAGCAGCGCGGTGAGGATCGCGGTTGACGCCGTGTCCTGGATGACCCCGCCGCCCGGCCCGCCCGACCGGAACGCGGCCGGCAGGTCGAGCAGGTCGGCCAGCCAGTCCAGGGTGTGCTGCTCCAACTCGGTACACGCCGGGCTGGTCGCCCACAGCATCCCCTGCACGCCGAGCCCCGCGGACAGCAGCTCGGCCAGCATCGCCGGCCCGGTCGCGTTCGCCGGGTAGTACGCGAAGAACGACGGGTGCTGCCAGTGCGTGATCCCCGGCATGATCACCCGGTCCAGGTCGGCCAGCACGGCCTCGAACGGCTCGCCGTGCTCCGGCGGCGCCGCCGGGAGCTGCCCGCGCACCTCGCCGGGCGCGACCTGGGACAGCACCGGGTAGGACTCGATCTTCTCGTGGTAGTCGGCGACCCAGTCCACCACCTGCCGGCCGTACCGGCGGAACTCCTCGGGGCTCATGTGCGCGGCCATGCCCCGAACCCTAGGCCGGGTCCACACGGTAGCTGGGTCCACATGGTGGGCCGGGTCCATACCGTGGGCGGGGTCCATGTCGTGGGGCCGGGTCCGCACGCGTGAGTTCCTTGCTGGACTGGAAGGATTCTGACGCAAAGTGTCAGAACCATTGGAGCGGGACGTGCGGGACGAGCAAGGGCTGTCGCCGCGGGACGAGCGGCTGCGCCGCTACTGGGACAAACACGCCAGCTCCTACGACCGGCAGATGAGCTTCTTCGACCGGCGCTTCTTCGGCGACACCCGCGACTGGGTCTGCTCCCAGGCGACCGGTGACGTGCTGGAGGTGGCGATCGGCACCGGCCTGAACCTGCCCCACTACGCCGGCGATGTGCGGCTGACCGGGGTCGAGTGGAGCCCCGCAATGCTCGACATCGCCCGACGCCGCGCGCGGGAGTCGGGCCGACAGGTGGACCTGCGTGTCGGTGACGCCCAGGCGCTGGAGTTTCCCGACGCCTCGTTCGACACCGTCGTGTGCACCTTCTCCCTGTGCGGCATCCCCGACGACGGGCAGGCCGTCCGCGAGATGGACCGGGTGCTGCGCCCCGGCGGTCTGCTGCTGCTGGCCGACCACGTCGAGGCATCGCGGTGGTACGCCCGCATCGCCCAGCGGCTGATCGAACTCCTCACGGTCCCGCTCGGCGGCGAACACTTCCGCCGCCGCCCTATCACCCACGTACAGGCCCTCGGGTACGCCATGGAACGCCACCACCGCTTCACGCTCGGCATGGTCGAACGCCTCGCCGCCCGCAAGCCCCATGATGGCGCCTGACGGAGCCCGTCGCACCAAGCACATGACCAAGAACGTCGGGCAGCAAGGCGTGGTGTGAGTGGTAGGCGCCGGGCGGTTCAGTCCCGGCCCGGACAGGTACGCCTGATTGGTCGGACTACGGCCCACGCGTCAGGTCCGGGGCGCGCCACACCGGCTGGCCTGCGACCCAGGTCTGGGTCACCCGCGTCTGGGGTTGGAACGGGTCGCCGTCGCAGATGACCAGGTCGGCGGGCTGTCCGGGGGCGAGGCCACCGGCGCCGGGTACGCCGAGTGAGGCGGCCGCGGTGACGGTGTGCGCGCGGACCGCTTCGCTTTGGGTGAGCGCCTGCTCGGGTTGCAGTTGCCGGCCGCTCGGGCGGCGGCGGTGGATGGCGGCGCGCAGGTTGTGTAGTGGGTCCAGCGCGCCGCACGGGTAGTCGGAGCTGAGCGCCAGCGGTACCCCGGCCTGCTGCAGCAGCCGGGCGCCGAACGCGGTGAGGTGCCGGTCGGTTCGGGTGGCGCTGATCATGTCGCCGTAGCGGGGGATGAAGCCGGGCTGGTATGAGGCGGTCGCGCCGCTGGCGGCGACGAGGTCGGCGGTGGCCGGGTCGAGCAGCAGGAGGTGGTCGATGGTGGCCGTACCTGGCGGGATGCCGGCGGTGCGCAGCGCGCGGGCCGCCTGCGCGACGGCGAGGTTGCCCAAGGCGTGGATGCGCAGCCGCACCCCGGCGTCGGCGTAGCCGGCGATCAGGTCGGTCAGCTCGGTATCGGTGTAACGCAGGTACGGGGTGTGCAGGTGGCCCGGTCGCAGGATCACCTTGCGCCGCAAGGCTTCCCGCAGCGGCCCGGTGGCGCGCATCCGCCACGCCTCGGCGGCGGCGCCGGCGAACAGGTCGACGACCGCGCGGGAGGGCAGGCGGAAGGCGGCACGTTCGCCGCCGTCCGCGAACAGCTTGACCTCGCGGCCGGCGTCACCGTAGGCGCCGTCGGGCGCGGTGGCGGGGCCGGGTGGCCGGCTGAGCATCCCGGCCGGGGATCCGGTCGCCCAGGACAGCCGCAGGCGGCTAGTGGCCCGGAGGGCGAGCATCCGCCCGTGTAGGTCGGGCGAGACGTATGGGTCGTGCGCGTGCGTGACGCCGTAGCCCAGGCAGCGGTCGGCCTCGGCGGCCAGCACCGCCGCGGCGCCTTGTTCGCCGCGCTGCGCCTGCGTGTCAGCCAGCGCACGCTGCAGGGCGACGCCGTACGCCGCCTCCCACACCTCGCCGGTGGGCCGGCCCCGCCGGTCCCGGGTGACGTCCTCACCGAAGTCGCCCGCGCGGTGGTCAGCCAGGCCCAGCGCGGCCAAGCCCGCCGACGAGAGTGCGCCGCGGTGCATGTCCAGCGTGCTGACCAGGACCCGGCGGCCCGGCGCGGCCTCATCCAACTCCCGGGCGGTGGGTAGCCTGCCGTCCGGCCAGGCGAACCGGGGTACCCGCCAGAACAGCAGCCACGGCGCCTGCGGCGCGGCGTCGGCCGCGACCCGGACCGCGTGTCGCGCCTCGGCCAGGCTGCGCCATTCCAGCCCGTCGCCGCCGTGCGGGAACCAGGCCGCCTGGCTCAGGTGCAGGTGCACGTCCACGAACCCCGGCAGCACGTGACAACCGGGCAGCTCGACGACATCGTCCGCTGGCGGCGGCGGCTGCTTCGCCTCCTCCAGGGCCGCCACCCGGTCATCCTCGACCAGCAGCCAGGCCGGGCGTGGGGCGCAGGTCGCGCCGGCCCACACCGTCGAGCCGGTGAACAGTCGCCGGGTCACAGTCGCTCCCCTCAGCTGCTGCTCGGGCCGGCGCCGCGCGGCGCCGGCGATCGCCGAGCACGAGCCCGGCCCCGCGGCCGCAGACGCTGGCCGTTCATATGGGGCCAGCGCGCGCGGCATGCGTCCGGTGTCCCCTCGGGAGGCCCACTCGTCCGGTGTAGAGACATCGCCACGCACATCTCCAGCCTGTGCCGGGCGAAATGCCAGATCTGGCTGCCCAGGCCGAGCCTCGCAGTCGTCATCCCGTGCATGCCAGCCTGCCCTCTCCGCCGGCTCCGCCGGGTGCGCGCCGGATGGCCCGTGCATCGGATCCGTTCCACCCAACGGTCCCGCTCTTCGGTTACCCGAGCCGCCCGTGGGCGACACCTGCCGGTTTCCTTACCGCCTCAAGACGCCGCCTTGAGGTGACCGGCCGGCCCGAACCGTGTGACGCGTGACGCTCACCGCTTCTCCCTAGGGCGGGTCCACCAGCCGGATCCGGACCGCCCGGAACTGGGCCGGGCACCCCCGCAGCACTGCGAGCCGCGGATCCGGCGTGGTCAGGAACCGGTCCGTGGCCAGCGCGAACACCCCGGCCAGACGGCGGTCACCGCGCAGCGCGTCCACCGCCCGCCGCTCCCCGCCGAGCACCACCGCGTCGAGCGTGCGCCCCGGGCCCGGGCCGCGCAGCCGTGGCAGCAGTACCCCGGCCGCCTCGTCCGCCGCGGCCGCCGCCGCCCTGGCCGCCTGCCCCTCCCGCCGGCGGGCGAACCGCTGCTGCGACCGACCGCCCGCGGCGGTACGCCCCTGCACCAGCCGGGAGCCGACCTTCGACGCCACCAGCCGCTCACCCTCGAACACCCCCGCGGCGTGCCCGCCCAGCCGGACCAGCAGCACCCCGACCACCCGCTCCCGGGTGGCGTGCCGGATCAGGGGCTCCGCCACCAGGCCACCGTGCTCGCCGCCCGGCTGCACCGGCGGGAACGGCGGGTGGCACTCCGCCACCGCGCCGTCCGCCGCCTCGAACGTCACCACCGCCGCGTACCGGCTGCGCACCACCCGGTGCCGCTCGTCGAAGCCGGCCAGCCAGCGTGCGATCCGCTCCGGCGAGACCGCAAGCCAGCGGCCACCGCCTGCGGCCGGTCGGGCACCCATGCAGGGCAGCTTATGGACACACAGCGATGGGGTGTCCGGCCGGCCACGCCGGTGTACGAGGATGGCGGGCGTGACCAGCCGCATCGCCGCCCTCGCCGCCGACCCGGGCCGCCTGCTCGCCATCGACCGGGCCCACGTGTGGCACCCGTACGCCAACATGCTCGACCCGGCCCCGGTCCTGCCGGTGGTCTCCGCCAGCGGTGTCCGGCTCCGGCTGGCCGACGGCCGGGAGCTCATCGACGCCACCGCCTCGTGGTGGACCGCCATCCACGGCTACCACCACCCGGTGCTGGACCGGGCGCTGGCCGAGCAGGCCGCGGCGCTGCCGCATGTGATGTTCGGCGGCCTGACCCACGCCCCGGCGGCGGCGCTGGCCGAACTGCTCGTACAGGCCGCCCCGGCGCCGCTGCGGCACGTGTTCTTCGCCGACTCCGGCTCCGTCTCCGTCGAGGTCGCGATCAAGATGGCGTTGCAGTACTGGCGGTCGCGGGGCCGGCCGGCCAAGTCGCGGCTGATGACCGTCCGCGGCGGCTACCACGGCGACACCTTCGGCGCGATGAGCGTCTGCGACCCGGTGAACGGCATGCACCACCTGTTCAGCGGCGTGCTGCCGCAGCAGGTGTTCGCGTCCAGGCCGCCGGGCGGCTTCGACGCGCCCCTGGAGGGGGAGTACCTGGCCGAGCTGGCCGAGCAGGTCGGCAAGCACCGCGAGGAGCTGGCCGCGGTGGTGATCGAGCCGGTGGTGCAGAACGCCGGCGGCATGCACGTGTACGCGCCCGGCTACCTGGCCGAGCTGCGCCGGCTCTGTGACGAGCACGACGTGCTGCTGGTGGCGGACGAGATAGCCACCGGCTTCGGCCGGACCGGCGAGTTCTTCGGCTGCGCGCACGCCCGGGTCACGCCCGACATCATGTGCGTCGGCAAGGGGCTGACCGCCGGCTATCTGTCGCTCGCGGCGACCCTGTGCACGCCGCGGGTGGCGGAGGGGATCTGCCGCGGCGAGGCCCGGGTGCTGATGCACGGGCCGACGTACATGGCGAACCCGCTGGCCTGCGCGGTGGGCGTGGCCAGCATCGAGTTGCTGCTGTCCGGGCCGTGGCGGGAGCGGGTGGCCGCCATCGAGGGGTGGCTGCGCGACGGTCTGGCGCCGGCCCGGGAGCTGCCCGGGGTGGCCGACGTGCGGGTGCTCGGCGCGATCGGCGTGGTGCAGATGACCGCGCCGATCGACGTGGCCACGGTGCAGCGGGTCGCCGCCGGGCACGGTGTGTGGATCCGGCCGTTCAACGACCTGATCTACACCATGCCGCCGTACGTGACCGAACACGACGACGTGCGGGCGATCACCGCCGCCATCGTCGCGGCGGCGGCGCTGTAGGTGCTACACCGCCCGCACGAGGGCGGCCAGCCGGCGGGTGAGGTCGTCGGCGCGCTCCAGCGGGATCATGTGGCCGACGCCGCCGTACACCACCAGCTCCGCGCCCGGGATGGCGCCGGCGATCCGCCAGGAGTGCACCGCGGGAGTGAGCCGGTCCCGGGCGCCGCCGCACACCAGCACCGGGCGGCCGGCCAGCCGGGGCAGCACCGCGGTCCGGTCGTGGTCGTCCAGCGTCTGCCGGAATGCGGCGAGGGTGTACGGCGAGCAGCCGGCGATCATCTGCGTCGCGGCCCGCACGTCCGCCGGCACGGCGGGCCGGCCGAACCCCAGCCAGCGCACCCCGAGGTGGAGCAGCCCCGGCGGGATCCGGCCCGGTCGCTCACCGCGCGCCAGCATCCGCCGGTTGAACGCGCCCTCGAGCCACGGCCGCAGCGGGGCCAGCCGGGGCGGGAGGTCCAGCGTGATCTCGGCCAGCCCGCCGGCCGAGCTGGCCACCAGCGCGACCGCGGCGACGCGGTCCGCGACCACCCGGGGGTGCTGCTCGGCCAGCGCCATGATGGCCATGCCGCCGAGGGAGTGCCCGACCAGCACCACCGGGCCGTCCGGCGCCGCCCGGGCCAGCACCTCGGCCAGGTCGTCGGCCACCTGCGCGATGGTGGCACCGGCCGGCAGCACCGGGTCGGACCGGCCGTGCCCGCGGTGGTCGTAGGCCAGCACCCGCACCGGCCGCCCGCAGGACAGCGGCAGGTGCTCGACCTGGTGCCGCCAGGTGCGCGAGTCCAGCGTCCAGCCGTGCATCAGCAGCACGGTCACCGGCGCGGCCGGGTCGCCGTACTGCTCCAGCTGCAGCGTGGTGCCGTCGCGCAGCACCAGCCGGGTCGCCGTCGGGCTCGCCGTCGGGGGCGTCGCCGGGGTCGCGGCCGGGGGCGTGGTGGACACGGCTCACTCACACCAGGTACGCGCGCCGCAGCAGCCGCTCGCCCGGGCCGCCGGCGACCAGGCCGACCTCCCGCAGGAACGGCATCAGCCGGGAGGCCGACCACCGCAACGACTCCCGGTGGTGCGGGTTGGCCCGGGCCACCGCGTACGCGCGCCGCGGGTCGAGCCCCACCGCGGCGTACACCCGCGGGTGCACGAACGAGCCGACCACCTCGTGCGCGGCGTAGCCCAGCATGGCGCGGTGGAACACCAGGGCCGGCGCCCGCATGCCGGACATCTGGCGGACCACCTCCTCCCGGGCGTACCGCACGTGCCTGGCCTCCTCGACCACATGGATCCGGTTCACGGTGCGGACCAGGGGCTGCACCCGCTCGTCCTTCATTGTCTCCCGCTGGAAGCTGTCCAGCGTCTCCTCGGCCACCAGGATTGCCGCCCAGAAGCTGGCCCCGCCGAACCCGGTCTTGAAGATCCGCCCGAGCTGGTGCCGGACCCGGCCGGCGCCGTACGCGGGGCAGCCCAGCTTCTCGATCATCCGGGCGAACATGACCGAGTGCCGGGTCTCGTCGCCCACCTCGGTCAGCGCGTACTGGGCGTGCCGGCTCAGCGGGTCCCGGTCGTAGACGTGCCGCACCAGGAACTGCATCAGGATGATCTCGAACCACATCCCGACGCTGGCGATGCTGGCCACCTCGTGCCGGGACAGCTCGATCCGCTGCTGGGCCGACATGCCCTCCCACAGCCCGGTGCCGTACAGGCTGAGCCGCTCCGGCGGGGCGAAGTACATCCCGGCCAACAGCGGGGCATCCCAGTCGACGTCGACGGTCGGGTCGTAGGAGCGCTCGGCGGAGGACCGCAGCAGGCGGGCGGCGGTGAGCTCGGCGTCGGCGATCTGGAGTGGACGGGCCACGGCGCACCCTTCCTTCGCAAGCTGGTCCTTCCGAAGCTGGCCGTTACCTGAGGTAACAGTTACTACTGGTAACATGACGCATCTTCCGGCGGCTGTCAAGAACTGCCCGGTCTCGGAATGGAGGACGCCATGGGCACCGACGCGCGGCGGGAGCGCTGGCGCGGCCACCGCGAGGCGCGGCGCGCGGAGTTGGTGGACGCCGCGGTCCGGGCGATCCGCGCCCACGGCCCCGGGGTCGGGATGGGCGACATCGCCGCCGAGGCGGGGGTGACCAAGCCCGTGCTGTACCGCATGTTCACCGACAAGGCGGACCTGTACGTGGCGGTCGGCCAGCGGATGGCCGCGGACTTCCTGGCCCGGCTGGCCCCGGCGCTGGCCGACCTGGAGCAGACCGAGAGCCGGCAGCGGGTCGCCGCGGTGGTGGACGTGTACCTTGCCGCCGTCGAGGACGACCCGCAGCTGTACCGGTTCGTGGTGCAGCAGCAGGGCCTGGACCGCCGGCCGGACCGGGACCTGGTCAGCGACTACGTCGCGCTGGTGGGCAACACGCTGGCCCGGATCATCGGCGACCGGGCCCGCGCGCACGGCCTGGACGCCGGCCCGGCCGAGCCGTGGGGGCATGGGCTGGTCGGCATGGTGCAGGCAACCGCGGACTGGTGGATGACGCACGGCCAGCCGATCAGCCGGTCCGCGCTGACCGACTACCTGACGCAGCTCATCTGGCTCGGGCTGGCCGGCACGCTGAGCGCGGCCGGCGTCGCCGGGCCGCAGGCTGTGCCCCAGACCGGGTCGCAGGCAGGGCCGCAGGCTGTGCCCCAGACCGGGTCGCAGGCTGTGCCCCAGACCGGGTCGCAGACCGGGTCGCAGGCTGTGCCCCAGACCGGTTCGCAGGCCGGGCCGCAGACCGGCTCGCTGGCCGGGTGGCAGGCCGGGTCGCAGGCCGGGCCGGTGCGGGTGCTGCGGTCCGACGGGCCGGGCTGACGGCTACCGGCCGGGTGCCGCCGCCCGGTCGCGCTCCACGCCGGCCACGAACTCGCCCACCCATGCCGCGAGCTGCTCCGGATGGCTGTACGGGAGCCAGTGCCGGGCCGGCACGGTCCGCCGGCACAGCCGCGGTGCCCAGCGCTCGGCGTCTGCAAGCAGCCACGGGTCCACGAACCGGTCCCGGGTGGGCACTACCAGCTGCACCGGGATCTCGGTACGGCGCTCCCGGGGCCGGCCGACGCGGTTGGCCCGGTACAGCGCCAGACCGTGGCGGCCGTCCACGCCGGAGGGCCGCACCGGCAGCCGCTCCGCCCGCCGCAGCAGCCACCCGGCCAGCCCGCTGCGCCAGCCCAGCTCGGGCAGCAGCGGGAGCCGGAAGTACCCGATGTACCAGGACCTGGCGAGCTGGCGCAGTGCCCGCAACCAGGTGCGTGGGTGCCGCCACTGCGCCCGCAGCCACGCCCCGGCGTGGTCCAGGCAGGGTCCGGACAGCGAGGTGAACGAGGCGATGCGGTGCGCCAGCCCGGGGTCGGTGACCGGCTCCCAGAGCTGGATCGAGCCCCAGTCGTGGCCCACCAGGTGCACCGGCGCGTGCGGGCTGACCGCGTCCAGCACGGCCACCAGGTCGGCGGCCAGCCGGCGCAGGGTGTACTCCGACCGGCCGCGCGGCGCGTCCGACCTGCCGGCGCCCCGCACGTCGTAGGTCACCACCCGGAACCGGCCGGCCAGCAGCGGCACCACCCGGTCCCAGAGCGCCTGGTTGTCGGGGTACCCGTGCAGCAGCAGCACCGTGGGCCGGCCCGGCTCGCCGTGCACCCGGACCGCCAGCCCGACCCCGCCCGGGGCGATGACCCGGCGCTCGATGCTATTGGACACGGGCTCCAACCTCACCCGGACGGATCGTGGTGTCAAGGCAGTACCGACCGATACCCTCGCCGAGGTGAGCACCGAACCGGCTCGGCGTTCCCACGATCCCCCTCCGGGCTCCGAAGTTCCCCCTCCGGGCGGCCAGGTTCCTCCTCCGGGCTCCGAAGTTCCGCCTCCGGACGGCCAGGTTCCCCCTCCGGGCGGGCACGGCAGCGGTCGGGCTGGGAGCGGTCGCGCCGGCGGGAGTCGGGCCGGGAACGGACGCGCCGGCGGGAGTCGGACCGGCGGCGGCCGGCGCCGGCTGTCGGTGCAGCGACGCCGGGACGAGCTCATCGCGGTGGCCCTCGAGCTGTACAGCAGTACCCCGGGGCACCAGGTGTCCATCGAGGACGTGGCCGACGCGGCCGGTGCCTCCCGGGCGCTGGTCTACCACTACTTCGGCGGCAAGCACGGGCTGTACGTGGCGGCACTGCGGTCCGCCGCGGCCCAGCTCTGCGACCGGCTGGTGGCCACGCCGGGGGAGCCGCCGATGCGGCAGCTCGACCTGGCGGTCGGGCACTACCTCGACTTCGTGGAGCAGCACGCGGCCAGCTTCGCCGCCCTGCTGCGCAGCGCCGAGTCGCGCCGCGACGACGAGATCGGCGGCATCGTGAACACCGTCCGGCAGGCCATCTTCGACCGGCTGCTGGCCGGGCTCGGCGTGACCGAGCCGGCCGGCGCGCTGCGGCTGACCCTGCGCGGCTGGATCGCCGCCACCGAGGCCGCCTCGCTGGCGTGGCTGGACTCCCGGGAGGTGGACCGGGAGGTGCTGCAGCGGCTGCTCACCGGGCAGCTCGCCGCGATGCTCGCCACCGCCGCCGGGGAGGACCGGCTGCTGGCCGCGCAGCTCACGTCGCTGCTGCAGAGCTGACCGGCTCCGGAGGCTGCTGCGAGGCATCACCGTCCGTAATGCGCATCTTTGGCAAATGCTCCATGTAGGGCGCAGCGTGGCCGCGGCGGAGCTGGCCGGCGGACCGGGCCGGTCCACAGTGGACGGTGTGTCCAAACCCGCTGCTCAGCGGCGAGCCGCCGGGGCGCCTGGCGCGGCGGGCGTACCGGCACTGCGCCCGGCCGGCTGCCGCCACGGGTCCGGCCGGCTGCCGTCCGTTACCCGCTGCACGCGGTCCGTGCTGCGCCATCCGGCAGCCAGCGTTCTGACCCGATTTCTGCCCCTTCGGACACGGAGGGTGATTGGTCTTGACGGGGAGTTACCTGCAGTTCCACCATTCCTGATAAGCGGATCCGTGACCCATCCGTGATGGACCTGAAGCATTTCTTTGCCTGCGTCGAGTTGATGGCGCGCGGCTGCAGGCCCGTTTCCACGATGACAATGGCGTACGTCGGGAGGTCGGGGCGTTGAGCGTTCCACGCATCTTCTTCGCCGTGCCGTTACTCGCTCTCGGCGCATTTCTGCCCGCGGCGGGCCACGGGCCGAAGCCGGCTCCGGCGGGCGCGGTGGGCATGGAGCACGAGGAGTTCACCGCCGAAACGGTCACCATTCCGGTCGGCGGGACGCTCACCTTCGTCAACAACTCGCGCTGGTTGCACGTACTGGGACCGGGTGAGCGCGGCCGGCTGGCCGGTGTCTCCGGCGTTCCCGACATGGGTACGCGCGGCGCGCATATGTCCGAGACCGGGGACACCTACACCACGGCGCGGTGGAACACCCCCGGCACGTACCACATCACCTGCTCGCTGCACCCCGAGATGACGGTCACCGTCGTCGTGGCCGGTTGAGCGAGCACCCAGAGCCCGGTCGCCGCGCGTCCGTCGCCAGTCCGGCGGTGACCGGCCCTGCCGAGACGAGTAGTGAAGGGAGGTTGTCATGTCCGCTCTCATCAGCAGCGTCAAGCACGCTCGCTATGCGATGGGGTCGCTGACGGCGGTGCTGTTCCTGGCCTGCGCAGGCGGTTCCTGACCGAACTCCGCACGGCGGGCAGCCCTTCCGCTCGCCATGACCGGACCGGGTGGTGACCGCTGCGATGTGGATGCAACCCAGGGGCGCCGCCCGGTCCGGCACCACCAGCCTAGAGACCGATGGCCGCCTGGAGACCACCGATGGCCCCCTGGAGACCGATGGCGAGGAGGCACGATGTTCGAGACCGGCGTTCGCCAGTTCCGGATGGCGATGTCGATGGTGTGGGGCCGCCGGGTGGACCCCGACAACATCGGCCGGCTGATCGGCGACGCGCTCGCCACCCTCGCGGAGTTCGGCGAGCCGGGCATGGACGTGCAGGCGCTGACCGACGGGCCGTTCGCCGATCCTGCCGCCCGTGCCGAGTTCCAGAACCGGGGGGTACGCCGCACCGCGCGCCGGCTCGACAGGCTGTCGCCGTTCTACTCGCAGCGGTTCGCCGCGGCCGGCGTGCAGCCGGACAAGCTCAGCCTGGACACGCTGCCCGCGGTACCGGTCACGGTGAAGGACGACCTCCTCGGCCGTCCCGCGGACTTCCGCTGCGCCGGTGTCGAGCCGTGCCTGACCACGCGCACCACCGGCACCACCGGCCGGCCCGCCGAGGTGTGGCTGTCCCGGTACGAGGCGGAGCTGTGGCCGGCGCTGGCCGCCCTGTCGGGGCTGCTGCGGGACGAGATCCGGCCGACCGACTGCCTGCAGGTCAACATCAGCTCGCGGGCCACCGCGGCGGTGCAGCAGGACGTCACGCTGTGCCGGCTGGTCGGCGCGACCTGCCGGGTGGTCGGCGTGGTGCCGCCGGACGAGGCGCTGGACAGCCTGCTCGACGGCGCGCCCACGATGCTGTCGACCTACCCGAGCTACCTGGCCGAACTGGTACTGGCCGCCCGCGCCCGCGGCCTGGCCCGCAACGACTTCTCGCTGCGCCGCATCGACGTCGGCGGCGAGGTGCTGTCCCCGACGCTGGCCACGGCCGCACGCGCGACGTTCGGCGTGCCGCTGGTGAACGACTCCTTCGGCATGACCGAGGTGCTGCCGGTCAGCGGCCGCAGTTGCGAGCACGGCCACCTGCACCACGACGTGAACATGGGCCTGGCCGAGGTGCTCGACCTGGACTCCGGCGAGCCGGCCGCGCCCGGCGAGCTCGGCACCGTGGTGGTGACCCCGTACTTCCCGTACCGGGAGTGCATGCCGGTCTTCCGGTACGACACGCGCGACCTGGTGCGCCGGCTGCCGGACGAGCCGCTGTCCTGCGAGCTGGCCGGCGTTCCGGCGACCTCGGCGATCCTGGGCAAGGCGAGCCAGGTGCTGTGGCTGGGCACGAGGCCGGTGACCACCCGGGACCTGGTCGAGGCGTACGACGCGCTGCCCACCCGGCCGTGGCCGGCCCGGTTCGCCGCCGAGGTGCGGGACCGCCGGATCCGGCTCACGATGCCGGTCTCCGCCCTGGACAACTACGGGGAGGCGGCCGCCCGCGGCCACTTCGCCGACCGCGGGCTCGACGTCGACATTGCCGTCGTGCTCGACGAGGACGCCCGGTCGCTGCGCCCGCTGCGCTGCGACCTGCGCGAGACGACCTTTGCCGCGGCGACGGTGCCGGCCGCGGTCTGAGACGCACCCCGAGAACCGGAGCTCACGATGCCCAACCTCCTCCTCCCGCAGACGATGTTCACGCTCGTGTGCGTCCTGGTGGGCGCCATCGGAACGAGCGCGTTCGCGTTGTTCTACTTCCGCCGGGTGCGGATGGAACGGCCGGCGATCGGCACCTTCAACGGCCGCGACATCGTGGTCCTGTTCGGCTTCATCGTGACCCTCCCGGTGCTCTACCTGTTCCTGCCGCACTGGGCGCTCACCTCGTTCCTGGTGCTGACCTTCCTGGCGTCGCTGTCGATCGGGTACCGCACGCTGCTCCCGCCCGGCCAGCTCTGGCTGCTCATCGGGCTGGCCATCGGCGCCAACATCTGGATCGCCCGCACCATGCTCGGCACCGTCGTCGGCTGGCAGCTCTACTGGGCGCTGACCAGCGTGATTGTGCTGCTCGGCGCGTCGGCGGTGGCGAACCTGTACGTGCAGGGCGGCATGTACCTGCGGCACGTGGCGATCTTCGCCTTCGCGCTGGCCTTCTACGACGCGATGTTCAGCCTGGTCATCCCCCTGACGCCGCTGCTGGCCGACGCGTTCATCGGCTACCCGCTCGACCCCTCGGTCGGCATGCGGCTGGGCATCTACAACGCGAACATCGGAATCGGCGACCTGCTGGTGTACTCGCTGTTCATCATCGCCGCGTTCAAGGCGTACGGGCCTAAGGCGGCCCGGGTGGCGATGGGCCTGATCGTGGTGTTCGGCTCGGCCATGCCCGCGCTGGCGCCGCTGGCGATCTCCGCGGTGACCCGGGGCAACGCCAACATCGCGGTGCCGGCCCAGGCCTGCTTCGGCCCGGCCGCGCTGCTCGCCTACCTGTGGCTGCGCCGGCGGTACGGCCGGGAGCGGTCCATGGTCGAGTTCCTGGCCAGCGAGGACGTGGTGCGCCGCGAGCCCGCGACCGTGGCGCGGCCGGTCCCGCAGCTCGCCGGCGGCCGCCCGTCACCGTGAGGCGGGCGTAGGGCGCCTGACCCGCGGCTGGTCCGTGCCGCGGGGCGCCTGACCCGCGGGTGGCGAACTCCCGCCCGCAAGGCGGCCCGAACGGGCATGGTGCGGCGGGCGCTGGATGACTACAAAAGGGACACGTCATCCGGGACGTTGTGCGGCTGTGCCCACTCGCCGCAGCCACCCGTAGCGAGAGGAGCAACGCATGTCACTGGCCAACATCAACTTCAGCCAGCTCGTGCTGCAGGGCGAGTCGTACGACCCGAGCCAGCACGAAGGGAGCATCTGCGCCTACGACTCGGCGGTGGTCTTCAGCGTGGAGTGCACCAACACCGGCGAGCATGCCGCCGGGCACTTCAAGGTGCTGTTCCGGCTGGACGGCCACGCCACCCACTCCGTGGACATCCACGGGCTGTCGCCGGGCGCGTCGGAGTGGGCGCAGTGGCGGCACGACGCGCTGCACGAGGGCGACCACGAGATCTACGTGATGTGCGACTACGGCGACCGGGTGCACGAGTTCGACGAGACCGACAACTCCTACAGCTACCCGTTCAAGGTGTGGCCCGGCGTGGACGCCTGCCGGTCGGTGAGCTTCGAGGCGGAGACGGTGACCGGGCACGTGGACCCGCAGGGCGCCGCCAAACACGGTTGGCACCAGGTGGACGTCAGCTTCGTGATCAAGGACCCGAAGGGATCGCCGATCCGCGGCTACCGGTTCTTCTCCCAGTTCTTCGGCCCGGAGGGCCAGGAGAGCTACGGCGGGGAGGACGTCGGCGACAGCCAGATGAACGCGGCCGGCATCCTGACCCGGCCGAACGTGTGGCTGCAGCCCGAGGGCACGGTGCGGCTGATGGGTGTCGCCGACATGGACGCCGGCCACCAGCCCGGCCCGATGCTGGAGGGTGTCGCCCGCTACAAGGTCGCCGCCGGCGCCACCTCGATCGGCTTCGACGTGGACCAGGGCAAGGAGGTCGTGACCGTCACCGCCACCAGCTCGCGGGAGGCCAGCGAGAAGGTGACAGCGGAGGGCCACGCCGGCATCCAGATCGAGATCCTGGAACTCGGTGGCAGCGTCGGCAGCGAGCACGGCACGAGCCGCACCCAGGGCCAGGAGATCCAGTACCAGGTGACGCTCGGTACGCCGGCCCTGACGGTCACCCAGCACTAGGGTGGTTGCGGTCGGGCCGGTGGTACCCGCTGCCGCCGGCCCGGCGCAGCGACCGGGCGCAGCCGCTCACGTGGGCGGCCGGGGGGCGGCCGCTAGCGCAGCCAGCCGACATGGTTGTGCAGCAGCGCGTAGCCGACGAACGCCACGGTGTCGAGCAGCGCGTGCGCGAGGATCAGCGGCACCAGCCGGTTGGTGCGCTGCCAGAGCCGGCCGAACAGCAGACCCATCGCCAGGTTGCCGGCACCGCCGCCGAAGCCCTGGTAGAGGTGGTACGAGCCGCGCAGCGCCGCCGAGACGAGCAGGCCGCGGTTCTCCGACCAGCCGAGCTGGCGCAGCCGGGTCAGCAGGTAGCCCACCACCAGCACCTCCTCGGCCCAGGCGTTGCCGGCGGCGGCGGCCACCAGTACCGGCAACCGCCACCAGGTGTCGCCGAGGGTGCTGGGCAGCACGGTGAGGTTGAGGTCCAGCGCGCGGGCCACCAGGTACAGCCCGAGGCCCGGCACGCCCACCACCACGAACAGCACGGCGCCGGCCGCGGCGTCCCGGCCGGGGCGCGTCCGGTCCAGCCCGATCCGGGCCAGCCGGATGCCGCCGGACCACAGCAGGTACCCGCCGAGCGCCCCCCAGGCGAGCAGTTGCGCCACGCCGGCGAGCTGGAACGCCAGGTCGATCAGGTTGGCCGCGGCCTGCGGCACGTTCAGCGCCACCGCCTGCTGCGACAGCGGAGCCGGCTGCAGCAGCGCGTCCAGCAGGGACAGCAGGCTGCGCAGCCCGGACAGCCCCAGGGTGACGCTGAAGACGATCACCAGCTCGACCGTCAGTGCCCGCCTGGCGACCGGGTCGGCGACCGGCTCGGGCTCGGCGGGACGGTCGGGGCGCAGCCACGGGCGCCAGCGGGATGGCACGCCGCACGCTACCGCGCGAGGTACCGCGGCCCCCGGCGCGGCGCGGTCGGCCCGGCCCTCCGCGGTGTCAGGCGTACCGGCGGTTCCACCGCCCGCGGTCCAACCGCCACCCGCCGGAGGCCATCGACCTACCCGGGCCACCCTGCGGCCCGGGGCGGGGCGGTGGGGGTAACCCCAGTAACCAACCGACCGGCCCGCCCCATACGCCGCCGCGGCCGCGGGTGGCACGCTGTGCAGGTGACCACGCAGACCGGCATGGTGGGCGGGGCGGTGGGCTCCGGCGCGGCGTCCGGGCGCTCCCGCGCGGCCCGGTTGGCGGCCGAGTTCGGGTACGCGGTGAGCGACCTGCCGATCGCCATCGCCGGCTTCGTCTTCGTGGTGGTGACGCTCGCGCTGGGCGCCGGGCTGGCGGTCACCTTCGCCGGCCTGCCGATCATCGCCGGCAGCGTGCTGGCCTGCCGGTTCGCGGCGGTGGCCGAGCGGGCCCGGGCCAGGGCGCTGCTGGGCGTGGAGGTCGGCGAGCCGGCGCCGTTCCGGCCGGGGCCCGGCTTCCTCGGCTGGCTGCGCGCGGCGCTCGGCGACCTGACCGGCTGGCGGGCGATGCTGTACCTGCTGGCCAAGTACCCGCTGGGCCTGGCCGCGTTCATCCTCGCCGCGGTGTTCTACCTCGAAGGCCTGTACCTGCTGCTCTACCCGCTGCTGCACTGGATCGGGCCGCTGCAGTACGACGAGGCCGGCCGCGGGCACCACGTGCTGACCGTGCAGTTCGGGTCGGTGTACATGGACACCTGGTGGGGGGTGCTGGCGCTGTTCGGCGCGGGCCTGGTGCTGCTGGCCTGCGCGCCGTACGTGGTGCACGCCATGGTCACCGTGGAGGGCGCGCTGGTCCGCGGGCTGCTCGGCCCGACCCGGTCCTCGGAGCGGATCCGCAGCCTGGAGCAGACCCGCGGGCGGGCGGTGGACGACTCGGCCGCCGCGCTGCGCCGCATCGAGCGGGACCTGCACGACGGCGCCCAGGCCCGGCTGGTCACCGTCGCGATGGATCTCGGCATGGCAAAGGAGACGCTGGACGCCGGCGAGCTGGACCTGGACCAGGCCCGGGAGCTGGTGCAGACCGCGCACCGCAACGCCAAGGAGGCGCTGACCGAGCTGCGCGACCTGGCCCGCGGCATCCACCCGCCGGTGCTCGACTCCGGGCTGGAGGAGGCGCTGGCCAGCCTGGCGGCGCGCAGCGCGGTGCCGGTGTCGCTGCACGTGCACGTGCCACGGCGGCCGTCGCCGGCGATCGAGACCATCGCGTACTTCTGCACCGCCGAGTTGCTCACCAACGTGGCCAAGCACGGCAGGGCCAGCCGGGCGCTGGTGCACGTGGGGGAGTCCGGCGAGGTGCTGCGGCTGACGGTGGCCGACGACGGGGCCGGCGGCGCGAGCGTGGACGGCGGCAGCGGGCTGCGCGGGCTGGTGGACCGGGTTGGCGCGGTGGACGGCACGATGCGGGTCAGCAGCCCGCCGGGAGGGCCCACCGTGATCACCGTCGAGCTGCCCGTGCGAGCCTGAGGAGGACGCGTGCGGGTCGTCATCGCCGAGGACTCCGTGGTGCTGCGGGACGGCCTGGTCCGGCTGCTCACCGCGCGGGGTCACCAGGTGGTGGCCGAGGTGGGCACCGCGGACGGGCTGCTGCCCGCCGTCGCGGCGCACCAGCCGGACGTGGCGGTGGTGGACGTGCGGATGCCGCCGACGCTCACCGACGACGGGCTGCGGGCGGCCATTGAGGTCCGCGCCGCGCACCCGAAGGTGGGCGTGCTGGTGTTCTCCCAGTACGTGGAGACGCGGTACGCGGGCAAGCTGCTGGCCGCGCGCTCGGAGGGCGTGGGGTACCTGCTGAAGGACCGGATCGCGGACGTGAGCGAGTTCCTGGACGCGCTCACCCGGGTGGCCGCCGGCGGCACGGTGCTCGACCCGGACGTGGTGTCCCAGCTCCTGCGGGCCAGCCAGCGCCGCGGCATCGCGGACCTCACCCCGCGGGAGAAGGAGGTGCTCGGGCTGATGGCGGAGGGCCGGTCCAACGCGGCGATCGCCAGGGCGCTGGTGGTCTCCGGCGGTGCCGTGGAGAAGTACGTGACCAGCATCTTCACCAAGTTCGACCTGCCGCCGTCCGGCGACGACCACCGCCGGGTGCTGGCGGTGCTGCGCTATCTCGACGGGTGACGGCCGGTGCCCCCGGGTCCATGCCACCATGTCGGCATGGAGCGCCTCAGCGAGATCGGCGACGTGTTCCGGCGGTGGGAGCGGGAGACCCCGGACGTCGAGGCGGTGCGGTACGGCGAGCAGGCCTGGACCTGGGCGCAGTGGGGGGAGCGGATCCGCCGCGCCGCGCAGGCACAGGTGGCCGCCGGCCTGCGCCCGGGGGACCGGGTGGCGTTCCTGGACCGCAACCACCCGGCCTGCCTGGAGACGACGCTGGCCTGCTCGCTGGTCGGCACCGCCAACGCGGTGGTCAACTTCCGGCTCGCCCCGGACGAGATCGGGTACGTGCTGGCCGACTCCGAGGCCCGGGTGCTGTTCGTCGGGGCCGACCTGCTGCCCGTGCTGGACCAGCTCGGGGACACGCTGAAGGCGGTCGAACGGGTCGTCGTGGTGGGCGGCGAGGCGGACGGGTACGAGGCGTGGCTGGCTGCCGCCCCGCCGGTGGAGCCGGCGTACCGGCCGAGTCCGGACGACTGCTTCCTGCAGCTCTACACCTCGGGCACCACCGGCTTTCCCAAGGGCGCGATGCTCACCCAACGCGGCATGTGCGCGCACACCGTGGCGGTGGCGGAAGCCGTGTCGTTCACCCGGGACAGCGTGAGCATGGTGGCGATGCCGCTCTTCCACGTCGGCGGCACGAGCTGGGCGCTGCTCTGCATGTACGCGGGCGGCCGCACCATCGTGGTGCGCGACCTGGTGCCGGAGGCGGTGCTGGACCAGATCGTGGCGCAGCGCGTCACGCACGCGTTCTTCGTGCCGGCCGTGTACGGCTTCCTCCTCCAGGTCCCGGGCGTGGCCGAGCGGGACTGGTCCAGCCTGCGCTGCCTGGCCTACGGCGGCTCGGCCACGCCCCTGCCGCTGCTGCGGCGCTGCCTGGATGCGTTCGGCGTGGACTTCTACCAGGCCTACGGGCTGACGGAGATGTCCGGCGTGTCCACCATCCTGGGCCCGGCCGACCACCGCGACCCGGCGCACCCGGAGCGGCTGGCCAGCGCCGGCCGGCCGATCGCCGGAGTGCAGGTCAAGGTGGTCGACCCGGCCACGCTGGCCGAGCTGCCGGCCGGCCCGGATCACCAGGGCGAGGTGTGGGTGCGCTCGGAGCAGCACATGGCCGGGTACTGGGGCCGGCCGGAGGCGACCGCCGAGATGCTGCTCGACGACGGCTGGCTACGCACCGGCGACGCCGGGTACCTGGACGCCGACGGGTACCTGTTCCTCACCGACCGGATCAATGACATGATCATCTCCGGCGGGGAGAACGTGTACCCGGCCGAGGTGGAGCGCGTCCTGGTGGAGCACCCCGCGGTGGCCGAGGTCGCGGTGATCGGTGTGCCGGACGAGAAGTGGGGGGAGACGGTCAGGGCGGTCGTGGTACCCGCGCCCGGGGCCGCCCCGGACACCGCCGAGCTGATCGACTTCTGCCGGCGGCGGCTGGCCGGGTACAAGTGCCCGACCTCGGTGGAGGTCGTGGACGCGCTGCCCCGCAACGCCACCGGCAAGGTCCTCAAGTACCGGCTGCGGGAGCGGGCGGCCGGCGCAGGCTGACTGCCCCGGCTGACTGCGGTTCACGGGCGGCCCCGGAAGCGGGCCACCACGTACAGGCTCGGGCCGGTCACCGGCCTCCCGCCGGCTACCGTCCAGGGTGCGCCGCCGGACCAGGAGCTGCCGGCGGGCGTCCACCCGGTACTCCGCCGTGGCGTCGGCCCGGAAGCCCGGTGTGTCGATGGCGAACCGCCGGGGCAGCCCGGTCCCGCCGACACCCGCCGCGGTGTTGATCACCTCCACCACGAGCAGCGTCCCCGGCCGGGCATGCGCGGTGTAGGTGGCCATCACCCGGTCCAGGTCGGTGTTGGCGTGGACGTTAGCCACCGCGTACCGAAGCTGACGATCGCCTCGAAGGTGCGGCCGAGCCGGAAGCACCGCATGTCCCCGGTACGGAACTCGATACCCGGCCGGCGCACTCGCGCGTAGTCGATCATCGCGTCCTGGTAGTCCACGCCGACGCAGTCCGGGCAGCTCTTGGCCAGGTACTCCAGGTCCCGCCCGGTCCCGCAACCGATGTCCAGCACGCTGTCCGGCGTGCGGCCCAGGTAGCGGGTGAACAGCCGGTCGCACATCCGCGGCACGGCGTGGTTCTCGCCGTCGTACACCGCCTCGTACAGTTCGGGCCGCTGGTACAGCAGGTTCCTGACCGCAGACTCCATGACGCCCCCCGGCCCGGTAATCTGTGACGGTTAGTAGCATGTTAGGCACGGACGGTAACTAACAGTCAACAGCGCCGGCGGGGGCGTCACCGGCAGGGGGGCGTCACCGGGGCCGCAGTTCTTCAGCCGTCGCCGTCGACCCGGGAGTCGACCAGAGCGGCCAGCCGGTGCAGGGCGTCGCGCATCTCGGCCTCACCGTGTCGTCGTGGCCCTTGTTCTCCGGTTAGGCGGCCAACACGTCGATGGTGAAGTCGTAGTGCCCGGCGAACGCGACCGCCTCCGGATGCAGCGGCAGCGCCTCGCCGGGAGCGACCTGCCGGCGCACCACGGTCTTGGTCCGGTCATAGACGATCGAGCCGGGCACCCTTCGCGATCCCCACATGGGGCGGTGGGTTCGGCCTGATCGGGCCAGAGTGAGGGCGGCGAGGGTGCCCGCTACGCCGAAGCCGGCGACGACGTGGGCGGGGTTGGGGGTCTCAGCGAGGATGCCCGCGGCGAGGATGGCGGCTGCTTGACCGGCGATCACGCCGGTGCTGACCACACCGAACGCCTGGGCGCGGTGGTCGTTGGGTACCGCGGACACGAACGCGACGTTCGCGGCGATCTGGTAGCCGCTGCCGGCCGGGCCAGCGCCCACAGCAGTGAGGTGAGGGCCAGCCCCGGGTCGGCGGCGCAGGCGATGAACGGGGCGCGGGACAGGCCGAACTCGCCGCCGATCTCCAGCAGCTCGTTCGGATGACCTCGTTCCCGGGCGTCGTGCGCCGCAATGATTGCCCGGCCTGCGGCGTCGGCGTCGCCGAGCTGGGCCGCTGCCTGGGCACCGAGAAGGTGCAGCGTCGCCGCGTCCTGGCCGTCGGCCAGATAGTCCAGGCCGCTGGCCGCGAGGGTGCGGCACTCCCGCGGCCTCGCCTGCCACTGCGTGTGCGACGCCAACTCAAATCGTAGCCGCGCCATCAGCGGGCGATGGTCGATCACGGTCGCATACGCTCAGCCAGCCCGCAGCAATTCCTCACCGGCCTGCGGGAATCCCAGGTACTTGGCGGCGACGGCCAAGAGGTTGTGTAGACAGCCGAGCAGGAAGTGCAGCTCGCTCTCGTCGCGGGGCCACAGTCGCCGGTCCAAGGCGGTGTGGATGCGGTCCCGGACCCGCCGCAACTCACGAAACATGGCGAACGGTTGCCGGTGACGAACTCGCGCGCCAAGCGGATGACCTCGGCGCGGAGCTGTTCCAGGGTTGCCTCGCCGATGTCACGCCGTTCGGCGTGTTCGGCGTGCTCACTGCTGCCGTGCGCCGTCATGACCACCTCGTGTTGTACGCCAACGTGTACCCCGGCCTGGTCATCGGCGCTGTTCGAGGAGGGCGACGCGCCGCCTTCTCGACGGTAGGCGATTCCGACGGCCGCCGCGAGGCCCGGGGGCTGCGGCCACGCCCGACTCCAGGCAGCAGCGTCACCGGCAGGCACCAGTACCACACCCACGTCACCGCCGGCGCCAGTACCGGAGCTCGGCCCCGAACCGATCTCGCGCCGATCGATGCGGGGTAGTGTCCCGCCTTGCCATAGCCGCTCCCTCCGCGACTTCGGACCAGACTCCTGTCACCGGCCATACAACTGCCCAAACCATTGGGCAGCCGCCCAGTCAAGCCCGTGACGCGACCATACGCGCGCCTTCCGGTCCGCGGACGCGATGAACGCGCCGGACGGGAGGAAGGCCGTGCGACGCGCGGCTTTATCCGCTGTCGATAGGTTTCGGGCTGGTCGCGTCTGGCCATGCGCTCATTCTGGTTGGTGCTCGCACGATCGATGGCGTGGTTGTCCGCGCGGTCCGAAGTTTGCGGTGGTTTGTCGGTGTCGGCACTCTGGCGGCATCACGCCGGCCGGCGTGCCGAGCCGGGGTGCCGGTCGAGGTTGCGGCTAGCGCGCCTGGGGTGTCCCAGACCGCGTCGGTCACCCCGGAGGGATGCACGGCGAGTTGCCCGCATGCCGGTAGGCGGGGTGGGAAGGATGCTGCTCACGTCGGTGTGAGAGGGGTCGTGCATGAGGGAGTGCCACCGGAGCATCGTTGACGTGTACGTGGTGCTTCGCCGTCCCGATGGCCGAGTCTTGTTGTTGGAGCGGTCGAACACCGGGTACGCGGATGGTCAGCTGTGTCCGCCGTCGGGGCATCTTGAGCGGGGTGAGTCGGTGGTTGATGGGGCGGTCAGGGAGGTGAAGGAGGAGGTCGGGGTCGTGATCGTTCCTTCTGATCTCGCGTTCTGTCACGTCGTTCACCACAGGGGTCCGGGAGAGTCGGAGGGGCGGGTGGGGTTCTTCTTCACGGCCGAGCGGTGGCAGGGTGAGCCGGCGAACATGGAGCCGGACAAGTGCGCCGGTCTGATGTGGGTTGATCCGGCTCGTCCTCCCGCGCATACGGTGCCGTACACGGCTGCCGCATTGGGTCAGATCGCGGCCGGGGCTCCGTTCGCGCTCGACGGCTGGTGAGCGGCGGTCGGCGGCGCGGGGTCAGCGTTGCCGGTTGAGGAGTTGGTAGGGGTAGCCGCGCCGGTCCCGTTCGCCGAGTCCGACGTTCAGCTTGTCGATGGCGCGGGTGAGTTCGAGGGTGGCGTCCTCGACGGTGGTGGCCGCGCCGATGTATTCGAATTCCACGAAGCTGCCGAGGCCGGTGACGGTGTCGACGGCGACCTCGACGGTGTCGTTGAGGGTCCAGGTGTCGCGGGTTTTGTCCACGGTGACCAGCTGTGGGAAGTCCAGCGCGGCGAGGAGTTGGCGGACGGCGTGGCCGTCGGTGACGGTGGACTCGAATTCGTCGCAGTGGGTCTGTTCGGCCGCGCCGAGTGGCAGCCACCGTTTGAGGTTGAGGGACGCGACGCCGTCCTCGTCACGGACGCGGAGCCACTCCGAGACGATGTCGTGGGAGAGGAAGTCGCGGTGCGGCGCGTTGTAGTAGGTGTCTATCTGCCGGGTCTGGCCGTGCCCGGTGGCGCCGGTTTCCTTCAGTCGGGCGCGCAGCAGGTCGGGGTCGGCGATGCGGTACTTGCGTTCGACTTCGGTGTACTTCACGGTGCGGATTCTCCATTCGGCTGGTGATCGGGTGGCCCGGGGGTCAGCACGGTTCGTTGTGTCGGTCGAGGGCGAGCGCGTGCCAGGCGTGGTGGGCGACCTCGTGGGGTGGGCGGGTGCCGTCGATGGTTGGTATGCCGTTGCTGGCGGCCCAGGACAGGTAATGGCCACGTACGTTTTCGAGGTAGCCGCTGCCGAGGGTCTCGAACCGGTTATGTTCGGTCTGCCGGGCGAGCCGGTGCTGGGCCACGGCGCCGGGTACGTCGAGGTAGGCGGTGCCCTCGATCGGCAGGGCGGCGTCCAAGACGTCGCGGATGGCTGACAGGAGCGTCTGGTTGGCCTCGGCCACTGCGCCGTAGGCGATCAGCGCCGCTGTCCAGCGTTCGACGATCAGCAGGTCTGCGGGTTGGCGGCCGACGCATCGGAGGGTGCGGGTGCTCTGCAGCCGGGCGGCGGCGAACGCGAGCGTTTCGGTGTCGCCGCTGATCTCGTCGTGGCGGACCGCGTCCATGACCGCAGCGCGGAGTTGCTTGCCGAAGTCGGTGGCCAGCGTGGGGTCGATGATCTGGGCGGTGCCGCCTTCGGCGCGCCACCGTTCGGCCAGGGCGTGGGCGAGGGTTGTCTTGCCGCACCCGTTTGTCCCTTCCAGGCAGACGATCACCGGCTGCCTCCGGGTTCTTCGGTGAGCCATGCCGTGGCACTGTGGGCCGCCGCGTCGAGTAGGCCCTGTTCGTCAGCGCCGGCGAGGGCGGCGGAGACGAGCCCGGCGCTGAACGCGGCGCCAGCACCCAAACGGACCTTCGGCTTAGTGGAGCGCGGCGTTGTCAGGTGACGACCGGTTGCGGAGGCGAGCGCAGCACCGGCTGGTCCGGCGGTGGCGACGGCGTAGCTGGAGGAGGCGGCGTCCCGGAGCGCGGCTGCCGCATCGGGGAGGGTCCCGGGCCCGTGGTGGCTGGACTGGACGAGGAACGGTCGCAGGTCGGCGAGGCCGCGGGCTTTGTCCAGCGGGCGGCTGCTGCTGAGGTTGACGATCAGCCGGCGGTCGGCGTCCGCCGGGTGCTTGTGTAGCTGATCGATGAGGTAGTCCTCGATCTCGTCGTAGAGGTCGACGTACAGCCATTGCGCGCCGGCCAGGTCGAGTGGTTCACGTGGTGTGGTTGGTGGTGGCAGCAGCCAGTGTCGCTGCCCGGTCGGGGTTTGCAGGACCGTGGATGCCGTGACCGGTCCGGGTCGGGTGTCGACGGGTTCGACGCGCATGGCAGCCGGTTGGCTGCCGCGCAACAGCGCGAGGTCTGCGGTGGTGGGACGCAGCAGCACTGCCCGTACGGGCTGGCCGCGTCGGGACAGCTGTTGGGCCACGATGACCACGTCGTTGCCGAGCAGGACGGTGCTCTGGACGGTCTGGCCGTAGCCGGACAGGCTCAAGTCGGCGACTGGCAGGCAGGTGACCTGGCTGATCGTGCCGACGCAGACCACCGCGCCGGTTTCAGCCGGCACGGCGCCGCCCCAGGTGCCGCGGGTCGAACTCGACCGCGAGGGCCGGTCCGCTGCCGGAGGTTGGGGTGCCGAACGTGTGGATAGCAAGGCGACGGAGCAGGGCCATGATCTCCTCGTTCCCGGCGTCGGGCGGCAGCGCGGCGGCCGGAAGACCCGGCGGGGGTAACACCGTCGCCAACTGGGCGGTGGTCTGCGGGAGCAGCGTGACGGTCAGGGCGAGCAGCAGCGCGAAGGTGGCATCCCGGTGCCGGAGCACCAGCGCCGCGGAAGCCGATACCTGCTCGGGGCTGGGTGCGACGCGCAGGGCCATCCTCGCCTGGTACACCGGGGTGAACATGCCCTCGGCCCACACCCGGCACCAGGCCGCGACCGCGC
>WNGA01002752.1_pt1 | contig 27645 bp, 20 predicted proteins | sample 5400061 | NCBI WGS metagenome assembly WNGA01 (sample SAMN13153366, study PRJNA577476) | soil metagenome | isolation source: 100 cm soil or saprolite under grassland replicate 2 | place: USA:California | collected 2016-06-15
GTATGCCGCCACCAGTCGGAGGACGTTGCCCTCGAGGCGCCGAATCACGGCATCGTTGGCGCCACAGACGCGGGCGGCGTTCTCGGCGACGGCGTCCAGGACCGGCTGGAGCTCAGTCGGCGAGCTACTGATAACGCGCAGAATTTCGCTCGTGGCCGTCTGCCGGTCAAGGGCCTCGGTCAGATCGTGGTTGCGGTCCTGCAGCTCCTGGAAGAGGCGCGTGTTCTCGATGGCGACGACGGCCTGGTCGGCGAAGGTCTCGACCAGCTCCATCTGCTTGGCAGTAAAAGGGCGGACCTCCATGCGCAGCACGGAGATGGCTCCGACCACCACACCCTCGCGCTCCATCGGCGTGGCCATGACGGTGCGGAACCCGAACCGCCGTTGCAGCTCTCGGCCGAGCCGATGCTCCGCCTCCGGGACGGCCGTGACGTCGGGCAGGTGGATGGTCCGGCGCTCAAGCACCGCCTGGCCGGTGGCGGAGGTACGGTCGAGCGGAAGCGCAACATCCGTCTCGGCGTGGCCCAGCGAGCCGAAGCCGGCCACCCGCACCAGGCGGTCGGCTTCAACCCGGTAGATGAAGACGCCCGCCCCGTCACAGAGTCGCGCGGCGCGCTCCGCGACGGCTTGGAGCACCGGGTGCAGATTGGCCGGCGACCTTGCGATCACCCGCAGGATCTCGGCGGTGGCGGTCTCGCGGGCCAGGCCTTCGGCCTCGCGCTCTCGGGCCACGGCCAGCTCGCGCTCCGCCTGCGCCAGTCTGCGCTGCAGGTCGGCGTGGCGCTCGGGGCCCTCAGCGGTCATTGGGCTGGACCCCCGGCGCCTTGGACGGAACCAGCCTCGACCTCTCCCCCAGCCGCGGACTGGCGAGACGCTATCAGACGCGGCACGACATGCACGGCGCGTGACTCCCCAGATGACTTCGGGCACCGCGTGCCGGTGTGCGCCGCTACTATCGCTCGCCCCTCGCCGCTCGTCAAGCTTGACGGTCGCTAACCGTGTCCGAGAACTGCCCGGCTCGGCGACCTGACAGGGCTCACTCATGTCAGCCGCCCGGAGACACGGCCGAACCCCGGATGGGCTACTGCGGGATGCGCAGGACCTGGCCCGGGAAAATCAGGTTGGGGTTCGTGATTTGGTTGCGGTTCGCTTCGAACAGGCGGGGCCACTGGTTTGCGTCGCCGTACTGTCCCAAAGCGATCCCCGACAGGGTGTCACCAGACGCGACCGTGTACTGGGCGAAGCCATGGTACGGGTCGATCAGGGCCCGACCGAAGGTGATTGGGACGACCACCTTGTTCAACTCGTCGCCCAGTCCGGACGCGGACGACTCGAAGACTTCGAGAGTGCCCTGGGGCGTCGATGGCACAACACCAAGCGGCAGGGAGGCGTGGAAGTTGCCCAAGATCCCGGTCCCGCCGGCCATGATCGAGACCTGCGCCAACTGCGCGCCGTTGTCGTCGCGCACCCGCGCGGCGATCACGCCCTCGAAGCCGGTGCCGACCCCGCAGACGTCGACGGGATCGTCGACGAGGTCGAACGGCCGTGGCTGCCGCACGCTGATCGGCGGAAAGCCCGCCATGCCGCCACCTCCCCGGTAGTCGCTCGCTGAGGATGGCAGAGAGGGTTCGCGGTTGTCAAGTTATCGCGAGCAATTCGCGAGCTGGGTCCGTTCTCTGCGACCCTCGGGCCGGCGGCCGCTGAAACCTTGGACAAGACCCGCCTTTAGGGCCGGTTGGTGGCTGGCTTGGATTGCTACAGGGCTATCGCGTCCCTGCGCAGGGCTGTCAACCTTGCTCGCAAATTCAGGGTAAGGGCGACGAGTTTCGAGTTTCCCATTTCGAGTAAACTGGGGTCGAAACTCGAAACTCCGAACCGGGAGGCTCGAATGAGCGCGCACGGGCTACCAGGCGGGATCATGGGCAAGATCCTGCGGGTGGATCTGACCACCGGAGCCGTCACCACCGAGGACCTGACGCCCGAGGTGGCGCTCATGTGGGTCGGCGGGGTCGGGTTAGGCGCGAAGATCCTGTACGACGAGGTCCCGCCCGGCGTCGAGTGGGATGATCCGGAGAACCGACTGATCATCGCCGCTGGCCCGCTCGCCGGCACCAAGGTGCACGGGGCCGGAACCTACTGCGCCGTGCTCAAAGGGCCGATGACCAACCTGGCCGGCTCGACCCAGGCCAATGGTTTCTTCGGGGCCTACCTCAAACAGTGTGGCTACGACGCCATCATCCTCCAGGGCCGCGCCAGCCAGTGGCAGTACCTGTGGATCTCTGACCAGGGTTGCGAGCTGCGTGATGCCAGCCACATCATGGGCCTCGACTGCTGGGACGCGGACGAGAAGCTGCACGCCGAGCTTGGCTACAAAGAGCGGATGATGAGCTTCATCGGCATCGGCCCGGCCGGCGAGAACCTGGTCCGCTTCGCAGCCATCTCCGGCGACAAGGGCCATGTGGCGGCCCACAACGGCGTGGGCGCGGTGATGGGTTCCAAGCGACTCAAGGCGATCTGCGTCCCGCGCGGCAAGCAGAAAGTGCCGGTCGTCCACCCGGAGCAGCTGCCGGAGTACGCCGACGCGCTCTTCGAGCACGCGTACGAGTTTCGCGATCGCTGGCTGGCGCGCGGCGGAACGGCGGTTGGGCTTTCGGACATGGAGCGGATGGGGGCGCTGCCGGTCCTGAACTACACAACCAATCTCTTCCCCGAGCACGAGCGGATGAACGGCCTGACCTTCCGCGAGAGCTTCGACGGCCGCCACACGCCGTGCTGGGGCTGCCGCATGAACCACCTCCACACCGGCGTGATGACCTGCGGTGACGAGGCTGGCTACGTGGGCGAGGAGCCGGAGTACGAAGGCTTCGCGGCGTTCGGACCGCAGATCGGGGTGACCGACCAGAGCGTGGCTTTCAAGCTTTCGAACGTGGCCGACCGGATCGGGATCGACATCAACGAGACTGGCTGGCTGATCGGCTGGGCCATCGAATGTTTCGAGAAGGGCGTGTTCGCCGTCGAAGACACCGACGGTCTGGAGCTGCGCTGGGGCAACGGCAAGGCGGTCGAAGATCTGCTCTGGCGGATCGGCCGCCGCGAGGGTAAGCTCGCCGATCTGCTGGCCGAAGGGGTAATGCGCGCCTCGCAGCGGGTCGGTGGCGAGGCCGCGAAATGGGCCATCTACGTAAAGAAGGGCGCTAGCCCGCGTGGCCACGACCACCGCGGGCGTTGGACCGAGATGCTCGATACCTGCGTCGGCAACACCAGCACGATCGAGGCCACGGCCGGGGCCGACCCGACGGACTACCTGGACATCGAGCCCGTCAGGGACCGCTTCGACCCAATCGACGTGTCCACGTTCGTGGCCAGGATCAACGGCCGCCGCCTGTTCGACGACTCGCTCGGGGTATGCCGCTTCGACTCCCAGGACCTCCAACTAGAGCTGCACTGCTTCAACGCGGTAACTGGCCTGGACTACACGCCGCGAGACGCGCTGCGCAAGGGTCGCCAGATCGTCCATCTGCTGCGGGCCTTCAACTTCCGCCACGGCCTGTCCACCGACGTCGAGGAGCCCTCGGAGCGCTACTTCGAGCCGCCGACAGACGGCGCCGCGCTGGGGACGGACCCGCGCGCTCAATGGCCGACGATGAAGCGGAATTACTATCGTCAGATGGGCTGGGACGAGGAGACGGGCAAACCGCTGCCCGAAACGCTGCGAGACCTCGACCTGGAGTGGCTCGTCAAGGACTTCTGGCCGGCAGTGGTTACGGCAGCGCCGTGACTGCGCGCTCACGGGCATCTGTACCGCGACCGTGAGGGAGCGGCCGAGCGGTTTGGGCTCCGCTCCGTTACGGTCGCGTTACTGAGGTCGCACGCCCAGGGGCTGAGTCCAGTGAGGGGATCAACATGGGACTGCTAGACGGCAAAGTCGGCTTGGTGACCGGTGGGGGGCGTGGGATCGGGCGGGCGATCGCGCTGCGGTTCGCTGCCGAGGGCGCCAACGTGGTCATCGCCGACGTCAACGAGGTCGGCGCCCGCTCTGTCGCCGATGAGGTGGCCACGACCGAGGCGCGCGCGCTCGCGATTCGAGTCGACGTGACCAAGCTGAGTGACATCCGCGCCATGGTCAGACGTGCCACGGACGAGTTTGGGCGGATCGACGTGCTCGCCAACAACGCCGGGGTGATCAGGGTGGCGCGTCTGCTCGACGTGACCGAGGAGCATTGGGACCTTGTTATGAGCGTAAACGCGCGGGCAGTATTCTTCGTGCTCCAGGCGGTCGCGCGACAAATGGTCGAGCAGGACCCTGGCCCGGACGGGCTCCGCGGGCGGATCATCAACACGGCCTCGATTGCGGGCCGCCCGGGCGGGCGGCCGATGTTCGCGCCGTACGCGGCCAGTAAGACCGCCGTTATCTCGATCACCCATTCGGCCGCCGCGGCGCTGGCGCCCTACGTCACGGTCAACGCGATCTGCCCGGGTCGCGTGGAGACGGCGATGTGGGAGCAGATCGATACCGAATGGGGTGAGCTGGAAGGACTGCCCAAAGGCGAGGTGTGGCGCGAGCAGATCGCTCACATTCCACTCGGCCGGCCCGAGCGGCCCGAGGACGTGGCCAACGTGGCCGCCTTCCTGGCTGGCCCGGATGCCACCTACATGACCGGCCAGGCCGTGACGGTCGACGGCGGGCTCGTGATGTCCTAACCAGTCCAAAGTCTCAAGTCCAAAGTCCAAAGTGGAGCGCCTCGGGACTTGGGACGTGGGACTTTGGACCTTGGACCTTGGACTCGTTTTAGCGGCCGCCCAGCTCGGCGAGACGGCGCAGGTCGGCATCGAGCGCCTTTTGCTCCTCGCCGTAGCGCCCCCAATCGGCGGCCCGCAACGCTTCCTGAGCCCGGCCGAAGTGTTCGCTGGCGGAACGGATCAAGGTCGCGACGTCGGGGGAGAGCGGGCCTGAGGGTATCTGGGGGCTGGGCGCCGGGCCGCTCTGAACAGCCGCCTGCGCGCCACCTCCGAACAGCTTGGCGATCGCTTCCTCCAGGCTAGGCTCCATGACCAGGCGATTGCCGGTCGAAAGGATCACTCGCTTCAGCTCCGGGATCGGTCCGTTTTCGGCCTGCAGGTAGATCGGTTCGACGTACAGGTTGGATGTCCCGACCGGGATCACGAGCAGGTTTCCGCGGATGACTCGCGAGCCGGCCTGGCTCCAGAGGGTGAACTGGGATGAGACGGTCGGGTCCTGATCGATCCGGCCCTCCACCTGGAAGGGGCCGTACACCAGCTTCTCTTTGGGGAACTTGTAGACTAGCAGCTTGCCGTAGTTTGGCTCGTCGGAGCGGGCGGCCAGCCAGGCAATCATGTTGTCCTTCCCCAGGGGGGTGAACGGCTGCATCAACAGGAACTCCTCGCGGGCCTGGCCGGGCAGCCGCATGATGACGTAGTAGGGGTCTACGGGCTGTTTCTCGTTGTAGAACTTCTCGAAAGGGATCCCCCAGACATCCTCGCGGTTGTAGAAGACGGTCGGGTCTTGCATGTGGAACGTCTGGTAGCGCCCTGACTGGATTCGGAACAGGTCCTCCGGATAGCGGATGTGCTGATGAAATGCGGCCGGCATCTCGGCCATCGGCAAGAACAGCTCGGGGAAGATCTCCTGGTAGCTGCGCAGCAGCGGATCGTCGGGGTCGGACACGTAGAACTTCATCGTGCCGTCGTAGGCGTTGATCACGACCTTGACACTGTTGCGGATGTAGTTGAGCCAGGTGTTGAACGGCCGCCAGAACTGGGGTTGAGAATACGGGTAGCTGCTCGTGGTCGTGTACGTGTCGAGCATCCAGACGAGCTGGCCATCGGCGACGACGATGTACGGATCGCGATCCTGCATCAGAAACGGGGCGACCCGCTCGACCCGCTCGCGAACGCTGCGCCGATAAACGATCTCCGAGTCAGGACGCACGGCGCCGGAGAGGAGGATGTTGCCGTCGCGGAAGCGCACCGCGTAGAGCAGGCGCCGGAAGAAGCTTCCGATGTTGACGCCGGTGTTGCCCTGGTGGCGGGCTTCGACGTTCTCATCACCGCGCGGGTAGTCGAACTCGGCCTCGTTGGTCTTGACGATCACGTAGCTGGCCGGATGGGTTCCGTAATAGATCTCCGGCCGCGTGATCGGAACATCACCTCGCGGCGGAACATCCTGAATCAAGAGCTGGGGCCGCCCCTCCTCGGCGACGGCGCTGACCAGCGACATGGCCACGCCGTAGCCGTGGGTGAACTTGAGGCGCTGGTTGACCCAGGTCCTGGCCTGGGCCTGGAGCGCCTCGGGCGCTAGCTCGCGCGCGGCCAGCATCACCTGGCGATAGCCGTCCCGAAGCTGATAGCGGTCCACGTCCACGTCGTCGAAGATGTAGTAGCTGCGGATGCTCTGGATCTGGTTGTACGTGTCCTTGAGCGGGCGATGGTCCCACAGGCGAATATTTCGGATCGTCTCGGGGTTTGCCCGGACGTCCTCGGTTGTGACCGCGTCATCGGCTGGGAAGAACTGCTCCTGGATGGCGTCGAGCCCGAACGCCTTCCGCGTGAAGGTGATGCTGTTCTCCAGGTAGGGGCGCTCCTTCTCGAGCTGGTTCGGCTTGACCTCGAAGTTCTCGATGACGTTGGGAAAGATCAGCCCGCCGATGACTGCGACGATGCCCCACAGGGCGAGGCCGGTGACGGCCGGGCGGAGGGAGCGGCCGGCGGCGCTGGCCAGCATCAGGACCGCCGCCAGCAAGGCTGCGCCGAACATGATGTACAGGGCCGGCATCTCCGCCCTGACATCGGCGTAACCCGGCCCGTAGGCCACGCCGCGGGTGGAGTAGACCAGCTCATACAGATCGAGCAGGTGATTCGCGGCCACGAGCAGCATCAGCAGGGCCGCGAGCACGGCCAGATGCACCTTGACCGCTCGCGGCAGGTTGAAGATCACCCGCTCCAAGTTGATCCCAAGCTCGTAGGCGGTCACGACGGCATAGACGGCCAGCGTGGTTGTGGTGATCAGGATCAGCGCTCCGAGGGTCCACGAATGCAGCGCTCGGTAGAAGGGCAAACTGAAGACGTAGAATCCCACGTCCTGGCCGAAGATCGGGTCGATCAAGTTGAACGGGACCTGATAGCGGTAGCGCATGACCAGCGACCACTGGCCGGCCGATACCAGACCCATAATGATCGCCAGAAACAGGCCGAGGATGGCGATGCCACCATTGACGAAGCTGCGGTACGCGCTCTGCTCGCCCACTCGTGCGCCGACGCGCGCGATGTAGGCCCAGATGCCATCCTCCTCGGCCGGCGCCAGGTGGTCCAGTCGGTACGCCAGCCGACGAGCCAGGAAGACGCTGGGCAGGTACGCCGCCAGGAAAACGAACGCGCCAGCCGAGAACAAGACCACCTGGGCGGTCAGGGTGGTCTCATAGACGCTCTGAAGGCCGACGCTCTCGAACCACAGCCAGTCCGTATAGAGGTCGGTACCGATGGTGGCAAGGATGCCGAGAACCACCAGGACGGCCGCTCCAGCGAGCCGGCTGACGGCGACATAGCGGCCGGTCCGACCGCGCCGTCGCGGCCAGCGCTCCATTGGGACGACGGGGTCCAAGCGCGTTCCTCCTGCTGGCTCAGGACGATTTATAGCACGGCGCAGTTCTCGACTCCCCCTCTGATATACTCGCGCTGGCGATGCTCGAAGAGCGCATCAAAGTCGGACAGGTCGAACGGCTCGACGAGTTCCACGTCGTCGAGCTGGGCTGCAGCCGAGCGCTGCTCGAGCGGCCGGGTGTCCACATCGTTCCGTCCGAGCGCCGCAACCGGCCGGGCTGGGGTGGTTACACTGTCCCCCTGCTGGCTCTCTCGACGCCTGGCGGAGGCGTCATCTCGGCGCGTCCAGATCTGGTCGAGCGGGCGCGCGCGGAGGCGTCACCACTGGTCCCAGGCCGCCCGCTGGGCTCGATCGAGTTCGAGCGACTGCGTCAGATCTCACGGGCCGCGATCCCCTATGCGTACACCCTCAGCGGGTACGTCCTGTTTGCAGACTCGGAGCACTTCCGTCCAATAGCCAGCCGCGCCCAGCGGCTGGAGCAGGGCGATCCGAGTGGCTCCGACCTACGACGGCGCTTTGACGGCGAGATTTTCGTTATCCGAGGCAGTCGTCGCGATATCGCTAGTTGGGCCGCGATCAAGCTGAAGTCCGACGACGTCTGGGAGATCGCGGTGGTCACCGAAGCGGCCTACCGTGGCCAGGGACTTGCCAAGGAGGTCGTGTCAGCCGCGACCGCCTTCGTGTTGGATCAGGGGCGGCTTTCGCTTTACGTGCACGACCGCTCGAACGTCGCCTCCGCCAAGGTGTGCCGGGCCCTCGGGTACGCCGAGTACGCCGAGGAGTTCTTCAGCGAATATTGACGAAGCCGTCAGCCGTCAGCTCTCAGCTGTCAGGAGTTGGCTGCGGATGCAGCTCAGGCACTCCACGCGACCTGCGCGCATTCGGCTGGTGCTGACGGCTGACGGCTGATCGCTGATGGCTCGTGCGCTGGCGCTCGTGAACGGGCGCGTCTATACGCAGGAACACGCGTCGCCGCGCGGCCAGGCGGTCGGTGTGGTTGGCAATCGGATCGCAGCTGTCGGTTCGAACGAGGCGGCCCTCGACGTGGTGGGAGCCAGCGCGGACAGGATCGACCTCCACGGCCGGACCGTCATACCAGGCTTCGTGGACGCCCACTTCCACTTGCTGGCTTACTGCCTCAGCCGCGAGCGCCTCCAGTTGGAAGGCGCCGAGACACTCGAATCAGCCCTCGGGCTGGTAGGTCAGGCGGCCGTGGCCGCCCCGCCCAGGGCGTGGGTGGTGGGTCGCGGATGGGACCGGAACTTGTGGCCCGGGGCGGCGTTTCCGAGCCGCCACGACCTCGACCGCGTTGCCCGCGGCCGGCCGGTCTTTTTGCTCAGCCGTGACGCTCACGCCGTCTGGGTGAACACGGCGGCGCTCGAGCTGGCCGGCATCGGCCGAGACACGCCTGACCCGCCTGGCGGTCGAATCCTGCGCGAGCCGAACGGCACTCCCAGCGGAATATTGCTCGAGGAGGCTGGCCGCCCGCTGCGCGAGCTGGCCGACCAACCTTCGCTCGAGGCAAGCGTGGCCAGCCTCCACGAGGGCCAGGACGCGCTGCTACGGCTGGGCGTCACCGCCGTCCACAGCTTCGAAGGCGCTCGGGCGTTCGAGGCGCTCCAGGTGCTGGATTCCCGCGGCGAGTTGCGGCTGCGGGTGTTCGCCGGCTTGCCGAGTCACGTCCTCGCGGCAGCCTCGCGGATAGGCCTGAGGACCGGCTTCGGCAGCCAGCGGCTGCGAGTTGGCCTTCTCAAGCTCTTTGCCGATGGCGCGCTCGGATCAGGCACGGCCGCCATGTTGGCGCCCTATACCGACTCGGCCGAGACGAACGATCGGGGCATCGCCAGGCTCGAACTAGAAGAGCTGATTGGGCTGATGCGAGAGGCGCGCGAGGCGGGGATCGGGGTAGCCATTCACGCCATCGGCGACGCGGCCGTGCGATCGGTCCTCGACGCGGCCGAGACGGTCCGCTCGGAGGAGCCCGGCCGTCAGCAGATTTTGCGGATCGAGCACGCTCAGCTCGTCGACCCGGACGACCTGGGCCGCTTTGGTCGCCTCGACGTCGTCGCCTCGATGCAGCCGCTGCATGTCACCTCCGACATGCGGATCGCCGACCGTCGCTGGGGCTCCCGCTGTCGAACGGCCTACCCGTGGCGATCGGTGCTCGAGGCCGGGGCACGGCTGGCGTTCGGGACGGACTGCCCGGTCGAGCCGCCCGACCCGTTCCGAGGTGTCCACGCCGCCGCCACGCGCCAACTGCCTGATGGTGATCCACCCGGCGGCTGGCATCCAGAGCAGCGACTCACCGTCCCCGAGGCGGTTCGGGCCTACACTCTGGGCAGCGCGGACGCGGCCGGCCTGGCTCATGAGCACGGCTCGGTCGCAACAGGCAAGCTGGCCGACCTGCTCGTCCTCTCGGCCGATCCGTATGCCATTCCTCCAGAGGAGTTGTTCGGCATCTCCGTGGAGATGACGATCTTCGACGGGCAGGTCGTCTATGCTATGTAAGCTCAGCGAGCGCGTTGTTGTCATGTCGAGTCCCAGCGGTAGGGGCGGGGTTCCCCCGCCAGGGCGAGGGGACCTCGCCCTACGCGACGACCGTCACGCGAGGGACGTGCGAGGAGGCCGACATGTCGGGAGAATCCCCATCCGGCGACAATCTGGCCTTCGCCACTCTGGCGGCGCATGCTGGCGAAGGGATGCCGGCCGGAGATTGGCAGCCGACTTCGACGCCGATCTACAACGCCTCCGGCTTCTTCATGCCGTCGTTCGACGCGCTGGATGAGGTCTTCGCCGGGACGCGGCCTGGCTTCTACTACACCCGTGACGGCAACCCCACCGTTCGCGCGTTCGAGACAGCCGTCGCAACACTCGAGGCGGCGACGTTGGCCGGGGCGTTCTCGTCCGGCATGGCCGCGATCCACGCCGCCCTGCTGGCGACAGGTCTGAAGCCAGGCAACGGGGTCCTGGCGACGCAAGACTGCTACGGTTTGACCCGCGTCCTGCTCAGCACCCACTTCGCGGAGCTCGGCATTCGGACCAGCTTCGTCGACATGGCGGACCTGACGGCGGTCGAGCGAGGGCTAGCGGAGGGGCCCCGGGTGCTGTACATGGAGACCATCTCGAACCCGCTCCTCAAAGTACTCGACTTGCCAGTGCTGACGGCGCGGGCTCGCGGAGCCGGCGCGACCACCATCGTGGACAACACGTTCGCCTCGCCGTATTTGCTGCGTCCGATCCAGCACGGCGCCGACCTGGTGGTCCACAGCGTCACCAAGTACCTTGGCGGCCACGGCGACGTAACCGGTGGAGTGGTCGCGGCAGCCGACGATGAGACCGGGCGACGGCTGCATTACCTGGCAAAGTTGCTCGGCGCGGTGCTCGGCCCGAACGAGGCCTGGCTTTCACACCGCGGGCTCAAGACGCTGCCTCTGCGGATGGCGCGCCAGTGTGACAACGCGCTTCAGATCGCTCGCTGGCTCGAGACTCACCCCCAGGTCCAGCGCGTCTACTATCCGGGCCTGCCGTCGCACCCCCAGCACGAGCTGACCGGGCGGCTCCTGGACGGGCGGTATGGCGCGATGATCGCCTTCGATCTCAAGGGCGACGGACGCGAATCGGTCCGTCGTTTCATGGACGCGCTGTGTCTGGTCACACCCGCCCCAACCTTGGGCGACCTGCGAACGCTGACCCTTTACCCAGTCCAAGCCTCCCATCGCGGCCTGACGCCCGAGCAGCGGCGAGTGGTTGGCATCGGCGACGGACTCGTGCGCCTCTCGATTGGCATCGAGGAGCCATCGGACCTGATCGCCGACCTGGAGCGCGGTCTCGCCGCGGTTGGCGGGTGAGAGGGTTCTCGGGGGCTGTAGCCTCGCGCTTCCGCTCTAAAGGCTGCCATTTCGCCGCGCCAAACAATGGTAGACTTAGGCGCCCGGCCTGACCGCCGGCAGTCAGGGCGCAGACGAGGATGAAGAAGGCGTATAGCATTGTGGTCGAGCGCGACCCGGAAAGCCACTGGCTGGTTGGCGAGGTGGTGGAGTTGCCTGGCTGCTACAGTCAGGCGCCGGACATGCCTAGCCTGGAAACCAATATCCGAGAAGCGATTGTCGCCTACCTGAAAACGTGTGACTCCGACGAGCCTATGAGCGACTTCGTGGGGACCTGGCGTGTAGAGATCCCGGCTTGACGAAGCTTCGCCTGGTGCCCTACCGGGAACTGCGCAGGTGGCTGAGGCGGCTGGCTTCCAGTGGATCCGACGCGAGGGAAGCCACAATACGTTTCGCAATTCCGAGGGGCGGATTGTGGTGATTCCAGACCATGGCTCGCGCGTCATCGTCCTGCCGCTGCTCCGGAAGGTCGCACGGGATCTCGGCCTGACCACGAGCGAATATCATCGGATCTTGGACCGTCGGTGACTCGAATACAGAAAATTGCGGGGAGGACAGGGGTGGCGGTAACGGAGGAGCGGCAGGTCCTGGAGCGGGGTGAGGCGGTCACGACGATCTCCTCTCTTCAGTCGCTCAAACTGGGCGCCAGGTACATGGTCTCGAGCGCCCATTACCTGGCGACCGCGGCCGGAGTGCGGATACTGGAGCGGGGCGGCAACGCTGCCGACGCCGGCGTGGCGGCGGGCCTGGTGATCAACGTTGTCGAGCCGCACCTGACCAACTTCGGCGGTGTCGCCCCGATCATCTTCGCCCGAGCCGATGGCCATGTCGAGACGATAAGCGGGCTCGGCCGCTGGCCAAAGGCGGCGACTTTGGATGCCGTCCGTGAGCGGGGTGGCGGCGACTTGCCGCCTGGCATCCTCCGCACGATCACGCCGGCCGCCGTCGATGCCTGGATCACGGCCCTGGCCCGGTTCGGAAGCATGTCATTTGCCCAGATTGCCGAGCCGGCGATCGACCTGGCCGAAAACGGCTTTCCCGTCTATCGGCGGCTCAGCTCGTCGATCGAGCGGTCCGCCGAGACGTTGCGCCGCTGGCCCTCCTCGGCCCAGATCTTTCTGCCGCGCGGGCGGCCGCCGACCCTGGGCGAGAGGCTGGTCCAGAGTGACCTGGCAAGGCTTCTCAGGCGCCTGGCCGGTGCCGAGTCCGCCGCGGATGGCGACCGGGCAGCCCGCCTGACAGCCGCCAGGGACGAATTCTATCGGGGCGAGCCGGCGCGCCGGATGGCCGAGTTCTGCCAGGCCCAGGGCGGCTTCCTGACAGAGCGCGATCTGGCCGACTTCGCCGTCAAAGTCGAGCCCCCGGAGCGGGTCACTTACAAGGATTACGAGGTCCTGAGCTGTGGGCCCTGGTGCCAGGGCCCAATCCTGCTCCAATTCCTGGCGATCATCGAGCAGGCCGACGTCCCCGCGCTCGGCCACAACTCGGCCCGGTACCTGCACCTGCTGGCCGAGACGATCAAGCTGGTGATGGCCGACCGTGAGCGTTACTACGGCGATCCGGAGCATGTGGACGTCCCGATGGTGGGGCTGCTATCCCGGGAATACGCGGCCGAGCGCCGAGCGCAAATCGATCCGAACCACGCTGCGCCTGGGCTGCCGGCGCCAGGCGACCCGTGGCCCTACCTGGGACGCCGCGGCACAAGGGGTGACCTGGCCCGGCCGGTCGTGCTGGACGGGCCGCGGCCACCGGATACCTCCTACTCCTGCGCGGTGGATGCCGACGGCAACGCCTTCTCGGCCACGCCGAGCGATCCGGGCTTCAGCAGCCCGATCGTGCCGGGGCTGGGGATTCTGATCTCCTCGCGAGGCTCACAATCCTGGCTTGACCCGGGCCATGCGTCTGCCGTGGCGCCCTGGAAGCGGCCGCGGCTGACCCCCAACCCGGCCATGGTCTTGAAGGACGGCCGGCCGTACATGCCGTTCGGCTGCCCCGGCGGGGACGCCCAAACCCAGGCCATGCTTCAGGTGTTTCTAAACCACGTAGAGTTCGGCATGGACCCCCAGCAAGCCGTCGAGGCGCCGCGTGTGATCTCGTGGAGCTTCCCGAACTCGTTCTGGCCGCACGCGTATCGGCCCGGCGTGCTCGCGGTCGAGAATCGAATTCCGGCAGAGACCCGGGCCGAGCTGGCGCAGCTCGGCCATCTGGTCGAGGAGTGGCCGGCCTTCACGCCGGCAGCGGCGGGAGTCTGCGCGATCCAGGTCGATCCGACGACTGGAGTGCGCGTCGGCGGCGCCGATCCGCGTCGCGAGTCCGTGGCTCTGGGCTGGTAACGCCGTGAGCCTTCAGCTGTCAGCTCTCAGTCGTCAGCTGGCTAAAAGCTGATGGCTGATAGCTTTCTGGCGGAGGTGACGCGATGAGCGATCGACGAGAGCTGGTGGCCGCGGCCCGTGGCGACCTGCCGCTCGATACGGCCGTGCGTGGTGTCAACCTGGTGAACGTTTACACGGGGCAGATCTACCCGGCCGATATCGGCATCTACGGCCAGCACTTCGCGGCGGTCGGGCGAGCCGGCAAATTCGAGCTCGGGGCCCGCCGAGTCATTGACGGCGGCGGCCTGTGGGCCACGCCGGGCTTCTTCGACTCGCACGTCCACATCGAGTCGATGATGGTCACACCGCCCAGCTTCGCCGAAGCGGTCCTGCGGTTCGGCACCACGGCTGTGGCGATCGACCCGCACGAGATCGCCAACGTGCTGGGCGAGGAGGGCGTCCGGTACATGGTCGAGGCCAGCCGCGGGCTGCCCGTCCGAATCCTGGTCTGCGTCCCGAGTTGCGTGCCGCCCGTGCCGACGCTCGAGAGCTCGAACGCGGAGTTCGACCGCGACGCGGTCGGGCGAATGCTGCGCTGGGACGGCGTCGTCGGGATCGCCGAGATCATGGACTACCCGGGCGTCATCCATCACCACGACAGGATCGCCGGGATCGTCGAGGAGGGCCTCGCCCAGCGGGTCATCAACGAGGGCCACGCGCCCCTCGTGCTCGGACGGAACCTGATGGCCTATCGGGCGGCCGGAGTGGTCTCGGACCACGAGAGTCGCGAGACGCACGAGGTGATCGAGAAGGCCGAAGCTGGGACCCAGCTCCACATCCGTGACAGCTCGATGTCGCACTGCGTGGACGCGGCGGTGGACGCCTGGAAGACGATGCCCAACGCGATCAACTTCGACATGTGCACCGACGACATCGAGCCGGACGACGTCGTTCGGCGTGGCCACATGAACCGGGTGGCTCGCCTGGCTATGGCGCGCGGGATGGATCCCGCCACGGCGATACGCTACGCCACCCTGAACGGGGCTCGCTTCTACCGCCAGGACGATATCGGCGGAATCGCGCCTGGCATGCAGGCCGACCTGGTCCTGCTGCGGTCGCTCGAAGAGATGGACGTCAAAGACGTGTGGGTGGCTGGGCGGCAAGTCGTAGCCGATGGCGAGCTGATTGTGCAAGTGGCCAGCCGGGTCCAGCCGCCCCTCCAGAACACCATGCGGCTGCCCCCTTTGCGCGCCGAGGAGTTCCTGGCGCCGGCCCCAATCGAGGAGGGCGAGCTGGAGGCCCACACGATCGAGATCCAGCCCAACCGCCGCACCATCCTGGGCAAGATCCGGGTGCGGGTCTCTGGTCGCCGGATGAGGCCTGAGCTGCCACCTGGCTACAACTTACTCTCAGTCGTGGGTCGCCACGGCCAGAACGAGCCACCCAGCCACGGCATCCTGCGCGGCATCAACCTTCGGTCCGGCGCCCTCGCCAGCACCGTCGCTCACGACGCCCACAACCTGGTGATCGCCGGCACGAATCCTGAGGACATGCTGCTGTGCGCCGAGACACTGGCTCGCTGCGGGGGCGGCTTTTGCCTGGCAGAGGGCGGCCAGGTCCGCGCGCTGGTGGAGCTGCCGGTGGCTGGGCTCATGGCGCCAGATCCGGTCACCGTCGTCGCGCCCAAGGTGGAGCACTTCAACCAGGAGGCCCGCAAGCTCGGCGTCTCGAGTCCGACGACGCCGATTCTGTCAGTGTCCGGGATCGCGCTGCCCGTCGCGCCGTGGGTGAAGATCACCAATCGTGGGTTGGTCAGCGTGGACGACCAGCGCTTCATCCCGCTGTTTCCGGCGGCCGACGTCGCGTAACGGACGTCGTCTACTACGCTTCCTCGCCTTCGCCGACCTCCCCCAGGATCACGAACTTCACGCGTGATGCTCCGCAGCGTGGGCACTTGAACGGCAGCGTTGGGCTCTTGACCACGAACTCGCAGGTAAGACACTGCCAATCCTTCGGGTCGTCCCCGGTCGGCGTCTTGAGCGCCCCGGTCCTACTCGTCATGGAACGCATCCTCCGAATCAAGAATGAAGCCGTCCCCTGATTCTTCATCCTTCATTCTTCACCCTTCATTCTTGACTAATCACGCGGCGGGCCGGTGAGCTGGTCGGGGGGCTGAAGGCCGAGGGCCGCTCCGAGGCGCCGGGCAAGCCGCTCGCGACCTGCCGCAGATTGGGCATGCCGCCACTCGCCTTCGGTTAGCTCGAACGGGACGGCCTGTCCGCTCTGCAGTAAGGCGAGCCGGAGCGTGTGCGGCACCGACTGACGACCGGGCTCGCGGAGCAGGACCTGCGTTTTCGGGTCGATCTTTTGGACGATCCACTCGACGAGGCGGCGGACTGTCTCTTCGTCGCCTTGCTGCATGTCCATTTGCCACCCGCCGACCAGCCAGCTCGCTGCCCACATTATGCGCCGGGGGAGGACGCCGTTCACTCCCTATCACCTGTTTTGCCCTCTCGGAAAGCGTGCAGTATACTGCCTTGATAGCACGTTGAGCGGGTAGCCCCTCATATGGATCAGGCCGTGCCCGGCCAGAAAAATCACGACCAGCCCGACGCTACATCCTCGACCGGCGGCGCGGAGGGCATGGGCGACTGGTTGGCCGAGCACGAGCAGGCCTACCGCCAGTTGCGGCGCGGCGACGTGGTCGAGGGTATCGTGGTCCGGGCTGACCGCGAGGAGTTGCTGGTTGACATCGGGACGAAGTCGGAAGCCGTAGTCCCGATGGCCGAGATCCCGCACGGGCCGTTGGCCGAGGTCCCGAAACTCGGCGAAACGGTGCTGGCCCTGGTCATGTCCGGAGAAGACTCAGAGGGCCGCGTGGTCTTGTCGCTAACCAGAGCCCGCTCCGAGCGAGGCTGGCGCAACTTGCAGAAGCTGTTCGAAGAGGGCCAGTCGGTCGAAGGTGACGTGGTCGAGCACAACAAGGGCGGGCTGGTCGTTGGCGTCGAGGGGGTGCGTGGGTTCGTGCCCCTGTCGCAAATCGCCGACCTTCGTCGAGCAGGGGCAGAGGAGTCGGTCGATGCTCGCCTCGAGGCGATGAAGGGGCGGCGCCTGCTGCTCAAAGTCATCGAGATGAACCGCCGCCGAAATCGCCTGATCCTGTCGGAACGGGCTGCCCTGCAAGAACGGCGAGCCCGCGAGAAGGACCGTCTGTTGGCCGAGCTGCAGACTGGCGAGATCCGCAGCGGCGTCGTGTCCAGCATCTGCGACTTCGGCGCTTTCGTCGACCTGGGCGGGGCCGACGGGCTGGTCCATCTGTCCGAGCTGTCGTGGGCTCAGGTAAGCCATCCCGGCCAGGTCGTCAAGGTGGGCGATCGGGTCGAGGTGTACGTGGTTGGTGTCGACAGGGAGACCAAGAAGATCGCCCTGTCGCTCAAGCGGCTCCAAGACGAGCCGTGGGCTCGCATCGGCGAGAAATATTCCCCAGGCCAGATCGTGACCGGCAAGATCACCAAGCTGGCAGCGTTTGGGGCATTCGCCGAGATCGAACCGGGCATTGAGGGCTTGATCCACATCTCCGAGCTCTCGGACGATCGCATCACCCACCCCAAGCAGGTCGTGCGCGAGGGTGACGTGGTCTCGCTCAAGATCATCCGCATCGAGCCCGCCCGACACCGGCTGGGACTCAGCCTTCGCCAGGTAGACCAGGACGGGTATGGCTACGAGGGTGACAGTTACGCGAGTGGCCCAGACACCCCCCAGGCTGAAGATGGGGCCGACGATCGTCCGCCGAGCGACGAGGCGGCCGACTTCGACTCGCTGATGTCCGGCCCCAAAGAGGACGACGCCGTGTCCGTGCAGCCGCAAAATGAGCGCCCGGCACCCCGGGCGACTACGGCCGTCGAGGGCTAATCGGCACCGGCCACGGCCACTGAGTCGGCCGTCCCCGATCCGCGCATCCAAACCGTTTCGTATACAATAGCAGCGGGCGGAGTGACCCAGTGACGGAGAGGTCCGATGGCTGACCGATTTGACAAATTTACCGAGCGGGCTCGGAAAGTGCTCCAGTTGGCGCAAGAGGAGGCTCAGCGCTTCAACCACAACTACATTGGCACGGAGCACCTCCTCCTGGGTCTGGTCCGCGAGGGCGAGGGTGTGGCCGCCAAGGTCCTCGCCAACCTCGGAGTCGAGCTGAACAAGGTCCGCTCGGCCGTGGAGTTCATCATCGGCCGCGGCGACCGGACCGTCACCGGCGACATCGGTCTGACACCCCGGGCGAAGAAGGTCATCGAGCTCTCCGTCGACGAGGCGCGGCGTCTGAACCATCACTACATCGGGACCGAGCACCTGCTGCTCGGCCTAGTCCGCGAGGGCGAGGGAATCGCGGCCGGCGTGCTCGAATCACTTGGTGTCTCGCTCGACAAAGTTCGCAGCCAGGTCATCTACGTCCTCAACCAGAGCCAGAGCTACTCTCAGCAGGAATCTCACCGCCAGAGCAAAACGCCCGTCATCGACCAACTGGGGATGGACCTCACGGCGGCGGCGCGGGCAAACAAGCTCGACCCCGTCATCGGGCGCCTCAAGGAGATCGAGCGGGTCATTCAGATCCTGTCTCGGCGCACCAAGAACAACCCCGCCCTGATCGGCGAGCCGGGCGTCGGGAAGACAGCGATCGTCGAGGGACTGGCCCAGCGCATCGCGACGGGTGACGTACCCGAGACGTTGATGGGCAAGCGGCTTCTGACGCTGGACATCGGCTCGCTCGTGGCTGGCACCAAGTATCGCGGCGAGTTCGAGGAGCGGCTCAAGAAGATCATCGAAGAGGTCAAGAACTCCGGCAACTGTGTGCTGTTCATCGACGAGCTGCATACCCTGGTTGGTGCGGGCGCCGCCGAGGGCGCCGTGGACGCGGCCAACATCCTCAAGCCGTCGCTGGCGCGCGGTGAGCTGCAGACGATTGGCGCCACCACGCTCGACGAGTACCGCAAATACATCGAGCGCGACGCGGCGCTAGAGCGGCGCTTCCAGCCGGTCCTCGTCGAGGAGCCCTCGGTCGAGGAGACGATCGAGATCCTGCGCGGGATCAAAGAGCGGTACGAGGCGCACCATCGGCTCGAGATAAGCGACGAGGCGCTGAAGTCCGCGGCCGAGTTGGCGGCGCGCTACGTGCCGGACCGCTTCCTGCCGGACAAAGCGATCGATCTGGTCGATGAGGCGGCCTCGCGGGTGCGACTGCAGCGTGCCACAGCACCGCCGTCGTACAAGGAGATGCTCCGCAGCCTCGAGTCCGTCCAGAACGAGAAGGAGGCGGCCATCTCCGCCCAGCAGTACGAGTTGGCAGCCGAGTACCGTGACCAGGAAGCCAAGCTGCGCACCAAGTTGGAGAAGATCGAGTCTGGCTGGCAGAGCCAGCAGAGCTCGGAGAAGCCGGTCGTCAGCTCGGAGGACATTGCCCACGTCGTCTCGATGTGGACCGGCATCCCGGTCATGCGGATCGCGGAAGAGGAAAGCTCGCGCCTGCTCAAGATGGAGGAGGCGCTCACCAACCGGGTGAAGGGCCAGCTGGAGGCGATCACGCTGGTCGCCAAGGCGGTCCGCCGCGCGCGCGCTGGCCTGAAGGACCCGCGGCGTCCGATCGGCAGTTTTATCTTCCTGGGCCCAACCGGGGTCGGCAAAACGGAGCTGGTGCGGGCGCTGGCCGAATTCATGTTCGGCAGCGAAGAGTCGATGATCAAGATCGACATGTCGGAGTTCATGGAGCGGCACTCCGTAGCCCGACTGGTCGGCGCACCGCCCGGCTACATCGGCTACGAGGAAGGCGGTCAGCTCACCGAGGCCGTTCGCCGCAAGTCGTACTCGGTCATCCTGCTCGACGAGATCGAGAAGGCCCATCCGGAGGTCTTCAACATCCTGCTCCAGATCATGGACGACGGCCGCTTGACGGATGCTAAGGGGCGCAAGGTCGACTTTCGCAACGCGATCATCATCATGACGTCCAATGTCGGCGCGGAGCTGATCCGCAGAGAGAGCGTGCTCGGCTTCAACGTCCCGCGGGACCAGATCCAGACCGCCAAGGACCAGTACGAGCGGATGAAGGAGAAGGTCCTGAACGAGATGAAGAAGCTCTTCAGGCCCGAGTTCCTGAACCGGATTGACGCGACGGTCGTCTTCAGCGCGCTCGGTGTCGAGCAGATCCGCCAGATCATCGACCTGATGCTGGGCCGCGTCCAGGAGCAGCTCACCGAGCAGCAGATGACGCTCGAGGTGACCGTCGGCGCCAAGGACATCCTGATGGAGAAAGGCTTCGATCAGGCTTTTGGGGCGCGGCCTATGCGCCGCGCGATCCAGAACCTGATCGAGGACCCGCTCGCCGAGGGCCTGCTGCACGGCAAGTTCCAGCCTGGCGAGACTGTCGTGGCAGATGCCCAGGACGGCGAGCTGGTCCTGGAGACGAAGAAGGTCGCGGCCTCTCCAGAGCCGGAACCTGAACCGACGACGGCGTAGAAACCGGGACAGTAGGGGCGGAGCCGTGTGTCCGCCCTCTGCCAAGGAGGGCGGGAGAGGGGCGGACACACGGGTCCGCCCCTACGTTTGCGATGGCCAAGGCCCGTACGCAGTACGTTTGTCGCGAGTGCGAGGCGAGGACGCCGCGCTGGCTTGGCCGCTGTCCCGAGTGCGAGGGCTGGAACACGCTCGAGGAGCGCGTTGAGCGGTCCACGGCGGCCGGCTCGAACGCGAGGCCCCGAGCGCTGCTCCCGGCGGGCGCGGCAACCCGACCGGTGCGACTTCGTGACATCGAGGCTGCCGATTTCGACCGCCTCGCGGTCGGCCTGGATGAATTCAGCCGAGTCCTGGGCGGCGGCATCGTCCGCGGGTCGCTGGTGCTGATCGGCGGCGACCCGGGAGTCGGCAAGAGTACGCTCCTGGTCCAGGTTTCGGACCTCGTGGCAAGGCAGGCCGGGCCCGTCCTTTACGTCTCAGGCGAGGAATCGCTCGGCCAGATCGGGATGCGAGCCCGCCGCCTGGGACTGGACGCGCCCGATCTGCTGTTCGCCAGCGACACGGACCTGGACGGGGTGCTCGAGACGATCCAGTCGACCGGCCCGTCGGTCGTGATAGTCGACTCGATCCAGAGCATCTACAGCCGCGAGGTCGATGCCTCTCCTGGCAGCGTGAGCCAGCTCCGCGAGTGCACGATGCGGCTGATGCAGCTGGCGAAGGGCAGTGGCGTCGCGGTCTTCTTGATCGGCCACGTCACCAAGGAGGGCGCGATCGCCGGACCCAAAGTCCTGGAGCACATGGTCGACACCGTCCTGTATCTGGAGGGTGAGCGATTCCAGTCGTACCGCCTGCTGCGCAGCACGAAGAATCGGTTCGGGCCAACCAACGAGGTCGGCGTTTTCGAGATGCGCGGCGAAGGGATGGTGGAGGTCGCGAACCCGTCGGCGGCGTTCCTGGCCGAGCGCGGCGAACTCACGGCCGGGTCCGTCGTCCTGGCCACGATGGAGGGCACTCGGCCCATGCTCGTCGAGGTGCAGGCACTGGCCAGTCGGACGACGCTAGCAGTCCCCCGCCGCTCAGCCAACGGCGTGGAGTTCAATCGGCTGCTGCTGGTCTCAGCGGTCCTTTCGCGGCGGCTCGGGCTGCCGCTGCACGACCAGGACGTCTACGTCAACGTCGTCGGAGGTATCCGGGTCGACGAGCCGGCGGCCGACCTGGCCGTAAGCCTCGCGATCGTGTCGAGCCTTCGTGACCGTCCGATCGACCCGCGGACCGTCGTCGCTGGGGAGATCGGGCTGTCCGGCGAGCTACGAAGCGTCGGCCAGATGGAGCTGCGTCTGCGCGAGGCCGCCAAGCTCGGGTTCGAGCGGGCCGTTGTACCGCGCTCGGCGAGCGCCGTAAGCCTGCGCGGGGCCGGGCTCGAGGTCCTGCAGGCAGCAACCTTGAGGGAGGCCAGCAAGCTGGCGCTGCTGCCTGGCGTAGAACGGCGAGGTACCTAAGCGGCCGTTACGCCGGCGCTCTCGTAGGAAGCGGGCCCTCACCCCAACCCTCTCCCAGAGGGTCCCAGAGGGAGAGGGAGAAAGCTATAGGAGGTCCTGGGCATGCGGTTCGGCATAGTCGGGTTTGGCCGGATGGGAGCGAATCTGGCCCGTCACGCCATGGAGAAGGGCCACCAGGTGGTCGGATACGACCGAAGCCCAGACGCGCCACGGGCGCTGGCGCCAGAGGGCCTCGAACCGGCCGCCACGCTCGAGGAACTCGTCTCCAAGCTGAGTCCGCCGCGGATCGTCTTCATCTACGTGCCGCACGGCGATCCAACGGAAGCGGTCTGCCAGGCGCTGCAGCCGCTGCTGCAGGCCGGCGACATCGTTGCCGACGGCGGCAACTCGCACTGGGCCGACTCACGGCGTCGACACGGGTTCTTCGCCGAGGGCGGGATTCGCTTCCTGGATGTGGGAACGAGCGGCGGGGTTAGCGGCGCGCGGAGCGGAGCGTGCTTCATGGCCGGCGGCGAGCGTGCGGCGTACGACGTCGTTGCTCCAATCCTGAGAGATCTGTCCGTCGACGAAGAGGGCACGTTCTTCGTCGGCGGCCCGGGGTCGGGACATTTCGTGAAGCTCGTTCACAACGCGATCGAGTTCGGGATGGTCCAGGCGATCGCTGAAGGCGTCGAGATGCTTCAGCGCTCGGGCTACGATCTGCAGCTGGTAGGACTGTTCAACAATTGGATGCACGGCTCGGTCATTCGAAGCTGGCTGGTGGAGCTGATGGGCAAGGCGCTGGGCGAGTACGCGGACTTCGGCGAGCTGTCGACGTACGTGGAGGACACTGGCGAGGTGAAGTGGGTGCTGGAGTGGGCGCTCGAACGTGACATCCCTGCCCCCGTCGTTGGCGCCTCGCAGACAGCCCTGATCCAGTATCGGGATGTCGATTCTCGGCAGGCGAAAGCCGTAGCGCTGCTCCGCAACCAGTACGGCGGACACCCGATCCACCTGGCCGGGGAGCAAGAGCCCCATGCGTAGGGGCACGGCGTGCCGTGCCCACGCAGCTGGATTAAGCTACAGTGTGAACGAAGGGAGGTCGGTCGGCTTACCCCGACGTGGCTGACAACCGAATAGTGTGAGAGGGATCGTCCCATGAGTGTCGCACGCATCGAGCTGGTGCTGCGCTTCGTGGGCGGTGCTGTCGCGGCCCTCGGCGCCTGGGACGCTGGTCGAAACATCCTGGTCCCCGCGCTGCCCTTTCTTTCATCCTGGACTTATCTCACCTACATCCTCCTGGGGACTAGCGCCGCGGTCGCGTACGTCATCGTCTTCGCGCTCGCACCGGCGATCACGACCAGACCGTTCTTCTGGCTCTTGCGACGGGCTACCGAGATGCCGGCCAGCGACGTGCTCGTGGCCGCCGTTGGGATCATCGTCGGTCTGTTGATCGGCATCCTCGTCTCTATCCCGCTCTCGTTTCTTCCCTGGTACCTCGGCAACTTCCTGCCAATCGTGGCGAGCCTGACGCTGGCCTATCTCGGCACGACCGCCCTCGTCAGTCACAAGCGAGAGTTCTTCCAGATCGTCCGCTGGCCGCGCGAAGGCCGGGTGGCGGCCAGCGCAGGCGAGGGCCAGCGCGTCCTGGTAGACACCAGCTCGATCATCGACGGCCGGATCGCGGACATCGCCCAGACTGGCTTCCTGAGTGGACCGCTGGTGGTGCCGCGATTCGTGCTCCACGAGCTGCAGCGGATCGCCGACTCGCCAGACCCTTTGCGGCGCGGACGTGGCCGGCGGGGGCTGGACATCCTCAACCGGCTCCAAAAAGAAGCCACGGTCCCGCTGGAGATCCATGAGGCCCAGGGCGACCCGAACGCGGACGTCGACATCATGCTGGTGAGCCTGGCGCGTCAGTTGGGCTGTCCGATTGTGACGAACGACTACAACCTCAACCGTGTCGCCGGCCTGCAGGGCGTCAAGGTGCTCAACATCAACGAGCTGGCCAACGCCGTCAAGTCAATGGTCTTGCCGGGCCAGGAGCTGAGCCTGAAGATCATCCAGGAGGGTAAGGAGCTGGGCCAGGGAGTGGGCTACCTGGAGGACGGCACCATGGTGGTGGTCGAGAACGGCCGCCACGCGATCGGCAGCGACGTCACCGTAACGGTCTCGCGGGTGCTGCAGACGGTGGCCGGGCGGATGGTCTTTGCCCAGCAGAAGAGCGGCCGCGACGGCCATGGCTGAGGTTTCACCGCCGAGAACAAGTGCGCTTCGCGGGGCGCAGATGAACGCTGAGGTTCGATTGTTTGTGCCTCCGCCTCCTCGGCGCCCTCCGCGGTGAGATGAGGGTGGCCATCGAGATGCCCGACTCAGTGGGCGCGATACTGGTGGCGGCCGGGCGATCGACCCGGATGGGGTTCGACAAAGTCTGGGCCAAACTGGGCGACGGCTACGTGTTAGCCTGGAGCCTGCACGCCCTGGCCGAATCGGGCCGGGTCGACCGGCTAGCCCTTGTCGTCGCGCCTGGCCGCGTTCTGGCGGCCCGTGATCTGGCGGGCCAGGTCAGCCTGCCGGTCGCGATTGTCGAGGGCGGGGAACGACGGCGAGACTCGGTTGCGAGGGGGCTAGAGGCGCTCGACGACTGCGACTGGATCGTGGTTCACGACGCGGCTCGACCGCTTCTCAGCGCCAGCCTGGTCAGCGCTGGCCTGGCGGCGGCGCGCTCGACCGGGGCCGCGGTGGCCGCTCTCCCAGTCTCCGACACGATCAAGCGCGTTCGGGACCTGGCGGTTGTGGAGACGCTTGCGCGGGCGGAGCTGTGGGCGGTCCAGACACCCGAGGTGTTCCGCCGAGACCTGCTGAGCGCCGCGCTCCGCGCCTCTGACGACGACGTGACTGACGAGGCGACATTGCTCGAGGCACAGGGTGCCGAAGTTCGCGTCTTCGGCGGGGAGCACACCAACCTCAAGATCACGACCCCGGACGACCTCGAACTGGCGCGCGCACTGGTCCAGCTTCGGGCTATGGGCCTGACCTCGTGACAGATCGAGCGCCACAGTCGCGGGTTGGGATCGGTCTCGATGTACACTCGTTCGCGCCCGGCCGACGCCTTGTGCTTGGAGGCGTGGAGGTACGGTACGAGCAGGGCCTCGCCGGCCATTCGGACGGCGACGCGCTCGCGCACGCCATCGTCGACGCCCTGCTGGGCGCGGCCGGGCGTGGCGACATCGGGCAGTGGTTCCCATCCGATGACTCCCGTTTCGCCGGCGCGGACAGCCTGAGCCTGCTGCGAACAGTGGCTCAGACATTGCGCCACGAGGGCTGGCGGATCGTCAACGTCGACGCCACGGTCATCGCCGAGCAGCCGCGACTCGCCGAACACTTGCCGGTTATGCGGTCGCGTCTAGCGGAGGCGATCGGGGTTGGGCCGGAGGACTTCAGCGTCAAGGCCACCACCGTCGACGGTCTGGGCGCCCTGGGCCGGGCCGAGGGCATCGCCGCCCAGGCCGTGGCGCTCATCACGAGGAATGAGAAATGAGGAATGAGGACTGAGGGCTGAGGGCTGAGGGCTGAGGGCTGAGGGCTGAGGGCTGAGGGCTGAGGGCTGAGGACTGAGGACTGAGGACTGAGGACTGAGGACTGAGTAGAATAGTTGTCATGTCTCATGCCTCATTCCTCATCCCTCATTCTTGACGATGCCCCTTCGAATCACGTCGACGTTGAGCGGCCAGAAGGAGGTATTTGAGGCGCCGGACGGGCAGGTGCGGATGTACGTCTGCGGAATGACCCCCAAATTCCACCCGCACGTTGGCCACGCACGGATCTACGTGGCCGCCGATGTGATTCGGCGTCATCTGGAGTATCGAGGGTTCTCCGTTCGCCACGTCCAGAACTTCACCGATATCGACGACAAGATCATCGAGCGCGCCGAGCGCGAAGGCACCACGCCGGAAGATGTGGCCGAGCGCTACACCCGCTCCTATTTCGAGGCGATGGACGCGCTCAATGTGGCCCGTGCCCACGTCTATCCGAGCGTGACGCAGTCGATGTCGGCGATTGTCGAGTACGTCCAAGGGCTTATCGGGCGTGGCTATGGCTACGTCGTGGACGGGGATGTGTACTTCGAGGTCGGAAAGTTCGAGGCCTACGGACAGCTGTCGGGCCGGAGCGAGGAAGGCGGGCTGGTGGGAGCGCGCAAGGAGATGGAGCCTGGCAAACGGGACCCTCGGGACTTCGCGCTCTGGAAGCGGGCCAAGCCGGGTGAGCCGGCGTGGGCGAGCCCCTGGGGCGAGGGACGCCCGGGCTGGCACATCGAGTGCTCGGCCATGGTCCGCGAGACGCTTGGCGATCAGATCGACATCCACGGCGGCGGCCGCGACCTGATCTTTCCACACCACGAGAACGAATTGGCCCAGAGCGAGGCGTTCACCGAGGTCCGCCCGTTCGCGCGGTACTGGGCTCACGCAGGTCTGGTGATGACCGGCAGCGAGAAGATGTCCCACTCGCTCGAGAACTTCACCACGGTGCGCGACGTCCTCGACGACATCGACCCGATGGCGCTGCGGCTTTTTCTGCTGCAGACGCACTACCGCTCACCGATCGCGTTCACACCCGAAGTGCTGCCCGGCGCCGCGAAGGGCCTGGCTCGCCTTCGAGGAGCGCTAGGGGGATATGCGCGTGGCGCCGCGGCCCCGGCCGAGACGCCCGCGTTCGTCTCCCAGCAGCGGGCCGCCTTCGAGCAGGCGATGGACGATGACTTCAATACCCCGGCCGCGCTGGGCGCATTGTTCGACCTGGTCCGCGAGATCAATCGGCGGCGCGAAGGCTGGTCCGCGAGATCAATCGGCGGCGCGAAGGCGGTGGCGCGTCCGGCGACGTAACGGCCGGCCAGGCGACACTCGTCGAGCTCGCGGAGGTGCTGGGGCTTCGGCTGGAGGCACCGGCCGTCGAGACGGTCGATGGTGACGTGGAGCCGTTTGTGGAGCTGCTGCTGGCCACTCGGCAGCGGCTGCGTGAGGCGAAGCAGTGGGTCCTGGCAGACGAGATTCGAGACGGGCTCCGCGGGCTCGGGATCGTGGTGGAAGACCGTCCGAGCGGGACAGTCTGGCGCCGCGAAAGCCGCTAGCTCGTGGCGGGGCCGCGGCCCACGCAGCGCAAGCGGCCGGCCTCTCCCTCAAGTCCGCCGCGCCAGCCGTCGCGGGCGACCTACTGTTCGGCCGCAACGCCGTCCTGGAGGCCCTTCGGGCCGGGCGGGCCATCCGACGCGTGCTGGTGGCCAGCTCGGCGCACGGCGACAGCATCGTCCGGATAATCGACCTGGCTCGGGCGAGAGGGGTGTCTGTTCAGAGCGTCGAGCGGCAGCGCCTCGACGCCCTCGTGAGCCATCACCAAGGCGTGCTGGCGGAAGCGGCGCCGTTTCGCTACGCCGCGCTAGACGAGCTGCTAGCGGCGGTCCGCCAGAGTGCTGAGCCAGCCCTGCTGCTGGCTCTCGACACGCTCCAGGACCCCCAGAACCTTGGATCACTCCTGCGGACGGCCGTGGCCGTCGGCGCGCACGGGGCATTGCTTCCTGAGCGGCGCGCCGTGGCCATCACTCCAGCCGTGGCGAAGGCATCGGCGGGTGCGACGGAACACTTGCCGATCGCCCGGGTGGGCAATCTCGTCCGAGCCCTGGAGAACCTCAAGGCGGCCGGCACGTGGGTGGTGGGCCTGGACGCCCGGGCCGAGACGTCGTACCTGGAGGTCGATCTGAGCGGGCCGGTCACGATCGTGGTCGGCGGCGAGGATCGCGGCCTGCGTCCGCTCGTAAGACAGACGTGTGACCTCCTGGTCCGCCTGCCGATGTC
>WNGA01002570.1_pt1 | contig 27642 bp, 30 predicted proteins | sample 5400061 | NCBI WGS metagenome assembly WNGA01 (sample SAMN13153366, study PRJNA577476) | soil metagenome | isolation source: 100 cm soil or saprolite under grassland replicate 2 | place: USA:California | collected 2016-06-15
ACCCGGTCGGGAGTCGTGGCGAGCTCGTCGGCCACGATCTGGGCCAGCGCCGTAGCGATGCCCTGGCCGTGGGGAGAGGCGCCGGTCAGGACGGTCAGCTCGCCGCTCGGGTCGACCCGCACCTCAGCGCTCTCATACGGCCCGAGTCCGCCGAGGAGCACGTAACAGGCGAGCCCAAGGCCGACGTAACGGCCGGCCTGGCGGGCCCCGGCCTGTCGCTTACGCCAGGCGCGGTAATCGATCAGCGCCAGTGCCTTGTCCAACCCGGCCGCGTATTCGCCGCTGTCGTAGACGACGGGAAGCTGAGCGGTGCCGAGGCCCGTATCCCAGGGGAACTCATCGGGCTGAATGAAGTTGCGGCGGCGGATCTCAGCCGGGTCGAGGCCCAGGTCGGCGGCGGCGCGGTCCATCGCCCGCTCCAGCGCGTAGACCGCCTCAGGCCCACCGGCCCCCCGATACGCGCCGGCCGGGGCCTTGTTGGTCAGGACGCAGCGGACCTCGGCTCGATAGTTGCGGATGCGGTACGGGCCGAGTAGCGAGGCGGCCGTGATCGACGGGCAGAGGACGCCCAGACCGCGGCTGTAGGCGCCCAGATCGGCCGTTATGCGGGCCCGCAGCCCGCTCACGATGCCGTCGCGGCTCACGGCTAGCTCCAGGTCGTGGACCTGCTCGCGCGAGTGCGCGCTGCCGACAAAATGCTCACGCCGAGTCTCGACCCATTTGACGGGCCGGTCAAGGCGTTTCGCGACGAGCGGCACCACCACCTCCTCAGGGTAGACGTCCTGCTTGACTCCGAACCCGCCGCCCACGTCTGGCGCGATGACCCGCAGGCGGTGCTCCGCCATCCCGAGCGACTCGGCCAGCGCCCGGCGAACGGTGTGCGGCCACTGGGTGCTGGTCCAGATGATGAGGCGACTGGAGAGCCGATCGACGGACGCCATGACTCCCCTGGTCTCGATCGGCATGCCGGTGTAGCGCTGGACCGCGAACGTGCCACCCACCACGCGGTCCGCCTCGGCGAAGGCGCGCTCGACATCTCCCACCTGAACATGCCAGGCCGCCGCCAGGTTGTCACCGAGCGGCTCGTGCAGCACGGGCGCGTCCGGCTCGAGCGCGGCTTCCCAGGTCGGGACGACCGGGAGGGGCTCCAAATCGAGCTCCGCCGCGATGCCGGCGGCGGCGTCCTCGGCCAGATAGCGGTCGGTCGCGACGACGACGGCCAGCGGCTCACCGACGAAGCGGACCCGCTCGTCGGCGAGCGGGACCTGGCTGCACGGGCGGAGCGCGGGATGCGGAACGACGGTTGGGATGGGCCTCATCTGGAAGTCGCGGGCCTTGAAGACCCCGACGACGCCCGGCAAGTGTCCGGCCTCGACTGGGATGGCCCGGATCGACGCGTGGGCATAGGGGCTGCGGACAAAGGCGGCGTGCAGCACGTCTGGCAGCCGCAAGTCTTCCAGGAACGCGCCACCGCCCTCGAGCAGACGCGGATCCTCGAACCGCTTGAGACGCTGCCCGAAGAACCGCTCCCCCGACACCAGCCAGCCTCCAATCGAACAACCAATTTACGGGCCAGGCCGCAGGCGCGTATTGTATCCGCGTCGAGACGGCCGCCCACCTAGTCGCGAGTCACGAGTCGCGGGTCACGGGTATGATCGTCCTCAAGCGTCGCCCGGAGGCCGGTCGGTGAGCCTCATGGCCTCCGTATTGACCACTCGTGACTCGTGACTCGTGACTCGCGACTCGTTAGTACGGCTGGAGATTCCAGCCGCTGATCTGCTCGATCAAGGTGTGGTTGGTGAGGTCCATCAGGATCGGGGTGATCGAGACGTAGTTCTCGTGCACTGCGCCGATGTCCGTGCCCTCCTCGAGTTCGCCAGCCGGGGGCTCGCCGCCGATCCAGAAGTAGTCGCGGCCGAACGGGTCGGTGCGCCGGATCAGCTCGTCGCGGTAGATCCGCTTGCCAAGCCGGGTGACCACAACGCCCTTCACCTCGGGCCGCGGCACGTGCGGCACGTTGACGTTTAGCAGGACATCTTTCTCGAGCCCGTTCTCGAGAATGTGCCGAGCCAGGCGGGCGGAGAACTCGGCCGCGTAGCTGAAGTCCCACTGGTAGGAGTCGGCCAGCGAGACGGCCACGGCCGGGACGCCACAGACCACGCCCTCCATCGCCGCCGCGAGGGTGCCCGAGTAGGTCAGGTCGCTGCCCAGGTTGGGGCCCTTGTTGATGCCGGAGAAAACCAGGCCCGGCCGCTCGTCCAGGATGCCCAGGAACGCCAGCGCCACGCAGTCGGAGGGGCTGCCATCACTCGAGTACGCGGGTGAGCCATCGGCCAGGGTGACCTCGGCGATCCGCAGCGGGCGGTGCATCGTCTTGGTGTGGCCCGCGGCCGTCCAGTTTCTATTCGGCGCCACAACCTCGACTCGATCGACGTCCGAGAGCGCCTGCTTGAGCCGCAGGAGGCCTTCCGAGTCGATGCCGTCGTCGTTGGTGACCAGGATCATGACCGAGTGTAGCTGACGAGCACAGGTCCAGCGCTCGAGCCCGACGTCACCTGTATCGACTGCGGCTCAGAGCCATGCCCCTCACCTCAGCCCTCTCCCAGAGGGCCCAGAGGGAGAGGGGGCATTGGCCCGCTACCGCTTGCGGGCGACGACGAAGTGGCTGATGCCGAAACAGCGGAGCGGCGTCGCTTCAGTCAGATCCCTGGCCCAGTGGATCGCTCGACCCAGGGGCCCGTACCGTTCGGCAACGTTGTCCAGGCCTGGCAGAATGTGGGTGGTCGCCGTGTATTCGACATCCAGGCCGTCGAACAGGCGCTTGAGCTTACGGGCGGTGTAAATCCGAACGTGCGGACAGAACAGCTCGCGCATCGGGTCCGGAAGCCAGTTGACAAAGGGCAGCAGCCGAAAGAAGTACCGTCCGAACAGGTAGAAACCATGGGTTTCGAACGGATACAGCCGATTGGGAGCGTAGATGACGACCTGCCCGCCGGGGCGGAGGCAGCGATATGCCTCGAGAATGCTCAACCGATCGTCGTCGACGTGCTCGAGCACCTCGTTGAGCAAGATGACGTCGAAGCTACCATCTGGAAACGGCAGGCTCTCCGCCGGCGACTCCAGGATGTTTGGCAGCCAGGTGCCAGCCAGGGAGACCTTCTCCGGGTCGACGTCGACGCCGTAGACGTCCTTGCTGTACCGACGCAGCTTTTCGACGTACATGCCGAGCCCGCAGCCCACGTCCAGGATGCGACGGCCTTCCAGCTCGACGTGACGGCGAATCAAGCTCAGCCGACGGTCCTGACCGCTGCGCCAGACGTAGCTGGGGTGACCAAGGCGGATCGCCTTGGCTTCCGCCGCTGCCAGCATCAGCCCTCCAGGACAGTCGCTTGAGCCCGGCGATTCGAGACGGTCGCCGCCATACTGCGACGAACGAACGCGCCCCAAGGCTCGAAAAACCGGTCCGCATGGTACCGTATATGAGGTCGAAAGTCCAAAGTCGCAAGTCCCAAGTCTAGACTGCCAGACCGGGTTCGACTGTCACTTTCGACTAACGACGTGGAGTTGTGATGGCTGGGCGGCAGACGGGCCGCTGGCGACGGACGAGGACCGTGCGCGACGTCTCGGCGGGCGGCGTGGCGTTCCGCCACGGCCCAGGCGGCGTCGAGATCTGTCTGGTGGGCCGCATCGATCCGGAGCGGTGGGCGCTTCCAAAGGGCACGCCCGCTCGTGGCGAGTCGCTTGAACAGGCCGCGGTCCGTGAGGTGTCGGAGGAAACGGGCCTCCAGGTCCGGCTGGTCTGTCCGCTCCTCGACATCGACTACTGGTTCGCCTTGGGCGGCGTGCGCCATTTCAAGACGGTCCACTTCTACCTGATGGAGGCGATCGGCGGAGACACGTCGCTCCACGACGCAGAGTACGACCTGGTGGAGTGGTTCCCGCTGGCCGAAGCTGGGCGCCGTCTTTCTTACGCGAACGAGCGCGAGGTATTGGCGCGAGCCGAGGCGAGTCTCGAGTCGCGAGTCGCGTGTCGCGAGCTCCAAGCACCAACCTCTCGGGACTCGAGACCCGAGACTAGAGACTCGCGACTAGGCTAGTGGCGGTTCTGGTCACCGGGCTGGGGTATATCGGGACCGCGCTGGCGGGCTCGCTTCTCGATCAGGGTGAGACCGTCGTCGGCATGGAGAACGGGTTCTCCACGGTTCCGGGCGCCCTGGCGCGTCTCAAGGCCCGGCCACGCTTTCACCTTGTCCGCGGCAGTGTCACCAGCGCTCGGTCCATCGAGCGGGCCTTCGATGGAGCCAGGGTCGGAACAGTCTTTCATCTGGCCGCTCAGGCGAGCGGCCATCCCCAGGCCGCGGCGCCATCCTACACGGAGCGGACCAATCTGGTCGCGCCGCGGCTCGTCTTCGAAGCGGCCGCCCGCCACGGCGTGACCCGCTTCGTCTTCGGCAGCTCGTTCCGGGTGTACGGCGACGAACTAGCCGGAACGATCGACGAGAGCCGTCCGTACGGCCGTGTCAGCGATTTGTCGCATCTGAGCAAGATTTACGCCGAGAAACTGCTCGAGATGCTGACCTGGCAGCATCGTCTGGCAGTGGCGAGCGTACGGCTTGGCGTGGTGTACGGGCTCGGTCCGGCTATGAAGAGCGACCCTCGCTTTTTGACCGTCCCGAACCTGTTCTGTCTGCGGGCAGCCCGCGACGAACCGTTGATCGTCAACCCTGGCGCTCGCCGGCCAATCGGATTTGTGCATCTGCAGGACGCGGTCCAGGCGCTCATCCTTGCTGCCGAGCATACCGAGCAGCCACAAGCGCGAGCCTACAATGCGCTCTCCGAGGTGCTAACGGTCGGCGAGGTAGGCGCTACGGTCGCGCGTATCGGCCAGCAACGGGGGCTGTCGGTGCGAGTCGAGGGGGCCGGGTTGGGCCCGGCCACTCGTTGGCGGTATGCGTCATCGTTGGAGGCGGTCGGCTTTCGGCCGACGCGCACCATGGCCGAAAGCCTGCCGGAAGTCCTCGAGTACTATCTGCAGAGCGCCGGCGTTGAGCAGGGACGAGTGCGATGAGTCCGGAGACGCAGTTAGCGTCGAGTGCCCAGCCAGCCGATGGCGAGACCACGACAGACGAAGAGCTGCCGCGTTGTGGGTGCTGGAGACTCAAGCCGTTCGAGCTGCCGCGGCCTGTGCTGCTCCGTCCAGCGGGCCCGCTCACGCTGCGCGAGTTCCTCGAACGGCCTGATCCGGCCGTCGCGCAGGAGTTCTGTCGCCTGGGGGTCGCAGAGCTGCAGCAGCTCGCGCTTGCTCGGCTGCGGGGAGCTCCGCCAGATGCGAGACTCTCGCTGTTTGGCGAGCCGGGCTACACGATGCGGGATGTGGTGGAGCACGTAGAGCAGGGCACGCCGCTCGGCGTCCGGATCATCGAGGCTGAGCGAAAGCTGGTCGGGCTGCTGCTGACGGAGGCGCTGCGCGATTCGGAATGAGCCCGCACGACTTTCCGGCCCGCCGGGACTGTGTGACGACTTGCCCTCGGCTGCCGGACGAGCCAGACTTCAAGATCAGGCACGAGTTCGTCGAGGCGAACGGGCTGCGCTTTCACTATGTGGAGGCGGGCAGCGGCCCGCTGGTCCTCCTCCTGCACGGCTTCCCTGAATTCTGGTACGCCTGGCGACGCCAGATCCCCGCCCTGGCGCAACGCTTCCGAGTCGTCGCTCCCGACCTGCGCGGCTACAACCTGACCGACAAGCCTCCGCGGGGGTATGGCATGGACGTGCTGGTGAGGGACGTGCTCGGGCTGCTCGATGGGCTGGGGGCCGAGCGGGCCGCGATCGTGGGCCACGACTGGGGCGGGGCCATCGCCTGGGCCGCGGCGACGTGGCATCCGGATCGGGTGGAGCGCCTCGCCATCCTGAACGCGCCCCATCCCGCGGCCTATCTTCGCGAGCTTCGCCACGGCCCGCGCCAATGGCTGAAGGGCTGGTACATCCTTTTCTTCCAACTACCCGGCCTCCCAGAGTGGGCGCTGGGCCGCCGCGACTGCCAGGCCATCGATCGGGCGCTGCGCAACTCGGCAGTCGATCCGGAGGCGTTTTCAGCCGACGATCTGGCCGCCTACCGGCAGGCGATGTGCCGCCCTGGCGCCCTCCGCGCGAGCCTGGCCTACTACCGCGCCCTCGGCCGAGACCCCACGCCCCGAGTGATTCGGAGACGCCTTCGGACGATACCCGTCCCGACACTCGTCATCTGGGGACAGCAGGATGTGGCGCTCGTCCCCGAGCTCGCAGAGGGCCTCGAGGAGTGGGTCTCGGACCTGTGCCTGCAGCGGGTGCCAGACGCTGGGCACTGGGTCCAGCACGAACGACCCGAGCTGGTCAATCAGCTCTTGCTGGAGTTTTTGTCGGAGGGTGGCGACCGGTAGCAACCCGCTACCGATAGTCCCCAATCCAACGAACAGAAGTGCTCCGGTCGCTCGCCGCCTCATAGAAGCGCCGGTCACCGGTCCACAGCTGAGCGCCGAGGGCGTGCGCAAGCGCCACGTATGCACTGTCGTAGGCTGCCAGACCGAATCGAAACGCATGTTCGAACACATCTGTGGCCTCCGGATCGGCTAGCTCGACTCCAAGACCCAGAAGAGAGCTGAGAGCCTCAACACCGACTTCCTGGGTTAAGCGACCGCGCCGAACAGCAGTCACCAGACCGTTCGTCAGCTCGTAGAGCCACAAGGATGGGGCCACCATCCGGAAACTGCCCGCCAGGGCAGCATCACGAAGAGCGACGGCTTGGGTCACTGCTTCTTCGTCGTCAAGGGCCCACTTCAGGCTGACGCTCGCATCGACGACGAGGAAGCCGCTCATGGCCGCCGGGGCTTCTATCATCGACGCCCCTCGGCGATGAGATCGCGGACTGGCACTCCGAGGGAGCCCACCCTGCGGCGCAAAACGTCGAGGGCGCGAGCAGCGGCTTTCGGGCCACCGCTGGACGAGCGGGCTGACACGAGCCCATCCTCGACCAGGCGGCGGCGGATCGCCTCAACGCAGTACGCACTCAGCGTGACCCCACGCTGTGCAGCAGCGATCTTGACCTGCTGCCGGAGACTGGCGTCGTCAACGTAAATGTTGAGCCGGGAATAGGCGGCCGACGGTCTCATGCTTCCACCTTCACTGGCGAGAGTCGCTGGGGCTTTAGCACTATAGCACTGTTGCCGCACGTCGCTGAAAGATCTGGCGGAGCGCGTATCGCTGGAGCGCCTGGCAAGTTATGTGTCCGTCAGGCCCTGGCGAACGGCGAACAGGGCCGCCTGGGTGCGGTCTCGCAGGCCGGTCTTGGCCAGGATCGCCGAGATGTAGTTCTTGACCGTGCCTTCGGTCAGCGACAGGTGGTCCGCGATCTCGGGGTTGGTCGCGCCGGTCCCCAACAGCCGCAAGACCTCCATCTCGCGCCCAGTCAGCGGCTCCGCGCCAAGAACCGCGTCGGGGGATGGTCGGTCGGTCCTCTCGGTGGCCGTCGCCGATGCTCGCAGCCGCTCGAGGACCTTGCGGGCAATGCTGGGCTGCAGCGGTGACTCGCCCCGATTGGCCGCGCGAACGGCCTCTGCCAGGGCGTCCGATCCGACGTCTTTGAGCAGGTAGCCGGAAGCTCCGGCCTCGATCGAACGAAACACCAGGTCATCGTCGTCGAAAGTGGTGAGCACGAGCACCTGGACTTCGGGCCAGCGTGACGTGATCCTGCGGGTGGCGATCACTCCGTCGCGACGTGGCATGCGAAGGTCCATCAGCACGACCTGGGGCCGCAGTCGCTCGACGAGCGTTTCCGCCTCCAGGCCATCGCCAGCCTCGCCGACCACCCGCAGGTCGGGCTGCAGCTCGAGAAGCGTCCGCAGGCCGTCGCGCAACAGGCGCTGGTCGTCGACCAGCAAGACTCTGATCCTCTCGGTTGACGCCCGGGCCATCCCTGGCTGACTCATCTGGCCTCGGGCGCCGGCAGGACTGCCGCCAGTCGGCAGCCGCCCGACGATCCCGGCCCGAACTGGAGCTGTCCACCGAGCAGCTCGATGCGCTCGCGAAGGCCGAGCAGACCGAAACCGCCGTGGTCCGACCTCTCAGGCTCGTTGGGACCGACGCCGTCGTCCTGCACCGCCAGCTCCAGGGTGCCGTTCTGCCCCGACAAGGAGAGCCGAACGTTCGTGGCCCGGGCGTGACGATGGACGTTGGTCAGACCCTCTTGTGCAACCCGATACAGGGCCAGCGCGGCATCGGGCGCCGGACGCAGGCTGTCTGGGACGGCGACGTCGAGCTGGACCGTGATCCCGGTGCTCTCCGTGAACTCCTGGGCTAGCTTGCTCAGGGCGCGTGACAGTGACAATTCGTCGAGCGTCGAAGCTCGCAGCGCGGCGACCGAGCGACGAACCTCCTGGAGGCACTCGACCGCCAGGCGGCGCGCGCGCCGGAGCGCTTCGAGTCCTCGATCGGTCTCATCCGCCCCGAGCTTCTCGGCTGCCTCGAGCTGGACGGCAATGACGGTCAGATAGTGGGCCAACGAATCATGGATCTCGCGCGCTAACCGGTTACGCTCCTCGGTGACGGCCGCCTCACGGACCCGTTGGTGCAGGGCCTGCAGCTGGTCGTGCGCGGCGCGGAGCTCGTCGTACAAGCCTTGTAACCGACGGCGATCCGTGGCCTGTCGCAGGGTAGCCAGCGTCAGCACGATCGCCACCACGTACGGGGCCAGGAAGAACGATAGATAGTTGGGGAAGTACTCGCCAAGTCGGTCGGGCCAGCCGTCGAGCGCCACGTTGACGCTGTATGCCAGCCAGACCGACAAGCTCAATGCCACGCCTCGCCGCTCGCCGAACATCAGCAGGGCGCGGCTGGCGGGCAGAACGTAGATCAGAGCCGGTCGGATCAGTGTGGTGTGGACTCGGACGATCTCGAAACAGAGTGCGAGCTCGGCCCCGAGCCAGACCAGACGGCGCCACAGGCTCGACTCGGCCCGCGGCGCCGTCTGGTCCACCACAACCAGGGCAGCCAGCAGGCCCGTGAAGGTCGCCAGGTATTCGGCGCTGAGCCCGCCGCGCGGCGGCGAGGCGATGCCGAGGACCCAGACGGCGGCCGGCAGCGCGAAGCCGGCAAGGCGCAGCAGGCGACGATCGTCCGTGGCCTGTGCTCCTGTGCCCTCAGTCCTCCACGACCACCTGAGCCTTCATGTTGTTATGGAGACTGCAGACGTAGTCGAACGCGCCCACCTGGTCGAAGGTGCGGCTGAAGGCGCCCCCGGGGCCGATCCGACCCGAGTCCCAGCTCTTGTCGCCGGCCGTGACGGTGTGGGCAATCGGCTCGTCGTTGGTCCAGCTGATGGTCGTACCCTTCTTTACGCGCACCGGGTCAGACAGGAACGTGTAGGACTGAATCGAGATCTGGCCGTTTGGAAGCAGGCCAGGCGCGACCATTGGCGCGGCGCCGCTCTGGTTGTAGAAGTAGAGGTTGGCGCGCATGACCCAGTCTTTGGTCGCCCCGGCGTCCTGGTGGCAGAGCGAGCAGACATTGGTCTGCTCGGGCGGGGTCGCGTACTGCTTGTCCGGCCGGAAGGCGACGTACTCCCACTCGCCTGACCGCGCGGTCTGGTACGCGTCGCCGAAGCCCGGCTCCTTACGCATGACAAAGGTGCCAGTCAGCTGATCGCGCTGGTAGCGGCCGTCGTCGTCGAGGAGGACGTTGCCCTGGGCATCTTCCTTGGCTCGCCAGGCCTCCATGACCAGGATCGAGCCATACGGGAAGACCTCGTTGGGGCCCTTGGCCGGGCTGGCAGCAGCCGCCTGGGGATTACCGTAAATGACTCGCACCTGCTTGCCGAGCGGGCGGTCGAAGACATAGAGCTGCTGCCACGTCTCATAGCCCTCCGGGTACCCGACGCGGTCCACGGTGGGGGCAGGCTTCGGAGCCGGCTTCTCCTGGGCCCACACGTTGCCGAGCACGGGCGAGGAAGCCGACATCGCGGCCACGACGGCAGTGGCCCCGATCACCGCGACAGCCAACGACAGTCGGACGACGATCACGTGCTTCACCGGCGGCCTCCTTTGCGGGACTTCGAATACACGATAGCCGGGTCGCGCCGCTCCGACCATTGACCCTGGTCATGTCTTTTCGCACCCCCACCTGACCGGGGTCACAAGCGAGTAGCCAGTAGCGAGTAGCGAGTAGCGAGTAGCGAGTAGCGAGTAGTCTACTCACAACTCACTACTGGCTACTGGCTACTGGCTACTGGCTACTCGTCAAACGCTTTGAAGACCGCGACGGCATTCTGGCCGCCGAATCCGAAAGCGTTGGCGACCGCGTTGCGGGTCCGCTGCTTGCGGGCCACCTTGGGGACGTAGTCCAGGTCGCATTCAGGGTCGGGATTATCCAGGTTCATGGTGGGCGGGATGACCCCATCGCAGAGCGCCAGCACACACGCCAGACCAGAGATCGCGCCCGCCGCCCCGAGCAGGTGTCCGACCATGGACTTGGGCGAGGAGATCGGAACCCGGTATGCGCGCTCGCCGATGGCCCGCTTGATCGCGCGGGTTTCCGAGGCGTCGTTGAGCGGCGTCCCGGTCCCGTGGGCACAGATGTACTCGATCTCGTTCGGGCCCAATTCCGCCACGCTCAGCGCGCGCTGGATACATCTAGCGGCGCTCTCGCCACTCGGCTCGGGCGCGGTGACGTGGAAGGCGTCGCTGGTGTGGCCGACGCCGGCTAGCTCGGCGTAGATCCGAGCCCCTCGACGGCGCGCGTGCCCCAGCCGCTCGAGCATCATGACCGCCGCCCCCTCGCCAAAGACGAACCCGTCGCGATCGCGATCGAACGGCCGCGAGGCGTGCTCGGGGTCGTCATTGCGCTTGGACAGAGCGCCGAGGCGCGCGAGCGAGATGAATGACAACGCCAGGATCGCCGACTCGGTCCCACCGGTCAGGAGGGCCTGGGCGTCTCCACGCCTTAAGCAGTGATAGGCCTCGTAGAAAGCGTACGTGCCGGCCGCGCAAGCCGCGATGTTGGTCACCACCGGGCCCTTGAGCCCAAAGGCTATCGACACCTGGCAAGAGGCCATGTTGGCGATCATGGCGGGGATGAAAAGCGGATTCACACGGTCCGGGCCACGGCTCAGGAGGGTCTCAGTTTCGGCGACCGCTTCGCCGCAGCCGCCACCCCCGGTCGCGATGACGGCGCCGACGTCGTAAGCGTTGTGTTCCAACACCGTCAGCGCGGAGTCTTCGAGGGCCTGCCGACTGGCGGCCACCGAAAACTGAGCGAAGCGGCTCATCCGCCGAGCCGACTTGGGGTCCATGAAGTCGCGGGGCTCGAAATCCTTGACCTCTGCCGCTATCTGAACGGGCAAGCCCGAAGGATCGATCTGGCTGATCCGCGCCACTCCCGAGACGCCGCCGACCAGGTTGCGCCAGAACTGGGGCACGCTGTTGCCGATAGGCGTCACTGCCCCCAGCCCCGTCACCACGACCCGATCGTCGTCAGACATCAGAATTGGTCAGCGCTTGGTGGTGGGTAGCGGATAGCGGGAGTCGGTAGCCACGCACGACTCGCTACTCGCTACTCGCTACTCGCTACTCGCTACTCGCTACTCGCTACTCGCTACTCGCTACTCGCCGAAAGATGATGCACGAATTGTGGCCGCCGAGTCCGAAGCTGTTGCTCATCGCGACGTTGAGCGGGCGCTCGCGGGCCCGATTTGGCACGTAATCTAGATCGCACTCGGGATCTGCCGTCTCGTAGTTGATCGTCGGGGGCACCCAGCCGGTCTCGATCGCCTTGACGCAGGCGAGCGCTTCGAGAGCACCGGCCGCGCCGAACAAGTGGCCGGTCATGCTCTTGGTTGACGAGACCATCAGCCGGCCGGCGTGGCCACCGAAGACCGCCTTGATTGCCGCCGTCTCAAACTTGTCGTTGAGTGGGGTAGAGGTCCCGTGGGCATTGATGTAGTCCACCTCGTCGGCACGCAGCCCGGCGTGGGTAGCCGCCTTGTGGAGCGCAGCCCGCATCACTTGCGCGGCTCCCCGCCCACCCTGGGCGGGCGCGACCATGTGATAGGCGTCGTTGCCGCTGCCGTAGCCGACCAGCTCACAGTAGATCTTCGCTCCTCGGGCACGGGCGCGTTCCAGCTCCTCGAGGACGATGATCGCCGCTCCCTCGCCGATGACGAAGCCGTCTCGATCGGCATCGAAGGGACGGCTGGCCCGCTCTGGGGCGTCGTTTCGGGTGGATAGGGCCCGCATGTTGATGAAGCCAGCGAAGATGACGCGCAGGATGCTGGCCTCGGTCCCGCCGGCCAACATGGCGTCGGCGTCGTCTCGCCGAATGGTCTCGAACGCCTCGCCAACGGCGTGTGTGCCGGTCGCGCAGGCCGAGACGACGGCCATATTTGGGCCCTCGGCACCGAGCGCGATCGCCAGCACTCCGGAGGCGGTGTCGGGCAAAAAATGCGGCAAGAACATTGGCGAGACCCGGTCCGGACCGCGCTCTTCCAGCACCTTTTCCTGTTCAAGGATGTGACCGACACCCCCCGCCCCGGTCCCGACGACCACGCCGACCCGCTCAGCCCCATTTGTACGTATCTCGAGCCGCGCATCCCCCACGGCCTCCCGCGCGGCGACGAGCGCAAATTGGACGCTGCGGTCCATGTGGCGCAGCTCTTTGGGGCCGGCCGCCTCCGCCGCTGAGAACTCCTTGACCTCGCCGGCGAAGCGGACCCCCAGGTCGGAGGCATCGAATAAGCTGATCGGACCGACGCCAGAACGACCTCTCAGCAAGCCTTCCCAGGTGGTCGAAACGCAATTGCCCAGCGGCGTCACCGCCCCCAGGCCGGTCACCACAACCCGTCGGCTCATCAACCATCACCTGTAGGGCACGGCATGCCGTGCCCTGGCTACAAAGACACGAGACGCCTATAGACGATCGATCTCGGAGTCACCTACGGTCAGGGCGCGCACGTCGCGACTGATCCGGGTGATCAGTCGCGACAGCACCTGGCCAGGGCCGATCTCGACAAAGGTATCGACCCCGCTCTCGATCATCTCGCGGACCGACCTGGTCCATTCGACGGGACGGCACAACTGATCGGCCAGGTGATCGCGAATCTCCTCGGCGGTTGTCAGGATGCGACCCTGAATGTTGGCCACCACCGGTGTGACCGGATCGCGCATGCTCAGGGCGGCGATCAGCTCCGCGAGTTGGATCGCGGCCTGCTGCATCAGGGGCGAGTGCGACGCGATGCTGATCCGGAGTGGAACGACTGCCTTGGCACCCTGTTCGCGGGCTAGCTGGACCGCCACATCGAGCGCGGGCAGTTCGCCGGAGACGACCATTTGCTCAGGGGAGTTGGAGTTGGCGAGGACGATGACCCCGTGCAGCCTCGCCTCCTGACAGATCTGCTCGAGTGTCTCGCGATCGAGGCCGACTACCGCGGCCATGCCACCCGGCCGCGTCTGGCCGGTCTCCTTCATCAAGCGGCCGCGCTCTCGGACCAGCCGCAAAGCGTCACTGAAGTCGAGCACGCCGGCCGCCACCAGGGCGGTGTACTCTCCTAGGCTGTGACCAGCCACGTAGAGTGGGGAGACCACCCGACCAAGCTCCTGCCACCTCTCGCGTAGCGCGGCCAGGCAGGCGACGCTGAAGGTCAGGACTGCCGGCTGGGCGTTGATCGTGTCCTCGAGTTCCTCGCCAGGCCCCTCGAACATCAGCTTGGACAGGCAAAACCCGAGCGTCTCGTCAGCCTTCTCGAAGACCGTCCGCGCGGCCTGGGAGGCCTCGTACAGGTGTTTGCCCATGCCGACGTATTGCGAGCCCTGCCCGGGAAAAACGAAGGCCACGCGTTCCTCATTGAGCAGGGTCGCTGGCATCGCACTCTCCCACAAACGTCGGCGTTGCCGGCGCGCCGCGAGTTCGATTATAGGGCAAGATCCCCGATCTGGAAAGCGCCTTCTTGAAAATTACGTGTCCGCCAGCGTCTTGCCCGGGCCGAACAACGCCCTCTTGACCTTCATCCCCCGCCCGCCCCAGACGGGTAGACCCTGTTTTCATCATCCTAAGCGGGCCGTATAATGGCCACAACGGGGCCGGCCCCTGGCTCGCGGAGGACGGAGGCAAGCCATACCCGTGCAGAAGATAGACGTCACCATCACCAAGCTAAAACTCCTGCTCGCCGACGTGACCGCGAAGGAGCAACGACTGGGGATGATGCGGCAGCAGTTCCGCGACCAGCTCCGAAAGGCGCTTGAATTCAGCGTCTACGGCGACGCGTCGCTGGATGGCACACTCGGACTGATGAGCGAGATCCAGCAGCGGATCGCGGCCACGGAATCGACCGTCCGCGACCTCGGCCTGATCCGGACCAGAGCTGAGCGTGAGCTCGAATCGCTGCAGCTGACCAAGCGGATCGAGGCTGCCAAGACTGAGCTCAACGAGCTGCTTGTCCGTCAGGCCGAGCTCGAGCAAGAAGGTGCGCTTGGCCCGGCCGGCCAGGAGCTCGGCGACCAGATCCAGCGCCTACGCCAGCAGATCAACGAAGCCAGCGAGCAAGCGGCTAAGACGCTACAAAGCCGCTGACCGAGGGAGTCATGTCATCCTGAGCGAAGCACAGGATCTCGGTTTCCGTGTAGGGGACCGAGATTCTTCGCTGCGCTCAGAATGACAACAAAAAGGGGGGCTTGGGGATGCTGATCGACCGGATGATCCGCGCGGCGCGATTGGACGTGAACCTCTACGAAGAGGTCGAGGCGGACACGACGCTCACGAGTCAGGCAGCGACTGTCGTCGTGATCGTCGCGATCTGCGCGGGAGTTAGTCACGCGATCAGCGTGATGATGGGCAGGGAGGGCAACGTCGCGACCGCCATCGGGGCGCTGATTGGCGGCGTGATCGCGGCCCTGATCGGCTGGGTGGTCTGGTCGTACCTGACCTATTGGATCGGGACGAGCATGTTCGCCGGGACCGCTACGCCCGGCGAGATGCTCCGTACGATCGGCTTTGCGCACACGCCAGGCGTCCTACAGATCGCCGGCTTCATCCCGTGCCTCGGTGGTCTGGCGCTCCTCGTCGCGGGGATTTGGTCACTGATCGCGGGTGTCATCGCCATTCGTCAGGCGCTCGACTTCGATACCGGCAAGGCGATCATCACCGCCTTGATCGGCTGGATCGTCATGATGATCATCACGATCGGGGTGGCAGTGGTCTTCGGCGTTGGGGCGGCGCTGAGCGGGGCGCTCCGCTAGGCTGCTCAGACCAGTCCGCGGCTTCAGCGCGATCCGGGCTACGTTCTGTCAAGCTCGTTCGCTGTGTGTATGTAGTTAGGGTGTGTCGTAGTGTGGCCTGGGATCCAAACATGGGCGTACGGAGACAGATCTATCTCGAGGAGCCCGACAACCGTTTGCTCCAGGAGCAGAGCCAGGCAACCGGCCTCTCAGTGAGCGAACTCGTTCGAGGGGCTATCCATTAAACCTGCCGCCGAAGGGAGTTGCCCGGATCCTGGTATCGGTGGAGCGGTGGCTGCGGCGTCACGATTCTGTGCTGGCTGACCGCTTTCGCGAAGCCACCGAGGGCCTCACGACAGTGCCAGGGTAAGCTCAGTTCTCGATTCTCGCTTCGGCAGCGGCCAGCGCCAGGCGGTACACCTCCGCCAGGGGGATGCCGTGCTGGCGGGCGAGGCGCGCGCAGTCCTCGTATTCGGGCGCCGCTACCGTGCGTTCGGCGAGCCGCTTGAGCTTGACTCGGATGGGCCCGAGTGGCGTCTCGACCGTCGCTTCGCGGCGCTCGACCGTCAGGCGCGACGTGGGTCGAAGTCTCACGCCGAGTGAGGTGGTCTCGGCCAGCACAAGCTCGACGAGGCTGTGGGCATGCGCGGGTGACGCGATGATCCCCAGCAGCGTTCCGGGCCGGTTCTTCTTCATCTGGATCGGCGCGAAGTAGACGTCGAGCGCGCCGGCCTCGAACAACCGCTCCATCGTGTAGCCGAGCAGCTCCGGACTGGCGTCGTCGAGGTTGGTCTCGATCAGAACGACTTCGTCGGGAATCAGGCCGCCCGCCATCGGCTGGCCCAGCCAGACCCGAAGTACATTGGGCCATGGAAACTCGCGCCTGCCGAAGCCGTAGCCGACCCGGCCGATCCGCATCGGGGGCTGCTCGAATGTCGCCAGCTCGGCCAGAATGGCCGCTCCGGTCGGCGTCACCAGTTCGCCTTCGCCGGGCACCGGGCGGGTCGGGGCGCCGACCTGAGCGAGTAGCTCCAGGGTCGCCGGCGCGGGCAGGGGCAGCGACCCGTGGCGGCCCTGGACGGTGCCACCCGTGAGCGGCAGGCTCGAGGCGTACAGCCGCTCGACGCCCAGCGCCTCCAGTCCGATGAGCGCCCCAACCACGTCGACTATCGAGTCGACGGCCCCGACCTCGTGAAAATGGACTTTCTCAACAGGCACGCCGTGTACGCGCGCTTCCGCCTCGGCCAGCCTGGTAAAGACCGCCGCCGCGCGCTGTCGGACGCGCTCGGCGAGGCCACTGGCCGCGATGAGCGCCAGGATATCAGCCAGGTTACGCTCGGGCTGGGGCGAGTCCGCTTCCAGCACCACTTCCAGCTTGGCCCCTGAGAGGCCGTGAGACTCACGCCGCTTCACCTCGAGGCGGTAACCGGCGAGCGGCAGCCGCGCCAGCTCCGCCTCGAGCAGTTCGAGCCGCAGTCCGGCGTCGACGAGCGCGCCGAGCAGCATGTCGCCGCTGATGCCGCTGAAGCAGTCGACGTACGCGAGGGATGAGGAATGATGAATGCGGAATGAGTCGGGTTGCCTCTCACTCATTGCTCATTCCTCATCCCTCATTCCTGACGTCGCCTCGATCGCCTCGGCGACCAAGAACAGCGATCCGGTCACGCACACCAGATCATCAGAGTCTGCCCGGGTCAGGGCCAGGCCGACGGCTTTTCCGACCTCAGCCTCGATTCGGGGCTCGGCGCCGTAAGATCGCGCCGCTGTCGCGAGCACGTCCAGCGGGCAGGCGCGGTAGTGCTCGGACCGCGAGACGACGAGGCTGTCGGCCGCAGGCAGGAGTGCTTCCAGGACGCCGTCGAGGTCCTTGCCCTCGGTCATGCCCAGGACAAGATGGAGGCGACGATAGGCGAAACATTCTCGCAGTGCCTCGACGAGTCGAAGGGCTGAGTCGCGGTTGTGAGCGCCGTCGACCAATAGCCACGGGCGGCGGCGGAGGAGTTGAAGTCGACCCGGCCAGACGACCTCGGCCAGGCCACGCCTGACGGCGTCGGAGCTGATCGAGAAGCCACATTCGCCCAGCGCGTGGGCGGCCGCGACTGCCAGGGTGGCGTTGTCACGCTGGTGCCGGCCAAGGAGCGGGATCGCCAGGTGATCGAATCGGACGCCTGGCCCGTTCACGGTGAAGCGCCCGCAGGCGGGTCGGTCGTCGTCGCCCGACCAGCGCCATTCTCGGCCTAGCACCTCCAGACGAGTGCCACGCTCGCAAGCGATGCGTTCAACCGTGGCCAGCGCCTCGGACGGCTGAAAACCGACGAGCGCAAGGCCGTTTCGCCGGAAGAGCCCGGCCTTCTCCACGGCGATCTCGGCCAGGGTGCTCCCGAGCGTCGCCATGTGGTCGTAGCTGATCGGGCCAAGGGCGACCAGTGAGGGCTCCACGACATTCGTGGCGTCGTGCGACCCGCCGACGCCGACTTCGACGACCGCCAGGCGCAGCCCATGGCGGGCGAAGGCCGCGAACGTCAGCCCCGTTCCGACCTCAAACGTGGTGGGTGGTCCCAGGTCGGGACGCTCGCGTTCGAGCGCCTCGACCGCGGAGCGGACCACGCGCGTCAACTCTACCACCTCGCCCGGCTCGATTAGCCGGCCGCTCAGCCTGGTCCGCTCTCGCCAGCTGTGAAGGTGCGGCTGAGCGTACAGGCCAGTCGAATGGCCGGCCGCGCGGGCCATCGAGTCGAGCATGGCCGCGGTCGAGCCCTTGCCCTTCGTGCCCGCTACCAGCACACTGCTGAAGCGTTGGTGGGGATTGCCGAGCCTGGCGAGCAAGTCGCGCATACGCGGCAGTTTGCGCGGGCGATCTTGCAGGATGTCGGGCGCCGAACGGGCTAGCGGCGAGAAGCCGTACAGATAGGCCAGAGCCTGCTGATAGGCTTCGTCCCGAATGGCGCGGTCAGGCAGCGGCGGGTCGACAGCGGGCCTCGGCATCCTGGCCAGTATAGCCGCCGACTGAACCGAGGGGCCCCAAAGTTGCGTATACTGATTGTCGGACCGGGCCACCTCTCGCGCCGGATCGGCGCCCGGGGGTGGCCCTTTGAATGCGAGGCGGCGGGGCGGCGCTTCGGAGGAGCGATTGGCCGAGCGAGAGAAGCGGTTTGTGATCGTCGGCAACGGCGTCGCGGGCACCACCTGCGCCGAGACACTCCGCAAAAACGACCCCAGCTGTCAGATCACGCTCATCGCCGACGAGCGCTGGCCGCTGTATAACCGCGTCGCGCTGCCACCCTACATCAAGGAGAAGGTCACTCGGGAGAAGGTCTTCTTACGGACCGTCGAACAGCACGTCGAGCGGGGGATCAAGCTTATGTTGGAGACCCGCGCCGTCGCCGTCGACATCGAGGAGCGGACCGTCAGGCTCGACAGCGGCAAAAAGCTGGGCTACGATGCGCTGCTGGTCGCAACGGGCGGACGACCGAATCCCGTCAAGGCGCCCGGGGCCAAAGGCATCAGCGGTATCTTCAACTTCCAGTATTTCGACGACGCCCAGGCGATCCTCGAAGCCGAGCACCATTCGAAGCGGGCGGCGGTGACCGGCGGCAGCTACATCGCCTACGAGCTAGCCGAGGCGTTTCGCCAGCAGGGGCTGGAGACCTACTGGCTGATTCGGGGGCCGCGCTTCCTCAGGCGGGTCCTGGACGAGGAGGGCGGCGCGCTGGTGCACGACATCGCCGTCGACCACGGCGTGCATATGCTCTACAACGAGACCGTCAAAGAAGTCGTCCGGAGCAACGGCAGCCTCTCAGGCGTCAAGACGGCCGGCGGCCAGAGCCTGGACGTGCAGATGCTCGGAGCCGGGCTCGGGATGACCATGAATCTCGAGCTACTCAAGGACACGCCCGTCGAGACCCATGACGGCATCCTGACCAACGAATACCTCGAGACGAACGTCCCCGGCATCTACGCCGCCGGCGACGTGGCCGAGTTCTTCGACGTCACGATCAACCGCCACAACATGATGGGCACCTGGGGCAACTCCATCGGCCACGGGCGAGTGACGGCGCTGAACATGCTCGGCCAGCGGACGGTCTACAACGATATCCCGATGTACTCCAGCACGCTGTTCGACTCGTACATTCGAGTGATCGGCCTGACGCCCGAGAACTGCCCTGATCTGGAGTCGGTCGAGCGCCTCGACTCGCGCAACCGCAGCTACCAGCGCCTCTTCTTCCTGGAGGGCCGCCTCGTCGGGGCCTGCCTGATTGGCGACATGCGGTTTCGGCAAAAGATCTTCGCCTGCATCAAGAGCCGCGACGAGATCCCAGTCGAAGAGCGCGCCCACCTCTTGGCCTGACCGAGCCGGGCGGTGGTTCAGTTAAAACGCCTGGGGTAGGGCCTACGATCGCGCTGAGTCCATCAGAGGGTACGCCGGCGAACTGGCGACCGGATCAGTCCCAGCTAGGGCGCGGCATGCCGTGCCCCGAGCGGGCCAGGCTACACTCCGAGCTTGCATGGACGACAAAGAGCAGGAACACGCCGGTGGCTCGCCGCTGGAAGTGCTGGGCGTCTTCGGGCGGCTCGGCCTGACGTCGTTCGGCGGTCCGGTCGCCCATCTCGGCTACTTCCACGAAGAGGTCGTGGCTCGCCGAAAATGGGTCGACGAGTCGACCTACGCGGATCTCGTCGGCCTGTGCCAACTGCTGCCGGGCCCCGCCAGCAGCCAGGTGGGTATTGGCCTCGGCATCCTGCGAGCCGGGCTGCTCGGCGGCCTCGCCGCCTGGATCGGGTTCACGCTGCCTTCGGCGATCGCGATGGCGGCGTTCGCCTCGGCCGTCGGCGCGGCGGGCGCGAGCGGCGCCGAGGGATGGCTGCATGGCCTGAAAGTAGTCGCCGCCGCCGTCGTCGCACAGGCGGTCTGGACCATGGCTCGGACGCTCTGTCCCGATCGAGCGCGGGCCACAGTAGCGATCGTGGCGGCGATCGCCGTTCTCGCCTGGCAGACAGGCGTGGGCCAGATCCTGGTGATTGCGAGCGGCGGAATCGCCGGGTGGCGCCTGCTGCGGACCGAGGACGCTCAACCGAGGGCCCCAGTGCGCGTGCCGGTGTCCCGTGGGCTGGCTCTGGCTTGCGGGCTGTTGTTCGGTAGCCTGCTGATCGGCTTGCCGCTGCTCCGCCAACTCGTGCCGGGCCAGCCACTGGCCGTGGTCGATTCCTTCTACCGGGTCGGGTCTTTCGTATTCGGTGGGGGCCACGTGGTGCTGCCCCTCCTGCAGGCCGAGGTGGTCCCGCCGGGCTGGGTGACCAACGACCAGTTCATAGCCGGGTACGGCGCGGCGCAGGCGGTGCCGGGGCCGCTGTTCACCTTCGCCGCCTATCTCGGCGCGACGATTCGTCCGCTGCCGAACCAGTGGGCCAGCGCCGCGCTGACCCTGGCCACGCTCTACCTGCCCTCATCTCTGCTGCTTCTCGCGACGCTGCCGTTCTGGGAGGCGCTCCGTTCGCAAGTCGGCTTCCAGGCCGCCCTGCGTGGCGTCAACGCCGCTGTGGTCGGGCTTTTGCTGGCTGCCCTCTACCAGCCAGTCTGGACGACGTCGATCCGCGCGCCAGCAGACTTCGCGCTGGGCCTGGCCGCCTTCGGGCTACTCAGCTTCTGGAAACTGCCGCCCTGGCTGGTCGTGGTCCTGACCGCGATTGGCGGGGCGCTCGCACTTTGACCTAACCCGACCCCTTCCCCAAAGGGAAGGGCAGACGGCCCAAGAGTCCCTTTCTCAGCAATGGGCCTGGTTTGGGCGCGGCGCCCTACGAGACGATGAAGGTGACGGTGACCTGCGTACGGACCTCCTGCTGACCGGGCTCGACGGGTGGCGGCGGGGCGGCCGCGGCTGGCTGTGGGGCCGCCAGGGGCTGAACGCGTACTGGGGGAGAGGTCGCGTCCGACTCCGCTATCGACTTCACGCCCACAACCCGAACGCCGGCCAGGCCCGCGAGTTGATCGGCCTTGGCACGGGCGTTGCTCATCGCCAGCGCTCGGGCCTGATCCTTGAACGGCGTCATGTCATCCACCCCGAAGGCGACCCCATCCACCCGGTTGGCGCCGGCCGCGGTCGCGGCGTCGACGATCTGGCCAACGGCTCCAAGATCGCGCAGCTTGGCCTGCACGCCGTTCGTTACCCGATAGCCACGCAGGATAGTGTTGTCACGCTGGTCGTAGACTGGCGTGATGCCAAGGCGGGTTGTCCGAATGTCGTCGTGGGCGATACTCGAGCCGAGCAAGGTATCGACTACGGCCTGCATGCGCGTCGATGCGTCGGCCATGGCCGCGCCGAGCGTGGGCCCGACGTTCTCGACGCCGAAGGCGACAAAGGCCACATCTGGCTGGACGATCACGCGGCCGTCGCCGACGACGGTCAGCGTCGACCTGAGGTCCTCGTCGGCCGAGGCCGGGCGGACCACCGCTCCGAACACGAGCGCTGCCAGCAGCAGCGGAATGGCGATGCGCATGGGCAACCTCCTCGACCGTCTCGGAACGCTCGACGTACTCACAGACGCCGTCAAACGCGAGTCCGTTCCACACACACGACCGTGGACGCCGGCCTCTGGCAGCGTCGATTATGCGCGGGTATGCGTCTATAATCGAGCCCAGCCGGCGGCGCAATGGTGTGCGTCGTAAAACCTGAGCCGTCCACCGTCCGTCGGATGAGCCGATGAACCAGCTCTCACTCCTGCCTCTCGAGTCAGACGCTTCGTCCAAGGCTCAGCGGTCGGAAGAGCGGCGGACAACTGGTCGTCGGCGCATCGCGCCTACAACCGCGGTGGGGGCGCCTGGCTACATCTCGGTTCGCGCAGCGGCCGAGCGCCTGGGACTTCGGCCCCGCAGCGTGCTATGGCTGATCCAGCGCGGCCGGCTGCGCTCGGAGCGGCTTGGACGAATCCATTTCTTGCCGACCGCTCTAGTCGAGGCCTATCGGCGGGAGCGGGCGCGGCGCAAACGCCGTTCAACGTTGCGCGTTCGACGTTCAAGGTCCAGGGGCGCCCGGCCGCTCGAACTAGAGCTGTAGACGACGTTCGAGGGAGCACCGGGGCCGCATCGCGGCGCCCTCGAACGTTGAACGCGGAACGTTGAACGGCGTCTACTGTGGGCCCGCGATCAATTGGCCCGTGCGGGCGTTGACGAGCACGCGCAGGGTCGGGCGCGACGTCTCCTGCCGGGCCCGGAAGGTTACGCTCCAGACGAGTTGCTGGCGGTTGTCGTCGTCGTACAGGACCTGAAGGCGAACGGCGACCGGGTCGCCGGTGTCCCAACGCGAGTCGGGTCCGCCGGTTCCGAAGATGGCGGCCTCGAGGGCTTGTGCACGGTCGATCGCCGGGCGGACGTCGATCTTCAGGGAGTCGCGCTGGGCCAGGTACCAGACCACGTCGCCACTGCCGGCTGACAGGGCGATCGAGACCGAGATGGGCAGCTCGGCGCCCGAGTCCGCGGCGATCTGATTCCACTTGAAGCTGTGCAGGACGTTGTTCTCGCTCGGTCGGCTCGACCGCTCAACGAGAACGAGGTCAGCGAAGCCATAGAACCGTTCGCGGGCGTAGCGCTCGGCGATGCGCTCGGCGTCGGCCTGGCCGAGTCCGAACGGCGGGGTGGCGGGAGTCAGGCGGCTGCGGAGCGTTGCCTCGATCACCTCGCCGGTCCGAGCGTCGATTTTGAAGAAGTCCTCGCCCCGCGTGGGGCCAAGCGATTCCAGATAATAGAGCTCGGTCCGTCGTGCGCTCCGAGGATCGCTCTGCAGCCCGCCCTCCAGCGCCAAACCAGGCTCACCGGCGAACCGGCGGGCGTTACTCACCGCCTGCTTCAGCCCGATCAGGGGGGCGTTCGGACGCGGCGGACCGCGATACGTAATTGCGGAACCGGCTCTAGGCTCGTCAGCGGGAACAGCCGCCGATTGGCCCGGCGACGCGCGGCCGCCCACGCCCATCCAGATCAGGCCGATGACCACGACCAGGAGGGCGTAGGGCAGCGCACCGGGTGCGAGCACCAGGCGCACCAGCCTCTTGGCGAACACGACTCCTCCTGCCGAAAGGCGCGGACATGGGCACGGCTGGCGCCGGGCGGTGAGAGGTGACCGCTATCCGTCAAGCGAAGTATAGCAAGAGGAGCGACCTGGGCCGCGCGATAAGCTCGCGGATGGGAAGGGCCGGCCTAGCCGCGGACCAGGCGCCGAAAGCGGTGCTGCAGCCGGCGCGACTCCTCGGCAGCGGGCGCATCGCCCACGCCCCGAAGCTCCGCCAGGTAGGCTGCAAGGGCTTCTCCGAACTCCGCCTGCTCCGGATCAGCAGGGTCCAGTCGGCCGTGAAGCCGCTCGCAGGCTTGGACGGCCTGTGGCCACGCCTCACCGGCCAGCCACTGACCGGCCAGCTCGATCAGATCCACTACAGCCGGGTCGGCTCTCCAGCCCCGCATCGAGAGCTAAGGCGGAAGTCGACCCCGGCCACCGGCCCCCTGGCCCGTCACGCCGTGCGCCGCCAGCCAGCGCTTACTCTCGGCGTGCAGGTCGGCGAGGTCCGGTCGGGCCAGGATCATGCGGTGGAGCAGTTCTTCCAGTTCGGCCGCGCTCTTGGCGCGAATGTCGGCCACCTGGCGCTCATCGCCGTATCTGGCGGCTCCGGCCGAGAGAAAGTCGGCCAGCGCCGCGGGATTGCGTCGGTGCAAGACACGGCCGAGTCGGTCAACGTACTCGCGATCGGTCACGCGAAAATGAAGAGTGAAAAATGCAGAGTGAAAAGTAAAGCGGCCGCTCTGCACCTTTGACTTTTCACTTTTGACCTTTCACTTTTCACTCCGGACGAGGTTGACCTCGACACCGCCTGCAAGTCGCCCGAAGCTGTTGTAGACCAGGGCAATCGTGAGGGCGAAGAGGGCGGCTGCCAGAATGGCGACCGTCCACGGCACCAGCCAGAGCGCCGCGAAGGCAATCCCCAGGCGGTCGTCCCAGTAGATGAGGAAGTCATGAATACCTTTGAGCCGCAGCATGTCGACGAAATTCAAAGGCAAGCCGACGTTGATGACCGGGACCCGAATCTCCAGCCGAACCCATGCGTCCAGGAGAGCACGCAGCCAATGGAGCAGCCAACTGCCGGCGAGCGCGAAGAGGAGGCACGGCACCAGCCAGAACGCCGCGCCGACCGCCCCTCCGACACGGGTCAAGGCCGCGAATCCAACGTATGGGACAGAGTACGTGACGACGCTGGATCTGGCGATAGGTGCCGTCGCACCGACAGCCGGCGGGGGGGCTGGGAAGGTAGCCGTGGCCGCGAGGCCCTCGTACGCAGCAGGAGTGTGCAGCGCCCCGCCGCAGGTCCCGCAGAAGCGCGCGGTCGGCTCCGCCTCGGTCCGGCCACACGCCGAGCAGACGCGCCCACCCGGACGGGGAAACTGGCCGGTGGGGGCGGTCGCATCGAAGCTCATCGTTCCTCCAGACCGGGCTCGGCGCACTCGCGAGCCGCCTGTCTCCTCCTCCCCCGGAGCATACGGAGCGCCCGCGCGTCCGTCAAGGCCGGGCGCCACGAGTCTCTGCTCTCTGGTTCCAGTCTTTCGCCTCTCGCGCGTTGGCCCTCTGACTGGTGGCAGGACGGATGCTCAGAGATCGCTAGCCCGGCACTCGGTCTGACCCATGTCACGGAGAGCCGACATCATTAGGCCAGAGACTAGCGACTAGAGACTCGCGACTGGTTTTCAGCTCGATGAGCCGGTTGCGGTACGTCTTGGTGCCGCTGTTGGTCAGCGCATGAGCGTGCGGGGCGCTCCGCCACGTGATCTCGCCCGGTGTGTGCCAGTTACTCTCGCGGCGCCCGTCCTCCCACTCGACGGTCGTAGGCCCATCTACCAATGCCACGACCACGTAATCGAGATCGTGAAAGTGCATCGGCAGCGTCTCACCCGGCGCCAGCTCGATCTCCCAGACGCGGACGTGCTCGTTCTCTAAGAGCACGCGGGTCCCCACGGGGGCATACTTCGTCTCAGCCATCTTCGGACCTCCAGCGGCTTCAGGATGTCAGCGCGGCTTGCCGAAAGTCAATGCCTCGCCGCCTGGCCCGAAGCCTCACGACCGCCAGTCCTCGATGACCAGATCGGCGAAGGCGCGGTAATCGGCGACGTTGGCGGTGACGAGCGTCAGGCCGTTGGTGACCGCGATGGCCGCGATCTGGCCGTCGATGAACGACGGCGTCCTACCGGCGCTAACCAACCTCGCCCGCTCGGCGGCGTGCCATTCGGCCGCCGCGTCGTAGGGAAGGATAGGCATGGTCGCGCGAACGACATCCTCAAGGTACCTTTCGATCTCCTGGCGCCTGCGCGACTGTGGCAGGCGGTGGTAACCGAACAGGAGCTCGAGCCAGACCGGTGCGCCGATCGCGAGTTCGTCTCGGTGGGCACGAATGCGTTCCAGAACTATCTCGTCTGGCTGCGGGTGGGTAGGCTCCGAGACGACATTGGAGTCCAGTAAGTAACGCGGACTCACCACTCGAACTCACGACCCGGGGACCTGTCGCGAACCCCCTCGAACGGATCAGGCCCCTCGAGATCGCGCGGATCGACCGAGCGGCGGAACTCCTCAACCGCCTCCCAGAAGTCCCGCTTCTTCTCCGACGCGAGGCGCCGATACTCGTGTAGCGACAAGATCACGGCGACGGGCTTTCCGCGACGGGTCAACTCGACCGGCGAACCCCGTTCTACTTCGTGCACGATCCCTGCAAGGTGGTCGCGCGCCTGCGCGATCGAGTACTGCCTCTCCATTGCGCGATCTCCCAAGATGGCTATCTATCTGGCTCTATTATCATTCCGGCGCCCCGCGGGCCGCCTCAACCCGGGGTCCTAAGCCTGGAGGCCGAGACGCTTCGCTAGACTCGGGGAAGCGAGAGGGACGGGGACATGCCAGAGTCCGGAAAAGTGCGGCAGGAGGCCGGCGGGATCGTGCTGCTCGACGGTAAGGTCGTCCTGCACCGCACCAAGCTGGGCAACCTGAATTTCCCCAAGGGGAAGATCGAGAAGGGTGAGAGCGCTGAGCAGGCCGCCGCGCGCGAGGTGCTCGAGGAGACCGGCCTCGAAGCCGAGGTGGTCGAGCCGCTCGGCGCGCTGCCTCTCCTCCACCACCCCAGACCGCAGGTGGTCCAGTATTTCCTGATGCGCGCGACCCAGGCGGCGCGGGCCGTGACCGAGCGGTTGACGCCCGAGACGGAGCTGGTCGATCCAGGCCAGGTGGCGGAGCGGCTGAGCTTCAAGGAGTACCGCCGCTTCTGGCGCCAGATCGAGGCACGGGTCAGAGCAGTGCTGAGGACTGAGGACTGAGCACCGAGGAATTCGACTCAGTCCTCAGTCCCAGGTCAGCGCGCGACCACCATTGCCGCCTGGTGGCGCCGTTCGCGCAGGACGGGCATGCGGGCGTCGAATAGCCCTTCTGGCAGGCTGCGCAGAAACTCGAGGGTCTCGGCGAGCGGCACGACGTCGGCATACTTCTGGTGCATGTCGAACAGATTGATTGCGTGCGAGGCCTGCCCGCGGTCAAAGGTGCACTCCTCGACGACGCTCATGCGGTAGTTGTAGGAGAACCCGTCGAGGATGGTCGCTCGGACGCAGCCGCCGGTCGTAGTTCCGCAGGCGATGATCGAATCGGCCTGAAGGTCGACCAGGTATGCGGCGAGCAGCGTGCCGAAGAACACGCTCGGCTTGCTCTTGCGGATCACGATGTCCTCGGGCTGTGGGGCAACCTGGGGCGGGATAGTGTTGCCGAGCGCGGCATTGGCGGAGACATCCTCGGAGCGCCGAGCGTTCTTGTCTGCCCAGCGCCCGGAGTCCCAGCCGTCAGGTCGGGGATCCATGCCGGTGCTGTACAAGACCGGCACGCCGCGCAAACGAGCCGCGTCCAGCAGGGTCCGAATGTGCTCCATCGCCTGCCATCCCTCTTCGCCGCAGCTGTTACGCCAACGCTTGACTGAGTCCAGGATGGGCTCTGGCCGATCGCCCACAAAGGCGTAATTGACGTCGACGACGAGGACGACCGGGCGCTGGCCGAAGCCGGCCGGTTTGCCATATCCGGCCCCCGTGAAAACCTGTTTGTCGCGCTCGGTGAGGAACTGGTCCCAGACGGGCATGGTGCTGCCCTCCTTTCACACGCGGCCAGGCGGATTGAGCTAACGATGACACACCCCAGGCGTCGCGGCAAGCGAGTTGTGGCCAAGGCCCTCACCCCCTGCCCCCTCTCCCAAATTTGGGAGAGGGGATCATGTGCCCCGTCAACGCGGCTGGGTCCTGGCCCCAGCCGGTGCCGCCCACGCCCCAGCCGCTGCTCGGATCGATCGCTTGGGCGTAGGCGTTTGGATCCCGGAACAGATCGCCGTCCCAGATCCGCAGCGCCTGCTCGTGATT
>WNGA01003238.1_pt1 | contig 27627 bp, 24 predicted proteins | sample 5400061 | NCBI WGS metagenome assembly WNGA01 (sample SAMN13153366, study PRJNA577476) | soil metagenome | isolation source: 100 cm soil or saprolite under grassland replicate 2 | place: USA:California | collected 2016-06-15
CCGCGAGCCGCAAGTCGATGCGAGCCACATCACGACAACCGAGCGCCATGAACGTGGCGCGGGAGACGCGCTCGATCGCCCGTTCCTCTTCTTTGCTGAGCTTGGCCGGGCATTCGTAGCGAACGTGGCTCTCCCAATGTTGTTTGCATTCGTAGTCGTACACGGGGCGCACTTGCGGCCGCAAAAAGACGACCTCCATCGCCGGAAGGACCCGCGGTCGCTTTTCGCCGAGAAGCCCGACGGTGAACTCCCGCCCGCTGATGTACTCCTCCACCAACGCCGGCTGATCGTAGCGGTCGATGAGCTCTCGCGCCGCGGCGCGGACGCCAGCCTCGTCGTCGACCACACTGTTTCGGGTGATGCCTTTGGATGTTCCCTCGGCGTTCGGTTTGACGATGACCGGATAACGAAAGGGCCGCAGCTTCTCCCGCGCGCTCACCAGAACTTGAAAAGCCGGTGTATCGATACCTTGCTCGCGAAGGACTCGCTTGCCGAGACCCTTGTCGAGACAAAGTGAGAGCGTGGCGGGGTCGCTGCCGGTGTAAGGAATGGCCAAGAGCTCGCAGAGGGAGGGCACTTGCGCTTCGCGATTTCTGCCGCGAATCCCTTCCGCCATGTTGAATACGATGTCGACGCCGCTGGTCATGAGGGCGCGGGGAAAATCGCCGGTGGCCTCGAGTGGTACGACTTGATGGCCGTGACTCTCGATGGCCTGGATGATCGCATCGATCGTCTTCGGCGAATCGTACTCGGCTTCGGTGTCGTTGGCCGTGGTGTCGATTCGCTTCATATTGAAGGCGAGACCGACCTTGAGCGAAGTGCGCTTGACGCGGACGCCGCGAGGTCGCGTCGCTTCCAGCGCGGGCCCGAGGCCAGCGCGCAATGCCGCCGATTTCAAGGTCGCGAGAACGGTGGCTGTGTAGCTCAGCCCGTGACGCGCGCTGGCGGCGAAAAGAGCGGTGCTCGGATCGAAGGATGGCAGCGCCGTGCTGGACAGGAACCACACTTGTCCGCTCGGCGTGACTCGAAGATCGATTTTGGCGACATCGCGCAAGCCGAGGGCCGCCACGACGCGTTCGGAAATCCCGTGAATGCGTTCGAGGACTGGGCCCGGAAGCTCGGGCGGTACGCGCCAGGTGACGCTCGCTCGAGCGTCGTGCTTGAGATCGTAATCGTAAATTGCGTGCACACGCGCGTAGTGGGGGTCGACGAAGCACTCGACCGGCGTCATGATTTTTTCGAGTGGCGGAAGACCCTCGAGGAAGCAGGCCGCCACGTCCACGCCGCCGATGTACTGCTCGATGAGGAGACCCTCGGGATAGATGGGGAGCATCTCTTCGATGGTCCGCGCCAATTCGATCGGCTCGTCCACGATCGAGCTCTGTGTGATGCCCTTCGACGAGCCTTCGTAATTCGGTTTGACGATGACCGGGTAGGCAAGGTCGTCGAGCCCGCCGGCTCGCAGGGTCTCCCTGGTCACGAAGCGGGCGCGCGGTGACGGAATGCCAAACCCGGTCACGATCTTCTTGGTGAGGGCCTTGTCGAGCGTGACGCACAGGGAATACGAATCCGAACCCGTGGAGGGGATGCCTAGCTGCTCGAACAGCGCGGGGTAGAATCCCCGACGCATCTTTCCTCGCCGTCCTTCCGCGCTATTGAAGATGAGATCGGGGGCGTAGGCTTCGAGCCGCGCGACCAAGCGCGAGGCGGGGCCCGAGACTTCGATGCGCTCCACGTCGTGCCCTCCCGACGCGAGGCTCTGGGCGAGCGCCTCGATCGTTTCGGGGCTGTCGAACTCGGCTTCGTCGACGGCGTCGGTGAGGCGCAGATTGTGGGTGATGGCGATTCGCATGCCTTCGGAAGCGTAAGCAGGTTCCCCCGCGATTTTCCAGTTACCTGTGTCCAGAGGGCGGGGTAGAACCTATGCCCGATACATGGACGCCATTCGCATTCGCGGCGGAAAGAGGCTGACCGGCGTCGTCGACGTGAGCGGAGCCAAGAACGCCGCCCTCCCGATCCTTTGTGCGACGCTTCTTTCCGACGGAGAGAGTCTTCTGCGCAATGTCCCCGCTCTGCGGGACATCGACACGACCGCCGCCCTCCTTCGGTTTCTCGGTCGAGGGTGCGAGGTGAATCCGCCCGAGGTCCGCGTTCTCGCCGGATCGAACGTGAGGCCCGAGGCGCCGTACGAGCTGGTCAAGCAGATGCGCGCGAGCGTGCTCGTGTTGGGCCCACTCCTGACGCGGTTCGGGTGGGCGAGGGTTTCGCTTCCGGGCGGCTGTGCGATCGGGGCAAGGCCGATCGACCAGCATCTCAAAGGGCTCGAAGCGATGGGCGCGCGCATTCGGCTGTTGCGCGGCTACGTCGATGCCGAATGTTCGCGGCTCAAGGGGGCGGAGATCTGCTTCGATCTTCCGACCGTGACCGGAACGGAGAACCTCATGATGGCTGCAGCGCTCGCCAAGGGGCGGACCACGCTCGTCAACGCCGCACGCGAGCCCGAGGTCGAGGAGCTCGGCCGAGTGCTCAACAAGATGGGGGCGGAGGTCGACGGGGCGGGCACCGACGTCATCCGCATCGAGGGCAAGGATCAGCTTGCCCCGTTCGATCACGCGATCATCGCCGATCGAATCGAGGCCGGCACGTTCATGGTCGCGGCGGCGGCGACGCGGGGAGACGTTCTCGTGCGGCACGCCCCGCTCGAGGATCTCGAACCCGTCGTCGTGAAGCTACGGAGGGCGGGCGTGCAAGTCGCCCGCGAGGGGGACGGAGTGCGGGTCGTCGCCGAGGCTCGCCCGCGTGCGGTCGACATCACGACCGCGCCCCACCCCGGTTTTCCGACCGACATGCAGGCTCAGCTGATGGTCCTCATGTGTACCGCGCAAGGCGAATCGGTGTTCACCGAGACGATCTTCGAAAACCGCTTCATGCATGTGCCCGAGCTCATGCGCATGGGAGCGAACATCTCGGTGCGCGGCAACACCGCCATCGTGACCGGCGCCGAGTGTCTCTCGAGCGCGAGCGTGATGGCGACCGATCTGCGCGCCAGTGCATCGCTCGTCATTGCCGGTCTCGTCGCTGCCGAGGGAGAAACCGAAGTCAGGCGTGTCTACCACCTCGATCGCGGCTACGAGCACATCGAAAAGAAACTGGCCGGCCTGGGAGCCGACGTGGTGCGGGTGCAAGGAAGAGGCTAAAGCCCGTGATGCAGGTCCGACCCCTCACCGTTGCCATCCCCAAAGGGCGAGTTCAAAAGGCGCTCGGTGCCCTTTTCGCCAAAGCGGGCCTGGACGCGTCGGTGCTCGAGAACGACGACCGCAAGCTGGTGCGCCAGACAGCGGACGGCCGAATGCGCTTCCTCTTGCTCAAGCCCGACGACGTACCGACGTATGTCGAGTTCGGAGCGGCGGATCTGGGTGTGTCCGGGCGTGACGTCCTGCTCGAACGTCGCTACGACCTCTACCAGCCGCTCGATCTCGGCATCGGTCGATGCCGCATGGTGGTCGCCGCGCCGATCGATCGCGCGGTCATGCCCGATGTCCCCCGCGTCGCTACGAAGTATCCGCGGATTGCTGCCGATCATTTTGCGGCGCGCGGCATCCAGGCCGAAGTCATTTTCGTGCAAGGCTCGGTGGAGCTCGCGCCGCTCGTCGGGCTCGCCGATCTCATCGTCGATTTGGTGGAAACGGGTTCGACCTTGAGAGAAAACCATCTCGAGATCGTGGAGGAAGTGGTGGCGATTTCGAGCGTCGTCGTAGCCAACCGGGCCGCTTACAAGCTTCGTTCGGCGGAAATCACCCCCATGCTCGCCGCGCTCGCCGCGGCCGTCGCCGCGCGGAAATCCACTTGATTTGTTGGAGCGTTGCTGTACGTCATGAAGGCCATGCACGCTGCGGCCTGCGTGCTCATCGTTGGTTGTTCTCGGCCGGCGCGCGCTTCGTCCGTTGCCGGATCAGCCGAAGCGCGCGAAGTGACCTACGAGGGGGCGCTCGCCTTATTTCGTGAGAACTCCGTCGACGGCGCCTTCGTGCTCTTCGACGCGCGCCGGTCGCTCACCACGGTCGTCCTTCTCGTTCGCGAGGGAGCTCTGCCTCCCGAAATGGCGTCGAAGTAGATCCGCATGCGAGCTGCATCACGGCGAAGTGTTGCTAGCGATTGAGGGGCGCCCATTTCGGGCGTGGCCAGTATTCGCGGGCGACTTTGGTGCGCGAAGGACCCACCGGATCCACCGGCGCGGGAATGGGCGCGCGGTCGGCGGCTTCGACGTCAGGCACATCCCTCGGCTTGGGCGCCTCGGAGTCTTTGGCATCTTTGCAGCAACGAAACGACACGAAATAATAGGTGAAATCCGGCGGGTGGCTGGTGGTCGTCGGGCGACAGGCGTTCCGAACGTGGCCCCAAGCGCCACCTTTGAGGGCCGTCCACTCGGATTTCGTGTCACGGGGACGATCAGCGGTGACCCACTCGTCGAAGTTGCCGGTCATGTCGTGGACGCCGAAGCCGCTCACGCACTCCGAAACCGCGCCCGATCGCGCGCTCTGATCGAGGCGCGACAGCTCCCTGGCGCGCGCCTCCGGACCGCGCGCGTACAGTTCCGCGAGCGACGGCTTGATCCATTGGTTATCGATGTTGCACTTCGAATTGTCGCGCGAATAGCCGTAAGGAAATGGCGTCTTGTCGGGACCTTCGCAGGCGCTCACCCACTCGCTCTCGTAGCAGAGCCGCTTGCCCCGCAAGGCGCAAGTAGCCTGCGCGTCGTACCAGGAGACCATCCACGCCGGGTGAGCCCCTTCCTGATTCGGATATTCGTATTGATCGATGCAGAAGCGCCGCCGTTCTTCCTCGACCAGGCAGCGATGTGTCTTCGCGAATTTGTGGCAAATGAAAATGTGGTTTTGAGGGCTGTATTCCTCGCTCAAACACTTGCGCTGGATGCGCGAGCAGTAATTCGTGTCGACCAAGATCATTCCGGCCGGGCAATCGCCGGCTGGCGCGGCGTCCGGGGGAGCCTCTGCGGCCGTACCGGCATCGGCGGTCGTGGATGGCGCGGCCGAAGCATCCGACGGTACACCGGCGTCTGCGCCATGGACCTGACTCACGCCCGAGGGGGGCGCCGGAGCCGCCCCGGGAACGAGTGGGTTCGGCTTGGCCTGACCACATGCGCTCAGCAGAAAGAGCGGCAGAAAAGGCCGGAATCTCGCGGCGGAACCGCCCTTGGTCATTGCGGCTCACTATAGGCACGCCTCCGCAGAGTGGCCTATTGAGCTGCGAACTTCAGCGTGCAGGTTCTGAAACGCGCGAGGGTGCTTGGCCTCCATCGGTTGCCGCCGGGCGATCGAGCACGACGTTGGGCTTGATGCGCAGGAGCGTCTTTCGGCCAATGCCTTTGACGCGCAGCAGATCTTCGACCGCTCGAAAACGGGCGAGACGCTGCCGCAGGGCCAAGATCGCGCGTGCGCGCGACGGCCCGATGCCGGGTAGCCTCATGAGCTCTTCCTCGTTGGCCCAATTGAGGATGATCCGCCCGTCGGCGAGAACGCCGGAACCCTGCGCACCCGCGTCGGCTCCACCACCAACCGCGGGCTGACTTGGCGGCACGGGGGCCGATGATGCAACCAGAGGGGGCGCGACACCTTGGGAAGCGCTGGCCACGGCGGTGACTTCGGGCGGTGCCGGGGCGTGAGCTCCCGCTTTCGCGCCGATGATGGCGAGGATGACGGCGGCAACGATGGCAGCGAAGACCTTGGTGGCCAGCGGCATCCAGATGAAAATGCGAGGGGCCGATGAACGGCCCCTCGCGTGCGAGGACGAATGTTGCTTCGTCATTGTTGGTCGACCCGTCTCACTCAAAAAGTCTGATCCGGAACGGACGGACCGCCCGGAACCGCCCGAAGCGGGCGCGGCCGTGGCGTGCCGCCCGGATCCAACTCCTCGCGAGGTTCGTAATCGCGAATCTGCAGCGTCCCGCCCGTGGGCAGGGCGTCGAGCTTCACGTTGATCGAACCGTCCTTGTTCGTGAACGCGACCCCGATGCGATTCCAATAGGTCTTCTCGTTTCGTTCGGTGATGACATACGCAACCTTGAATTTCGTCTGTTCCATGATGGTCTCTCCGTCGGCACCGCCGCGGAGGGCGCGACGTGCGCCGCCCGGAGGCTAGCCTTCATCCGTCGGCTAGAGCGAGCTCCGTGCCCAACGGCTCATGAACGAAATCGAAGGCTTCGCGATCGCCACGAGCGGCGCCCGCCAATTTCGCCAGGCAGATGCCTAGCATTACTGCGTCAGATTTTGGCGATGACAGATCACGATCAGCCATTGCGGCGCGTCGGCCACTTAAATACGGCGAGGCCGTCGGATCTGCGTATCAGCCTGGAATAGCCGTCAAGCCTCGCCTCTTCGGCTTCGCCGAAGGCCAGTTCTGCCTGTGCGGTCAGTACTTCATGTGGGCCTGTGGCTACTCCGATGAAACGATCTGGCAGCGAGGATCTGACGCAGTCATGCTAGGCTCGATGGTCTGCGACTCAGTCGGCAGCCCGGGAGATTGGAGCCCCCGGCGTAGCTGCGCTCGACTCAGTGGCCGAGCGCGCCGTAGACGTCCTTCAATGCCTGAATGACGCCTGCGGGATCTTTCGAGATCACGAATGTTGCCATCGCATTGTCGAGCGCGGCTTGTTGATCGGGCGACAAGAGTCCGGAGAGGGCGAGCACGAGCTGGACCTGCGACGAATTGAAGTCGGCCATCGTGCGCTGGCTCATGGCATCGTAGAGAGTACGGTTCGCGTCGATGCGCGCCGGGATGGAACCCTTGACGGGGTTGAATACGTCCTGTCCGCCGACCGAACCGAAGGTGGCCAAAAGGTCGCCGGCTCCCACTCGGTTGGGCGCACCGTTCATGAGCGGGAAACAGTCTGGATTGTAGACGAAGCTCGTCTGCGAACCGGGCATCGGCACTTGGCCAAAATCCACGTCGGGTTTCTGCCCGCGGCTCTCGAAGTGCCCCTTGGCCCAGTCCCCCATGATGGTCATGGCGGCCACGCCATTTTCGACCTGAGCGACGGCCTCATCCCACAAGAGGGCGCTTCCGCCCGCATCGGTGTACGCAAAGAGTCGAACCGCGTCGTTGAGGGTCTGGGTGACGATGGGATCGTCCGGGCTCTTGAGGCCGCTGAAGAAATCCTTGAAGTACTGCGGGCCCGCCTCTGCCACCAAGAGGTTCTCGAAGACCAGGATCGTCAGCGTCCACGCCTCCTTGTAGCCTACCGCGAGAGGGATCACGCGCTCGGGTAAGGCCGACAACTTTGCTGCGACCTGAAAAAGCTCGTCCAGCGTCGCCGGTGGCGTGATCGCATTTTGATCGAAGATCTTCTTGTTGTAAAAGAGCGCGTTGTTGCGGTGGACGTTCACGGGAATGGCGTACATTTGATTCTCGTGGGTCACGGCCTCCAGCACCGGTGCCGGAAATGACACTTTCCACTCGGCTGCTTGGGGCAGCGACTCGAGCGAAACCAAAAGCTTGGTGCCGTCGGTCGCAGTGCGCGCCGCCCAATCATGTAAAGGCCAACCCGCGTTGATCTGGAACGTGTCGGGATATCTCTTTTGCGCAATATCGGTTTCGAGCAGCTGCTCGGCCGTAGCGGATCCCTGTTGCGCGGCGTTGATGATGTTCTCGTCGGGATGAGCTTTTTGGTGGTATGCGATGAGCGCATCGAGCGCCTCTTTTTCGCCACCGGCGGTCCACCAGCTGAAGATCTCAACATCTTTCTTCGTCTCGGGCGGCGAATCGTCACCGGAGCCACAGCCGCTCAAGGTGAGGACACTTGCGCCAACGAGGGATGCCACCAAAAGGGCTCCCGGGGTTCGAGCTAGCACGTTCACGTTTGATCCTTTCCGATGCGAGGGTGGACGGGTTTCAGGGGAACGTTCCTTCTCTAACGGAGGGTCTCTCGCCGACCTGAGCCGTGCCTCGATCCACTGCGCGCACGGTGCATGTGCTCGCGGGTACGTTCGGCTACAACCAAAGACGCTGAACCATTGGGCGCGGTTGCACCTACGTGAAGACAGGCGGGGGCCGGGGGGCCCACCTGGGAAAGAGGCCCTGCCGAGGCGCGTGGCAGCCTTTCGCGACCGACCAAGTTTGCCCCCCCTCTCGCGGTGTGTTAGTCCCGAGATCTGACGCGGAATTTTCCGCTGAGCCGTGAGGTGATTCATGTCGGCTAATCGTGTGGATCCTACCGTCTCGCGTCGTCGCTTTTTCGGCACCGCCGCGGCCGTTGCCGGGGCATGTGCCGGCGCTGAACTTCTCGTGAGTTCGCGCGCGCACGCCGCGGGAGGAGCGAGCCTCGCAGCATCACCGCCCGCGGGCTTCGTTCCCATGGCGGCGCCGGGCAAGATCATCAAAGTTTCCAAATCCGACGTCCTCATGCCGAACGGGCTCTTTCCCAAAGAAGACGCCGCGCGGATGATGCTCGAACGGGCGATGACCGAGTTCACCGGTGAGACGGATCTCGCCAAGGCGTTTGCTCGTTTCGTGCACAAGGACGACAAAGTCGCGATCAAGATGAACGGCATCGCCGGCCAAACGGGCGGAACGATGGCCACCAACAAAGAACTCATCTTGCCGATCGTCGCCGGCGTGATCGCTGCGGGCGTGCCCGCCGCCAATATCGTCGTGTACGAGCAGTACACTTCGTTTTTCAACGGCACGCGCGTAAGTCCCAAGAATCTTCCGGCCGGCGTCGTCACCATGGTGCACGGGAACAAGGACGCGACGATGTCAGAGATCCGAGTGCTCGGCATCACGACGAAGTTCGTCCGCCCGCTCACCGAAGCAACGGCGGTCATCAATGTCGCGCTCATCAAGGATCACTCGATCTGCGGCTACACGGGGTGCCTCAAGAACGTCACCCATGGCAGCACCATCAACCCGCACGACTTTCACCAACACCAAGCAAGCCCGCAGATCGCGACGCTCTATGCGCAGGACATCATCAAGAGCCGCGTGCGTCTGCACATTACCGACGGCTTCAAGCTCATCTACGATGGGGGCCCGCTCGACAAGAACCCCGATCGGCGCGTTCCGCACGGAGCCGTCTACGTAACGACCGACCCGGTGGCGATGGATACCATCGGCGCGAACGAAGTTGAAAAGTGGAGAAAAGACAAGGGTCTGCCCACGCTGGCCAAGGCGGGTAGGGATCCCTCCTACATCCGTGTAGCGGCCGAGCTCGGCCTCGGCGTCACCGACATGGGGCAAATTCGGCTCCGAGAGGTTACACTCTAGGACGCTGCGCCTTCGAGCTGTCGTCTTTCTCTCGCTTTTTGCTCTGAGTGGTTGCCATTCGGGTTCGCCGAGGCTGCCTCCGGGCGTCCCTCCGAGTTCCGTTTCGATCAGCCGAGAAGAACCGGGCGGCAATGCAGCCGACCCACACGAGTCCGCGCTGCAGCGGCTTCTCAGCGAGCCGTGGGGCTGGCGAAATGACAAGCAGGATGCGCTGCATGTTCCGCTGCCCGACTGGCAGAACTGGCGCCGCATCCGTTACTACGGCGTTCCGAGCTTCGTGGGATTCCGCTACGGCGACGATCATCATGCCGTGATCTCCATCTGGGTGCGCGAAACGGACGAAGGCACGACGCCCGACGGATGTCTGGAAAAGTTCGAGAAGTGGGCGGGGCCGACGGCCCACAGCTTCAGCGTGCAGGTGGGTCCGGGGACGCTGACCCACACACCCTGGAGCCCCACTCCTGGTCCCACCCCGCAAGGAGAGCTCACCGTCAGCGTCAAAGCGGTGGATGCAGAAGTCAACACGCTTTTGTCCAGGAAGAGCTATGCGGCCGCTTATGCGGCGTATGTGATGTGGCCGAAGACATGTACGATCTTCGGTGTCGCCGTGCCGGAGCGTGACAGCGAGGAGCTCGCGCGCGAGGTACGCGACCGCTACGTAAACGACGGGTTTTGGCGGGTCGAACGGCGCAACGAGTCGGCTCCCGTATTCTAGCGACGTTGAACCGTAGAATAGGCGTCAAGCACGGTAGAGCCTATCGGGGTTCGGAGATACTCTGACGGAATGTCCGAGAGCGAGCCGTTTCGAAATCGTCCTCGAGATGCACTGCCGCTCAGGGAACCCGTGCAATTCGGCTCGTACCTCCTGCACAAGCGGATCGCGGTCGGAGGAATGTCGGAAGTATTTCTGGCGCGGCCTGCCAACGGCACATCACCCGCATCCGAGCTCGTCATCAAGCGCCTGTTGCCGTCGATCCTGGACGATGCTCGCAGCCGCAAAACATTCGAAGTGGAAGCGAGGCTTCACACGCTGGTGCGACACGACAACGTCGTCGAAGTGTTCGAAGCAGGTGAGGTCGATGGCGAGCCTTACCTCGCGCTCGAGTACGTGGCGGGCGTCGATGCCTACCGGCTCATGCGGCGTGCCCAGAGCGAAGGACGCCGGATTCCCATCGGGCTCGCGGTGTTCGTTGCACGCGAGCTCAGCAAGGCGCTCGCTTGTGTGCACGGCCTGACCGACGAAGCGGGCAATCCATTCGGCATCGTGCACCGCGACGTCACGCCGTCGAACATCTATTTGTCGGAAACCGGAACCGTGAAGCTCGGCGACTTCGGCATCGCTCGCTCATTCGCCGAAAAGCCGCGTGCTACCGGCAACCAGGTTCTCAAGGGAAAATACGGCTACTTGGCGCCCGAGCAGGTATCGGGGGAGCCGTTCGACCATCGTGCCGATCTTTTCTCGCTCGGCGTGGTGCTGTCGGAAATGATCCTCGGGCAGTCGCTCTTCCCAGGCGCCGGACAGCTCGCGGTGCTCCTGGCCATTCGCGACTGTCGCATCGATCCGCTGCGTGCCTCGAAGCAGCTGTTGCCGAAGGGCCTCTTCGCGGTTCTGGAAAAGACCCTCGCCAAAGCGCCCGACGATCGCATCTCGTCGGCCGAGGAGCTCTATCAAGCGCTGGCTCCCTACGAGTACCCGAGCCCGACCGCTCTGGAGGGCGAGCTCGCGCAATGGGTGAGGTGGGCCGGCGATCCGTCGATGTTGGCCAAACGAATCGAGGGAGCGCTGCGCGAGTCGACGAAGATCAGGGTGGGCACGCCGCTGCCCCAGAGGGTGGTCGAGCGAAAAACCGTCCCCCCTCCCCATCCGACGCTTGCCAACGTGCGCACCGAGGACGGTCGATTTTTGGCCGACGTGCCGTTCGCGAAGCTCGTCGAGTTCACCGTCACGGGTGAGCTCGGCCCCCACGACGAAGTGTCGATGGGCGGCGGCACTTTCCAGCGGCTCGAGATGATCCACGAGCTGGCTCGCCACTTGCCGCCTTCGACGGCGACCACGAATCGGCTCGACGGACCGGGTGTTCCCGATTACGCCACCGAGCTCGCGACCACGAACATGCTCGAAGTCTTGAGCTGGCTCCTCTTCCGGCGGGAGACCGGCGCGGTGTTTGCCGATCGGCCGACCGATCCCAATCGGTCGACGCCTCCACCTTCTTCGACCGGGTCGCCATCCCGCATGTTCGGCTCGACACGAAAGGAAATCTATCTCGATCGCGGTCGCGTCGTGCTCGTCGCTTCCAGCGAGCCGAGCGAGCTATTCGGCGAATATCTGGTGAGGCGAGGCGCGATCGACCGAAACGAGCTCGAGACGGCGCTCTCCGCGCTGCCCCGTTACGACGGACGACTGGGCGACACGTTGATCGGTCTTGGGTTCGTCGACCCGGTGGAAATCTTTCGCGCCATTCAGAGTCAAGGCCGAGCACGGGTGGCGGCCCTCTTTCACTGGACGACGGGGCGGGTGAGCTTCTATCGAGACGTCCAGCCTCAACGCGTCGACTTTCGCCTCGACCTCGAGCTGCCCGATCTCATGCTAGCCGGCCTCGAGGAATCGGCCGCGGATTCGGACGTCATCGTCCGCCACCACGCTCACCACGACGTCACGTTCATTCCCGTGCGTCCGGCTCCCGCGCACGCGACGTCGGTCGTGTGGCCTCCTTCCGTGTTGCTCCTTCTGAGCGCGCTGGGGCCGGGACGGCAGCTGGCAGAGGTCGTGGTGATGCTGAGAGAAACTCGGAAAATGCAGGCCGCCGAAACCCTGCGCGCGCTCGAGGTGGCCATCGCCGGTGGACTCGTCCAGCGGGCGCATTGAAGCAAACCATCGCTGGCTCGTTGGATCTCAGGGCCCCTTGGGCGCGAACGGAAGAATCGATTTCAGGTCCTCGTCGTTGAACCTGAGCTGCAGGCCCACGAAGTAGTCGCGCCGGTCGCGATTCAGGATCTCGTCGACGCCAGCGAGCATCCACAGGTGCTTGATGAACTCGTAGCCGAGCGCGACGCGGAAGCGCGGCTGGAGCTCCTCGCCGAAACCGAACAGATCGTTGCGGATCTCGAAACGGTCCCGCAAAAGGTGGATATCGACGCCGACGCCGCCCGTCGATTCGAGAATGCCGAAACGGCCGGTGAAAGGACCGATTCGCTTGGCGAACATGAGGGAGAAGCGGAAGGCGTTGCTCGTCGTCGTGCGAACCTCGCGGTAGTGCGCCGGACGCGTGGGGTCCGTCGTGTCCACGTCGATCTGTTCGAAGCTGGTGCGGCCGCGCGGATCGTTGATGACCTCGATGAGATAGTACTTGTCTTCCGATGGTTGAAGCCGCAGCTCGACGTAGCTCTTGATGGTGTTGGCCACGAAGTTATAGTCGGCGCGAAGACCGATGATCGTCTGAAGGCGGCGAATCCCGCCGGTGAACTCGCCGACGTCCTCCACGACTCCTTGGACTTCGTTGATGAGCGTTTCGTCTTTGGTGAGCCGCCCGATCGTGCCTTCGCCCTTGTCGATCCGGGCGGTCACCGAATCGATGTGAGCAATAGCGCTCTCCAGGGACTGGCTCGCGCGGTTCACTCGCTCGACGGTGTCGCGAATTTGACCGCCCTGTCCTCCTTTCTGGTCGGGCGCGGCCTGAGAGAGCAGCCCGCGGACGTCTTGGGTGATGGTGCGCACGTTCTCCAAGATCTGTTTGAGCTCGGGGCCGCTTCGGTTCGTGATGTCCTCGATATTGAGCAGGGTTTGCTTGATCGTGTCGCGGTTTTCGCGAACCGTATCGTTGAGCGCTTCGGTGACGGCGGCGAGGTTCTCCAGCGTGTTCCTCATGGCCGCTTGCCCCTCCGGCGAGCCGATGGTGGTGGCGAGAGTCTCGCTCACCAGCTTCACGCGGTCGGCGATGCGGGCGACGTCGGCGAGGATCTGATCCGTCGAGGCGGCCTCGATGATGATTTTGATCTGGTCGCCGTCCTTCAGAGTGATCTTTCCTTCGGTGCCGGGGGTCAGCTGGAGAAAGTATTCACCCAGGATACTGGCGCTGCGCTTGGACACCGTGGCGTCTTCGTGCAAGGCGATGTCGGGGTACATGCGAATGTCGACGCGAGCCATGCCGCGGTCGAGTCGGACCGACTGAATGATCCCGACCGCGATGCCAGCCATCATCACGCGCGACTGAGGAGCCAGACCGGTGGCGTCCTTCAGCTCGGCATAGACGGTGTACCCCCCGGCCGTCCCGGTGGAGCGGCTCACGAACCGGTAGATGAGCAGCGAGGCCCCGGCTATGACGAGCACGAAGAGCCCGACTTTGGCTGCTTTCGTCCACTCGCCCATGCTTCTTTAAGTGTGAATCTCCTGCGGCAAGCGTACCAAACAAGCTTCGCCGAGCCCAGTAAACCCTAGGCTACGCCCTCGGTGCGCTGACTACCCGCAGCCCATCATGTAAGCTTGTCGCGACGCTCGATTGCGCCTCTCACGCCGAAGAGCGTCGAGTGGTCAGGGGGCAGAACAGGCCCCAGCGCTACCGAAGCGCAGATCGCCGACAGCGTGAGATAGGAGGCCTCGCTCGGGTCGATTTCCCCTGCCGGGGCGATCTCCCAGACGGTTGCGCACTTGTCGGCGAGTGCCGACATACCCGCGGCGTTGCCGCGCGATTCGGCATCGCGGGCCTCCATCCAGTCGTCGCGCAAAGCCGGACGCACGCGGATGACGAACTCGTCGTCGAGCAGCAGCTGTTGATGGGCGAGCCGCACACGCAAGCGCGATCCATCGGTCTCCAACAGTTCGAGCTTCGACGCGAAGAACCGCGCCGCCTGCGACGCGAGCCGCTCCACGTCGGGGAGGGCGAGCGGTTCCTGGCTGAACACGATGTACATGCTCAGCGAGGATACCCCGGAACTCGTCTCCAGCGGGTTCGATGCGTTAAGCTCGGCTCCCTTGCGCCGCAAGATCATGATTTTGGCTACGGTCCTCGGGCCGGGGGTGCTTCTCCAGGCCCAAACCGGTTCGGCCGACGGTCCTACTTACGGGTGGTCGGAGGACACCCATTCACCTCGCCCGGTGCCTACGAACGATCGGCACGACGAGCTTTTGGCCGGATGCTCCGAGGGTGACGCCGCGCTTGCCGTCGTCGCGCGACAGCTCGCCGCTCGCACCATCTCCGCCGATGACTCCGACGCGATCACCCGCGCGCTGCGTGCGGCCGGGAATCCGCACGTTTGGCCGCGAGCATTCGTCTTGCAAGGACGACGCATCGATCCAAACGAAGCGAGAGCGCGCGTCGCGAGATGGCTCGCCAGCTTCGAGCAGCCCGCGCGTTTGCGATGCGCCAGTGCCTTCGCCGAAAACGGCGGCCAGCGAAGTCTCGCGGCTGTTGCAGTCGACGCTCGAGCGGACCTCGATCCTGTTCCGATGCGGGTGCGGACAGCCAGCTGGGTCACGGTGAACGCTCATGCCCTCGTGCACGCCCGGGGAGCGAAGGTCGTCGTGCTCGCTCCGACCGGCGTGCCTCGCATGTTGCCGACCTCGTTTTCCGAGGGCCAGGTTTTGGCCCGGGGCAATGTCGATCAGCCCGGCAGGTGGCTGTTCCAGGTCGTGCTCGATACGGAGAACGGGCCTCGGCCCGCGCTCGAGGCGCTCGTCTTCGCGGGCACCGAGCCACGGACGGAGCTCGAATGCCCTGCGCGGGGAGAAGACGCGGGCCCCTCGACCGACGAAGCTGCCTCGCTCACGCGGATGCTCGGCCTCGCGCGGCAATCCGAAGGCGTGCCCCCGCTCCTACGCAGCGGGGAGCTCGATGCGCTCGCCCGGGCACACGCCGACCGCATGATGCGCACGCGAAAGCTCGCCCACGACGTGGGGAACGGCGACCCCCGCGAACGCGCGGACCAGGGTCTCGTCGCCGCCGATGAAATCGGCGAAAACATCGCCCACACGCCCACGCCCGCGTTGGCCCACCGTGCACTCTGGAGCTCACCGTCCCACCGCGCGAACATCCTCGAGCGACGCTACGGCCGCCTCGGCATCGGCGTGAGCCGCGACCCCGACGGCACCCTCTGGGTCGCCGAACTCTTCGCCTCCCCTCGCTGACCTCGCTCCGCTGACCGCACCGGTTTTTTTTACAGGGAGGCGGTGGGGCGAGGAGTTTTGTTTTTTTTTGAATCCGATCGGCCGACGAGCGCCGCTAGAGGGCTTGCGTACTTCGCCAGTCTTTGGCAGCAGCAGATCGCGATCGGCAATTGCAGCACCTGGAGGTTGCCCACGTAACGTGCCGGCGAGGCCGGCGAAATTCTCCCTGCTGGTCGGAAGCGCCGCAAGGCGGTGCCATTCCGCTTTCCCAAGCAAGTTGCGCCTGTCCGGTTGAGTGGGCGTAGCGCCAGTTCGACGATCGATCTAGTGGCCAGAAACTGGCGAAGTAGTGCTAGAGCGCCGGGCACCGCCGCCCAACGGAAACCCAAAAAATTCCCCGCTTCCCCGCCTCCCTGTGAACCCTTAAAGTGAGAGGGAGGCTATTTGCCAGGGGGGCCGGGTTTGGCGCGTTCGGTGATGTGGAATTCCACGCGGCGGTTCTTCTGACGGCCTGCGTCGGTGTCGTTGCTTTCGATGGGTTTGGATGGGCCGAAGCCGTGTGCTTCGAGGCGACCGTCCTCGATTCCATGGGCGACGAGGTACTTGAGGACGCTTTCGGCTCGTTCCTGGCTGAGGCGATTGTTCAGGTCGATCCCGCCCCGATCGTCGGTGTGCCCTTCGATACTCAGATGTTTGATGTCGGGATTGGCCTTCAAGAGCTTCACGATTTCGTCCAGAATCGCGTTGCTCGAGGCCTTGATGGTGGCTTTGCCGGTATCGAACTGGATCTGTTTCAAGATCTGGATCTCGATCTCGCCTCCTTTGATGAACTGCGGGCAGCCGTTCGTCTTCGGATTGGGCGAGGGTCTTCCCGGTTCGCGCGGACAAGCATCGGACACGTCGGGAACGCCATCGTTGTCGTAGTCGACTTCGGGGCAGCCATCCATGTCCTGGATGCCGTCTTTGTCCTCCGGCGTATCCGGGCACTTGTCGGCAGCGTCGGGAACGCCGTCATTGTCGCGATCCGGTTGCTTCGGGCAGCCATCATTGGGATCGGGTTCCAAGTGATCTTCGGGGTCGCTCGGACAAAGATCGATGTCGTCGGGGATCCCGTCGTGATCGAGGTCGCCGCCGGCGCGCCGGAGTCTTTCACGGATCGCTCTCATCCGTTGATCGGGTCCGGTGGCTTCGGACTCTTCGATCGGCAGGTGGTAGCCGATGAGGGCGAGCACGCGTACGTCGGGCGCGCCGTAACCGGTACTGAGCCGAGTCCCTAGACCGCCTCCCACCCAGAGCTGTCGCGTGGGATCGAGCGCCATGCGTCCTTCGGCCATCCACTCGATGGGCGTATTCCTGGCCGACAAGAACGTGCTGTTTTCGACCCTCGATTGCGCCGTCAGGCTTTCGGTTCCGGTGGACATCCAGATGGAGCCGCCCACGCGATATTTGCCGTCGCGCAGCGGTAAGAATCCCCCGACACCGAGCGTCCACTCGTCACCGACGGCGAGCTCGCCCACGACGCCGATGGGTCGGATGTGCAGGCCAGAATTCACGACCAGCGTGATGTTGCGAATGTACGTCTCGACGCTCACGTTGAAGGCGGTGGAAATGGCGCCGTCTCCTCCATACGAATACTGCGCGCCGCTCGGTAGAAAGAACGAAAGGCCGCCCCCGAAGAGCCAACGCTTGTCGTCGGTTTGGAAGAGGCGGGCGCGGGCGTCGAGTCGGGTGTCCATGACCGCGAAGGGCTCGAGATTCCCGACGCCGCGCACGTTGACCGGCGAGGGATCGGTTCCGCTCTGGTACAACGTGAATGGCAGCGTGATCAGAAATGCGGCGTGCCCGCCGGCCTCGATGCCGACGGTCGCGTAGTCGATGAGCTGAGAGGAGACCGGGTGCTGGTTGTAGATGCGCAGACGTGGCTCGTTATCGAGAGCGACCGTGCGAAGATGGAGCGGATTGAGCGTGAAGCCGAGGCCCATTTGCGCGAAAACGCGTGGCTGCGGCGAAACGTACGGTCTCCAAAACGCGATGCCGTCATCGGGTGCGCCTCCGATCGTCAAGCGGTCGAGATAAATCGTTTTCTGCTGGGCAAGAGCCTGCTTCGGAAAGAACAGCACCCAGAGACCGAGGAGCAGGACGAGCCCCGTTTTCGTCCGGTGAAGGCCCGGACAAGCCACCCCATTTTCACCCATCGCGCCAACCCTCCAAGACCGCACAGCCCGCTCGAAAAACGCGATTGAAGTCGCGATGAAAGGCCTCCGACCGGGGAGTCACGGTAAGGGAGGCGAACGCGGCCGTCGAGTCTTTCAAGTTAGGATGACGCGAGTTTAGGCGAACCTTGACGAACGGGCCTAGTTATGGTTAGTTGCGCCGCCCCGTCCCACCTGCGAGCCAAGCTGAGGATGCATCCATGAAGCGGACCTACCAACCCCACAACACCCGGCGACGGCGCACGCATGGCTTCCGAGCCCGCATGAAGACGGCGGGTGGCGCGAAGATTCTCGCCAATCGGCGGCGTAAGGGACGCTGGCGTTTGGCCGTGGCGACCTACAAAAAGTAGCTTGCGCTGCAGTTGAACCAGCGGTCGTTGCAGGCATTTCCGAAGGCATCACGCCTTCGGAAACGGCGGGAGTTTCTCCCCGTTCAAGAGGGGGGCTCGCGCGTCATGCTGCCCAGCTTCATCGTGCTTCTCGGCGCGAGGGCCGACGACGGGCCGGCGCGGCTGGGAATTACGGTGACACGCAAATTCGGGAATGCGGTGGCTCGCAACCGGGTCAAGCGGCTGCTGCGCGAGGTTTTTCGTCTGGCGCCCGACCTTTTTCCGAATGGCATCGATTTCGTGGTCATCCCCAAGGCGCCAGCCGCCCGTTCGCTCGACCGGGAGCAAGTTCTGCGCGAGTGGCGCTCGGCCGCACGACTCATCGCTTCGCGGTCCGAGTCCTTACGAAGAACGCTGGCCAAGAACGCCCCGGCGCCTCACACTGCGGCTCAGCCGAAACCTACAACATGACCGCGTGCTGATGGCTCGTTACCTGCTCATCCCTTTGATAAAGCTCTACAAGCGCCTGGTTTCGCCATGGCTCGGGCCGGTCTGTCGCTTCGAGCCGTCGTGCTCGTCTTACGCTCTGGCCTGCCTCGAATGGCACGGGGCGTTTCGGGGGTCCTTGCTTTCGCTCCTGCGCGTGTGTAAGTGCCACCCACTCCATCCCGGCGGGTACGACCCGCCCCCTTTACCCAAAGCCCCCCGGCGAGAAAGCCAGACGACAGCCTAAGACCGCGCGCGCGTCCCGAGCGGAGCGCAGGTCGCGGTGAGAAGAACACATGGAATCGGTTACTCGCTGGATTTTCATTGCCGTCGCCGCCGTTCTGGCCTGGATCTTCGTTCCGAAACTCTTCGGCGGGGGCAAAGACGGAGTGCAGCCGATCGGTATCGGGCGAACCGAGACGGCCGATTATGCGATCGGCGCCACTCCCGAAAAGTGCGAGATCCGGGGCAAGCACTTCAACGCCCAGTTTTCCACCCGGGGCGCCGCCCTGGTGGACTACTACCTCACCGGCGATGCCCGCTACACCGACAAAGGCGAGCCGATCGAGCTGACGACCGTTCCCGGGTCGGCGCCGGACCGGTTCGCGCTGCACTTCGATTGGCGTGCGCTCGGAACGAGCAAAGACAACGCGCAGCTCTCGCACGACGTCGTCGATTGGAAGCTCGAATCGCAAGACGGGACGTCCTGCGCGTTCACCTATGCGGACGATCGGGTGAAGCTCAGCAAGACGATCCGCGCGGGCGACGGTCCCTACGAGCTCGTGACGCGCGCGACCATCGAGAACGCGAGCGAGGCGCCGCTCGTGCACCGGTTGGGTGTCGAAAATACTTCGTGGCGCACCAACGCGGACACCGAGTCGCACCTCGGACGGCAGTCTCCTTATGCGACCGAGGTACTCTGCGCCCACGACGCGGGAAAGATGGACCGAAAATCGCTCTCTGATTTCGGGCCCAAGGATTTCGACAAACCCGAGTTCGAAGCCGGCTGGTTCATGCAGAAGGGGGCCACCCAGTTCGCGGCCACCGCCAACGCCTACTTCGCACAAGCGATCGTGCCCCTGTCGGCCCCCGCGGCGCCCGCGTGTGCGCTGCAGGTCGAGGAGCGCTGGTACCGCGAGCACTTCCCCGACAAGAGCAAGGACCCCGCGTACGGCGCGATGTATCGTTCGCGGCTCGTCTACCCCCCCAAAGAACTCGCACCGCACGAGACCGCCACCTACGAAGTCGCCGCGTATTACGGGCCCAAGCATCGCGAGGTCCTCAACAAGGCCTTCGGGGGCCAGCACCAGCTCTCCGAGCTCATCAATCTCGGTACGTTTGCCGTCGTGAGCAAAGTGCTGGTGATGTTCTTGCTGAAGGCTCACAACGTTATCGGAAACTGGGGGATCGCGATCATCGTCCTCACCATCTGTGTTCGGATGATTCTCTTTCCGCTCACCTGGAAGCAGATCAAGAGCATGGTCGCGATGCGCAGGCTCAAACCTGCCGTCGACGAGATCAATCGCAAGTTCAAAGACGAGCCGCAGCAAAAGCAGGTCGCGATGATGGAGATGTACCGCAAAAACGGGGTCAACCCGTTCGGCGGATGTCTTCCCGTTCTCGTGCAGTTGCCGGTGTGGTGGGCGCTTTATCAGGTCCTGGCCACCGCGGTGGAGCTCTACCACACCCCCTTCTTGTGGTTCCGCGATCTTTCCGCGCCGGATCCGTACTTCCTGCTGCCGATCGTGCTGGGGGGAACGAGCTTCATCCAGCAGAAGCTCATGCCGCAGCAGGCCGACCTCACGCAGCAGAAAATGATGCTCTACTTCATGCCTGCGCTATTTACGTTCATGATGCTCTTCCTTCCGTCTGGCCTCGGCATCTACATGTTGACGAACTCGATCTTGGGAATCGTACAGCAGCAGGCCGTCGAGCACTTCGCTCCCAAAGGGCCGGACATCGAGGTTCGCGAAAAAGACGATACTGGAGGCAAGACTCCAACAGGCAAGAAGGGCCAACAGCGCAAGCTGTCGGGCACCTTGCCTGCCAAGTTGAAAGGAGGATCGTAGTGGCCACCCCCGACGAAAAACACGACGAGCTCGACTCGAGCTGGCCCGACGCCGGTGAACCAACACCCCCCGACGGCCCGGCCGACGGTTCCGCGCCGCCCGAGCCCGAGCCCGCGCAAGCGACGAACGGCGATTTGACGGAAATCGAAGCCGAAGCATCGCCCGAAACGGAAGGGGCGGAGGCGTACGACGAGGCGCGCGCCGAGGCGGCCCGCGATTTCGTCGAGGATCTCTTGGCGAAAATGGGGATGGATGTGGTGGTCGATCTCGTCGAGCCGGAGCCCGGCGATCCCGCCGGCGAGATCCGGATCGAGATCGAGGGGCGCGACTCCGGCCGCATCATCGGTAAGAAGGGGCAAGTGCTTTCAGCGATTCAGCACGTCGTCAACCGCGTGGTCAATCGTCCAGGTCTCGAGCGATGCCACGTCGTCGTCGATGCCGAGGGTTACCGCCAGCGGCGCGAGGATACGCTCGCCACGATGGCCCAGCGGCTCGGCAAGAAGGCTCTCGAAGAAGGCAAGATCATCACGTTCGAGCCGATGAGCCCGCGGGATCGCCGCATCGTCCACCTCGCCCTCGCCAAGTTTCCCGGCGTGGTGACCAAGAGTGACGGCGAAGGCGAGGGACGCCGCGTGCAGATCATCCCGGTACGGCGTTAGCTCCGCCCGCTACAACAATCCTGCCTTGCGAGCCGCTTCGGCGATGCCCCCGCCGGTTTGGGAATCCGCGTCGAGCTGGTCGGTAGCGGCTTCCTTCACTACGTGAGGAGCTTGCCGCATGGCGAACGATCGCCCCGCCGCCTCGAACATGGGCACGTCGTTGTACCAGTCCCCCACTGCAACGACCTCCTCGGGCAACACGCCGTAATGCTGCGCGAGCCAAACCAGAGCGGTCCCCTTGGAGTAACCGGCAGCTCGGATCACCATGCCCCAGCCGGATTCGGACTCGAGGCGCCGCACGGGAAAGGCGACGGCGTAGACGAGCGAGCCGAGCGTGCTTTGCAGCTCATTTTCCAGGGTCTTGATTTCGTGCTCGACGCCGACACAGACCAGGGCGGTGACCCCGCGCTCGTCTTCCCAGTGTGGGTGGTTCGTCACGCGTTCGGTCCACACCTGATCGAGGGACCAGGTGCGGACGTACGGGATGTACGGGGCTCCTCGGTCGTCGTAGAGGATTCGATCGCGAGCAAAGGCGAATGTGGCGACGCCACGACGAACCAGGAGCTCGCGAACTTGGGCCGCACAGACGCCGGCGAGACTTCCGTGATGGAACTCCCGCCCCGAAGCAGCCTCGACCAGATGGCAACCGTCGACGCAGGCGACCGCGCCGGTGGCTCCTACTTCGGCAGCGATGGTCCGGGTTCCGGAGAACAGACGCCCGGTGACGATGGTGGTGGGGATCCCGCGCACTGCCAGCGCGGCGATGGCTTCACGGTCTTCCCCATGCACCGTCCCCTTGGCATCGACGAGAGTGCCGTCGATGTCGACCGCCAAAAGGCGAAAGCTCAGGGCTGCGCGCCGGTGGCCGGGTACACCGAGACCTGGCGCTTTTTGTTGGTCTTCCATTCGTAAGCGACCACGCCGTCGATCAGCGCGAAGAGTGTGTAGTCCTTGCCGGTGCCCACGTTCTTGCCGGCGTGGAGCGAGGAGCCGACCTGGCGAACCAGGATGTTGCCCGCGCGAACCGGCGTGCCTGCGTAGACTTTGACGCCGCGACGCTGGGCGTTGGAGCCTCGGCCGTTGCGGGTCGAACCAGCGCCCTTTTTGTGTGCCATGACGAATGTCCCTCAGGCCTTGATGCCCGTGATCTTGAGCTCGGTGTAGGGCTGCCGATGGCCCTGCTTGCGCCGGTAGTTCTTGCGCCGGCGGAGCTTGAAAACGATGATTTTCTTGGCCCGGTCCTGACCGAGGATCTCGGCGGTGACGCTCGCGCCGTTCACGAGGGGCTGACCAATCTTCGGCGAGTCGCCGCCTAGAAAAAGGACCTGGTCGAAGCTGACGGCGTCGCCCGGGTTGCCTGGAAGGCGCTCCACCCTGAGCTTCTGGCCCTCGATGACCCGATACTGCTTGCCGCCTGTCTTGATGACCGCATACATGGGCAATTCCTCGAAACAACTGGAAAGGGGACGGGAGGGGTAGCTCGCCACTCTGTTTTTGTCAAGAGTTGCCCCACTTAGTGCTATATGTGGGCGCGCCCTCGATCGATGAAGTGTCCGTTCGCTCTTTCGATGTTGGCGCTCTGCGCGCTCGCCATTCTAGTCCCCGGCGCCGCCGGGGCACTCGGTTCGGCGACAGCCTCGGAGCGCCCGGAGCGTCTCGACCTGCCCGGGGCGAACCCCGCCTTCTACTTCGAGCCGACCAGCCGCACCGGCCTCCGACCGGTGCTCGTGTATCTCCACGGGCGGGGAGGCAACCCCCAGGTCGATTGCATGAAGTGGGCGCACGTAGCGCGCGAGTTCGGCTGGATCATCTGCCCGAGCGGCCCCGAGGACCGCGGGGGCGGTGCGCGGGGCTGGGCCAACAATTGGATGGCTGCCAAGGATACCATCGACAAGGCGATCGCGACGTTGCGCGAGAAGTTCGGCCGCCGGGTGCAGCTCCGGGGCAACACGCTCATCGGCTTCAGCGAAGGCGCGTTCATCGCGATGAACGTCGGCGTTCGCGAGCCGGAAGTTTTCAACCGGTGGCTGATCCTCGCCGCGAACGACGTCTACTGGGGTGGTGAAGGACAGGGGGAGCTCGAACGGCGCTACGCAAGGATCAAGCGCGTCTACCTGCTCACGGGCGAGCGAGACGAGGTCGTCGGCCAGACGCGACGGGTTTTCGACCTGCTCGATCAGGCGGGCGTGCACGTGATCCTGCGCACGCCCGAAGATTTGGCGCACGAAATTCCAGAAGATCGCATGCGCACGCTCTACCGCCGTCCCCTGCGGTGGCTGAACGCCATCGAGTAGACGTATAATTCTCCCTACGATGGGGGAGGGTGTGCCGGGGCCGCAGGACGTCGCTGCACGCCGTCCTGCGTCGGTGCACCGCGCGCTCGGCGAGCGGTTGCTCGAGGAAGGTCGCATCACCAAGGCGCAGCACGAAGCTGTGACCGCGCTGCAGCGACGTTCTGCGTTGCGCATCGAAGATGCGCTCATCGAAAGCCAGGTGATCTCCGAGTCGGAATTACTGAAGTACCTGGCCGCGCTTTACGAGACACGATTCGTATCGACCGAGCGACTGGGCAAGGCGAACATCGACCGGGTTGCGCTCGCAAAGGTCTCCAAGAAATTGGCGGAACGACTGGCGGTCGTCCCGGTGTTGTTCGACGCACAGGCGAGCGTGCTTTCCATCGTGACCGCGGATCCGCACAACGTCGACGCGCTCGACCAGGTCCGCAAAGGTGCCGCGGTTCGCGAGGTGAAGGCGTTCGTCGCTCGACCGGCGGCGATCCAGGCTGCCATCGCCAAGTTCTACCGCGGTGAGCCCTTCGCTTTCGCGGCGCTGGAGCGGGGCGCGCAAGCTTCGCAGAGCCTCGACATGGAGTCTGTCGCCGGGGCTTCGCCGCCCGGGCCGCTGCCCACGTTTTCGCTCGGAGGCGGCCCCAAAGCCGCGCACACCGCATGGGGTGAGCCGTCGAGCCGAGCGGCGGGATCGTCGGCCAAGCGAATCAGCCTATCCCCACCCGTCCCCCCTTCGCCCGGGCCGCCGCTCAGCGCGGAGAGCTACATCGAGACGCTCAATGTTCTGGTGGCTCTCCTCGAAAACGCCCGCGGGGAGCTCCGCGGTCACTCGGCGCACGTCGCCCTTCTCACCCGCAAGCTGTCCGAACGCATCGGCCTTGGCCCGGCCGAGCAAGATCCACTCGTCGTGGCCGCCTGTCTGCACGACGTCGGCAAGATGGGTGGCGAGCATTTGACCGCGCTCGCCGTGTCGCAGCACGAACGTGTTCGGCTCGCCGCACTGAAATCGTACGCCACGCCGACCCGGCTGATGAGCGGGGTCCCCGATCAGCTCGAGGGCAAAGAAATCCCGCTGGGAGCTCGACTACTCGCGATCACCGACACCTACGTCGATCTCACCGAGAATGCCGACAACGAGTTTCGAAAGCAGTTGGCGCCGACCGCAGCGTGCGACGTTCTTGCCCAGCACCAAGGGACGGTCTTCGATCCCCATTTCGTGGAGCTGCTGCGGGCGACGGTTGCCGGCGACGATCTTCGCGCGCGCATTCTGTCGGAGCGCCGCGTCGTTTTGCTCGTCGATCCGGACCCCGAGGAAACCATCGTTTTCGAGCTGCGTCTGATCCAAGAAGGGTTCGACGTCCGCACCGCGCGCACGATCAACGAGGCGCGCGCCGCCTTTCAGAAGGGGGACATCCAGCTGGTGGTGAGCGAGCTCGATTTGGGGGCGGAGCGCTCCCACGATGGGTTGATGCTGCTGGCAGAGGCTCGCCGAGCCGCCTGGGGGCGCGACGTGCCCTGGCTGATTCTCACGCGTCGCCAGGGTCACAACGACGCGCAGCGTAGCTTCGAGCTCGGCGCCTCCGACTACGTCATCAAACCGATGGCGACCGAAGTGCTGGTGGCGAAATTGCGAAAGGCGTTCGAGAAGCGTGTCAGCAGAGCGCCTACCCAGGGTGTGTCGGGTTCGCTCACCGAGCTATCGCTCCCCGAGCTGGTGCAAGTTCTGTGGCATGGTCGCAAAACCGGTGCGGTGCGATTGCGCCGCGGCCGCGAAGCCGGCGAGGTTCACTTCGTCGACGGAATGGTGGCCAACGCGGTGTGGGGAAAGCTACGTGGAGAAGAGGCGTTCTACGCCATGCTCCGCATTTCGGACGGCGAGTTCGTGTTGGATCCGAACTTCCGCGCCAGCGAAATCCTGATTACCGCCTCGCCCGAGGGGCTGCTGCTCGAAGGGATGAGGCGGTTGGACGAGGAATGAAACACCATGCTAAAAAATGTGGGATAATCGGGTTCGTCTCCGTGCAATCACCGCTCCTTGGTTTCAACAACAACGTCAAGCATCGCGGCCGTCTATTTCACATACAAACGGAGGACTCGGGGGTTCGTCATCCGCACGTCATCACGCACCTGTTCATGGACGGCGGGCGCATTCTGAAGACGTTCAAAACTTCGTACGCGGAGCACGTCGGTAGCGCACGTCTCGGCGAAGTCGTGCGCGACCTCATGAAGCAGCAGCACAAGAAGATGTTCGTCGCCTTGCGCGAGGGGCATTTCGACGAGGTGCTCGGCAACGAGGATCGAGACGGACCTCCGTCGGGGGGCCCGACTTCGACTCCCGTTTCGTCGTTCGAGCCCATGCCGGCGCGATCGAATTCAGCCTCCCGACTTGCGGCCGCCAAAGCGGCGTCGCTCTCGAAGCGATCTTCGGTGGAAACGCCGGCTGCCAGTCCTGCCGCCATAGAGGCGGCTACTTCTTCGCCGCCGGACGGGCGTCCGAGTGGCGCGGTTGCCGCCGGGCGTGCGCAGCGGCGCGAGATGCCCGACACGTTTGCCGCCCACGCCTCCGAGGCACGCGCGGCGAAACCGATCTCCGAACCGCCCGATCCCGGCGTGACGAGTGCCAAGAAGGAACCGCGGGACAAATCCGTTTCGCCGCGCAATGCAGCTTCGCGCCCGGCGGCGATGTTCACGACCGGGCGTGCGCCCGAAGCAGGTGGTTCGATCTTCGGCGACGATCTCATCAGCGAAAAATCGCTGGACGAAGTCATCCTGAGCTACCTCTCGGAAGATCTCGATACGACGAGCTCCAAGAAATAATCGAGCCTTTACGCCCCACAGACGACGTGTTGTTACTGGGGCGATGGCGCGCTCCGAAAACACCGAATACGATTTCGTCATCGTTGGTGCCGGTTCTGCTGGATGCGTTCTGGCGGCTCGCCTGACCGAGGACCGCACGACCCGCGTGCTCCTGCTCGAAGCGGGGGTCGGTAAGGAACCGCTTGCCGCCCGGATACCGGCGGCGTTTTCCAAGCTGTTCAAGACGCGTCACGATTGGGCCTACCAGAGCGAACCGGAACCGGCTTTGCTCGGGCGCCGTCTCTACATTCCTCGCGGAAAGCTGTTGGGCGGCTCCAGCGCGATGAACGCGATGATCTACATTCGCGGCAACCCGCTCGACTACGACCGATGGGCTGCCGCCGGCGCGGACGGCTGGAGCTATGCCGACGTACTTCCGTTTTTCGAGCGATCGGAAGATCAAGGGCGCGGCGCTCTTCCTGGTCACGGCGTGGGGGGGCCGATGAGGGTCGAGGACGGACGCTATCGAAATCCTCTGTCGGCCGCGTTCGTGGAAGCATGTGGACAGGTGGGCATCCCCTACAACGAGGATTTCAACAGCGGTCGTCAGGACGGCGCCGGGTACTATCAAGTCACCCAAAAAGCAGGTCGCCGCTGGAGCGCCGCGAACGCGTATCTCTTTCCAGCCATCGGACGGCCCAACTTGACGGTCGTCCGGGGCGCGCACGTCACGCGCATCGTCTTCGACCAACAAAAGGCGATCGGCGTCGAGTATCTGAAAGACAACCGCCGCCTCTTGGCGCGCGCACGTCGCGAGAGCATTCTCGCTGCGGGTGCGATCGGATCGCCCCAGCTCTTGCTGCTCTCGGGCGTGGGACCCGCTGACGCACTTTCGTCGTTCGGGATTCGCGCCGTCGTCGAACTGGATGGCGTCGGCAAAAATCTGCAAGACCATCCAGCGATCGGCATCGCCCTCGAATGCACCAAGCCGATCAGCCTGCGCATTGCCGAAGCGCCGATGGCCTATCTCGAGTACGCGGCTCGCCGTACGGGTCCGCTCTGCTCGAACATCGCCGAGGCCGGGGCGTTCGTTCGTTCGTACTCCACGGCGGAGGCTCCCGACATTCAGTTTCACTTTGCCCCAGCGTATTATGTCGACCATGGCTTCGTTCGCCCGCCCGGGCACGGCTTCACCATCGGACCTACGCTGGTCGCGCCGTCCAGCCGCGGGCGCCTGACGCTGCGGTCCGCGCAGCCATTCGCGCCGCCGCTCATCTGCGGCAATCACCTCTCCGAAGCGAGGGACATGAAGGCGCTGCTCGCGGGAATCAAGCTCGCCCGGGAGATCGCCGCCGCGGCGGCGTTCGGGCCCTATCGTGGCGCGGAGTACTTGCCCGGCGCCTCCGCG
>WNGA01003940.1_pt1 | contig 27624 bp, 31 predicted proteins | sample 5400061 | NCBI WGS metagenome assembly WNGA01 (sample SAMN13153366, study PRJNA577476) | soil metagenome | isolation source: 100 cm soil or saprolite under grassland replicate 2 | place: USA:California | collected 2016-06-15
GCGTGAACAACTCGACGTCGGGCGCCGAGGCTCACCTCCCCTTCGGCGGGAACAGGAAGTCAGGCAACGCCAGCCGGCAGGCCGGGATCTGGGTGCTCGACCAGTTCACCCGGTGGCAGGCGATGAACTGGGACTACTCGGGGCGGCTGCAGAAGGCCCAGATGGACATGGCCGACGTCCCCGCCGACCTCGGCTTTCGTCTCGACTAACCGCCGGGCTGGGCCCGATATCTGGGCCGGCTGAGTGATCCGCCGGCCTGGGCCTTACGCTGCTTGGCCGAGCCCTTCGATTTGGCCCCGGACGGAGCCGCTGCGATCTTCTTGATCTTCTTCGGGACCTGAACGTTGGAAGATGCTGCAGCCTTGGGCTGCTTGGCCAAGGGAGGAGCCGCGGGCTGGGTACTCTTCCTCGAACCAGCAACAGTGACGAGCTCCGATGGCCCGCCGGCCGGGGCGTGGCTTTGAAGATGAACCGGGGACGAGATTGCGTGCGTGTGCGGCCCGTGCGCCGGAATGTGCGGCCGTGCCGCCGACGAGTGGGCGGTGACCGCGCCCGCCACCGCGGCGGCGGCGGCCATCCCCCGGGTGGCCACCAGGCCTTGCTGGCCCACCTGCTGGAGGGCGGCGAGGTAGGGCACGGTGACTAGGAAGGAGAGGGGCCCGGCCTTCCACATCAGCCGTGGCAGCGAGATGCTCAGGAACGCCCGCACCATCGCAGGGTCGAAACTGGCTCGGGGAGCATCGGGCCAGCTCCTCGCGAGCGGCCCGGACGGCCATCGGCTTCTTGTAGGTCCGGGCAGCGGTCATCGTGTCGTAGCAGTCGGCGACCGCCACGATCCGTCCGGCAAGTGAGATCTCCTCGCCCTCGATCCCGGCCGGATAACCGCCACCGCCAAACCGCTCGTGGTGCTGCTCGATGGCGTTCGCCCAGGGACCCATCCACTCGAGGAGAGGCGTGGCGATGCGGGCCCCTTCGGCAGGGTGCTGGATGACGTCCCACTCCCGCTCGTTCAACTTCCTCGGCTTGTTCAGGATCCGAGCGTTGACGGTCAGCTTGCCGATGTCGTGGAGAAGGGCCGCCCATCGCAAGCGATACCGGTCGTCCCTGGAGAGGTCCAGCTCTTCGGCGAGGAGATCGGTGTAGACGCGCACCCGCTCGGCATGCCCAGGTCTTCCGATCGTGGGTCTGCAGGGCGGTGGCAAGGGCGAGGATGGCGGCGGCGCTGGCCGACTCGGTCGCGGCCTGGGGATCGGCTTGAATCTCGGCCAGGCGAGCCCTCAACTTGTGGACGCTTCCCGCGTGCCGGGCCACGGCGAAACGCGAGGGGGCGCGGTCCGGGAACAGCATGGAGAGCTTGAGCAGCATGATGAGCGGGACGAGGCGGCGCCCCAGTCTTTCGACAGCCATGGCCACCGCCGTGGCGACGAACAGGAGGATCCCCCACCACGCCACGTCCCGGACCCATCCATGGGGTGAGGGCAGGAACGGGCGAACGGCCGCCGTGGCGCCGAAGGCAGCGGCGATGGGGAGCAGGATCGTGAGCAGGCGCAGACCGGTGGCCGCGACCGGCCGGGCACGCCAGCGATTGCCTCGAAGTGTGGGGCGCACGTTGAATACATCGAGCGAGCGCGTTGGGCCGAACGCGGACGATCGGCCAAATCTCGGCGTTTTCCGATAGGTCCTTCGACGTCGGGAGGCCGGCCGACCAGGGAGTCATGTGGTGTACGAGGGTTCCGGCGAAGACTGAGCGAGATCAGCGCCGACCCGGGGGCCCCCAGGCGTCTCTGCCGGTCAGCGAGACCCCCGCTCGGTCGGTGCCGTAGGCGCGATTCACGCTCACCAGGACCGCCGTCAGCGGCTCCACGATCCGGGCCATGGAGAGGGGCCCGGCGTCGACCCACCGGAGGTTCGGGATCTTCTCGACGAGGGCGCCGATGGCGGCCTTCGCTTCCGCCTCGGCGCCGCACAACAGCACGTCTCCCTCCAGTGGGTGCTCCAGCTCCTGGAGCGCGTGCCCGGACACCGTCTGGAAGCCCGAGACCAGACGCACCCCCTTGGGCAGGATCGCCTTGGCCTGCTCGGCGGCCGACCCCTCCCACGGCGTGACCACCTGCCAGGCGGGCCGGCCCACTGCGGTGGCAAGGGGCGTGGTGGTGTCGCACACGATGGCGTCCGGCCGGAAGGCGTCCTTGATCGAGCGGTAGATCTCGGCCTGCCCCGCGTACGGCACAGTCACGAAGACGACGTCGCAGGCCGCGGCAGCCTTCTCGTTCGAGGTGCCCTCGATGCCGCCCCGGGTGCCCGACCCCGATCCCAGGCCGAGGATGTCGGCGGCCTTCTGGGCAGCCGCCTGCCCCCGATCTTCTGCCCGGGACCCGATCACGACGTCCTCGCCGGCCCTGGCCAGGCGCAGGGAGAGCCCGAACCCCTCGTCCCCGGTCCCCCCGATGATCGCCACGCTCACGATGCCGAGCTTACCTCCGCCGGGAGGCTCCCCCGGTGGAAAATTGTCCGGCTAGCTGGGCCTTTGGCGGGGTAGCATGTCTGGCGCGCGGCTCGGCCGCGCAGCCAACCGAATCAGTGGGGACGGTCCTGGAAAGGGGCCGCCCCGAACAGAAGGAGGGATACGGGGTGCTGACCTTGTCCATCATCAAGGCCGACACCGGCGGCTACGTGGGGCACTCGGCCGTCCATCCGCGGGCCATCGAGGTGGCCCAGAAGGCGATCGACGGTGCGCGGGGCGACCTGCTGATCGACGGGCAGGTTTCCTACTGCGGCGACGACCTTTCGCTGATCATGACCCACAACCACGGTCTGGAGGCCGAGCAAGTGCACGGGTTCGCATGGAAGGTGTTCCTTCAGACGACCGACGTGGCGAAGGAGCTCGGCCTGTACGGCGCGGGCCAGGACCTGCTCTCGGACGCGTTCTCGGGGAACCTCCGCGGCATGGGGCCGGGGTTCGCCGAGATCGAGATCGAGGAGCGACCCTCCGAGCCGGTCCTGTGCTTCCTGGCCGACAAGACCGAGCCGGGGGCGTGGAACCTGCCGCTGTACAAGATGTTCGCCGACCCCTTCAACACCGCGGGCCTGGTCATCGACCCGAAGATGCACGACGGGTTCCTGTTCGAGGTCCACGACCTGATGGAGGACAAGCGGATCCTCATCGACTGCCCAGGCGAGGTCTACGACCTCCTGCTGTTCATCGGATCGCCCTCCAGGTACGTCATCAAGCGGGTCATCTCGAAGTCCCTCGGCGAGGTGGCCGCCGTCACCAGCACCCAGCGCCTGTCGCTGATGGCCGGGCGCTACGTCGGCAAGGACGACCCCGTGATGATCGTCCGAACCCAGTCGGGGCTGCCGGCCGTCGGGGAGGCCCTCGAGCCGTTCTCGTTCCCCCACACGGTGGCCGGGGCCATGCGAGGGTCTCACCACGCGCCGCTGATGCCGGTGTCGCTCCGGGACGCGCACCCTGCGCGGTTCGACGGCCCGCCTCGGGTGGTCTGCCTCGGCTATCAGCTCAAGGACGGCAGCCTGAACGGACCGCGGGACATGTTCGACGACCCTTCGTTCGACAACGCCCGCCAGATGGTCAACGACATCATGGATTACCTCCGCCGGCACGGACCGTTCGAGCCTCACAGGCTGCCGCTGGATGAGATGGAGTACACGACGATGCCGGCCGTGGCGGAGAAGCTCTCGAAGCGGTGGGAGGCCACCGACGTCTCGGTCCCCACCATCACGGGCGAGCGTACGGTGAGGGCCAGCGCGGAGGACGTGGAGTAGACGCCGGGTAGCCGGGGCTTGCGCTTCCTGGAACGCCGGCCGGGGCGAACGGCCGGCGAGGAACGGGTGGTCATCGCCACCGGCGAAGGACCGGCCGCGCACGGCCTGTGGTTCACGGCACGACCCAACTCCGGCCTTCGGGCGTGGGCAGATCTGATCGTCTCCGACGTCGCTGTCTTGCCCGAGATCGCGGCCGCGCTGGACCCCGGCTCATCCCTCATGGTGGCCTATCAGGGAGACGAGACGGAGGCGGCGCTGCGGCGCCGGGTTCCCCCGGCCGGCACGCCGCTGGGCCTGGCCATGCTCCGAGCCGGGTTCCGGTGGTTCAAGGACTGGTACTACCCGGAAGGTGGACGAGAGGGCGGCACGAAGCTCCAAGGAACGCTGCCGCTCGATGATGACCGGCGGGCCCGCGCAGAGGACGAACTCGGTCGCGAGCTCCGCGTGTTTCTCGAGCGGTCAGACCTTCGAGATGAAGATCGGTCTCGTGCGAAGGAGGCGCTGAAGATCCTGATACGCTGAGCCCTCGCTACCCTCCCCCCCCGACGTCGTCGAGATCCTCGTCGAGCGCCGGGCGGGCCATGTGGCCGCGTTCCTCGTCGATCATCTGCCACAGCGAGTCGGCCCAGTCCTTGATCCCGGGCCACATCCGCAAGAAGTTCTCCTTGGTGACCTCGGAGAAGTCGCGCTCGGCTTCATCCACGGTCATCTTCCCTGCCGTGTGGTCGAGTACGAACACCGCCGTCCCAAACCCGTATTCGAGCTGCTCGTCCATGGCGCATGCCTCCTGCTCCTCGGCCCCCGCAAGTATCGTGCAACGAGGCCGGGCTCGCGGCCCTTCAGGTCAGGGCGGATCCAGCTGCACCTGGAGGTCCACCTCGATGCCTTCGAGGTGGGGCGATCCCAGGACAGCCGCAATGCACTCCCCACTCCCACCCACGTAACTGGAATAGCTATCGACCTCCGAAGCCGCGCACCACGCCCGATCGTCTGGCCACCACAGGTTGGGCGACTGATACCAAGGGCCGAACTCAAACGAGGGGAGCCGGGAGAGCGATCCCTGGAACAGGAAGTACGCGCGATGGCGACCATGAACCCTGGGGATGCGGTCGAGCACTCGGGTCTCTCGCTCGGCCCCGGCAACCGCTCGACGGCGTGCGGCCTCGCGCTGCGCCAAGCTGTCCTCCGAACTCCGGCCGTACTCCACCCTCCCGCCCCAGAAACCGAACCCCTCCCACAGGCAAAACCAGCAGTCATCCGGGGTCGAGGTATTCGATTCCAATATCCGAGCCAGCGCCCTCAACTGATCGCGGGGGAGAGATCCCTGCAGGGGGACGGCGTCCTGCCACGCTTGAGTGTCACCAGGATCGAGGCCGCTCACCTCGGTGAATCCGAGCTCCGGGCCAAGGGTCAACCCGCGCCGCTCAGCAAGCGCCGACCACCGCATGGTGCCGACATCGCCTTGTGCGCGGTAGGCGGGATGGAAGATGCGCGAGTAGGTCTGATACACCTCTGGGAGGAAGCTCCCGATGCGCACGCGATCTCCCTCCGACGAGCCCGGGCCCCACGGCCACAGGCGCTCCATGATCCAATCCGCGACAGAAGGATCCGTCACGAGCTCGAGCCCATCGGGAACCTGCAGCAGCGCCACTGATCACTCGATCCTCATCGATTCGGGTGGTATTCGCCGAAGACCTCGCGAAGCGCATCCGATACCTCGCCCAGCGTCGCTTCGGCTCGTAACGCTTCCTTCATCGGATAGAGGAGGTTCCCGTTGCCGCGGGCGATCTCCGTTACCTCACCGAGCGCCGCGTCCACAGCCCTCTGGTCTCTCGTGGCGCGAAGCGACCTGAGCCGCTCCTTCTGCGCCTCCACCTCGGCCTCGTCGATACGCTGGATCTCCGGCGGGACTTCGTCATCGCTCGCGTAGCGGTTGACCCCGACCACGACCCGATCGCCGGATTCGACCGCCTGCTGGATGCGGAACGCCGACTCGTGGATCTCGTCCTGGATCCACCCGGCCTCGATGGCCGCCACCGCCCCCCGTGTCGGTCACGCCCGACTCGTAGGCCAGGATCTGCTGGGTCCGCAAGGCGATCTTCACCGCCCGTTCCATGGGGAGCGACAGGGCTTCGTCGAACGAGTTCGTGTGCAACGACTGCGTCCCCCCGAGCACCGCGGCCAGCGCCTCCAGCGCGGTTCGAACCACGTTGTTCTCGGGCTGCTGAGCGGTAAGCGTGGCCCCGCCCGTCTGCGTGTGGAACCTGAGCATCGCGCTGCGAGGATCCTGGGCCCCGAACCGCTCGGTCATGATCCGGGCCCACAGGCGGCGGGCGGCGCGAAACTTCGCCACCTCCTCGAAGAAGTTCATATGGCAGGCGAAGAAGAAAGAGGCGCGCGGGGCGAAGTCGTCGATGGCCAGGCCGGCATCCAGCGCGGCCTGCACGTAGGCGATGGCGTCGGCCAGGGTGAACGCCACCTCCTGCACGGCGGTGGCCCCAGCCTCGCGCATGTGGTAGCCGCTGATCGAGATCGTGTTCCAGCGCGGGATCCGTTCGCGGCAGTAGGCGAACAAGTCGGTGATCAGCCGCATGGACGGCTTCGGCGGGTAGATGTAGGTCCCGCGGGCCGCGTACTCCTTGAGGATGTCGTTCTGGACCGTGCCCCCGATGTGGTCCGTGGACACCCCCTGCTCCTCCGCCACCAGCTCGTAGAGCAGCAGGAGGATGGCCGCCGTGGCATTGATCGTCATCGAGGTGGTGACCCGGTCGAGGGGGATGCCGCCGAGCAACGTCCGCATGTCCTCGATCGAGTCGATGGCGACCCCGGTCTTGCCGACCTCGCCTTCCGCGCGCGGGTGGTCCGAGTCGAACCCCATCTGGGTCGGCAGGTCGAAGGCGATCGAGAGCCCGGTCTGGCCGTGGTCGAGGAGGTAGCGGAACCGCGCGTTGGTCTCCTTCGCCGTTCCCATGCCGGCGTACTGCCGCATCGTCCACAGCCGGCCGCGGTACATGCTCGGGTAGACACCGCGGGTGAACGGCGGCTCCCCCGGCAGGCCAAGCTCGCGTGCGGGATCGAAGCCCTCGAGGTCCTTCGGCCCGTAGATCGGCCGGATTTCGATCCCGGCGTCCGTTTCCCGCCGCTCCTCGCTCATCGATCGAAGCGTAGCGCCCGGCTAGGCCTGTTGCTCCGTCAGGATCCCCAGCGCTTCCTCGTGGAGCAGGCCGTTGGTGGAGAGCGCGCTGCCGCCTGAAGCCGTCGCCCGGCCGGAGATATCGGTGAGACGGCCACCCGCCTCCTCCACGATCACCTTGACCGCGGCGAGGTCCCACACGCTGACTTCGAGCTCCGTGGCGACGTCGGCCGCCCCCTCCGCCACCAACATGTGCATCCAGAAGTCGCCGAACCCGCGGCTGCGCCACGACCTCCGGGTCAACTCGAGAAGGCCGTCGAGCATGCCTGATCGCCGCCACGCTCCGAGCCCGCCATAGCAGCACTGGGCGTCTGCGACGGTCGCCACTTTCGACACGCCGATCGGGCGGCCGTCGGCGAACGCCCCCTCCCCCGCCGCGGCCCACCATCGCCGACGTCCCAGCGCGGGGGCCGAGGCCATGCCCGCGGCGATCGCCCCGTCGCGCTCGATCGCGACGAGCGTGGCCCACACCGGGATCCCGCGCACGTAATTCTTGGTTCCGTCGATCGGGTCGATGATCCAGCGAACGGCCGGGGTCGGCCCCGACGCGTCGAGGCCGAATTCTTCGCCCAACACTGCCTCGCCGGGACGACGCTGAGCGATCTGCTGGCGAAGGGCCTCCTCCACCGCGCGATCCGACTCGGTCACCGGGGTCAGGTCCGGCTTGGTCTCCACGTGGAGGTCGGCGGCGCGGAACCTCGGGAGCGAGATCGAATCGGCCAGGTCGGCGAGTTCCATGGCGAAGGCGAGGTCAGGGTTCACGCAGCCCGAGCCTAGCGTTTGCCGCCGACCGCCGAGAGGCAGTACAAAGCCAAAGCTCATGGACATCACCCACCCGGCCGTCGAGGACTACATCCGAGGCCTCCTCCGTCGCCACGACGAACCCGTCCTGCTCGAGATGGAGGCCGAGGCCAAGGAGCGCGACTTCCCCATCGTGGGCCGCATGGTCGGCGTCGTCCTGGAGATGCTGGCCCGGACCATCGGGGCGAAGCGGGTGATCGAGCTCGGATCGGGGTTCGGGTACTCCGGGTACTGGTTCTCCCGAGCCGTTGGCCCGGATGGCGAGCTCCACCTCACCGACGGCGACCCGGAGAACGAGAAGAAAGCTCGCGACTACCTCGGCCGGGCCGGCCTGTGGGATCCCATCGAGTTCCACGTGGGGGACGCGGTGAAGACCCTGAATTCGTTGAAGGGTGAGTTCGACATCGTCTACTGCGATATCGACAAACACGGGTACCCGGAGGCGTGGCGAGCGGCCCGCAGCCGGATCCGCGTGGGGGGCCTGTACATCTGCGACAACACGCTGTGGTCGGGTCGGGTCACCGGGTCGCCTGAGGCGAAAGGGTTCCGCGACCCAAGCTGGACCGACGCCATCAAGGAGATGAACGAGGCCATAGCGTCCGACGAGGGCTACCTTTCCACGATCCTCCCCATCCGTGACGGGGACACAGTGGCCCTCCGGCTCCGCTGAGCCGGTGCCCAATTACGAAGATCCCGGGTGGCGCCCCTTCCTGAGAGCAGTGAGGACCTATCCGATTCCCTTCGCTGGACCGTTCTTGATCCAGCGAAAGGAGAAGAGGGGCGGGGTCGACCATCTGACCGCGTTTCGATTCATCTTCGTCGGCTTGGTCGTCGCCCTGTTGCTCTGGGGCTGGATTCTTCTCTACATCGTGGAGAGCGGCCGCCGGTGGAGGGCAGATCAGAACGTCTGGTTCCTCGGCGTCGTGTTGGGTATCGGAGCGCTTGCCACCCTTGACGTTCAATGGGCTCGAGCTCGACGACTCGATCTGACGTCCCCCGGTCACCTGGTCGCCTCCTATCGAGCGAGAACCTTCATCCGTATCGGCGCTGCGGCAGTTCCGGCGCTCGCCGCCCTCGTCGGAGTGTTCGTCATGGGGGCTTACTGGATCTACTTGGTGGGCCTGCCAGTCTCCCTGGGGGGACTCCTGCTGGTGGGACCGACCCGCCGTGAAATCGCTCGGCGCCAGGAGCAGATCGCGGCCCAGGGGTCGCCACTCTCTCTGGTTCAGGCGTTGATGGAGACCCCTCCTCCCGGGTTCGGGAGAAAACGGGCGTAGAGCCCGGAGCAGCTTGACAGATTCGAACCGGGCCTCTATCCTGCCCCATTCTGGACTAAATGGGTCATAATTATCTGCTTAGCTCTGGAGGTGTTGGTCGTGATCGGACGGTTCTTGGGACGGAAAACGGCGGGGGTGGCCCTGTTCGGCGTGCTTTTGCTGGCGGCCTCGGCCTGCGGAAACAGCACGGCCGCGACCGGGGCCAAGTGCACGCCCGCCAAGTCGCCCGTTATCACTTTCGCCGCGTACAGCACGCCCCGCGAGGTGTACGGAAAGATCATCCCGGCCTTCCAGGCCAAGTGGAAGGCGGACCACAACGGCCAGAACGTGATCTTCCAGGAGTCCTACGGCGGCAGCACGTCGCAGGCCCAGAACGTCGTGAACGGGTTCCCGGCCGATGTGGTCGCCCTCTCGCTCGCTCCCGACGTCGACACGATCAAGAAGACCGGCCTGATCACCCGTGACTGGACCCAGGGTCCCGACGGCGGGATGGTCTCGACCTCGGTCGTCGTCTTCGACGTCCGGCCGGGGAATCCCAAGAACATCAAGGACTGGAACGACCTCACGCAGCCCGGGCTGTCGATCCTCACCCCGGACCCGGCCCAGAGCGGTGGCGCCAGGTGGAACATCGTCGCCGCTTACGGCGCGGCCGAGCGCGGGAAGGTCGCGGGGGCCAGCGGGGACACGGGCGCCCAGAGTGTGCTCGAGGGCATCTTCAAGAACGTCACGGTGCTGGACAAGAGCGCCCGGGACTCGATCAAGAACTTCGAGTCCGGCAACGGCGACGTGGCCATCACCTACGAGAACGAGGTCTTCACCGCCCAGAAGGCAGGGCTCCCCGACCAGATGGTCGTCCCCTCCTCGACCGTCCTGATCGAGAACCCGGTCGCGGTGGTCGACAAATACGCAGCTCAGCACTGCGTGAAGGATGCGGCAGACGGGTTCGTGGCCTATCTCCACACGCAGGAAGCGAAGGACCTCTACACGAAGGTCGGCTTCCTCCGGACCACGGACAAGGCAGCCGCCCAGAAAGGCGACGGCGACAAATTCCAGCCGATCCAGGACCTCTTCGCTGCCGCCGACCTCGGCGGCTGGGACCAGATCGACCAGAAGGTGTTCGGGACCGATGGGGTCTTCACGAAAGCCTTTGCCGCCTCACACGGGTAATTGGCAGACACGGCTTCCGTCCTCGAGGTACCTCCGCGGCCGGCTCCTGGGGAGCCGGCCGCGAGGCTCGCCCGGCTTCCCTGGGGCCGGTGGGGGCTCCGAGGGACCGCGCTCCTCTACCTCGGAGGCCTGATCCTCCTACCGCTCGTGGCCGTGGTCATGAAGGGGTTCGGCCACGGCCTCGACGATCTCCGGGCAGCGCTCGCCTCGCCGGGGGCGTGGGCCGCCCTGCGCTTGACCGTGTTCACCTCACTGCTCACGGCGGTGATCAACGGAGTCTTGGGGACCCTCCTGGCCTACGTCCTGGTCCGGTTTCGTTTCCCCGGACGAGGGGTGCTGTCGGGGATCTCGGACCTCCCCTTCGCAATCCCCACGCTGGTCACGGGCGTGATGCTCGTAGCGCTGTACGGCCCCAACTCCCCCGTTGGCGGCTTCCTGGATCACCACGGGGTCAAGGTCGTCTTCGCCACGCCCGGCATCGTCCTGGCCCTCCTGTTCGTCACGCTGCCCCTGGTGGTTCGCACCGTCGAACCCGTGCTGCTCGAGCTGGACCCGGCGGAAGAAGAGGCCGCCCGGGTGCTGGGGGCGACCTCGTTGACCACCTTCCGGCGCATCGTCCTCCCGGCCATCAGGCCCGCCATCGCGGCCGGCGCGCTGCTGACGTTCGCCCGGGCCCTCGGAGAGTTCGGCGCCATCGTCATCGTCTCCGGGAACCTGACCGGCCGGACCCTGACCGCGCCCGTCTTCATCTTCCAACTCGTCAGCCAGTTCCATCCTGAACAGGCAGCTGCCGTCTCCGCGCTGCTGTTCGGCCTGTCGTTCGTGTTGGTGCTGGTCACCGAGCGCCTGATCTCCCTGAGAAGGGACTCACGGTGAGCGTCGGCACGACCCCTGCGCCGGCGCCGGCCCAGCCTCGGCCCGTGAGGGCCGCGTTGATCGGGGTTGCCGTCGCCTACGTGGCCCTCCTTCTACTCGCCCCGCTAGGAGGCATCATCTGGACGGTGGTGAAGGGGGGGCTGCATGTCGTCACCCAGACCCTTTCGGCCCACGACGTCCTCCACGCCTACCTGCTGACGATCATCATCGCGGTCGTGACCGTCGTGGTGACCGCCGTCTTCGGCGTGCCGGTTGCGATGGTCCTCACGCGACAGCGGTTTCCGGGTCGCCAGCTCGTCAGCGCGTTGGTGAACCTGCCGCTGGCCGTGTCGCCGGTCATCGTCGGGCTCATGGCGGTCCTCCTGTTCGGAAGGACCGGCTGGTTCGAGCCCTTCTTCGCCGCCAGGGGCATCCAGATCATCTTCGCCCTTCCGTCGATGATCCTGGTGACGATCTTCATCTGTCTTGCCTTCGTGGTTCGCGAGGTGGCACCGGTCCTCGAGGAGCTCGGCACCGAAGAAGAGGACGCCGCCCGGACCCTCGGGGCTTCCGGGCTCCAGACGTTCTTCCGCGTGACGTTGCCCAACATCCGGTGGGGCCTGCTGTACGGGATCGCCCTGTCCGCGGCCCGCGCGCTCGGAGAGATCGGGGCCGTGCTGATCGTGAGCGGGGCTATCCAGGGCAAGACGGAGACCGCCACGCTCTACATCCTGCGAGCCATCGAGGAACGGCAGGAAGCCTCCGCCTATCTCGTGGCCCTGACGCTGGCCGCGGCGTCCATCGTGATTCTGGTGGCCATCGAAGTGTTCAAGCGCAAGCGGATGAAGGAGATCGGACCATGAAGCCGGGTATCCAGGTCGAGCAACTCGACAAACGGTTCGGTGACTTCCGCGCGGTGAAGGACGTGAGCTTCCAGGCTCGAGAAGGCGCGATCACCGCGCTGCTCGGCCCGAGCGGATCGGGCAAGAGCACAGTCCTCCGGATGATCGCCGGACTGGAGCGGCCCGACGCCGGAAGGGTCTGGGTGGGCGGCGAGGAGCTCACCAACGCCTCGGTCCAGGAGCGCCGGCTGGGATTCGTCTTCCAGCACTACGCGCTGTTCCGGCACATGACCGTGCGACAGAACGTGGCGTTCGGCCTGTCGGTCCGCCACGTCGACAAGGCGGCGCAGCGCCACCGGGTCACCGAACTGCTCGAGCTGGTCGGCCTGGCTCCCCTCGGCGACCGCTACCCGGATCAGCTCTCCGGCGGCCAGCGCCAGCGGGTTGCCCTGGCCCGCGCGCTGGCGCCCCGCCCGAAGGTCCTGCTGCTGGACGAACCCTTCGGGGCGCTCGACGCCCGGGTGCGCCAGGAGCTCCGGCGGTGGCTGGACAACCTCCACCGAGAGCTCCAGGTGACCAGCCTGTTCGTCACCCACGACCAGGAAGAAGCCCTGGAGCTCGCCAACGAGGTCGTGGTGATGCGGGCGGGGACCATCGAGCAGGTCGGCAGCCCCCAGGACATCTACAACAAGCCGGCCAGCCCCTTCGTGGCGGGGTTCGTCGGGACCGCCAACATTCTCCGCGGCCACGTCTGGGAGGGCCACGTCCACTTCGGGCGGTCGGCGGTGGCCGGCGCCTACCACCTCGACGACGGCATCGAAGCGCACGCGTACATCCGCCCCCACGACGTCGGGATCCGCTTCGAACCGGGGCCCATGTCGTTCCCGGTCACCGTGAGGCGCCGGACGAACCTGGGGTGGATGTCGAAGCTCGTCCTGGAGATGGTCGACGGACAGACGCTCCTGGCCCAGCTCCCGAACGAGGATCTGATCGGCGTGGTGTCCGGCCGAGAGGTGTACGCGGACCTGCGCAACGCGAAGGTCTTTGCCGCGGAGACTCCGCCCTCCACCGACCAGGAACTGGCCCCCGTCTGAGACCCGCGCGCCGGGACCGTCGCGCGAGATAATCGGCGCGGTGGCTCAGCGACGCCTGGCTCGACGGACCAGCGAGTTCGGCACCCTGTACAAGGGCCGTGAGGGCCAGTGGTCGTGGCTGGCACACCGGGTGGCCGGGGTCGGCATCATCCTCTTCCTGTTCGCCCACGTCGTCGACACCGCGTTGGTCGGGTGGGGACCGAGCGCGTACAACCGCGTGGTCGCGGTCTACCACAACCCCTTCATCCGGCTGCTCGAGCTGGCCCTGGTCGGGATGGTGATCTACCACGCCCTGAACGGGCTTCGGATCATGGTCATCGACTTCTGGCCGAGGGCCAACGACTTCAACCGCCAGATGATCTACGGGACCACCGCTTTCTTCCTGGCCGGCATGGTTCCCGTCACCTACCTCATCGTGAAGCCCATCTTCGTGAAGTACTTCTGATGGCGGTCGAGACCGGGCGCCCCTCCCCCGCCGCGCCTGAGAGCCGTATCGACGGCCGGCCCACGCGGCGCCCCGGACGGGGACGCCCGGCCAAGGCCGGCGAGTTCTGGTGGTGGGTGTTCATGCGGGTGTCCGGGATCCTGCTGCTCGTCCTGGCCGTGGGCCACGTGATGATCATGCACGTGTTCGGACAAGGCGTGGACCGAGTGGACTTCGGGTTCGTGGCCGTGCGGTGGCAGAGCCCTTTCTGGCGAACCTGGGATTGGCTGATGCTCTCTCTCGCCCTGGTCCACGGGATCAACGGGCTGCGCGTGATCAGCCTGGACTACATCCGGCGCCCGGGCGTCCGGATCGCCACCAACTGGTTCTTCGCCACCGCGGGGGTGCTGGCGTTCTCGCTCGGTTCGATCGTCGTGTTCACGTTCAACCCGTGTCGGTGGCCCGGTACGGTGGGGATCCACTGCTGACCCGGCCCGCGGCCCCATGACGACCCGCCACACCTACGACGCCGTCGTGGTCGGCGCGGGTGGGGCCGGCCTGCGGGCCGCCCTGGAGGCCTCCAGGGACGTCAAGACCTGCGTGATCTCGAAGCTCTACCCGACCCGCTCCCACACCGGCGCGGCTCAGGGGGGGATGTGCGCCGCGCTGGGCAATGTGGAGAAGGACTATCCCGAGTGGCACGTCTTCGACACCGTCAAGGGCGGCGACTACCTGGTGGACCAACCGGCGGCGGAGATCATGTGTCGCGAGGCTGTCGACGCCGTCATCGAGCTGGAGCACTGGGGCCTGCCGTTCAACCGGACCGCCGACGGTCGGATCGACCAGCGCCGGTTCGGTGGGCACACCCGCAACCATGGTGAGGCGCCGGTGCGCCGAGCCTGCTACGCGGCCGACCGGACCGGGCACATGATCCTGCAGACCCTGTACCAGCAGTGCATCAAGCGCGGCGTCCGCTTCTTCAACGAGTTCTACGTCCTGGACCTGCTGCTCGCCGACGGCCGCACGGCCGGCGTCGTCGCGTATGAGCTGGCCACGGGGGAGCTTCACGTCTTTCGGGCCAAAGCGATCCTGTTCGCCACGGGCGGCTACGGCCGCATCTTCAAGATCACGTCGAACGCCCACGCCCTCACGGGGGACGGGCTCGCCGTGTGCTACCGGCGCGGCTTCCCCCTCGAGGACATGGAGTTCTTCCAGTTCCATCCGACGGGGATCTACAAGATGGGGATCCTCATCTCCGAGGCGGTGCGGGGGGAGGGCGGGATCCTGATCAACAACGGCGGCGAGCGATTCATGGAGCGCTACGCCCCCACCATCAAGGATCTCGCCCCTCGCGACATGGTCAGCCGGGCCATCTACCAGGAGATCAAGGAAGGCCGCGGCATCGACCAGAAGGACTACGTCTACCTCGACGTGCGGCATCTCGACCCGCACGTCATCGAGACGAAGATCCCCGACGTCACCGAGTTCGCCCGCGTCTATCTCGGCGTCGAGCCAACGCGGGAGCCCGTCCCCATCCAGCCCACAGCGCATTACGGGATGGGCGGCATCCCCACGGACACCGAGGCCCGGGTGGTGGTGGGTCCGGAGGAGACCCCGGTCCCCGGCCTGTACGCGGCCGGTGAGTGCGCCTGCGTCAGCGTCCACGGCGCGAACCGGCTCGGTACGAACTCGCTGCTGGACATCGTGGTGTTCGGGCGCCGGGGGGGCCGCGACATGGCTCGGTACGCGTCCCAGAACGAGCTCCTGTCGCTCGCACCGCGCCCGGAGTCGGCCACCCTGGACGAGCTCCGAGAGCTGCTCCGAGGCCCCAACCTGGAGTTCGCCGCCGACATCCGCTCCGAACTCCAGCGCCACATGTTCGACCTGTGTGGGGTGGTGCGGACCGAGAAAGGGCTGCTGGAGTTGCAGAGGATCCTCGCCGGCCTTCGGGAGCGGTACCGGTTGATCGGGGTCCACGACCGGGGAAAGGTGTTCAACACGGAGCTGATGGAGGCGGTGGAGCTGGGATTCCTCCTGGACGTGTCCGACGCCGTCGTGGCAGCCGCGCTGACCCGCGACGAGAGCCGGGGAGGCCACTATCGAGAGGATCATCCGATCCGCGACGACGACCGATGGCTGACCCACTCGCTGGCCTACCGGGAGGATGATGGGATGGTTCGCATGGAGTACAAGAACGTGAAGCTCGGACGCTACGTCCCCATGGAACGGAAGTACTGATGTCCGACGAATTCGCGCCTCCCGCCGAACGCCCCCGGTCCGAAGACCTCGAGCTATGGGACGAGGGCACGCTGTGGGAAGAGGGTCCGCCCCGCGAGCCCGGGGCGCCGCGCAGGATCGGTCCTCCGGCGCCCGGCCAGGTCCGGCTCACGCTCCGGATCCGCCGCTACAACTCCGAGGTGCGCGAAGACCCGTGGTGGGACGAATTCGCGGTGAACATGGAACCGACGGACCGGCTGCTCGACGCTCTGCACGTGGTGAAGTGGTATCACGACGGCTCGTTGTCGCTCCGGCGGTCGTGCGCCCACGGCATCTGCGGGTCGGACGCCATGCTCATCAACGGGCAAAACGCCTTGGCGTGCAAGATCTTGGTCAGGGACGTGGCCCCGAGGGTCACGGTCGAACCGATCCGAGGCCTCCCTGTCGTGAAGGACCTCATCGTGGACATGGAGCCCTTCTTCCAGGGATACGAGCGGATGCTGCCGTATCTGATCAACGACGAGGAGCCGCCCGACCGGGAACGTCGCCAGTCCCCGGAAGAGCGGGAGCGATACGACGACACCACGAAGTGCATCCTGTGCGCGGCATGCACCACCTCCTGCCCCATCTTCTGGGGGGACGGCGAATACGTTGGCCCGGCGGCCATCGTCAACGCCCACCGGTTCATCTTCGACTCGAGGGACCAGGGAGCGGGCGAGCGCCTGGACACCCTGGCCGACAGGACGGGCGTGTTTCGGTGCCGAACCACCTTCAATTGCACGGACGCCTGCCCCCGGGGGATCAAGGTAACCAAGGCCATCCAGGAGGTCAAGCGGGCCATCATGTTCGATCGCCTCTGACCGGCGTACGACCGGTGGAGCGCCGAAGGTTGGCGCTGCCCGGTCCGACCCGGTAGAAAGGCCCCGACACAGTTCCTGAAGGGATGCGTCGCTGGAGACGATCGAGCACGACATCGTCATCGTGGGAGGCGGGGGCGCAGGCCTGCGGGCGGCCATCGCCGCCGCCGAGGTCTCGGACCGGCTGAGCATCGCCCTCGTCTCCAAGGTCTACCCGATGCGGAGCCACACGGTCTCGGCAGAGGGCGGCGCGGGCGCGGCCTTCGGGGAGGACGACAGCACCGACCTCCACGCCTTCGACACCATCCGGGGAAGCGACTACCTGGCCGACCAGGACGCCGTCGAGGCCTTCGTCACGGACGCGCCCGGGGAGATCGTCCAGCTCGAGCACTGGGGCTGCCCGTGGAGCCGGCAGCCCGACGGCCGGCTGGCCGTCCGGCCATTCGGCGGCATGAGCGTGCCCCGAACCGTGTTTGCCGCCGACAAGACCGGCTTCCACCTCCTGCACACCTTGTTCCAGACCTCGCTCAAGTACGAGCGGATCGTCCGCCTCGACGAGTTCTTCGTGACCTCGCTCCTGCTGGAGGACGGCAGGTGCTCGGGGGTGGCCGCCATCGACGTCCGGGATTCCGAGGTGAGGTGCATCGCCGCGAAGGCGGTGATCCTGTGCACCGGTGGCCTGGGGCGGATCTTCTCGTTCACCACCAACGCGGCCATCAGCACCGGCGACGGGATGGCCCTGGCGTACCGGGCGGGCGTTCCCTTGAAGGACATGGAATTCGTCCAGTACCACCCCACCGGGCTGCCCGGAACGGGGATCCTGATGACCGAGGCGACCCGGGGAGAGGGCGGATACCTGGTCAACAAGGAGGGCCGGCGATTCCTGGAGGACTACATCCCGTCCAAGATGGAGCTCGGGCCCCGGGACATCCTGTCCCGGGCCATCATCCAGGAGATCGAAAAGGGACACGCGTTCGAAGGGCCGTATGGGGAGTTCGTGCATCTGGACATCCGTCACCTCGGGGAGAAGCTGATCGATGAGAAGCTCCCCTTCGTCCGGGAGCTGACCACGAAGTTCGTCGGCATCGACCCCGTGCACGAGCCGATCCCGGTCAGGCCCGTGGTTCATTACATGATGGGCGGGGTGGACACGGACCTGGAGGGCCGGACCCGCCTCCCCGGCCTGTACGGGGCGGGCGAGGCAGCCTGCGTGAGCATCAATGGGGCGAATCGCCTGGGGTCCAACTCGCTCACCGAATGCCTGGTGTTCGGGGCGAGGGTAGGACGACAGGCGGCCGAGGACGCCATGGAGGCCACCGAACCCGCCCTGAACCCCCTAGCGCTGCTGGCCGAGGCCGAACAGGATCGCCTGACGGCTTCGTATCTGGACAAGCAGGACGGGCGAGAACGGATCGCCCCCATCCGTCGTGACCTCCAGGCGGCGATGGAGCGGGGGGCCGGAGTCTACCGGACGGAGGAGTCGATGAAGGAGGCCGTGGAGGAGGTCCGGGCCCTCAAGGAGCGGTTCCGGGACCTGGCCCTGTTCGATCGCGACCGGGCCTTCAACACCGAGCTGGTGGCGGCCCTGGAGCTGGAGAACATGCTCGACGTGGCCGAGACCGTGGTGGCATCGGGCCTGGAACGCAGGGAGTCCCGAGGCTCCCACACCCGACGCGACTATCCCGATCGGGACGACGAGCGATTTCTCACGCACAGCCTCGCCATCTCCACGCCGCAGGGGCCTAGGATCGAGTACGGCGGCGTCACCATCACCCGGTGGCCGCCGGCCGAGCGCAAATACTGATCGAGACGAAAGGGCCGGACGTGGGCGATGCGACCATCGGGCTGAAGGTGGCACGGTACCGACCAGAGCACGGCCCTTCGCTGTACTTCGACGAGTACCAGGTCCCCTACAGCGAGGACATGGTGGTGCTCGACGCCCTCAACCACATCAAGGACAACATCGACGGCAGCGTGACCTACCGGTGGTCGTGCCGGATGGGCGTGTGCGGTTCGTGCGGCATGATGGTCAACTACGTCCCCCGGCTGACGTGCTCGACGTTCCTCCGCGAGTTCTATCCGAAGCCGGTAGTCGTGGAGCCGCTCGAGAACTTCCCGGTCATCCGCGACCTCGTGGTGGACATGAGCGACTTCCTGGAGAAGCTCCGGGCGGTCAAGCCCTGGATCGTCCGGGACGTGGAGAGCCCGATCCGAAACGGCGAGTACGTCCAGAGTCCCCACGAGGTAGACCGGTACAAGCAGTTCAGCATGTGCATCAACTGCATGCTCTGTTATTCGGCTTGCCCGGTTTTCGCCAAAGACCCCAAGTTCATCGGGCCTGCTGCCCTTGCCCTCTCCCACCGCTACAACCTCGACTCTCGGGACCAGGGAGCGGACCAGCGGCTGGACCTCACCGCGGTCGACTGGGGCATCTGGGACTGCACGTTCGTCGGGGAGTGCTCGGTTGTCTGTCCCAAGGACGTCGATCCCGCCGCGGCGATCCAGCGATCCAAGGTGGCGGCCACGACCAGGACCATGATGTCGATGGTGTGGCCGTTCGGGGTCGAGCGCACCCCTGAGGACGAGCGTGGGTCCTGAGGACGGGCCGCGCTATCCCGTCTTGGTCCGAAGGGTCCCTCGGACCTGGTGGCTCAGAACCAGACCGTTCCGGCGGTTCGCGGCGCGAGAGGTCACCTCGATGTTCGCGGCGGCCTTCTCGGTGATCATGCTCCTCTTCATGTTCGCCCTCTCCCGGGGCCCGGGAGCGTACCGCGGCTTCTTGCGATGGCTCGACACACCCTGGTCGATCGCGCTCTCGGCCATCATCCTGGGCGCCGTCCTGTACCACACCGGAACCTGGTTCAGGCTGACCACCCACATCGTGTCGATCCGCCTTGGGCGATGGACCGCGTCCCGGGGGGCGGTCGCGGCCGGCTTGGTCCTTGCCTGGATCACGGCGTCGGCCATCGTCGCCTACTTCCACATCTGGTTCTAGCCATGGCCGGCGGGCGCGAACAGGATGAGGCAGCGGGGGCCGGCCATCAGCTGGGAGACGTGCTGGAGGACTCCGAGCGATGGGAGGTCAGGGCTCCTCACCGGGGACGTCGCGTGTTCGTCGTGTACCTCCCGGGGTTGGAACCCATCTTCTGGGCGCTTTTCTCGGCAGGGGGGTTCGTGGCGGCGATCCTCATCCCCGCCCACGTGGCCATCCTCGGCATCGCCTGGGCGGCCGGATGGCTGCCGAACGGCGCGTTGTCCTACGGCAGGGTCCACCATCTGGTGCACAACCCACTGATCAAGCTGTACCTGTGGGGGCTGATCTCTCTCCCCCTGTATCACTGGGCTCACCGGTTCCGATTTGCCATCCACCATCAATTCGGCATCCACGGCTGGAAGCGGCTCGTGAGCGTGGTCACGTACGGGACCGCCGTGGCCGGAACCGTGCTCGCGGCGTGGGTCCTCCTTCGGATCTAGCCCATCTCAGGACCTGGGCCAATGGCCTGTATTATTTTGTTTGCCTTTCGGACTAAGCTCCCCTAAGGTTTAGCGCCCGGAACGGCTAGGTATAAAAGACTAGGTGCTGGGGGCCTTTTGGGGGCCCGCACCTCTAGAGAGGAGGGATACATGCGAAGGGCGATCGTGACCATCGCGGCTGTGGCCGTCATGGTGGTCGCGTACGGAAGTAACGCCTTGGGAGCGGACTCCGACGGAGCAAACGGAGAGCTCCGTTTCATGGGCACCCAGGGCTGTAGCCTCGAGTTCGGTGTATACGGCTTCCAGCGTGGTACGCCGGGTACCCTACAGCTCACGATCTTGGGGTCCTCATACACGTTCAACTTCTCGACCAGCAGTCAGCAGCAACGTCAGAACGTGGACCTCAAGCGGGTCTTGAAGGACGTGCCCCACCCCGTGCTCGTTGGGGTTAGCTATCACCTGACTGTCGCCGAGACCTCCATTTCCGGCTCCACCACGGCCGAGTGCATCTGCGGTGATGTCGGTGGCGGAGGCGGTGGCGGCGGTGGTAGCGGCGGCGGCGGTGGCGGCGGAACGGGTTCCGTTCCAGACGCTACTCCCGCATCTCCCGTTGCATCGCAGCCCGGCTTCGCTGGATGACGTTACTTCGCACGGCCGGTCGGAACGCGATCGAGCTAGTGGCGGGGGCGCTGGTCATCGTTGCACTTGCTTCGTTGGCCGGCGTCCCCGGCCTTTCCCTGAGACATCGACCCGCTGCAGGCGCGAACGGAAACGAGCCGGCGGTCTTGACCCAGCAGCCAGGGGCCGAGGCCTCACCCAGCCCCACACCCGCGTGCGAGCAGCCCACTCTCATCGGGAGGCTGCTCGTGGCCTCGGTGGCGGCCCGGAAGTCGCCCTCCAATGACGCTCCGGTCATCGCCACCTACCGGAGGATCAACCCGCAAGGGGCTCCGCAGGTGTTCGACCTGGGACCCTCCATCGCCGACCCTTCGGGGGACATCTGGTACCGGGCCCTGTTGCCGATCCGGCCAAACGGTACGATGGGATACATCCCGGCCAGGGCCGTCCAGGTGACGCAGACTCCCTACCGCATCGTCGTGGACCGGCACCAGCTGCACCTGACCGTATCGAATGGATGTCGCCAGGTCATGCAGTTCCGCATCGGGTTGGGGAAGGAAAGCACCCCTACCCCCAACGGCACCTTTTACATCATCTCGCTCCTCAAGCCGCCGATCGCCGGTAGTGTCTACGGCGCCTACGCGTACGGGCTGTCTGCCTTCTCCAACGCGATCACGATCAAGAGCTGGGAGGGTGGCGGGATCATCGGCATCCACGGGACCAACGACCCGTCCTCCATCGGGGACCGGCAGAGCCACGGCTGCATCCGGCTCAACAACACGGATATCTCCAAGCTCGTACCCATCCTCCCCCTCGGCACCCCCGTAGAGATCCGCTAGTCGGCGCATCCCTCCCTGGGCGATCCTGCCCAACGAGTCCTGGAGGACCCTGATCGTCTCCCACGGTTCCATGGACGAGAAGACAGCGTCGTTCAGGTAACCATGACCGACTTGGCGGCCGAGTAGCCGCTGGTCGCGCCCGACCCCGTGTCGTGCAGCCGGGAACGGAACGAGTAGGCCCCGGGGGCGAAGCCAGTTGAGTCCCATGGCACCCTCTTCGCGGTCACGTTCAGCATCCAGTTCTGGAAATTCCCTCCCGGGTCCTTTCTCTGGATGTCGTACACGAACCCAGTCGGGGCGTTGACGGTAGCCACCGTGATGTTGAAGTTCGTGCCGACCGGACCCGACGGCGGGCTCGCCTTGATTCTTACGGAAACCGTTCCCACCATCCCCAGGCCCTGGTGGAAGGTGCAGTGGTACTTGTACTTACCCCCCGCCGCGAACACGAAGTCGAATGACCCGCCGGCGCCTACGGAACCCGAGTCCCACAGCGACAGCGGGCTGTCGCCAGTCGAGGTGTGGGCGGTCGTGCTGTTGTTCATCCAGTGAACGGTGCCTCCGATCGCCAGCGTGGCCGTCTTGGGCGTGAACGCGAAGTTCGTCATCGAGACGTTGACCGTGGCTGCCAGCGCGGTGCCCTGCAGGACGAGCACGAGGAACAAGGAGAGGAACGTGGACCTTCGGACGATGCGCATCAAGCGCTCCTTTCTCTGGTGGACTCGCGAACCCAGACCCGGGACGGTACTACGGACCAGGTCGGCAGAGGGATTGGCTTCGCCACATCGGCCGCGTGGCCGATACGCAGAGGCCCGGGCCTCGGCCCGGGCCTCTGCGGGAATGCGGTTCTTCGCCTAGGGCGTCACCGTGATGGATCTGACCGGCGAGAAGAGACTCTTCGCCATGGTGTTGGCGTTGCGGAGGCGGGACTTGAACTGGTACTTGCCGGGTGGCTGGCCGGTCGAATCGAATATGAAGCTCTTCGTCCTTATCGAGAACAAGGGCTTGAACGGCTCGCCGGGGTTCTTCTGCATGATGTCGTAACGGAACGGCACCGAGGCGTCGACACTGGCCACGGTGATCGTGAACAGGGTGCCCGGGGGCCCGGATGGCGGGGTGGCACTGATCCTGACTGAGATCGTCCCAAACATGCCCAGGTCCTGGTGGAAGGTGCAGTGATAGGGGTACTTCCCCCCCGCGGTAAAGTCGAAGGTGAACGAGTCCCCCACCGCCACACTGCCCGAGTCCCACAGGAATGGGGCGTCGTCCGTCGAGGTGTGAGCCACGGCTCCATCGTTCGTCCACATCACGCTGTCACCGGCCTTGATCGTGACCGCCTGCGGCGTGAAGACGTTCTCGGTCATCGAGACGTTGGCCGTTGCGGCCGAGGCGCTGCCCACGATGAACAACACCAGGAGCAAGGAGAGCAACGTGGACCTTCGGGCGAGGCGACGCATCTGTCCTCCTCTCGATTGTGCGAACAGGAACCTATCCGAACCGGAGCCGAGTGGCTCCGGGGACCGGATCGGAGGGCGCATTCTAGGCCGGTCGGATTCCCATGACAAGAGGCATCCGGCCGGTGGTCTGGCTAACCTCGGGCCGTGGCCCACAGGATCACGCTCATCCCCGGTGACGGGATCGGACCCGAGGTGGCAGAGGCCGCCCGCCGGGTGGTCGAAGCCACGGGCGCCCGGGTGGAGTGGGACGTCCAGGAGGCCGGTGCGCCAGCGGTGGAACGGGAGGGAACGCCCCTTCCCGACCGGGTCCTCCGGTCGATCGAAAGGAACCGAACGGCCCTAAAGGGGCCGATCACCACACCGGTGGGCACGGGGTTCCGCAGCGTGAACGTAGCCCTCCGGCAGGAGCTCGACCTGTTCGCCGCGGTTCGGCCGGCCCTGTCCCTCCCCGGCGTCGCCTCCCGCCATCCTGAGGTGGACCTCGTGGTCATCAGGGAGAACACCGAGGACCTCTACGCCGGGATCGAGTTCGAGCGGGGTAGCGAGGAGCTCGGACGGCTCCGCCGGGAGCTTTGGGCCCTGGAGGGATTCGAGGTGAGGGCTGACGCCGGGGTCACCGTGAAGCCGATCAGCGTGAGCGGCACCCGCCGGATCGTGCGGTTCGCTTTCGACTACGCCCGACGAAATGGAAGGCGGTCGATCACCCTTGGGCACAAGGCGAACATCATGCGGTTCTCCGACGGTGTATTCCTGAAGACCGCAGCCCAGGAGGCGCGCTCTTACCCCGAGGTGACATTCGAGGAATGCCAGGTGGACGCGCTGGCGCTTCGCCTGGCAACCGAGCCGGAGGCCCAAGACGTGCTCCTCCTACCGAACCTCTACGGTGACATCGTGAGCGACCTGTGCGCGGGATTGGTGGGCGGCTTGGGGCTGGTTCCCGGGGCGAACTTGGGGTGGGAGTACGCGGTGTTCGAGCCGGTGCACGGGAGCGCTCCGGACATCGCCGGCAAGGGACTGGCCAATCCCATTGCCATGGTTCTGTCGGCGGCGATGATGCTCGACCACATCGGCGAGTTGGCTGCCGCGCGCTCGATCCGGGAGGCTTTGACGGCGGTACTGGCAGAGGGGTCAGTTCGGACCCGGGATCTCGGGGGGGCCGCCTCGACGAGCGTAATGGCGGAAGCCATCGCGGCAGCGACGCGAAGACTTTCGAGCCAGAGCTAGTCCCCTGACCCCCGACCGGGGGCCCGCTTCACCTGTCAGCACCCGGGTTCGCCATGGTGGCCGCAGCACCCCTTGAGCGTGACCACGCTCCTCCAGCGGTTCCGAAGTGTCAGCCGCACTTTCTCCGAGGTCGGGGCATCGTAGTCCTTCCAGTTCGTGAAGAACTGGCGGGCGTAGTCTCCGATTCCCTCGCGATCCCTGCCCATCGCGGGATCGTATCGCGAGCATCCCGGGCGGGGTGCGCTGCTTACTGGCCCGACCCTGGTTCAGGCCAGGGAGACGAGATCCAGGAGGTCCTCGCTCCAGTAGTCGACGACGCCTTCCGGCATGAAGAGCACTCGGTCCGGCTGAAGGGCCTCCACGAACTCCGTGTCGTGGCTGACCAGCACCATGGTGCCTGGCCAACCGGACAGCGCTCCGGCCACGCCGGCCCGCGACGGGGGGTCCAGGTTGTTGGTCGGCTCGTCGAGCAGCAGGAGGTTGCGCTTCCCAGCCACGAGCTGGGCGAGAGCCAGCTTCGTCTTCTCGCCGCCGGACAGCGTCCCCGCGTCCTGGAAGGCCTTGTCTCCACGCAGCTCGAACATCCCCAGGAGCGCCCGGAGCTGCTCGTCCAGCGCTCCGGACTGCCGCCGCATGTGGGAGATGACGTCCGCCCCGGGAGTGATCCCCTCGTGCTCCTGCGCGTAATGGCCCACCGAGATACCCGCGCCGAACCGAACGCTGCCCGAGTTGGGCTCCGACTCCCCAGCAAGGATCCGAAGAAGCGAGGTCTTGCCCGCCCCGTTCAGCCCCAGCACGAGCAGCCGCTCGCCCCTCCCTACGATGAAGCTGATCCCTTCGAACACCGGCGGACCGCCGTAGCTCTTCGCCAGCCCCTCGACGGTGAGCGACACCTTTCCCGAGTGGGGCGGCTGTGGGAACCGCACCTTGACCGTTCGCTGACGTCGGGGCGCGGAGATCGCCCCCCGCCTTCAGCCGCTCGACGCGAGTGTCGAGGGTCTTGGCCTTGCGGGCTCGTTTCTCCGTGGAGTGACGCATGGAGTCGGCCAGTGTGGACAGCCGCTGGATCTCTGCATGCCGCCGCGCCGCCGTCCTGGCCTGACGGGCCTCGTCCTGCCGGCGGGACTCCCGGTACTCACTGTACGTGCCCCGGTACTCCACCAGGGCTCCGTCGTCGAGGTGCAGGACCCGGGTGATCGACCGGTCGAGCAGCACGAGATCGTGGCTCACCACCAGGAGACCACCGCGATAGGTGGACAGGAACTTCATGAGCCAGGCCTTGGCGTCGTTGTCGAGGTGGTTCGTGGGCTCGTCGAGCAGGAGGAGTTCGCTCCCCCCGAAGAGGATCCGCGCCAGCTCCAGCCGGCGACGCTCCCCTCCGGACAGAACGTTCACCGGCATGTCGAGTCTGTTGGGAGCGAGTCCCAGGCCCGCGGCGATCCGACCAGCTTCGGCCTCCGCGCCGTAGCCGCCGGCATGCCGGTACTCCTCCTCCGCTCGCGAGTACCTCGCCACGTTCGAATCCGACGGCCGCCCCTCGACCGACAGCCGCAGCTTCTCAAGACGGCTGGTGGCCGCGGCCAACCCCCGCCCTTCCATGACGTGGGCGACCGCGATGATCCCCGGCTCGCCCCGCCGCAGCCCCGGGTCCTGCCGCAGATAGCCAGCGCGCCCCCGCCGGAGGACGACCCCGGCGGACGGCTCTGCCTGACCTGCCAGGACCTGGAGCAGCGTGGTCTTCCCCACGCCGTTCCGCCCGACCAGGCCCACCTTCTCGCCCGCGTGCAGGGTGAACGAGACCCCCGACACGAGCGGGAGACCACCGGCTTCGATGGCGAGACCACGAACCTGGAGCATCCTTCGAGGATAAGACAGTCTCAGCCGACCTTGGCCAGATCGGCGCACTTGGCGCGGATGCCCTCGGCAGCCTGGCGAAGCGCCGCGCGTTCGTCGTCGTTCAGGTCGAGCTCGGCGATCTCCTCCACGCCGGCTCGTCCCAGGCGCGCCGGCACGCCCACGTACACGTCATTGATCCCGTACTGGCCGGTACACCATGCGCACACGGGGAGGACCTCCTTGGTGTCCCCGGCGATGGCGTTGACCATCTGGGCGATGGCGGCAGAGGGCGCATAGTACGCGCTGCCCTTCTTGAGCAGGGCCACGATCTCGGCCCCGGCGTCCCGGGTTCGTTGGTACAGGCGCTCCAGGGTCGCCTCATCGACCAGCTCGGTCAGCGGCTTGCCCTCCACCGTGGCCTGGCGAGGCAGCGGCACCATGGCCTCACCGTGCGAGCCGAGCGTGATGGCTTCCACGCGAGACGGCGATACTTCGAGCTCCTCGGCGATGAAGTATCGAAGCCGGGAGGAGTCGAGGACGCCGGCCATGCCCATCACCCGCTGCTTGGGGAAGCCGGAGACCTCGGACGCCAGATAGGTCATCTCGTCGAGCGGGTTGGTGACCACGATGAGGATGGCGGTCGGGGAGTGCTCGGTCACCTTCCCCACCACGTCCCGAATGATCCCGGCATTCTTCCCGAGCAGGTCCATCCGGCTCATGCCGGGCTGGCGCGGGAGTCCCGCTGTGATGACGACCAGGTCCGAACCGGCGGTGTCCGCGTAGTCGTTGGTGCCCTGGAGGTTCGGCTCGAAGCCTTCGATGGGAGCCGACTCCCGCATGTCCAGGGCCAGTCCCTGTGGGAGGTCCGGGACGATGTCGACCATCACGACCTCGTCGGCCAATCCCTTCTGGACCACCCGCATGGCGGTGGTGGCCCCCACGAACCCGCTCCCCACGATGGTGACGCGCATGTCGGCTCTCCCCTCTTCAGGCGTATGGGGAGCATGCTACGGCCTGCCGGCTGGGGCGTTGCCGGGCTTGGTTACGCGCTGACCTTCAGCCCCGCCTGCTCCAGCATCAGCATGAAGTCGTGGGGCTGGGACGAGGCCCGCAGGGCGTCGTCCACGGTGACCAGCCCTTTCCCCACCATTCCCAGCAAGGACTGATCGAACGTCTGCATCCCGTAGTAGTCGCCGTCGGCGATGATCTCGTGGATCTCGGAGGTCCGGTCGGCGTCCAGGATCCGGTCGGCGATCCGGCCGTTGTTGACCATGACCTCCACGGCGGGGATCCGCCCGCCGCCGGCCCTGGGAACCAGCCGCATGCAGATGACCCCGCGGAGCACGCTGGCCAGCGTGACCCGTACCTGGTGCTGCTGATAGGGAGGGAAGAAGTCGACGATGCGGTTCATGGTCTCGACCGAATCGGTGGTATGGAGGGTCGACAGCACGAGGTGACCGGTCTCGCCGGCAGCGAGGGCGGCCCACACCGTCTCGGCGTCACGCATCTCACCGATCAGGATGACGTCGGGGTCCTGGCGGACGACCGATCGCATCGCGGTCGCGTAGCTGTCGGTGTCCATGCCGACCTCGCGCTGGTTCACGGTCGCCATGCGGTCGGGGTGGAGAACTTCGATGGGCTCCTCGATCGTCACGATGTGCACCGATCG
>WNGA01005121.1_pt1 | contig 27606 bp, 30 predicted proteins | sample 5400061 | NCBI WGS metagenome assembly WNGA01 (sample SAMN13153366, study PRJNA577476) | soil metagenome | isolation source: 100 cm soil or saprolite under grassland replicate 2 | place: USA:California | collected 2016-06-15
TGAAATAGTCAAGAACCGTTCCTATTCATACGACAGGACAGACAGTGACCATTTTGCAAACAGTATTTTGAGTTATTCAAATGCAGGTGCAACAAGCCTTTTTACTAATATCAATGATATGAGTAAATGGATAATGAATTTTTATGATCATAAAGTGGGTGATCAAAAAGATATTGATCAGTTGACGCAAAAAGGAAAATTGAACAGTGGGAAAGAATTGACTTATGCATTGGGTATTGTATCAGACACGTATAAAGGATGGAGACAATTTTCGCATGGAGGCGCAGATGCAGGATACCGAACATACTTAACTGTTTTTCCCGATCTTAAAATGGGATTTATTGTCTTTGGTAATGTTGGAGATTTTGATGCCGGAAATAAAGCTTACGCGATTGCTGATCTCTTTATTAAAGACACGGCGAAAAAAAATGATGCGGCAATGAAAGAGAAAAAAGATAGCTCTGCGGCAGTTCTAAAAGATAGCTTATCCATGAAAAAATTTCTTGGCAACTATATTTCTGATGATGGTTTGCAGATGAGTTTTGAGATCAGGCAAGGTAAATTGTATAATCACGTGTTCAATCAAACACTTCTTTTGGTAAAAGGAGAAAAAGATACTTTTTCCATATTCAATATGCCTGATGTAAAAATATTTTTCTCTATAAAAGCGAAAGATACGAACGCTGTTGCAATAACACCAGATCAAACTTACCATCTTAAAAAGTATATAAAAGATACATCACAATCTGATCAGTTGTTGAAAACCTATACCGGCACTTATTATTGTCCCGAGCTTGATTGCAAATATGGTATTGCTTTGAAAGATCATCATCTGATGCTTACAAATAATAAATATGATGATGCAGTATTAACATTAATCGGCACTGATCATTTAACAAGTGATTATTGGTGGATGAATCATTTAATGATAATGAGAAATAATAAAAATCAAATTACAGGATTTGAAGTAAACAGCGGAAGAATAATGCATCTAAAATTTAATAAGATTGAATAAACTACAGTTAAGGGCGATATTCTTTTTTGAGAATACTATATAAACATCTGCGTTAATTTCTATTTACATTATAACGCATGATATGAATCTGTTTATTTTTGTTCCCGAAATAAAAGTCGGGTGAACAGAAATAAATAAAGAAAATTATGGAGACACCTTTGGCAGAAGAAAAAGTTAGCGTTAAAAAATTAGCAGAAGGAACTGTTTTTTCAATTTTACTCACGATTAGTTTTTCACATCTGTTGAACGATACCATTCAATCTTTAATTCCTTCTATTTATCCCATCGTAAAAAAATCTTTTCATTTAAACTTTTCACAAATAGGTTTAATAACGCTTACTTTTCAATTGTGTGCCTCTTTATTTCAACCTTTGGTGGGTTTTTATACAGACCATAAGCCACAACCCTATTCACTTGCTATGGGAATGGGTTTTACACTTATAGGTCTTGTGCTATTATCGCAGGCAAACAATTACGCACTGATTTTGGTTTCTGTTGGTTTAATTGGAACCGGCTCTGCTGTTTTTCATCCTGAAGCTTCGAAAGTAGCTTACATGGCTGCGGGTAACAAGCGTGGTTTGGCACAATCTATTTTCCAGGTAGGTGGCAATGCAGGCAGTTCATTAGGGCCGTTGCTTGCAGCTTTGATTATAGAGCCGTTTGGACAATCGAATATTCTCTGGTTTTCATTACTGGCTTTACTCGCAATTACTGTTTTATATAATGTTGGAGGATGGTATAAAAACAATATGCACAAAATAAAAGGAAAAAGGAAAATTTCTATAGAAGAAATCCATCCTTCCTTATCGGGCACTAAAATATTTTCGTCCATACTGATCTTAATCGTGCTGATCTTTTCAAAATTTTTTTATATCGCCTCTATGACCAACTATTATACTTTTTATCTCATAGATAAATTTCATGCGTCAGTACAAAGTGCGCAGATTTATCTTTTTATTTTTTTATTTGCTGTCGCAGCAGGCACATTGATAGGTGGCCCGATAGGAGATCGCTTTGGACGAAAATATGTTATATGGTTTTCCATTCTTGGCGCTGCTCCCTTTACTTTACTATTGCCTCATGTTGATTTATTCTGGACAAACATTCTTGCAATATTCATCGGTCTTATTCTTGCTTCAGCGTTCTCTGCAATACTGGTGTATGCGCAAGAATTACTTCCCGGAAAAATTGGAATGATCTCAGGATTATTTTTTGGATTTGCATTTGGTATGGGCGGGCTTGGTTCTGCCCTGTTAGGTATGCTCGCCGACAGAACGAGCATTGAATATGTTTACAAGGTATGTGCTTATTTACCACTCATTGGATTGTTAACAGGTTTCCTGCCAAATATCGGAGGTAAGAAGAGGGCTTTAGCGCGATGATGAGTGATAGCAATAGTGGAACTTGCAGCCTTGTAGAGTAAATAAAAAAATCTTATTCGCCTTACATTTTTTTGTGAGTAGTGAGTTGTTAACTACGAGTATTAAACCTTCCATTCACTACTGACCACTCACCATTTATTTTAACGAATACGTTCATCGAATTCTGCTATCTCGTGTAATACTATTTATTACTTTGCCAAAAAAATATTTATGCGAATTGCGAATGTGATTTTGTATGCTGTAATATGTTTGCTTATTTCTCCCTGCACAACAAAACCGGAAAAAACAAAACAAGATATTTTAGCTGCAAACCTTGATACCACTGTAAATCCTGCGAATGACTTTTTTGATTATGCCAATGGTGGCTGGATAAAAAAGAACCCCATACCTGCTGAAGAGAGTGGATGGGGTATTGCTAATCTTGTAGTAGAAGAAAATTTAAAACGCTTAAGAGAGATAAATGAACAGGCTGCCAAAGCAAATGTTGCCGCAGGAAGTTCTCAGCAAAAGATTGGTGATTTCTGGACAACTGCCATGGATACAGTTAAGATAGAAAGAGAGGGCATTAAACCCTTACAGCCTTATCTTGATAAAATTGCTGCTATCTCCGATATAAAAACTTTAGAAAATACAATGGCCGAATTAGATAAAATCGGTGTAGGCGCAGTCGTTGGCTTTTACGTGGCTCAGGATGCAAAAAATAGTGACGTAAACGCTTTGCAATTATGGCAAACAGGTCTTGGCTTACCGGAAAGAGAATTTTATTTTAAAAAGGATAGTACTTCCAAAGCCATACAAAGCGCTTATGTGAAACACATGGCAAAAATGCTGACAATGCTTGGAGAAGATTCGGTGCATGCAGCTACAGCAGCAAATAATATTATGACCCTTGAAACAGAGCTTGCTAAATCACATCGCAGAATTGAAGATCTGAGAGACCCTTATGCAAATTATAATAAGTATGCTGTGAAAGATCTTTACAAACTTGCGCCGGCAATAGACTGGAATAATTATATAACAATATATAGCGCAACAAAAATTGATTCGGTTATCATTGGGCAGCCTGAGTATTACAAAGAGGCTGCGCATGTTTTACAAACAACTTCTTTAGATACATGGAGAGATTATTTGCGCTACAGGCTGGCAGATGCCTCTGCGATTGCCTTGCCTGATGCATTTGGAAAAGAAGATTTTGAATTCAGTAAATTATTATCAGGCGTCAAAGAAAGAAAGCCACGATGGAAAAGAGTGATAAGTTCAGAAGAAAATGTAATGGGTGAATTATTAGGTCAGTTATATGTAAAAGAGTTCTTTGATTCAACGGCAAAAAAGCGCTATGGCGATTTGGTGGAAGCTATTCGCACATCATTAAAGAACCGTATGGAAGCACTTACATGGATGAGTGATAGCACTAAGCAAAAAGCATTGATAAAGCTTGCCGCTGTAAAAAAGAAAGTAGGTTACCCTGACAAGTGGAAAAACTTTTCTGCCATGCAGATAGGCAAAGAAAGTTATGTGCAGAATTTAATCAATGCGGCTTTGTGGTGGCACAACTACCAAATAAATAAACTGGGTAAGCCTGTTGATAAAGATGAGTGGGATATGTATCCTCAAACATACAATGCTTATTATAATCCATCCAACAACGAAATTGTTTTGCCTGCAGGCATCTTTACAGTGCCTGGTTTTAGAGACAAAGAATTAGATGATGCATTGGTGCATGGTTATGCAGGCGCTTCTACAATCGGTCATGAGTTAACACATGGCTTTGATGATGAAGGAAGACAATATGACGAAAAGGGAAATCTCAAAAGTTGGTGGACAAAAGATGATGAAAAGAAATTTAACGATAGGGCAAATGTTATGGTTAAACAATTTGCCAATTATGTTGTAGTTGATACATTTAAAATAAATGGCAAAGCAACCCTTGGCGAAAACATTGCAGATCTTGGTGGTATATTATTGGGTTGGGATGCTTTTAAAAATACAGAAGAGTACAGAAAGAATGAAAAGGTTGCAGGTCTTACAGCTTCACAACGTTATTTTCTTGGGTATGCTTTGGGTTGGTTAGGTCAAACCAGGAATGAGCGACTTCGCACACAGGTGCTTACTGATGTGCATTCACCTGCAAAGTACAGAGTGAACGGGCCTTTTTGTGATGTAGATGCCTTTTATGATATATTCAATGTAAAGCCTGGAAATAAAATGTACATACCAGATAGTGCAAGGGTAAGAATATGGTAGAGATTTTAACCTGCCAACCATGAATAGTACGCTTATCAAAATCTCATTTATAATTTTCTTGCGACACTATTAAGGGAATAAAAAAGCCCCGCATTAATGTGAGGCATATTTAAAAAAAATTATAAAAGTTAACCTATTTTACTACCTGAAACTTTCCTGTTTCAATAATTCTTCCTGTTTTATCACGTAACTGGTATATATATATTCCGCGATAAAAATCATTGTCCAGTATAACAGAAACTTTGCTGGAAGCAGCAGATAAATTAGTCATTTTTTTACCACTGAAACTATAAATCTGCAAACTGTAAGTCTTATCAACATTAGTTGTAAAATCAAAATTAATTACAGAAGAAGCAGGGTTTGGGTAACACTTAATAATCTTTACCTGGGTAGGACGCTGGGCATACACAAATCCTATCCCCGTCACTATAATTAGTGTGAGAAGTATTTTTTTAAGAAAAGATTTGTGTACAATTTTTTTCATTCCGTAACGTTGTTTCGTAAAATTAACAACTTATTATTAGAGAACCAAAACACATTTAAAATTTTCAGGGAATATTAAGGTAATGATGAAATGGTGGAATTTATTCCTTCGAAATTTGGGAGATCACCTGCTTTTTCCAACACTTCTGCATACCGCACAATACCATCTTTATCTATTACAAATGCAGAACGTTTCGATACACCTTTCATCCAGCCATTGAATACATCATATAAACAACCATATGCTGCAGAAGTCTCTTTATTAAAATCACTCAACAGCGGAAAATTCAGATTTTGCTCTTCTTTAAATTTAGCCAGTGTAGCAGGAGAATCTACAGAAATACCAAACACTTTTGCATTATCATTATTATATGCAGCTATATTGTCGCTTATATTGCACAATTCTTTTGTACAAACACTTGTAAAAGCCATGGGAAAAAATAACAACAATACATTGCTTCCCTTTTGATCCGCTAATGATACTGGCTTCTTTTCAGTATCATATAAAGTAAAATCAGGTGCCTTTTGACTAACTTCAATTTTCATAACGGTTATTTTTATTTGTTTACAAAGTACCGTATTGAAGACCAAAAAACTCAAGAATCGTTTAAGAACATTTTTTTTTAAAATAATGTTTTCACAAAAAAGGTAACAATAAAAAGTTTGGCTGTGTACATTCATCACCTATTTTTGCGGCATGAAAATTCACATGCATACACATCGTCATCATTTCTTACCCGACAGGTAAGCCGGTGTTGTTTGTGCATATTCAAATAAAACATTAAGGGCTTACATAACTGTAAGCCTTTTTTATTCGCCCTAATCCGCCTTAGCGGAGAATAAAAATTCAGGGGATGAAAAATAAAAACAAAGCTAAAATTTATGTTTCAAGCTAATTTAAACACTCCTTTAATAGATGGAAGTGTCAAACTAAAAATAGCTATTCAAAAATCCGGCAGGCTGCACGAAGATTCACTTCGCTTGCTAAAGGAATGTGGCATTGAAATAAGTAATGGTGTAAACAAATTGAAAAGTGAAGCCAGTAACTTTCCTATGGAAGTTTATTTTTTAAGAGATGACGATATTCCCCAGTACGTGGAAGATGCCGTGGCAGATATTGGCTTTGTGGGAGAAAATATAGTATATGAAAAGAAAAAGAAAATTGATGTTGTTGAAAAACTTGGCTTTGGCAAATGCCGCTTGTCTATTGCCGTAAGAAGGCACGATGAATACAGTGACGCGAATTTTTTGACGGGAAGAAGAATTGCCACCAGTTATCCAGTTCTTGTTCAGCAATATCTTTCAGAAAATAATATCAATGCAGAGATTCACGAAATAAGCGGCAGTGTGGAAATTGCTCCCGGCATAGGTTTGGCAGATGCTATTTGCGACCTGGTAAGCAGTGGTTCAACTTTATTTATGAATGGCTTAAAAGAGGTAGAAACAATATTGCATTCACAGGCTGTTTTAATAAAGAATAAAGAGCTTGATAAAAAGCGGGAACAATTACTAACCAAATTGCTTTTTCGCATACAGGCTGTGAAAAAGGCAAAGAACAATAAATATGTTTTGCTGAATGCACCAAATGAAAAACTGAACGAAATTATTTCATTGTTGCCTGGCATGAAAAGCCCGACAGTGTTACCACTTGCAATTGAAGGCTGGAGCAGTGTGCACAGCGTGTTGAGTGAAAACGAATTTTGGGAAATTATCGAGAAACTTAAGGTTGCAGGCGCACAGGGAATATTGGTAGTGCCGATTGAGAAAATGATTGTATAGTTTATAAAGATTTTTTTATGATGTCAGCTTTTGATTCATTGGTCATCATTCCTTGCGTCGCACACTTGTACAAGATAACCGTTAGCGACAAACTGTATCTCCGAATATATTTCGTAACAATTATTCATTAATAGCTAACAAAATGAATATCTATCAAAATCATCCAAGAGAAGAATGGCAGCAAATAATAGAACGTCCTGTATTTGATACATCAGTATTACAACAAAAAGTGAGAACTATTTTAAATGGGGTGAAGAAAAGTGGTGACAAGGCAATTAAAAGATATACAAAACAATTTGATGGTGTAACGTTGAATGATTTCTTTGTTACTGCAAACGAGATGGATGAAGCAGTTGCATTGTTACCTGTTGATTTAAAAAACGCAATACAGCAGGCTGCAAAAAATATTAAATCATTTCATGCAAAGCAAATGTTTCAGCATGAAGTTATTGAAACCATGCAAGGCATTCAATGCTGGCGCAAAAATGTGGCGATTGAAAAAGTTGGTTTGTATATTCCGGGCGGCACAGCTCCTTTGTTTTCTACTATTTTAATGCTGGGTATTCCCGCACAAATAGCCGGCTGCAGAGAAATTATATTATGCTCTCCGCCTGATAAAGATGGCAAACTTCATCCCGCAATTTTATTTGCAGCCCGACTGGTTGGTGTTACAAGAGTTTTTAAAATAGGCGGTGTGCAAGCTATTGCCGCCATGACTTACGGAACAGAGACTGTTCCGAAAGTGTATAAAATTTTTGGGCCGGGTAATCAATATGTAACCCTTGCAAAGCAGTTGATACAGCAAGATGGTGTTGCTATTGATATGCCTGCGGGCCCCAGTGAAGTTTGTGTACTTGCAGATGAAACTGCAAATCCTGCTTTTGTTGCTGCCGATTTATTGTCACAGGCTGAACACGGAACAGATAGCCAGGTAGTATTGATCAGCACCTCGCTTTCAATTGTTGAAACAGTAATAGAAGAAATAAAAGATCAATTAAATAAAATTCCCCGTAAACAAATTGCAATTAAAGCACTGGAAAATAGTAAGGCTGTATTGGTTAATGATATGAATGAAGCAATTGATCTTGTGAATGAATATGCTCCTGAACATTTAATTATCAGTTGTAAAGAGGAGGATGCTGTTGCAGAAAAAATTATCAATGCCGGCTCGATATTTCTTGGTCATTATTCACCAGAAAGTGTGGGTGATTATGCCAGCGGCACCAACCATACATTGCCTACTAATGGTTTTGCAAAAATATACAGCGGTGTAAGTATAGATAGTTTTGTAAAGAAGATTACTTATCAAAAACTTAGTTGGCAGGGGTTACAAAACATCAGTAACATTGTAATTCAAATGGCTGAAGCAGAAGGTTTACATGCACACGCAGAAGCAGTGAGAGTACGAATGAAGCCATCAATTTCCAAAGGAGAGTAAGAAATCATTTTGTCGAAATTGTTTGTTTGTTGAATAATGGGCAAAGCGTATAAGTGAGTGACACAACGATGTTTAATAGAAGCACAAAAGCTGGTTACATAAAAAATATGAATTTCAATTTAAATAATCTTATAAGAGAAAATATTAAGCGGCTTATTCCTTATTCCTCCGCTCGTGATGAATTCAGCGGTGAAGCAAAAGTTTTTCTTGATGCTAATGAAAACAGTCTTGGCTCACCTTTACCCAAATGGTATAACCGATATCCCGATCCATATCAGTATAAATTAAAAGAAGCAATTAGTAAAGTAAAGGGCATTGCTCCTGAATATATTTTTCTTGGCAATGGAAGTGACGAGTGTATTGATTTATTGTATCGTTGCTTTTGCAACCCTGGAAAAGATAATACAATCATTTGCCCGCCCACTTATGGCATGTATGAAGTGAGTGCACATATCAATGATGTTGAAGTGCGCAAAGCTCCTCTGCTTGACGATTTTCAATTAGACCTGATTCATCTTGAAAACCTCGTTGATGAAAATACAAAGCTTATCTGGATTTGCTCACCAAATAATCCAACAGGTAATTCATTCAGAAGAGAAGACATTGAAATGATACTAAATAATTTTAATGGTCTTGTGATAATAGATGAAGCTTACATAAATTTTTCCAGACAAAAATCTTTTATACAGGAGTTAACGCAATATCCAAATGTCGTGGTAATGCAAACGTTCAGTAAAGCATGGGGACTTGCAGCATTAAGATTGGGCATTGCTTTTGCATCAACAGAAATAATTACAATTCTGAATAAAGTAAAACCACCTTATAATATTAACCAGGCTACGCAGGAACTTGTGCTGAAAGCTTTGGAAAAAGTTGATGAGGTAAATGATATGATACGAGAACTGGTAGCAATGCGTGAAGCATTAACAGAAGTGCTTCAGGATATGCCGACAGTTGAAAAAGTTTATCCTTCTGATGCTAATTTTGTACTGGTTAAAATTAAAAATGCACATAAGGTTTATGAGTTCTTATTATCAAGAGGTATTGTGGTGCGTGACAGAAGTAATGTGAAACTGTGCAATGATTGTCTCCGCATCACTGTGGGTACAGAACAGGAAAATACTTTGCTGGTTGATGCATTGATCGAATATGTAAATGCATTTAGTAATGTAACTAAAACCTCTTTTAGGGGATAGGTCATTTCGTTAACTTTAACCTTGGTAAATTAATAACTTATGAAAAAAACATTCTTCTCTGTTATTTCATTTTTTACTTTGATGGTAGTTGCAAATCAATCCTGTGCAAGACCAGGCAATGACAGCACTAAAAACAACTCCACTAAACAAGTGGTGCCTGATGCCGATAATGCGGGTTTAAAATTGCCGGATGGTTTTGGCGCAATACAAGTTGCAACGGGTTTGGGACAACCAAGACATATAGCTGTAACATCTAAAGGCGATATTTATGTTAAGCTGGCTGAGCTTAAAGATGGAAAAGGAATTTATTATCTGCATGATGCAAATGGTGATGGCAAACCTGAAGTAAAAACAGGTTTTGGTAATTATGGTGGAACAGGCATGGCCGTCAAGAAGGGTTACTTATATGCGTCATCCAATACGGAGGTATATCGTTATAAACTTGATGCAAATGAAAAAGTAATTAGTAATACGAATCCAGAAAAAATTGTAACAGGTCTATTGTCTCGTCATGAACACGAAGCAAAAGCTATTACATTAGATAACGATGGAAATCTTTATGTAAATATTGGCGCTTACTCCAATGCATGCCAGGAAAAAGACAGGACAAAAGGTTCTCCTGGCATGAAGCCGTGCCCCATTCTTGATTCTGCAGGTGGCATCTGGCAGTTCAAAGCAGATAAATTAAATCAAACTTATGGTGATGGCGTTCGCTATGCAACAGGTCTTCGCAATGTGGTTGGTCTTGATTGGAATACGGATGTAAATGAATTGTTTGTTATGCAGCATGGCAGAGATCAGTTGCATGATCTGTTCCCGGATTTATATGATGCAAAGCAAAGTGCGGAATTACCCGCAGAATGCATGTACCAATTAAAGAAGGGTGATAATGCTGGCTGGCCTTATATTTATTATGATCAGATCCAGCATAAAAAAATTCTCAATCCCGAGTATGGTGGTGATGGTAAAAAAACCGCTGGCGAAGAAGCTATTGATCCTATAGTTACTTTTCCCGGCCACGTGGCGCCGAATGGGTTATTGTTTTATGAAGGTAATATGTTTCCCGAAAAATATAAGCACGGTGCTTTCGTCGCATTTCATGGTTCATGGAATCGTGCACCTGAGCCGCAGAAAGGTTTCTTTGTTGCATTCGTTCCTTTTAAGGACGGCAAGCCAAGCGGGGATTGGGAAGTTTTTGCCGATAATTTTGCAGGCGGCAATGAATTTATGCAACCAGGCACAGCAAAACATCGCCCCTGCGGTTTGGCACAAGGTCCGGATGGCTCCTTGTATGTATCCGACGATCAGGGTGGAACTATTTACAGAATTATTTATACAAGAAAATAAAAAATGAAAAAGATAACAATCAGTTTTTTTCTCTTCACATTCTTCGGATTTTTATTTGCACAACAACCTTCGTTAAAATCTTCTATTGACAAAGGTCAAAAGTTGTATGAGCAATATTGCTTAACCTGTCATCAGGCTGATGGGAGTGGTGTGCCGAACATGAATCCGCCGCTCATTAAAACCTCCTATGTAACCGGTGATAAGAAAAAACTTATACAATGGGTGCTGAAAGGTTCTACAGAAAATATTCCTATTGATGGCAAGAATTATTCTAACAATATGCCAGCGCAGGATTATCTTAAAGACGAAGAAATCGCAGATATACTTACCTATATCCGTAACAGTTTCGGCAACAAAGCCAGTGCGATAACACCAACGGATGTAAAGAATATAAGAGCGGTTACAAAAAAATAAGTGGATGATAAAGAATATTTTTTGAGTGGCGGACGGATAGCTTTCCCTAATTAATTTAGTGCTTGAAAATTGTTATTAATTTCGAAAAATTGAGTGATATGGAAGCAAAAAAATATTTGCTGTTTCCTAAGGTGATTGCAGTTCATGCGATTGAAAAATATAAAATCTTTCTTAAGTATGATGATGGTACAGAGGGTATCGTAGATTTATCCGATGCTGCAGGAAAAGGTGTGTTCAATTATTGGGATATTAATGATAATTTTTTTAAAGTTTATATTGACCAGGAAACTGATGGAGTTGCATGGAGCAGTGAACTAGATATCTGTCCTGATGCACAATACCTTAACCTTAAAAATCTTTCTTTTGAGGAATGGAAAAAATTAAACTTATCTCATGCCTCAAGTACCTAGATTCTACGGAATAATTAAATATGGTGAATATAAATGTCAAATTTCTATTCAGGATCTTAGTATTTTGAATGGGTCACTACCAAACAGGGCTTATGCTCTTGTATTGGAGTGGGCAGCAATGCATCGTGAAGAATTAATGCAAAATTGGAATCTTGCAGTACAAAATAAACCTGTAAACCAGATCGCACCGTTAGTATAATGAAACGAATACTTTTTATTGACCGCGACGGAACACTCATCAAAGAATCTCCGCCAACCTATCAAATTGATGACTGGAATAAAATGGAATTTTATCCTGAGGTATTTCAATACATGTCAAGGATAGCAGCAGAATTTGATTACGCATTGATCATGGTAAGTAACCAGGATGGATTAGGCACAGCAAGCTTTCCTGAAGATAAATTCTGGCCTGTTCAAAATTTTATTGTAAAAAGTTTTGCAAACGAGGATGTTCATTTTTCCGCCTTTCATTTCGATAAAACATTCGCAAAAGATAATGCTCCTACCCGCAAGCCAGGCATAGGGATGTTTACTGGTTATTTGAATAATCCGGATTATGATATTCCAAACTCTTATGTAATTGGCGATAGAATTACAGATGTTCAGTTAGCGAAGAATCTTGGCTGTAAAGCAATATGGTTAAATAACGATCCAAATTTAGGTGCAAACGAAATACAGGATTCAAGAAAAGAACTGGAAAAAGTGATTGCATTGGAAACAAAACAATGGAAAGATATTTACGAATTTTTGAAACTTGGTTTACGTAAAGTAGTTCATGATCGTAACACAAATGAAACTCAAATTCACGTTGAATTAAATGTAGATGGAAGCGGCAAAGCAAATATTCATACCGGTCTTGGTTTTTTTGATCACATGCTTGAGCAAATTGCAAGACATGGCAAAATGGATTTAGCAATTCAAACAAAAGGTGATTTGCATATTGATGAGCATCACACTATTGAAGATACAGGAATTGCATTGGGTGAGGCTTTTGCAAAAGCATTGGCAGACAAACGGGGTATGGAACGATACGGCTTCGCTTTACCGATGGACGAAGCCGATGCTAAAGTGCTGATTGATTTTGGTGGCCGCAACTGGCTTGTTTGGAAAGCAGAATTTAAACGCGAAAAAATTGGAGAGATGCCTACAGAAATGTTCTTCCATTTCTTTAAATCATTCAGTGATGCAGCAAAATGCAATTTGAATATTAAATGCAAAGGTGAAAATGAACATCATAAAATAGAAGCTATCTTCAAGGCATTTGCAAAGGCAATAAGAATGGCTGTAAAAAGAGATCCAATGAGCAATTATTTGCCAAGCACAAAAGGAGCTTTATAATCTTATTAAGTTGAGGATTTAAAACCCTGGAAGGGTATCCTGTTGATATTGCAGTCCATGAGCATTTATAGTTTAAAAAATATTTTCCTTTTATACAGGAAATAACACAAACCCCATTCCACTGCAAACACACACAACGATGCAATGATGGCACTCAACATTTGCGGAGTGTTTATCCAACTCATTACTCCTGTAGCAATTTCTGTGATGTAACCAACGAACCACCTTGAACCGACGATCTCATTAAATAAATAAATGAATATCGAGTTCATACCAATAATTGTCCAGAACTTCAAATTCTTTTTATGGTTTCGAAGATCGATCCACCAATAACAAAAAGCTAATCCAAGCAAACACCAGCCAAGAGAAGCTAAAGTAAATGATGAAGTGGCAATTCGTTTAATAATTGGAGTGATCCCTGCATAGTCCAATCCAAAACCAACAACCAGACAAATAACAGCCCACATAAGCATAGGTTGTATTTTATTTTTCTTACCGCTCAGTAACAATTTTCCTGTTATTGCACCTGCGATAGTGTGCACCGCAGTAGGTATACAATTAATGGCTACCCATCCGTCGGGATTTATTTTGTTCATTAAAATCGTATCAACATAATTTCCAAAATTGTGCTGATCTACAAATGGCTGATTAAAACCGGGGACATTTGTGAACCCGTATAAAATTTCCGTGAGCAACAACAGGCCAATGCAAACTCCTATTTGTGCAGTTGTGCTCCACCTGAAAATAAGAAATGCAACAAGCGTCGTAAATGATAATTGTGTAAGCACATCCCATAATTCGAATGATAAACCTTTTGGTCTTACTGCATAATCAAGCACACCCCAGAAGAACAACCAGAAACAACGCTTCAAAATTTTTCGAAACGATTGGCTCCATGAAACACCACTGCTCCATTGTTTGTTCAAAGAATAAGCCATTGACACACCGGCCATATACATGAAGCCCGGCTGAATAAGATCCCAAAACCGCAAACCATTCCACGGATGATGAAAGAACTGAAGAAAAAATCCGTTGAGAAAATTTCCTTTTGTTGCATCGAAAAGATGTTCATATAACCCCGTGGCTTCGGATGCAAGCAACACCATAATGAAGCCACGCATAAAATCAAGTGAGAGTAATCGCTGGGAAATTTTTCCACTGGTAACACCGGGCGGTGATGGCTGCGAGCTGACAATCGTTGGTTCCATAAGCAGTATTTTAAAACCCGTCCAAAGTATGTTTTTCTTGTGATTTATCGTTAAAGAGAGAAAAAAAATTTAGAGGGCAAAGAGCGATTGAGAAAATTTTTTTGTTCATTTCATTTTTCTGTTTCAAATTCGCAGTGCAATGAAAAAGCAAACAATAAATATTCGTTGGTGGTGGCATACAAACTCCGGTCGGGGCTTGTAGTGGCATTCGCCAATACGTGTTTATCAATATAGTGAGCCTCGACAGTGTGTCGGGGCTTTTCATTTACACGCAATTGAGGTAAAAGAAATAAAAAAATTTAACGAGGTTAAAAATGAAGTGTAGTTATGATGCGTAAAGAACAAAGCGTAAAAGAGTGCGACGCAACGGAAGTTAAAAAGAATTGATATAGCCGGGCTCAAAAAAATATTTCACTATTCATTATTGATGATATGAAGAAGATTACCATTCAAACCTGCTACAAAAAAATGCTCTCTGATGTGTATACGCCGATAGGAATTTACCTGCGGCTGCGTGACCGCTTCAGGGATACGGTGCTGCTTGAAAGTGCTGATAACCGTGTTCCTGAGAATAGTTATTCATACATTGGTATTAATGCAATCGCGGGTATGGAGATTACAAATTATGATTCGGTTGAAATTAAATATCCACTGCAGAATCCTGAAAGAAAAGCGATTGAAAAAGCAAGCGATGTTCCTTCCATGTTTTGGAGTTTTATGAACAACTTTGAAGTGAATGAAGTGGATGAGCCTGCGGTGAAAATGGCGCAGGGTTTGTTTGGCTACTGTACTTATGATGCCGTGCAATTTTTTGAGACAATAGAATTAAAAAGCAGGCATCATGCGCTTGAAATTCCACTGATGCGTTATCGTTTGTACCAGTATGTGATTGTGATTAATCATTTTAAAGATGAGATGTTTTTATGCGAGAACATTATAAAAGGTTTGGAAAGTGAAGTGCAGGTGATTGAGTCTTTGATAAAGAGTAAGGATGTGCCTTCCTACCCTTTCAAAGTGCAGATGGATGAAACATCTAACTTAAGTGATGAAGGTCATAGAGAGATGGTGAGAAAAGGTATTCAAAGTTGTTTGCGCGGCGATGTGTTCCAGATTGTGTTAAGCAGGAGATTTCAGCAAAAATTTATTGGTGATGAGTTTAATGTGTACAGAGCTTTGCGCAGCATTAATCCGTCGCCCTATTTATTTTATTTTGATTACGGCGATTACAGGCTGATGGGTTCAAGTCCTGAATCGCAGTTGATAATTAAAAATGGAATTGCTATAGTGCATCCTATTGCGGGCACTTTTAAAAGAACCGGTGATGACATAAAAGATAATGAGCTTGCAGAAGCTTTGTTGAAGGATGCCAAAGAAAATGCAGAGCATACAATGCTCGTTGATTTGGCAAGAAATGATTTAAGCAGGTGCTGTGATGATGTGCTGGTGAATCATTTCAGGCAGGTTCATTATTACTCGCATGTAATACATCTTGTAAGTGAAGTGGTGGGTAAAGTAAGAGAGAATGCTAATCCGTTTGAATTGCTTGCACTTACTTTTCCGCAGGGCACATTGAGTGGCGCGCCAAAATATAAAGCGATGAAATTGATTGATGAATATGAACCAACAGTGCGTGGATATTATGCAGGCTGCATTGGCTTTGTGGATTTTGATGGCAGCTGCAATCATGCAATTATGATACGTACTTTTCTAAGCAAGCAAAATACATTGCATTATCAGGCTGGCGGAGGCATTGTTGCTGCATCGCAGCCCGAGAATGAATTGCAGGAAGTAAATAATAAATTAGGTGCATTAAAGAAAGCGGTGGATTTGGCGGAAACATTATAAAAGAAACCCTCTAAATCTCCCTCAAGGGAGACTTATTTCTGGATTAACATAGATGAACATTTGTACCATGAAGGAGCAAAAGAAAATAAAATCAGCATTTAAAAAAGATGGAATGTTTAATGAAGCAAATCCTTTGGTGTTTGAGCTCGCTAAAGAATTAAGAAGGAGTATGACTGATGCTGAAATAATCTTATGGAGTTATTTGAAAGGAGGCATAAACCGGTTTGAAATTCAGAAGGCAACATCCGATTGGAATTTATGTTGCAGATTTTTATTGCCATAAAATAAAATTGATTGTGGAGGTTGATGGAAGTATTCATAATAAAAAAGAAGTTAAAGATTACAATGAAAAAGAGAGAGAATGATTTAAAAAGTTGGGGATACTCAGTGACAAGATTCAAAAATGAAGATATATTAAAGCAAGTTGATAAGATGCTTGCTAAAATTAATTCAACTGTTAAGAATTTAAATAATAGTTCTAAAAAGTTATGAAGCAGAAAGCCTCCCTTGAGGGAGGTTTGGAGGGTTCAAATGAAAATACTCGTATTCGATAATTATGATTCTTTTACTTACAACTTAGTGCACCTGGTTGAGAAGATTATTCATGAGCGTGTTGATGTGTACCGCAATGACCAAATTCCTTTAGAAAAAGTAAAGGAATATGATAAAATAATTTTATCGCCTGGTCCCGGTATTCCCGAAGAAGCGGGTTTATTACTTCCTTTAGTTAAAGAATATGCATCAAGCAAATCTATACTGGGTGTGTGTTTGGGGCATCAGGCAATTGGTGAAACCTTTGGAGGAAAACTAATAAATCTTTCAACAGTTTATCATGGAGTGGCAACACCTGTGAAAATCTTGAATACTGAGTTGGATAAAGGTAACAGTTCAAACTCACCACTCACCAGTCACTACTCACGTTGTATGTTATTTGAAGGCTTGCCGGAAACAATTGAAGCAGGTCGCTATCATTCGTGGATAGTAAGCAGGGAAAATTTTCCTGATGAATTAGAAATTACAGCAGAAGATGATAAAGGTTATATAATGGGTTTGCAACACAAAACTTATGATGTGCAGGGGGTGCAGTTTCACCCTGAAAGTGTGTTGACACCAATGGGAGAAAAGATAATGAGAAATTGGTTAAGCTCCTAATCTCTAAAGGTGGACAGGGCTAAACCAAACAAAAAATATTTATTAATTTCTTAAGTTCCTTTAGGGATTTATGGCAAATCACCCCTTTAGGGGGCAGGGGCATGAAAAAGATTTTACAGTTTCTTTTTGAACATAAAACACTGTCACGTGAACAGGCTAAAGAAATACTCACCAATATTTCTAAAGGCATGTACAGTGAGCATGAGGTGACTGCTTTCATTACGGTATTTCTCATGCGCAGTATTACTATAGAAGAGCTGCAGGGCTTTCGGGATGCATTATTGGATTTATGTATAAAAGTGAATTTGAATGGCTTTGAAACTATAGATATTGTTGGTACAGGTGGCGATGGTAAAAACACATTTAATATTTCAACACTCTCATGCTTTATAGTTGCCGGTACCGGGCAAAAAGTAGCGAAACATGGAAACTATGGAGCAACATCTATCAGTGGTGCAAGTAATTTAATGGAGCAATTGGGATATAAATTTAAAAATGATAATGCGCAGTTACAAAAAGAAATTGAAGAAGCAAACATCTGTTACATGCATGCACCAATGTTTCATCCGGCATTAAAAACAGTTGGTCCTATAAGGAAAAATTTGGGTTTAAGAACATTCTTTAATATGCTTGGCCCGATGGTAAATCCTGCGTCGCCTACCTATCAATTAGTTGGTGTTTATAATCTTGAGATGGCTCGCATATACAATTATTTGTTACAGCAAACAGGTAAAGCATTTACTATCATTCATGGTCTTGACGGTTATGATGAAATTTCTCTCACAAATGATACGAAAGTAATCACAAATGAAGGTGAACGTATAATGACGCCGCAGCAAATAGGAAAACGATTGGTAGAACCAAAAGATATTTATGGAGGCAATACACCGGAAGAAGCTGCAAAAATATTTTTGAAGATTATTAAAGGCGAAGGCTCATGGGCGCAGAATGCTGTGGTGCTTGCAAATGCGGCGATGGCTTTACACTGTACAGGTGATTACGCAAACTATGATGATGCTTACCAGGCTGCAGTCAAGAGTTTGGAGAGTGGAAGCGCGTATGCATGTTTACAAAAATTAATCAGTTTGCAATAATGAATATCCTTGATAAGATAGTTGCTTACAAAAAGAAAGAGGTTGAAGAACGGAAACGACTTACTCCGGTTTCAGAACTGGAAGATTTTGAATTTTTTGAAGATGAATGTGATTTATTGAAACAAAGCTTATTACTTTCTGATGCAACAGGCATTATTGCAGAGTTTAAACGCAAGTCTCCCTCGAAAGGAATTATTAATGATAAAGCGGGAATCTTTGATGTGATAGATGCTTATGAAATGAATGGAGCTTCAGGTATATCTGTATTAACTGATGAAAAATATTTTGGCGGAACGATTGAAGATATTTATGATTACAGAGCTGCATTAGGTACGCCGGTTTTACGCAAAGATTTCATGATTGATGAATATCAGTTCTACGAAGCAAAGGCAATTGGTGCAGATGTTATATTATTGATAGCAGCTTGTTTAACTCCAAAACAAGCAAAAGAATTTGCATCACTTGCAAAGCAATTGGGTCTTGAAGTCTTACTCGAAATTCATAATGAAGAAGAACTCGAACATATTTGTGATGAAGTAGACTTTGTAGGAGTAAATAATCGTAATCTAAAAACATTTGAAGTAGATATAAATACATCACTGAATCTTATTGATAAAATTCCAAAAGATAAAATTGTCATAGCTGAAAGCGGCATCAGTAATGTTGATACAATTATAACTTTAAATCAATGCCTGCAGAAGAAATTAAAAAAATAAAAGGAAAGATTAATAAAGTTGGTGTGTTTGTAAATGCTGATGTGGATGAAGTGCTGCGCACAGTTGATGATTGTGGTTTGTATCTTGTGCAATTGCATGGTGATGAAAGCCCCCGTACTTGCGAAAAAATTGCCGATTATGTTTCAGTAATAAAAGTTTTTCGCCTCAGTGAAGATGATAACATTGAATGGAGAATAAGAGAGTATTATGATGCCGCGGATATGTTTATGTTCGATACGGAAGGCGCAGGCTATGGTGGCACAGGAAAAAAATTTAACTGGGAATTGTTGAAAGAGCAAGTCATTAATAAACCATTCTTTTTAAGCGGCGGAATTACTCCCGATGACGCAGAAAAATTAAAAGAATTTCAGCATGAAGCGGTTGCAAGAGATTTGTTTGCAATTGATATTAACAGCAGGTTTGAAATAATGCCCGGTGTGAAGGATATGGAGAAAGTGAAAGAGTTTTTTGAGAAGTTGAAAAGTTGATTTGTTGATAAGTTGAAACATTGATAAGAGAAATAATATAATTATGGAGCAAGCTAAAGTTTTTCATGGCATCGTTCCTTACGTCGTACTCTTGTACATTCAGAACATTGTTGAACAATTAGGCTTCGTATGATTACTATAAGGCAAGCTGATGAAATTGATCTTCCTCAAATACTTGAGATTTACAATGATGTAATTCTTAACACAACTGCTGTATACGATTACGAACCACATACATTGGAAATGCGTAAGCAATGGTTTGAAACAAAGCAGCAGCAGGGCTTCCCGGTGCTTGTAGCAGAAGAAGAAAATGAAGTTGTTGGCTTTAGTTCATTTGGACCATTCAGGGCATGGGCAGCATATAAATATTCAGTTGAAAATTCAGTTTATGTAAAAGCAGATAAAAGAGGAAAAGGAATTGGTAAACTTTTATTACCACTATTAATTGATGCAGCAAAAGAATTAAACATGCATACAATCATTGCAAGCATTGATGCAACGAATGAAGCAAGTTTAAAACTGCATAAAAGTTTTGGTTTTGTAGAAGTAGCGCATTTTAAAGAAGTAGGTTATAAGTTTGGAAGATGGCTGGATTTGAAGTTTCTGCAGTTGATTCTTTGACCACGATTTTGACCTGATATGAAAGAAAAAATATTTGAAAATATTTCTGAAATAAAAAATGATTTGAGAAGAAATTCTCCCAATATTTTGTATAAATATCGAGATTGGGATTGCTTGAACCATAGAGTAATTTTAACGAAGAATGAAATTTGGCTTGCACACCCTAAAACTTTGAACGATGACATGGATATAAGAGTGCCGTTAAGATTTAATTACGAAGAAATTAATAGCCCTCTTTTTCTCCCCAAATTGAAAAAATATGCCGTACAACATAATTGGTACCCACAACTAAATCAGGAATCAAGAGAGTTTCGTGTTGCTTGTGAAAATAAACTTGACCAAATAAAACAAAATCCAATTCAATATTTCAAAGACAGTTACAGAAGTGTTTATAAGAGTGACGCATACGATTGTATTGGAGTTTTAAGTTTAACAAAAAATCCACTTAGCCGAACAATGTGGGCGCATTACGCAAATAATTCCAAAGGTTTTTGTGTTGGCTTCGGCACGATAGAAATATTTGAAGATATAATGCCGATAAGCTTTTATAGAGTTGATTATGTTTCTGAGCCAATGTTTTGGAGTTTTCTAAATGCAGAAAATGAAAATTTATTTGAATGGTTTTATATAAAACATAGTGATTGGTCAACTGAGGAAGAATATAGATTTATTACCCTTGATATTTCAAATAATAAAAGAGTAAGAAAGTTTAGGAAATCGATTATAAAAGAAATTTTAGTTGGAGCAAATATTGAGGATAGTAATTTGCATGGCATTATTCAAGAATTAAAAATTGGATATGATTCACAAGTTCCATTATATAAAGTTGTGAGAGATACCAATTGTTATAAAATCGAAAAAGAAAAAATAGATTACTAAGCTCATTATTAATCCAACAGTACAAGTGTGCGACGCAACAGAAGCATCATAGTAATTCAACAGCTGATAACAAAAAAATAAACATCAAAATAATTAATTTGTAATGATAAACATAACAACATCACTTAATAAAGGAACATACAAGCAGCCAAACATTTTCGGCTATTACGGAAATTTTGGCGGTGCATATATTCCCGAAATGCTGCATAGAAACGTGGAAGAGTTGAGCAAACGTTATTTGGAAATTATGTATGATATATCATTTCAAAAAGAGTTTCATGAATTGCTGCATGATTATGTGGGCAGACCCACACCATTATATTTTGCACAGCGGTTAAGTAAAAAATTCAATACAAATATTTATTTGAAGCGTGAAGATTTATGTCATACGGGTGCGCATAAAATCAATAATACAGTAGGGCAAATTTTGCTTGCACAGCGATTAGGCAAGAAACGTATTATTGCAGAAACAGGCGCTGGACAGCATGGTGTGGCAACTGCAACAGTATGTGCATTGAAAGGAGTGGAATGTATTGTGTATATGGGTGAAAAAGATATTGAGCGGCAGGCACCGAATGTTGCACGTATGAAAATGCTTGGCGCGAAAGTGATACCTGCAATCAGTGGAAGCAAAACATTAAAAGATGCAACCAATGAAGCGATACGTGACTGGATTAACAATCCTGTTAACACGCATTACATTATCGGAAGTGTTGTGGGACCGCATCCTTATCCTGATATGGTGGCACGTTTTCAAAGTATTATCAGTGAAGAAATTCGTTGGCAGTTAAAAGAAAAAACAGGCAGCGAGTTGCCATCACATGTAATGGCGTGTGTAGGTGGTGGCAGTAATGCGGCTGGTGCTTTTTATCATTTTCTCGATGAATTAAATGTTCAGTTGATTGCAGTTGAAGCGGCAGGTCTTGGTATCAACAGTGGTCATACTGCTGCAACAACGCAGCTTGGAAAACCGGGTATATTACATGGCAGCAAGAGTTTGGTAATGCAAACGGCAGACGGCCAGGTTGTAGAGCCACACAGTATTTCAGCAGGTTTGGATTATCCCGGCATTGGCCCTTTGCATGCGCATTTGTATGAGAGTGGACGTGCAAAATTTCTCAGTGCAACAGACGATGAAGCATTAAAAGCTGCATTTGAATTGGCAAAGCTTGAAGGAATTATTCCTGCATTGGAAAGTGCCCATGCATTGGCTGCATTGAATCAAATGCATTTTAAACAAACGGATGTTATAGTAATCTGTTTAAGTGGCAGAGGCGATAAGGATTTGGCAGCATATATGAAAGCCATGGAAGATGGAATGGACGGTTAGGAATTTGGAATTTGTTTTTATGTACCAAGCAATTTAATCTTTGTTCAACTTTCGTTGTGTCACTCACTTGTACAGTTATTCATTATTGAACATTGATGACATACACAAATAGAAATTATTCTATGGCAATATAAATTGGAAAAGAAATTCAATGAGCAGAATTCAAAAACTATTTCAACAAAAAAATAAAAAGATTTTAAACGTTTATTGTACTGCTGGTTACCCACAATTGGATAGTACTTTAAAAGTAATGAAAGCATTACAGAATAATGGCGTGGATATGATCGAACTTGGTATGCCTTACAGTGATCCGTTAGCAGACGGTCCGGTAATACAAGCGAGCAGTACTGTTGCATTGCACAATGGAATGACAATTGCGAAATTATTTGAACAACTTAAAGATTTACGAAATCCCAATTCCCCTTTAGGGGTCGGGGGCATGCCGGTAATATTAATGGGTTATATGAACCCTGTACTACAATATGGCTTTGAAAAATTTTGCGCAGAAGCCGCAAATGTTGGTATAGACGGTTTGATACTTCCTGATCTGCCTGAATATGAATTTGAAACAGAATATCGTGCTGTTATTAAAAAGTATGGTTTGGATTTTATCTTTCTTGTAACGCCTGAAACATCAGATGAACGAATAAAAAAACTGGATGAATTAAGCACGGGATTTTTATATGCAGTCTCCTCTTCTTCTATCACAGGGAAAGACAAAGATTTCTCTGCTGTAGAAAAATATCTTGAAAGATTAAAATCGTTAAACCTGAAAAATCCATTACTTGTAGGCTTCGGCATAAAAGATAAATCTACATTTGAAGCAGCCTGTGCGCACGCAAATGGTTCGATTATTGGAACAGCTTTTATCAAAGCTTTGGAAGATGCAAATGATGTTGAAAATGCAACAAAAAACTTTCTCAGCACAATACTTAACTAAATCATTTTAATTATTGAAATCATATATCATGATCCTGACAATTGTAAAATATAACGCCGGTAATATTCAATCAGTATTATATGCGCTGGAACGAATAGGAATGGAAGCTATCGTAACGGATGATCATGAACAAATTAAATCTGCAGACAAAGTTATATTCCCCGGAGTAGGTGAGGCAAGCAGTGCAATGCGTTATCTTAAGGAAAGAGGTTTGGATAAAGTGATTAAAGATCTTAAACAACCGGTACTGGGAATATGTCTCGGCATGCAATTAATGTGTAAATACTCTGAAGAAAATAATACAAATTGTCTTGGCATTTTTGATGAAGATGTAAGATTGTTCAAGCCTGTTGAACAGACGACTGAAGAAGAAACTCCCATGGATCAGTTGAATGAAATTTTTGTTGTTGCACCTCCGCCTCCTAAAAGAGAAAAAACAGAATTGAAATTAAAAGTTCCACAGATTGGATGGAATAATATTTATAATCTTAAGACTGATTTATTTAATAACGTAGCCGAAAATAGTTATTGCTATTTTGTGCATAGTTATTATGCAGCATTAGGCGAACATACTATTGCAACAACCGATTATATACAATCTTATAGTTCTGCATTGCATAGGGATAATTTTTACGGCGTGCAGTTTCATCCTGAAAAGAGTGCAGTTGTTGGAGAGCAGATTCTTAAAAACTTTGCCCTAAATCCCTAAAGGGCCTTTCAAAACAAACCTATATGAAGGATAATATGTTTTATAAGGCTAATCCTTTAATATTTAAGAAGGCCGAAGAGATGAGAAATAATCCTACAGAAGCAGAAAGTCTACTTTGGAATTATTTACGCCAAAATAATTTGGGAGTAAAATTCAGAAGACAACATCCTGCCGATATATATGTATTGGATTTTTATTCACACCAAATCAAGTTAGCAATAGAAATTGACGGGGATATCCATGACTTGGATAAAGTGAAAAAGAATGATAGTCAACGGCAGTCATATCTTGAAAGTTTGGGAATTAAATTTCTTCGTTTTTCAAATATTGATGTTTTTGAAAGAATGGAATTGGTTATACAAAAGATAGAAGAAACAATTAAAATATTAAAAGAAACGAAAGAGCCGCAGGAAGTTTCAAAGCTCCCCTTTAGGGACGGGGGGGCATTCATCATTCCTGCTATTGATATTATCGAAGGCAAATGTGTTCGTTTAACGCAAGGTGATTATGCACAGAAGAAAATTTATAATGAACATCCGCTAGAAGTAGCAAAGCAATTTGAAGATGTTGGTTTAATGCGTTTGCATTTGGTTGATCTGGACGGATCCAAAGCCGGTACAGTTAAAAACTGGAAAGTGCTGGAAACAATTGCATCCAAAACATCTTTGATAATTGATTTTGGCGGAGGCATAAAAAAGGAAGAAGATGTAAAGATTGTTTTTAATTCAGGTGCAAAGTTAGCAACAATAGGAAGCATGGCCGTAAAGAATGAAGAAGAGTTTGTAAAATGGTTATTCATATTTGGTGCTGATAAATTTTTATTAGGCGCCGATGTGAAAGATGAAAAGATTGCGGTAAGTGGCTGGCTTGAAACAACGGATACATGGATCTATGATTTTATACAGAAGTATGTTGAGCGTGGCATACAACAAATTTTTTGCACTGATATAAATAAAGATGGTAAGCTGGAAGGTCCAGCAATTGAGCTGTACAAAAATATTATCACCAAATTTCCTAAACTGCATTTTATTGCAAGCGGCGGGGTAAGTTCCGTGGAAGACTTGGAAGCGTTGAAGGAAATTGGGTGTAAAGGTGCAATTGTGGGCAAAGCGATTTATGAAAATAAAATAAGTCTTGATGAATTAAAGCATTTCAATTATACTAATTCCTGAAGGTCTGCAATGTTCCTGTATCAAAAAAATAAAGAATGACAGAAAACAATTATGAAATAAAAAAATTCTTTTCTCTTAAACAAAGAGGGCTAACCAAACGCATCATTCCCTGTCTCGATATAAAAGATGGCCGCACGGTAAAAGGTACCAACTTTATAAACCTTCGTGACGCTGGTGACCCCGTTGAATTAGGAGCACTATATGCGCAGCAGGGTGCAGATGAATTGGTGTTTCTTGATATCACAGCTACGCATGAAAAAAGGAAAACATTGAGTGAACTGGTAAATCGTATTGCACATCATATTAATATTCCATTTACAGTTGGTGGTGGTATTTCCTCTGTTGAAGATGTAAGTGTATTGTTGCAAAATGGTGCGGATAAAATTTCTGTAAACACGGCTGCATTCAAACATCCTGAATTAATCAGAAAACTGGAAAAAGAATTTGGCAGCCAGTGTGTGGTATTGGCAATTGATGCAAGACAGGAAGAAGATGGTGTATGGTATGTATATCTCAACGGTGGCAGAATAAAAACCGATACTGAATGTTTTGATTGGGCAAAACGAGCAGTTGATTTAGGTGCAGGTGAAATATTGCTTACATCAATGAATCACGATGGAACAAAGAAAGGCTTTGCGTTAGATATTACAAGAACGTTATCAACACAATTAGCTGTTCCTGTTATTGCCAGTGGCGGCGGCGGCACAATGCAACATTTTGTAGATGTGTTTGAAGAAGCTAATGCAGATGCTGCCCTGGCCGCAAGTATCTTTCATTTCAAAGAGATTGCAATACCTGATTTAAAAGAGTATCTTTCTGAACAAAATATTTCTGTTCGTTTATGATTGCTTTTATATTACTGCTAACTGTTATTGCTTTGATGTTTGTAATGTACATCAGTAAAAAAACTGAGAGCAGAAGAATAGAGCGGTTTGATCGCATGAAAGAGAAGCAACAGGAATTATTTGACTCGCTTAAACAAACAGAGAACTTTGATGAAGAAAGTTCGGAACGCATAAGTGAGTGACACAACCAAAGCTCAATAGTGGTAACTCAGCTAAGTACAAAAAAATTCAATAAATCATCTTCATTATTCTAGTCATTAGAATCATCGGTCCAGTTAAACTTCACAGCCAGCTCAATATCGGGATGAATACTTTTTGCCACTGGACATGTTAATGCAGCATTTTCTAAAATGGTTTTTTGTTTATCATCTAATTGCAAACCGTCAGGGAAATGAAATTGAACATTAATACCACCAACTCTGCGGGGATCGGTTTTCATTATTTTGGTGATACCAATTTTTGTATGGTTAAGATCAATATGCATATCTCTTGCCTTTATACCCATAATCGTCATCATGCAGTTCCCAAGAGAAGTAGCCAGCAAATCAGTAGGTGAAAATTTTTCACCCCTGCCCTGGTTATCTGTGGGAGCATCTGTTTCAATTACTGTTCCGCTTTGCAAATGTTTTGCTTCTGTTCTTAACTCGCCTTTATAAATTATTTGAGAAGTCATTCCTTTAAATTTGCCTAAATTTACGACCATCAAATTTATAATTGTGAAGAAGATATTTTTTTTAACGCTCCTTATCGCGACTACTATTTTTACTTATGGCCAAACAAATCCCACCAACAAAAGCAAGACTAAAGAACAGAAAAAACAGGAACGCAGAGAACGTCTTAATGAGTTGATGAAGCAATACGAGGAAGGTTCGCTTATTTATGCGAAACAGGCCGCTTTTGGATTTAAATTGAATACCGATGGCTGGGGTGTTTTTTATGAGCATGGAAAATATAAAACAATTAATAGAACCGGTCTTTGGTGGCTGGAATTTGGTGAGCGTAAAAGCCACAAAGAAGAAAAAGTTACAACAGGTGAAGATATTGGCGGAGGATTTATACTGGTAGGTAATCCTTATATTTTTGGCAAGAAAAATAATTTTTATTATCTGAAAGGCGGTGTAGGTCAGCAATTGCTTATCGGGGGTAAGGGCAATAAAAATGGTGTAGCAGTATCTGGTATTTATGGCGGCGGTATTTCACTGGGGTATCTTAAGCCATATTATCTTAATGTGCAGGATGCTACTTCAGGCGAAACAAAAGATATAAAATATAGTGATTCAACAGCCGGTGAATTTCTCGATCCAAATGCAATAACAGGAGCTTCGGGTTTTACAAAAGGTTTTAGTGAAGGCAAGATAGTGCCGGGCGCTTATGCACGCGTCGCTTTGCGTTTTGATTATGGCCGCTATAACGAATTTCTTTCAGCATTAGAAGTGGGTGTAAATGCAGAATACTATTCCAAAAAAATGCCCATCATGATCAATAATCCCGAAAAGCAATTCTTCTTCAACGGTTATATTGCCATTGAGTTTGGTAAAAGAAAGTAATTTAATTTTGCAGA
>WNGA01003906.1_pt1 | contig 27599 bp, 29 predicted proteins | sample 5400061 | NCBI WGS metagenome assembly WNGA01 (sample SAMN13153366, study PRJNA577476) | soil metagenome | isolation source: 100 cm soil or saprolite under grassland replicate 2 | place: USA:California | collected 2016-06-15
TAGCTACCGGAGGGCACGGCGCCCACGAGCCGCTCGACGATCGTCTGCGCCTGGCCGTCGTCGGCGATGTGCCCCAGGATCCCCATCAGCATGATCGCGACCGGCTGGGTGAAGTCCAGCGTCCCGGCTGCTTCCTGCAGGACATGATCGGGGTCGCGCAGGTCGGCGTCGACGTAGGCGGTCCTGCCTTCGGGGGTGCTGGTGAGCAGGGCGCGGGCGTGCGCCAGCACGATGGGGTCGTTGTCGACGTAGACGACGCGCGACTCCGGCGCCACCGCCTGGGCGACCTGGTGGGTGTTGTCGGCGGTGGGCAGGCCGGTGCCGACGTCGAGGAACTGGCGGGCGCCCGCCTCGCCGGCCAGGTACCGGACCGCGCGGGCGAGGAAGGCCCGGGAGGCGCGGGCGTTCTCGACGATCGCCGGGAAGGCCTCGAGGACCTGGTCGCCGACCTGGCGGTCGGCGGGGAAGTTGTCCTTGCCGCCCAGCCAGTAGTTCCAGATCCGGGCCGTCTGCGGCACCGCGGTGTTGAGCCCGGGCGGCTCCTCGTCGCGGGGCGAGGACGAGCTGTCTGCCACGGGGTGCCTCGCCTTCGTTGGTTGGCGCAGCCGCTGCCGTCACCACGCGACCAAGACTCTCGCCAGCGACGCCGCCGTGTCAACGACGGCTGAACATGGGTTCAGGCGCCGTCGACACGGCACCATCCTCCGCTGGGCCAAGCGGTCCAGGGTTCCTCCACCCGTCCGGGCAGGCCAGGGCAGGCACGGTCTTCCGGGCTCGTCGTGGGCTTCGGCAGCCCGCACGATCGCCGGGAACCGTGCCGGTCGACCCAGCCGGCGTGGAGGTCAGCGGTGGCGGACGCGCCGGGCGTCCGGGCCGCGTTCCACGTCGATCTCGCGCAGCAGCCGGTCGACGTTGGCGAGCAGGCTGCCCTGGATGTGCCACAACTCGGGGGCGGTCCGGGCGTCGACGAGCATCAACTCGGCGAGGACGTCGCGATGGGTCCGGGCGATCTCCAGCGCGATGTGTAGGGGCACCGCCTCCCGCGGGGGGCCGGCCACGTCGGGGGCGACGAGCTGACCGAACGCGGCCACGCCACCGCCCAGCTCGACCAGCAGCCGCCCGAGCGCGACCAGGACCTCGGGTTCGGTCTGCCCTCGTTCCTCGATGCGCTCGGCGAGGTCGGCCAGGTCCCGGCAGATCCCACGGACCTGGACCGCCGAGTGCTCCAGGGCTGCCAAGGCGGCACGCAGGCTCGAGGTGCCTTCCAGGACCCGTCGCCGCCGCGGGTTCAGCCGCAGGCTGTCCTCACCCCGGGCAAGGGCGGTCGCTGCCGCGCGAAGCGGCCCGTCCAGCTCCCGCGTCCGGCGCACCCAGCCGTGGGCCTGCTCGCTTGACCAGCCGTCGGTCAGCTCTTCACCCATCGCTTCGAGCAGCCGCGTCATGTCGTCGGCGAGGTTGCCGATTGCGTCGCCGGCCGGCTGCACGTAGACCGGCGGCCTGAGGAGGGCGACGGCGACGCCGGTCACGGCGCCGATCAGCGTCTCCAGGACCCTGGTCTGGGCGGCGGTTTGGGTCTGGCCGGTGACGGCGAGCACGAGCATCGCGCTGATGGGCACCTCGAGCTGCTGCTCGCCAAGGTGCAGCAGCTGCCCAACGACCAGGGACGCGAAGATCACCACCCCCAGACCCCACCAGGTAGGTCCCACGACCCTCGACAACAGCACCGCGACGAGCACCCCGGCGACGACGCTGCCGACCCGCTCTATCCCACTCTTGACCGTCTGGACGATCGTGAGCTGGGCCACGAGCAGGGCGGTCAGGGGCGCGAGCAGCGGATCCTGGCTGCCCAACAGCCGTCTGGCGAGCTCGTAGGCGAGCACCGCGGCCAGCGTGGTCTTGGCCGTCCGCCAGCCCGGAGGGCTACCGCGCCCGCGGTAGCCGGTCCAGGAGGGTCGGCCAAGTCGCCGGGCGTGGAGGACGGCCACCTGCCGGAGCAGCCGCCCCCTGGCCGCCACCTCAGCCGCGGCGGCCCGGAGAGGAGGACGCGTTTGCCGGCCGTCGTATGGGTCCGGTGCTCTGTGGGCGTCCGGTGAACCGGTCGGCACCGAGGTCTGCTGGTCGTCCTGGACGAGGACCCTGTCTCTGTCCATGTGCTAGGTCCCGGTCGTGCAGTGGCTCGTCAGGGTTGGTTCGCTCCTCACCGTGGGCAGTCCTTGTGAATTCGTTCACAGAATGACCGTCGGTGGTCACAGCCGCGTCACGCCCGCGACAGCATCAGGTGAACCCTGGCGACCCAGCTGGCGGCCCGGCCTGTGACCGGCCGGTCGGACGACAGGTCCAGCCGGGCGCAATCCGCGTTGACCTGGTAGGAAGTGCTGCTCATACGGCCCGTTCGTACCGCACGTGCGCTCGGTGTCGGGCTATGCGCGGGAGAACTCCGCGGCGCGCCGGACCTGGTCGTCGGTGGGGCGGACGCCGGTGTAGAGAACGAACTGCTCCAGCGCCTGGAGGGCGCTGACCTCGGCGCCGGTGATGACCTGCTTGTCGAGCGCCAGTGCCCGCCGCACCAGCGGGGTCAGCGCCGGCAGCGCGACCACGTCGAACACGGTCTCGGCGGCGTCCACCACGTCGGGCTCCACCGGAAGGGCGTCGGCGGCGGGACCACCCGACATACCGACCGGGGTCGCGTTGACCAGCAGCTGTGGCCGGCTGGAGCCGAGCTCGGCCCGCCAGGCGTACCCGTACTGGCCGGCCAGCGCCGCCCCCGTCCGCGCGTTGCGCGCGACCACGACCCCCGCGTGCAATCCCGCGTCGCGGAGCGCCGCGACCACGGCCTTGGCCATGCCCCCGCTGCCGAGCACGGCGAACGTGCGGTCCACCGGGATCTGGTGGTCGGCCAGGAGCTTGGCGATGGCGACGTAGTCGGTGTTGTAGGCGCGAAGCTGCCCGTCGGTGTTCACGATCGTGTTCACCGACCGGATCGCCGCAGCGGAGGCGTCCAGGGCATCGACGTGTGCGATGCAGGCCTCCTTGTACGGCATCGAGACGCCGCACCCGCGGATGCCCAGGGCGCGGATCCCAGCGATCGCCGCCGCCAGGTCGGTGGTCGTGAACGCCTTGTAGACGAAGTCGAGGTCCAGCTCGGCGTACAGGAAGTTGTGGAACCGCGTCCCGACGTTGCTCGGCCTGCCCGCCAAGGACACGCACAGCACGGTGTCCTTGGTGATCGACCGGACCATCGGGTCGGATCCTCCCTACGCGCAGTCGCGGGGCTGTTCGCCTGCGTGAGGGTACGACCGATCTGCCGTCTCGGAACCCATGGACCGGTCCTGCCCACGGGTGCGGCCCCGGAACGGACCGTGGACACGGACCAGGCCGGGGCGGATCCTTGAACCTGGTGCACCGAAGTTCTCGACCCGGCCGGCTGCGGCCGGCCCCGGCGTCGTCGGAGGTGACCCGTGGCCGAACGAGCAGCCCTCCCGCCGGATCCCGACCGCAACCTCGCCCTCGAGCTGGTGCGTGCGACCGAGGCCGCCGCCATGGCGGCGGCGCGGCAGCTCGGCCGTGGCGACAAGGAGGCCGTTGACCAGGCCGCCGTCGACGCCATGCGGCCGGTGCTCGGCTCGATCACCATGGACGGCGTGGTCGTCATCGGCGAGGGCGAGAAGGACAACGCGCCCATGCTCTACAACGGCGAGCGCGTCGGCAACGGATCCGAACCGCAGGTCGACATCGCGGTCGACCCGGTCGACGGGACCACGCTCACGGCCAAGAGCCTGCCCAACGCGCTGGCGGTGGTGGCCCTGGCCGAGCGGGGCACGATGTTCGACCCAGGCCCGTGCGTCTACATGGAGAAGCTGGCTGTGGGCCGCGAGCTGGCCGGCGTGGTCGAATTCACGGCGCCGGTCGAGACCAACCTCGAGCGGATCGCCGCGGCCAAGGACATGGACATCACCGAGCTGACCGTCTGCGTCCTCGACCGGCCGCGGCACGAGGCGCTGGCACGCCGGGTGCTGGCCACCGGCGCTCGGATCAAGTTCCTGCTCGACGGTGACGTGGCCGGTGCCATCATGGCCGCGCGGCCGGGCACCGGCGTCGACGTGATGGTCGGCATCGGCGGCACCCCCGAGGGCGTGCTCGCCGCCTGCGCGCTCAAGTGCCTGGACGGGGTCATGTTCGGGCGGCTGTGGCCCCGCGGCGACCAGGAGCGGCGGGCCGCGCTCGACGCCGGCTACGACCTCGACCAGGTGCTGACCATCGACGACCTGGTCCGGGGCGACAACGTGTTCTTCGCCGCCACCGGGGTGACGGACGGCGAGCTGCTGCGCGGCGTGCGCTTCGAGCCGCACGAGGTGCTCACCCAGTCGCTGTCCATGCGGTCCAGGTCCGGCGCCGTGCGCCTGATCGACACGCGGCACCAGCTCGGCCGGTCGAACTTGGTGGCCCGGCCGCGGTAGCCCGCCGGCAGACGGCGCGAGGAGGAATCGTCGTGGCCCACGGCGTCGGGATGCCCGCGCTCAACCTGCTCGCGCTGGAGCCCGAGCTCCAGGTCGAGCTGTCGGTGGTCGGCTGCCGCGGCATGGCCGGCACCTACGGCACCAAGGCCGAGAAGTACGACATCGCGATGGACGTCGGCGCCGACCTGTGGGAGCAGGCCAAGGCCACCAGGCCCGACTTCATCGTGTGCGACTCGGAGACCTGCCGCTGGCACATCGCCAAGGCCGCTGGCCTGCCCCGTCTACCATCCCGTTCAGGTGCTCGACCACGCCTACCAGACCCCCAGGAGCTGAGCGCGCCAAGGACGACACGCCAACCGCTGCGGAAGAGGATCGCCATGCCCATCGCAAGCCCCGAGACGTACGCCGAGATGCTGGACCGGGCCAAGGCGGGCGGGTTCGCCTACCCCGCGGTCAACGTGACCTCGTCGGAGACGCTCAACGCGGCGCTGCGCGGCTTCGCCGAGGCTGTCGACCGGCGGGGCGGCGTTCCTGTCCGGCCAACGGCTCAAGGACATGGTCACCGGCGCGGTCGCGCTCGCCGAGTTCGCGCACGTGGTCGCTGCCGAGTACCCGGTGCACGTGGCCTTGCACACCGACCATTGCCCCAAGGACAAGCTCGACGGCTACCTGCGCCCGCTGGCCAGGCTGTCGCAGGAGCGGGTGGCGGCCCGGAAGGCGCCACTGTTCCAGTCGCACATGTGGGACGGCTCGGCCGTGCCGCTGGAGGACAACCTCCAGATCGCCCACGAGCTGCTGGCCGAGTGCGCCAAGGCCAGGGTGGTCATGGAGCTGGAGATCGGCGTGGTCGGCGGCGAGGAGGACGACGTCGTCGGCGAGATGAACGAGAAGCTGTACTCGACGCCCGAGGACGCGCTCCGGGTCGCCGAGGTGCTCGGGACGGGCGAGCAGGGCCGCTACCTGCTGGCGGCCACGTTCGGCAACGTCCACGGCGTCTACCAGCCGGGCCACGTAAAGCTCCGCCCCGAGCTGCTGGCCGAGATCCAGCAGGCCGTCGCCGCCCGTACCGGCACCGACCGGCCGTTCGACCTGGTGTTCCACGGCGGCTCCGGGTCGCTGCTGACCGAGATCCGCGAGGCGATCTCGTACGGGGTGGTGAAGATGAACATCGACACCGACACGCAGTATGCGTTCACCCGGCCGATCGCCGACCACATGTTCAAGCACTACGACGGGGTGCTCCGGATCGACGGCAGGGTCGGCGAGAAGAAGGCCTACGACCCGCGCAGCTTCATGGCCAAGGCCGAGGGGTCGATGGCCGCCCGGGTCACTCAGGCCTGCGAAGACCTCAAGTCAGCCGGCACCGCGGTGAGCGGCGCCTAGGTGAGTAGAGGAACGGCGAGGTGGTACGAGCGACCCCAGTGTGGGCTCGGTTGCGGGGACTGTGGGACGGCGCGCAGGGCTACCAGCGCCTGGCGGACCTCTTCGGGCTGGCGTTGATCGCCACCGGGCTGCTGCACGCCGCGGTCTGGGCGGTGGTCGGCGGGTCGGCGGCCGGGCCGCTGTCGTGGCGCAAGCCGACGACCTTCGGGATCTCGTTCGGCCTGACCACGCTGACGCTGGGCTGGGTCGCGAGGTTCCTGCCGGTACGGCGGGCGACCGGCTGGGTCGCCGCCTGCCTGCTCTACGCCTCGACCGCCCTGGAGGTCGCCTGGGTCTCGCTGCAGCACGCCCGTGGGGTGCCTTCGCACTGCAACACCGCGACCGTCAGTCCGTTCTGCCCTCGACGGGCTCGTCGCCACCCCTCCGGATGAGGCGGAGGAGGAGCACGGTCGCTCCCAGCACCAGCACCGTCCCGGCCAGGACGGCGATCTCGAGGATCAGGTCCCGGAAGCGGGGCGTTCCGAGCAGGTCCTCGGCCTCGGCGCTGATCACGATCAGCCGCCGGATGGCGGCCACGATCCCGACGACCAGGAACGGCTCGGCCTGCACCGCCCGGCGGGCGATGACGACCCGGACGGTGCTGATCAGCTCGGTGAAGATGAACACCAGCAGCAGGCCGCTCAGCAGGTCGAGCACCTGCCGCAGGACCGGCCCCTGGCCGAGGTGGCGCACGAAGTCGTAGACCACGACGCTGAACAGGACGACCCCGCCGACGCTGAGCGCGACCGCCACCGCGGCGTCGAGGAGGAACTCGCCGTAGCCCAGCAGCGCCGCCATCCCGAACCGTTCGCGGCGCTCGTGGTCGGTGCCTCGAGGTCTCACGGCAGGATGGTTCACAACCCAGATCGGCTTGTCCAACCCGCGGGCTCGATCATGGCCACAGCGGCTGGCGGCCGGGATTTCCCTCCACCTTCCCCTCCGCCCGACGCTGGGCCGCGCGGTACGGGACGGACCGGGCGGGGACACCGAGGGATGGCGGAAGCCATTGACTGGCCGTTTGCCCACGTCACGGGCGATGAGAGGGGTCAGGTGGGGATGGGAGGGACCGGTGAGGAGACGGCGGTGCGACCTGTAAAACCGCCGGCTTCGCCTACACAGGTTCGAATCGGCCATCTCTTTGAGCGCCTCGCCCAGCCGCGCGGCCTCCGCACGGGCGTGCTCGAGCTCCAGGTCTCGCTTGGTCGCCTGCACGCCCGGCTTGGACGCCGCGAGCGCGTCCAGCGCGCCTTGCTTGGCGACCTCCCGGATCCGCATGATCGTGGACCGGTCGACCTCCAAGCGGTCGGCGGCCTCGCCAATCGTGGTCTCCTGGCGCAGCAGCTCCAGCCAGATCTCGTACTTCTGCGACGGGGCCAAGAACCGCTTGGCACGGCGGCCGGCACGGTCGGTGCCACGCTCGGGCTCGGTCATGACCAGACCCTCCTTCTCGGGCCAGCAGCCCAAGCGGATGTTGTCTGATCCAAAGCCGGTTCTCTATCACGAAGTCAGGCGCAAACCAGGACAGCAAGTTCACCAGGGCGTTCGACGATGTCTGGCGCTCGACCGGGGCCGAGGTGACCTGCACGCCCGTCGGTGCGCCCAACGCCAACGCATACGCCGAGCGCTGGGTGGGAACGATCCGCCGGGAGTGCCTCGACCAGCTGCTGATTGTCAGCCGCCCGCAGCTCGTTCGCGTCCTGCGGCGCTACGTCGAGCATTACAACCAGCGCCGCCCGCATCGCGGTTTGGCCTACGCGACGCCGGTGCCGTCGGAGCGTGCCGGAGCAAGCAGTGCGCCGAAGCTCGGCCGGCTGCGCCGCCGCGACGTCCTCGGTGGGCTGATCCATGAGTACGAGTACGCAGCATGACACCCGACTTCTGGCACCCCACGGGGTCCTGCTCCGAAGCTGATCCGGGGGCGGAGCCAACTTGTGATCACGGAAAGTGGGCCAGATCCAGAACCAGCTTTCACGCGCCGCCGACAAGGGCACCGAATCCTAGGCTGCTCCGAACATCCAGCTCACAGGCAACGCTCGGATTTCCGTACCCCACGCGCATGGTTACCGCCCGTTGTTGCACCATCGCTCGTAGTGCAGGCACTCGGCCCACAAGGTCGAGGCGTACTTGCCGGTGAGGCGGTGCAGCTCCGAGGAGTAGGTCCAGCCCTGGTTCCGCACGCCTAGAGCGTGCACCGCCCGAGGGGCGTCCTTGTGGTAGACGTCCTGGACGTAAGCAAGCAGCGCGGCGGCGCAGCCGTAGCCGGAGGTGTAGTCCTCGTTGGCCGGGCACCTGGCGCGGTCGTAGCTCTCGAACGGCGGGTTGCCGGCTGGCAGGGACCCGCCCAGGAAGAACCGGACGTAGTCGGCGATGCCCTCCACCACGAACGCTGGCTGACCGCCGGGGTAGTTCTGGGCGACATGGGTCATTTCGTGGAAGATCGCCCCCCAGTCATGGGGTTGGGCGTTGAAGTAAGCGACATCCAAGTAGACGATCCCGGTGGTGCTGCTCGTCCTGGCGACGGCGCCGAGGTTCCAGGTGAATACGAAGGTGATCGAGTCTCGCGGGTGCCACTCGGGTAGGTTGACAGAGGCGAGCCGGGCGACGACCAGCGGGTAGTACTGACGGCAGCGGTCGTTGAGTTGGCTGGCGAACCAGCGAAGGTCGTAGTAGGCATCCCCGCCCGGGAGTGGCCCATGCCAGGCGGTCGTCCAGCCGCAGCTCGGGTTGTCGACGCTCGCTGACGCCGGCATAGCAGGGATTGTGACCAATGCGATCACCAGGACCATCCCGACAAGCGCGCCAGCGAACATGGACAGCCGAGCCCGCTGAGGGCAGGGGTATGGCTCCACGACCTCACCTCCGTTGCGGTCTCCCCAAAGGGGTTACGGGATCGGACGAACAGTCGGACGGAGCTTCCGCCGAAGGGCCGCCCCTGTCGAGGAAGAGCACCGGAGGAATGCCGGCAGATCGAGCAACGGCAACGCGCACCCCGGGCAACCGCCCACGACGCTCCGCGCAGGAGCGTGGGCGCGGTGAACCGCTGGGCGCGCGTGGTGGCGTGCTGCCCAGCAGACCTGCCAGCGGCTGGCGGGGCCCGCTGGCCGGGCTGTGGACTAGGCCGGCTGGTCCTTGGGTGGTCTAGCGGGCACGGGAGCTTGCGATGGAGCGGCCGGAGGGCACGACCGCGCCTCGGTTCCTCATTCGCGACCGCGACAGCAAGTTCACCCGCGCCTTCGACGACGTGTTCGCCACCGACGACACCTAGATGAGTAAGTCCAAGGGGTGCGGGGATGTGCGAGGGTGTCCATGATCGGTGCTGCTGAAGCAACTCGACCGTGGAGGCCGCGTGCGCACCGATCTGGACACCCTCGTGACCGCACTGTACGTCAAGATCGACGATGCCTTGAAGGCCGCGCCGGAGCTGTGCCGCTGGCGGCCCAAGGTCGGGATCGCGCCGCGCTTGTCGGACGCGGAGCTGCTCACCCTGGCGGTCGCCCAAGCCCTGCTCGGGTTCACCTCCGAAGCCCGCTGGCTGCGCCATGCCCGCACCCAGCTGCGCCACCTGTTTCCGTACCTGCCCGACCAGTCCGGCTACAACAAGCGCCTGCGCGGGGCGCTGCCGCAGGTCAAGTACTTCATCCGCGCCCTGGCCGCCGACACCGACCTGTGGACCGACGACGTCTGGGTCGCCGACTCCACCCCGGTGGAGTGTGGCCGCTCGCGGCAGACGGCCAGGCGCTCGGCGCTGGCCGGCTGGGCCGGCTACGGCTACTGCGCCTCCCACTCCCGCTACTTCTGGGGGCTGCGCCTGCACCTGGTCACCACCGTCCACGGCCTGCCGATCGCCTACGCGCTGACCAACCCCAAGACCGACGAGCGCGAGGTTCTGGTCGACCTGTTCGACGTCGAGCCGGGCCTGCTGGCCGCCCGCCGGGGCCAGCGCCTGCTGCTGGACAAGGGCTACCGCGACGCCGAGGCCGAAGCCGTCCTGGCTGCCCGCGGGGTCGTGGTGCTGCGGCCGGCCTACAAGCGCGAGGCGCCACGGCCTGCCGCGTCGCTGTTCAAGGCCCTGCGCCAGTGCATCGAGTCGGTCAACGACACCCTCAAGGGCCAGCTCGACCTGGAACGCCACGGCGGGCGGACCATCGAAGGCGTCACCGTCCGCGTGCTCCAGCGCCTCTTGGCCTTGACCGCAGCGATCTGGCACAACCACAAGACCGGCCAGCCGGTCATCCGCTCCCTGGTCGCCTACGACCACGGCTAACCCTTGGAATCAATCGTCTAGACCATCACGACACCGATCCAGGCGCCCAACGCCAACGCGTTCGCCGAGCGCTGGGTGCGGACGGTCCGACAGGAGTGTCTGGACTGGGTGCTGATCTGGGGTCGGCGTCATCTTGGGCGGGTCCTTGACGAGTACGTGCGGCACTACAACGACGAGCGGCCGCACCAAAGCCTTGCGCTTCGCCCACCGAGGGGCCTCGACATCGGAGCGGCGCCTGGCCGGTCACGGCCGCCGTGGACGGCCGCCAGCGTTCGGCGGCGGGACGGCCTCGGCGGCTTGGTTCACGAGTACTACCAGGTTGCGGCATGACGTTCGGGTTTCTGAACCCAACGCGCGTTCATGGCCGACTCCCAGGCCCCGTAGGGCGTGGACGCCCTCGGCGGGACGATCACCGAGCCCGCCTGGCGGACCAAGCCGAGCTGGTACCTGGTCGCCACCGAGGACCGGATGATCCCTCCGCCGGCCCAGCGCTTCATGTCCGAGCGGGCCGGCTCCACGGTGACCGAAGCCGCCGGCAGCCACGCCATCTACGTGTCGCAACCGGCCGCCGTGGCCGCGCTCATCCAACAGGCCGCCGCCGCGGTCGCCGCACGGCAGTAGCCACGGCCGCTCCCTGCGGCACAGATGACGGCCGACACCCTGACCGCGGCTGCGGCACCCCGGCGGCGAAGGACCTGGTCTCCTTGCCCGCCGCTCGGCACGCCTCGACCGCGAGCTCCAGGAGGGCCTCCACGTCGGCTGGCATGCGGGAGTCGGCTCAGAGACCAAGGCGGTCGATGAGCCGGTGGACGCCGCCGTCCGGGTCGCGGACGTCGAACCACAGCGCCGACATGCCGACCGCCTCCGCTCCCCGGCAGTTCACGGGCATGTCGTCGACGAACAGGCAGGTTTCGGGGTCGACCCCCAGCGCCTCGGCCGCGGCCAGGTACGGCGCCGCCGCTGGCTTGCGCACGCCGACCTCCTCCACGTCGACCACGGCGTCGAACCAGGTCCCGGACTCCCAGGACTCCCACCAGCGCGGACCGAGCCACCGGCTGGCGTCGTTGGTGAGGACGGCCTGGCGGTGCCCGGCGGCGTGGATCCTGCCGATCGCATCCCATGTCCCTGGTCGCCGGTGGCGGGACCAGTCGATCGCCCGGGTGGGGTCGCCGTCGACGCCGACCGCGCGCAGGCGCTCCACCACGATGCGGCGATACCGCGGCTCGTTGATGTCGCCCTCCTGCATCCGGACGTAGTCCGGATCCGGTACCTGCCCGGTGGGGCCGATGGGCATCCCGTCCAGGGCCCAGCCGCGTTCGGCCCCCATGTCGAGGAGGACCTCGGTGAAGTAGCGGAACAGGATCCCACCCATGTCCCAGACCACGTTCGGCCCGCCCCCTTCGGTCATCGGGCCCCCCTCCACTCCCGGGCGTGCCGGAGAAGCTGCTCCCTGAGCGAAGGCGGCGGGCCGCCGGGACCGGTCGCCGAGGCCGACACCTCTACCACCACCTCGTCCCCGACCCGTTCCACCGGATAGCTGCGCAGACGCAGATGCGGGGCGCCGACTCGCTCTCCGGTGCGCAGGTCGTACCGCCACCAGTGCGCCGGGCACATCACGGTGCCCCCCCGGACGAAGCCGGCGGACAGCGAGCCGCCCTGGTGCAGGCAGCGGTCGTCGACGGCCACCAGCTCGCCGTCGAGGTCGAACACCGCCACGGCGACGCCCCCGGCGACCACCCGCGTCGCTCCGCCCAGCGGCGGGGCGACGGTGCGCACGCTGATCGTCTCCTCCGTCACGGCCTCACGCCCCCGGAGCGCTCAGGCGAGCTTCATCACGACGGCCTTGGACTCGGTGAAGAACTCGTGCGAGTCGTCACCTCCCTCCCGGCCGATCCCCGAATCCTTGTAGCCCCCGAACGGCGCACGGAGGTCCCGGACGAAGAAGCAGTTCACCCACATCGTCCCGGTCCGTACACCCCGGGCCACGCGGTGCGCGGTGTTCAGGTTGCTGGTCCACACCATCCCGGCGAGCCCGTACCGGCTCTGGTTCGCGATGGCGATGGCGTCGTCGACCTGGTCGAACGGCATCACCATCTCCACCGGCCCGAAGATCTCCTCCTGGCACACCCGCATCGAGTTGTCGGCGTCGGCGAAGACCGTCGGCGCCACGTAGTTGCCCCTGGCCAGATCACCGTTGGTCAGCCGCTTGCCGCCCGTCAGCAGCTTCGCCCCCTCGTCGTGGGCCAGCTCGATGTAGGAGAGGACCTTGTCGGTGTGCTCGGGCGTCACCAGCGGCCCGATCGCCGTGGCCTCCTGACGGGGATCCCCCACGACCAGAGCCTCCGCCCGCTCGGCGAACCGCTGCACGAACTCGTCGTAGACGGGCCGCTGCACGAGCAGGCGGGTTCCGGCCAGGCACACCTCGCCCTGGTTGCTGAACGACCCGAGGATGGAGCCGTCCACCGCGGCGTCGAGGTCGGCGTCGGCGAACACGATGTTCGCCGACTTCCCACCCATCTCGAAGGAGAGCTTCTTCAAGGTCGCCGCCGCATTGCGCATGATGGCCCGGCCGGTGGCCGACTCCCCCGTGAACGTCACCGCGTCGACCCCTGGATGCACGGTGAGCTCCTCGCCCGCGGCGTCCGGGCCGAATCCCTGGACGACGTTGAACACACCCGGGGGGACGTCCACCTCGGCCACGATCTCGGCCAGGATGGAGGCCGTGATCGGGCTCTGCTCGGCCGGCTTGGCCACCACCGTGCAGCCGAACGCGAGGGCGGGCGCGACCTTCCACGTCAGCAGCATCAGTGGGAAGTTCCACGGGGAGATCGCCGCGGCCACCCCCAGCGGCTCGCGCAGCTCGTAGCTGAAGATCCCGGCCGAGGGCTGGTCGAACGCCCGGGTGGCGAGGTGCTCGGCGTAGTCGGCGAAGAAGCGGAAGTTGTACGCGCACCGGGGGATGTCCTTCCCCGCCGCCTCCCGGATCGGCTTACCCATGTCGCGGGTCTCCCACTGGGCCAGGTCGGCGGCCCGGGCGTCGATCCCGTCGGCCACACGGTGCAGGATCCGCTTGCGTTCCGCCGGGCTCATCCGCGGCCAGGGGCCCTCGTCGAACGCCCGCCGTGCGGCCTCGACCGCTCGGGCGGCATCCTCCCTCGTGCCCTCGGCGACCTCCGCGACCTGCTCGTTGTCGATCGGACTGACCGAGGGGAACGTCGAGCAGCCGATCGAGTCGACGAACGCGTTGTCGATGAAGTGCTGCACCCGGCGCACGGCTCAGCTCCCTCTTCGCTCCGACGCCGGCTCTCCGGCGACCCCGTAGTGCTCCGGGCTCATCTCCCGGATGATCACCCGGACGCTCTCGGGCTTGGCGCCGAGCGCCGCGCAGACCGCGTCGGTGACCATTCGGATGAGCCTTCGTTTCTTCTCCGCGTCCCGTCCCTCAAGCATCTCGATCTGCACGATGGGCATCCGGCTCGGTCCTCCCTCTCAGCGTGGTCGAGCCCGTTCAGCGGCACGTGACCTCGACCGTCCCGATGCGATCCAGCGTCGCCCGGACCACATCGCCCGGTCCGACCGCGACCGCCGCGGTCAGCGATCCCGCCAGCACGGTCGTCCCGGCCGGGAGCGTCTGGCCTCGGGAAGCGAGCTGGCCGGCGAACCACGCCACCGCGGCGGCCGGATGCCCCAGCACGGCGGCCCCGGCCGCGGTCGCCACGACCTCCCCGTTCTTTTCCAACACGCACCCGACCAGCCGGAGGTCGATCCCGGCGACCGGCGCCCCGGGCCCGCCCAGCGTGTAGCGCGCGGCCGACCCGTTGTCGGCAATGACGTCAGGGAGGGTGAAGCCGTAGCCCTCGAACCGGGAGTCGAGCACGTCGAGGGCGGGCACGACCCGCTCGGTGGCCTCAAGGACGTGCGAGACCGTGACCGGGCCGCTGAGATCCGTGCCGAGGATGAAGGCAATCTCCGGCTCGACACGGGGCTGGATGAGATCCGCCACCACCAGCGGCTCACCGGGCCGGAGCAGGGAGCCCGATGGCAGCCAGGCCGAGAGCGGCGAATCCACGTGCATCTGCTGTTGCTTCGCCTTCGAGGTGAGTCCCAGCTTCGCCGCCTCACGCCCGCCCAGGGCCTCGACCACGAGATCCTGGACCCGGTACGCCTCCTCGGGGGAGAGGTCGGGGTCGTCGGTGGTGAGCGGGGCGATCGAGGTCCGTGCGCGGTTGGTGCGCACCAGGCGGTCGGCGAGCGCCTCCAGCCGCGTGTCGTCGCGCGTGGCCATCAGACGTGAGCCTCCCTCGCCCGGGCGAGCTCGAGCGCGACATCGATGATCATGTCCTCCTGCCCGCCGACCATCCGCCTCCTGCCGAGCTCCAGCAGGATGTCCTTCGCATCGACCCCGTAGCGGGCCGCGGCCCGCTGCGCGTGCAGCAGGAAGGAGCCGTACACGCCGGCGTAGCCGAGGACCAGCCCGTCCCGGTCGATGACGCCCTGGTCCGGGCGGATCGGCCGGACCACCGCCTCGGCGGCGTCCATGATCTCGAGCGGGTCGATCCCGGTCTGGATCCCCGACTTCGCACACACCGCGACCAGGATCTCCGTCGGGCAGTTGCCGGCGCCGGCGCCGAGCCCGGTGGCGCATCCGTCGAGCTGGTCGGTGCCCTCCTCCAGCGCGGCGAGCGAGTTCGCCACCGCGAGCGACAGGTTGTTGTGCGCGTGCAGCCCGACCTGCGCCGACTCCAGGCTCGCCTTCAGGGCCGCGACCCGGTGGCGGGCGTCCGCGACGGTCATCGCGCCGGCCGAGTCGACGACGTAGACGCAGTCGGCGCCGTACGACTCCATGAGCCGGGCCTGCGCGAGGAGTCCGTCCGGCTCGATCATGTGTGCCATCATCAGGAACCCGACCACCTCCATCCGCAGCTCCTTGGAGAGCTTGATGTGCTGCTCGGAGATGTCGGCCTCGGTGCAGTGCGTCGCGATCCGGGCGACCGTCGCGCCGGCCTCGGCGGCCCGGCGAAGGTCGTCCTTCACGCCGATGCCGGGCAACATCAGGACCGCAATCTTCGCCTGCCGCGCGGTCTCCACGGCCGCCCGCACCAGGTCCATCTCATCCGTCGCCGAAAACCCGTAGTTGAACGACGACCCGCCGAGTCCGTCGCCGTGGGCGACCTCGATGACCGGGACCCCCGCGTGGTCGAGCGCGGCCACGACCGTCCGGACCTGCTCGGGCGAGAACCGGTGGGCGATGGCGTGGGAGCCGTCCCGCAGCGTCGAATCGGTCAGCCGGAAGGCGGGCCCGGCCCCGGTCACGTCCGCACCCCCGCGCGCGCCATCGCCAACGCCTCGCCGACCCGCACCGCGGAGGCCGTCATGATGTCGAGGTTGCCGGCGTACGGCGGGAAGTAGTCGCCGGCCCCCTCCACCTCCAGGAGCGCCACGACCCGCGCGGGCACCGCTCCGCCAGGAGTCGAGTATGCGTCCTCCTCGAACACGGGGTCGGCCGTCAGCCGGTAGCCGGGGACGTAGGAGGAGACCTCCGCCACCATGTCGGCGATCGATCTCGTCACCGCGTCGCCGTCGTAGCCCTCCTCCAGCGCGCAGTAGACCGTGTTGCGCATGAGGATCGGAGGCTGGGCGGGATTGAGGATCATGATGGCCTTCCCCCGCTCGGCCCCGCCTACCTCGACCAGGGCCGAGGATGTGGTCCTGGTGAACTCGTCGATGTTCTGCCGCGTGCCTGGTCCCGCGGACTTCGAGGCGACCGTGGACACGATCTCCGCGTACGGCACCCGCGTGACCCGCGCGACGGCGGCGACGATCGGGACCGTGGCCTGGCCGCCGCACGTGATCAGGTTGACGTTCGGCGCGTCCAGGTGCTCGGCCAGGTTCACAGGCGGCACCACCAGCGGTCCGAGCTTGGCCGGCGTCAGGTCGACCACGCGGATACCCGCCTCCCGGTAGCGTGGGGCGTTCTCGCGGTGCACCCACGCCGAGGTCGCCTCGAACACGACCGGGAACTGCTCCGGCCGGGCCAGGACCGCGTCGGCGCCGTCCACGCTCGTCTCGATCGCCAGCTCGCGGGCCCGGCGGAGGCCGTCCGACGCGGGATCGACCCCGGCCACCAGCTGGACCTCCAGCCAGGGCGAGCGCTGGAGCTTGTACATCAGGTCGGTACCGATGTTCCCGGAGCCCACGATGGTGCAGGGGACCCTCATGATCGGTCCTCCTCGAATCTCGCGGTCACCGTCCCGAGCCGGTCGAACTCGGCCCGCACGACGTCCCCGCCCAGGACGGGGAAGGCCGCGTGCAGCGCTCCGGTCATGACGAAGTGGCCCGGCTCGAGGGTGACCCCGAATGGGGCAAGGGTGTTGGCAAGCCAGGCCACCGCGTGGACGGGGTCGCCGAGCGCAGCGGCGCCCGCGCCGGTCGCCAGCATCTCGCCGTTCCTCGCCACGACCATGCCGACCAGCCTGGGCTTCCATCCCGCGATCGGGACGACGTCACGCCCCAGGACGATCGCCGCCGACGAGGCGAGATCAGCGATGGTGTCGATCAGCTTGATCTTCCAGTCGCGGATCCGGCTGTCGACGACCTCGATGGCGGCGCGGGCACCACCGATCGCCTCTGCCGCCTGCTGCACCCTCACGTTCGGACCGCGAAGCGGTCGTTCCAGGGTCAGCGCGATCTCGGCCTCCGCCTTCGGCTGGATGAAGGACCCGGTGGGAAGCGTCGTCCCGTCGTCGAAGACCATGCTCGACAGCACGGGCCCGTAGTCGGGCTGGTCGACCCCGAGCAGCTCCTGCATCGGCTTGGAGGTGAGGCCGAGCTTGTAGCCGACGACCGAGCCCCCGTCCCGGAGGAGCAGCGCGACGAGCTCCTTCTGGATGGCGTAGGCGTCGGCGGGGGTAAGGGCGGGTTCGGCATCGGTGATGGGTGGGATCGGGTCGCGGTCCCGCCGGGCCGCGTAGAGCGTCCGGCCCCACTCATGAAGCTCGGCCTTCTCGGTCACCGCGCCTCCCTTGTCGTCACGGCGCTGCCCTCCGGTATCCCATCCGGCGCGAGCCCGCCGCCGCGGCTTCGAGCAGCTCCATGGTGATCCTGTCCAGCGCGGGGTCCATCCGCTCGGCGGGACCGGCCACGCTCATGGCCGCGACCACATCGCCCATGGCGTTGCGGACCGGTGCCCCCACGGACAGGTGGCCGGCCTCCGACTCGTAGCGGTTGTGCGCCCACCCCCTGCGCCGCACCTTCATGAGCTCCTCCCGCAGCAGGTGGTGATCGGTGATCGTGGACGGCGTCTTCTCCTTCAGCTCCCATCCGATGAGCAGCCGGTCCAGCCGGTCATCCGGCACGTGCGCCAGCAGGACCTTGCCCGTGGCGGTGCAGTGGGCCCAGTTGCGCCGGCCGACCTCGAGGAACATGCGCACGCTGTCGGGGCTGTCCAGACGGTCGATGTAGACGACTTCCCGGCCGTCGAGGACCGCAAGGTGCACCGTCTCGCCCGTCGCGTTGCGGAGCTGGGCCATCGAAGGAAGGGCCGCCTCGTGCAGCGCGAAGTGGGCCGAGATGGAGGCTCCCAGGTCGTAGATGGCCAGGCCCAGCCGGTACTTCCCGGTCTCGCGGTTCTGCTCCAGCAGGTGCTCGGCGGTGAGCGTCGCGACCAGGCGGTGCGCGGTGGACTTGCCGAGGCCGAGTCGCCTGGCGAGCTCGGAGACGCCCAGCTCCTGCTCCCGATAGGAGAACTGCTTCAGCAGCCGGGCCGCGTTGCGAACGCTGTCGAGCTTGCCCCGGTCCGACGCCGTCCTGATCCGTCCCGCGCCTCGCGCGGTCAGCTCGGTGGCTCCTGCCCGAGGGCCGGCCGGCTCGCCGGTCATCGTGGTCCGCCTCTGACCGCCGCGAGCAGTGTCTTGCGGACCTCCTCCGCCGTCCGCCCCTCGTCGAGCGCTCGAACCGCCTCGTCCCACGGCGCGATCTCCCGGGCCAGCAGGACCTGGGCCCGCCGGAGGCCCGCCAGGGCGGCGCCCTCCAGCTCGTCGACGAACGGCTCGCGGCCGGGCGCACGGGCACGGATCTCCTCGAAGTCCCTGGCTTCGGCGGCGTGGGCATTGGCCAGCCCCGAGCCGGCGTGGCCGGCGTGGTGAGCCGTGAGCTCGGAGCCGGGCTGCACGACCAGGTGGTATAGGTAGGTGGTCAGGCCGAGCGCCCGCCGGACCCGCTCACCGGCCGGGCCGGAGGACTCGTCGATCAGCCCCAGCGATGGCAGGACCACCGGATCGAAGAACCGCAGGGTCCAGGTCATGCCGTCGAGCTCTTCGTGGAGCTCGACCTCGGGACCGGTCGGCACCGCGAGCTGCTCCCGCGTCCCAATGACGTGCAGGTTGCGGACGCCGGCCGCCACGACGGTCAGGGGCGCTCCCAGCAGCGGCATCCGCCCGCGGACCGCCGGCGGCTGCAGCCGTGCCTGGGACTGGTAGCTCTGGTGCAGGCCCCGGACGTACGTGGCCATCGCCTGGCGCATGGCCTCCGGCCGGTTCGGGGGCGCTTCCATGTCAGGAATCGTAGGGGATCGTTCCGCGTTGAGGGAAAGCGTTCCGACATGCGGGACACAGATCCAGGAACCCGGCGGCCACGCATCGCCTCCCGCAGAGCGGAACATCTTTCCCCATCGCGGAACAGACACGGTAGCGTCGCTTCATGGGGATCCTGCGCTTGTCTCACGTGGACATCACTGTCCCGGACCTCGACCTGGCCAGCGCCTACTACACCGAGGTCATCGGGATGCGCCAGACCGAGCGCACCCCGGACCGGGTCTTCTTCAACTGCTGGGACGAGGAGGATCACCACTCGCTCGCCGTGCGCTACGACCCCCGCGTCGGGATCGACCTGTTCTCCTTCAAGGTCGAGGCCGAGGACGACCTGGAGGACCTCGAGCGGCGGGTCGAACGGTACGGCGTGCGTGTCCACCGGATGAGTCGTGGCGAGGAGGTCGGCCAGGGCGCCTCCATCCGCTTCGAGACCCCCTCCGGGCACACGATGGAACTCGTCCACGAGGTCACGAAGGTCGGCAGCCTGCTCGGCAAGCTCAACCCGAGTCCCATCCCGCAGGGCCTCCGGGGCATCGCCCCGCCCCGGATGGACCACGTCCTGGTGACCGCCGAAGAGGTCCCGGAGGCCAACCGGTTCTACATGGACGTTCTCGGCTTTCGGCTCAGCGAGCAGTTGCTCGACGGGGACGGCCATCAGATCGGGATCTGGCTCGAGCGCTCCCACTCGCCCCACGACCTCGCCGTGGTGAGCGGGTCCAACGGCGGCCTCCACCACTTCGCGTACTGGCTCGACGATTGGGACCACGTCCGGCAGGCCGCGGACATCCTGGCCTACAACGCCGTCCAGATCGACGTCGGGCCGACTCGCCACGGCATCACGCGCGGCAACACCATCTACTTCTTCGACCCGATGGGCACGCGCAACGAGGTGTTCACGGGCGGCTACCGGCCCGATCCCGACTTCCCCACGATCACCTGGACCGAGGACAACATCGGCAGAGCGATCTTCTACTACGAAGGCGACCTGAACGAACGCTTCATGAAGGTGCACACCTGATGGGCATCCTCCGGCTGTCCCACGTCGAGATCCGGGTACCGGACCTCGAGCTCGCCACCGCCTACTACACCGAGGTGCTCGGGCTCCTGGAGACCGACCGAGAGCCCGAACGGGTCTTCCTCAAGTGCTGGGACGAGCACCAGCACCACTCGGTGATCCTGAAGTACGCGCCCACGTACGGGCTGGAGACGATGGGCTTCAAGGTCTCCGACCGTGAGGACCTCGACCATTTCGACCGGCGCCTCGCCGCCGCCGGCATCCACACCAAGCGGTTCCCGGCCGGGGAGCTCGGCCCGGGCTCCGGCGAGACCCTGCGCTTCGACGCCCCGTCGGCGCACACCACCGACCTCGTCTGGGGGATGCAGCAGGTCGGGAACCTGCTGCCGCTGACCAACCCGCCACCCGAACCGCAGGGCCTGGTGGGGATCCATCCCCCTCGCCTGGACCACGTCTTCTTGATGTGCGAGGACGTGGACGGGGTGACGGAGTTCTTCCTCGACGTGCTCGGGTTCCGGCTGACCGAGCAGATCATGGCCGACGACGGCCACCGCCTGGCGAGCTTCCTCGAGCGCACCCACACCTCCCACGACCTGGCCTTCATCACCGGCCCGAACGGGGCCTTCCATCACGTGGCCTTCTGGCTCGACGACTGGACCGCGCTGCGCAACGCGGCGGACATCTGCTCCTACCACGGTGTCCGCATCGACGCCGGCCCGACCAGGCACGGGGCGACACGGGGATGGGGCCTGTACTTCTTCGATCCCGCCGGGAACCGCAACGAGGTCTACACCGGCGGCTACTGGGCCGACCCCGACCGTGAGCCGGTCACGTGGACGGAGGCTGAGATGGGCCGGGCCGTCTTCTACTACGAGGGGGCCGTGGACCAGCGGTTCCTCACCGTGCACTCGTAGGCGAACGATGGACGAGCAGCCCTTTCCAGAGCTCCCGCCGAGCGGCCGCCCGGTGGAGCTTCCGAGGACCGAGCGACCCGACGCGCCGCTCTACCTGGCCCGCTACAACGAACGACGGGCGCGCGGGGGCGGCAACGGGAGCTGGCCGGTGGAGGCCTCCGGCCCGGACGCCTCCAAGGACGCGCCGCTGTACCTCCGGCGGTTCCGGAAGCGGCGCGCGGGCGGGGCGATGGATGCGCCGCCGCCCCTCTCGCAGGAACGCGACCTCGGCTTCCTCCAATCGCTGTCCGAGGACAACCGGAACAAGGAGGTCGTGGCCCCCCCGGCGGCCAGGCCCCGGATTGCCAACGAGATCTACCTGGTCCGGCACGGCGAGACGCAGGGGTACTCGACCGAGTCGGGGCTCACGCCGCTCGGCACCTGGCAGGCCCACGCCTACGGGCACGCGCTGGCCAAGCGGGTCCGCTCCGGTGAGGAGATCGTGATTGTCTGCGCCCCCACGAACCGGGCCGGCCAGACCGCTGAGAACCTCAACCGGGGGCTGCTCGACGGCCTCGTCATGTTCGACAAGGCGGTGGAGACGCTCGGGCCCGAGCGGATGGACGAGTTCAAGAACTTCCGTGTAGCCACGCCGGACGGCTTCCGTGACGTCACCGCGGCCTTCCGGACGTACTACGCGGTCCTGGAGCAGTTCGAACGCACGGCGGTCGGTGACCGGCCGATGTGGCTGGTCGAGGTGGACCGGTTCTGGCGCACCCAGCTCGGCGGAGGCGACCCCATCCAGCACTGGCTCACGGTCCCGATGCTCCATTTCGAGCCGCCGGCCCTGGTGGTGCGGCGGTTCTGGGCCGGGCTGCGCCGCTTGGCCAAGCGGCACCCAGGAGCCCGCCTCGTGATCGCCACGCACTCGGGGCCGATCCGGGCCTTCGCCATCTGGGCGCTGGGCTACGATCCCGGCGAGCCGTACAACACCGAGCACGTCCGCGTGAAGCTCATGGAGGATGGCCTCCAGGCCCTGGTCACTTACCGGAACCGGGCCCAGGAGGTCCACGTTCCGGCCCCCGAGGACATGCCCGACTGGACCATCGAAGAGACGGTCCAGCCAGTCACGCAGAACTCCGTCGCGGTGGAGGAGTAGAGCCGTGGGCGACTACATCGTATGGCTCGACGGATACCATGACGCCGATCGCATACGGGTCGGCGGGAAGAACGCCAGCCTCGGCGAGATGATGGCGGCCGGCCTGCCCGTGCCGCCGGGCTTCGCCATCACCATCGAGGCCTATCAAACCTTGCGCAATCACCCGGAGGTCCGGGAGCCTGTCAACGCGCTGCTCGGCTCGGTGGACCTCACCGACCCGGATGGCCTGGCGGAGGTCTCGGCCAAGGTCCGAGCCGCGATCGACCCGATCCCCCTGCCCCCCGATCTCGTGGAGGAGGTGCGGGCGGCGTACGGCGAGCTGTGCCGGCGCTGCGGCGTCACCGATCTGCCCGTTGCCGTGCGCTCGTCGGCCACCTCCGAGGATCTACCGGACGCGAGCTTCGCCGGCGAGCACGACACGTTCCTGTGGGTGCGCGGGGCGGACGCCGTCCTCGACCGTATGACCAGGTGCTGGTCCAGCATCTTCACGGCCCGGGCGATCAGCTACCGCCACGAGATGGGCCACGACCACGACGTGGTCTCCATGAGCGTGGGGATCCAGAAGATGGTGCGTCCCCGGGCGTCGGGGGTGGCCTTCACCTTGAACCCGACGGACGGGGACCGTTCCGTCATCGCCATCGACGCCTCGTGGGGCCTCGGAGAGGCGGTCGTGGGCGGGGAGGTGAACCCGGACAACTTCCTGGTGGACAAGGTCCTGTTCGAGATCACCCGCCGTTCGATCTCGAGCAAGGCCATCGAGTATCGGGTGACGGACTCGGATTCCGTCGAGCGGGCGGACGTGGAGCCGGACCGGCGGGACATGCCCTGCCTGACCGACGAGGAGGTCCTGGCCGTGGCCCGGATGGCCCGTCGCTCGGAAAAGCACTACGGCCACCCCCAGGACGTCGAATGGGCCGTCGACGAGCACCTGCCCCCCGGCGAGAACGTGATCCTGCTCCAGAGCCGGTCGGAGACGTCGTGGAGCCGGCGAGCCCGGGAGCCCGTCGCGCGCCCCGCCGGGATCGACAGCATCGTCGCCACGCTCGTGGCGCCGCTGAACGCGCGCCGGCCCCAACCGGGAGGAGGATCCGCGGAGCAGGCCTGATCGAGAGCGATGGCAGCGCACAGAGCTCTAGGGGGAAGGCCCTACGAGAGGGGAAGGCATGGCAGAGCGTCGGTTCCCGAGCCCGTTCGAGATCGAAACGCCGCCCGGCGCGGAGGGGTGGCAGGAGCTGTACACATACTCGCTCCCGTTCAGCGAGGACCGCCGGGAGTACGAGGAGTCGATGTTCTGGTTCCAGGACGGGATCCACTGGGGGCAGGCCGTCACGCCCTGGGACGCGACCTTCCTCGAGTTCGCCCTGGCCTCGCTGTCCCAGTACAACACCCGCCACTACATGATCCCGCCCGCCCTCGGGGTGGACTTCCGGCTGCTGAACGGCTACACGTACCTGGCCCCGGTGGGGGTCGCCGACCCGTCAGAGGTGGAGCGGCGGGTGCCGCTGTTCATGGAGCGGGCCGGGTTCTACTTCGGCAACTGGGATGACCTGTACGGCAAGTGGCTCACGAAGGTGCGCCCGCTCATCGAGGAGATCGAGGCGCTCACCTTCGAACCGCTCCCGGACATGGAGCGCCTCGAGACCGTCACCAGCGGCCGCGGCGTCGGGTCCGGCTGGGACATCCCAGGCCTCGTATCACAAGCTCCTGGACCTGGCCCTGAAGCTCTGGCAGTACCACTTCGAGTTCCTGAACCTCGGCTACGCCGCCTACCTCGACTACTTCGGGTTCTGCAAGCAGGTCTTCCCGAACATCCCCGACCTCGCCATCGCCAGGATGGTGGCCGGGATCGAGGTCGACCTGTTCCGCCCGAACGAGGAGCTCAAGAACCTGGCCAAGGCCGCCGTGGACCTCGGCATCGCCGACGAGCTGAAGAGCGGAGGCGTCTCGAAGGTCATGGAGTCGCTGTCCGGCACCGAGGCCGGGCGGGCGTGGCTGGCGAAGTGGGACGAGGTCAAGCAGCCCTGGTTCAACTTCTCCGCCGGCGGCGGCTTCTACCACAGTGACGACATCTGGATCGAGAACCTCGAGGTGCCCCTCGGCTACCTCCGCGGGTACATCGCCAAGCTCCAGGCCTCCGAGGACATCTCCCGCCCGATCGATCATGTCATCGCCGAGCGCGACCGGATCGTCCGGGAGTACACGGAGCTGCTGGACTCCGACGAGGACCGGGCCGCGTTCGAGGCCAAGCTCGGCCTGGCCCGCGTGGTGTTCCCGTTCGTGGAGAACCACAACTTCTACGTCGAGCACTGGGGCCACTCGGTGCTGTGGCGCAAGATGCGGGATCTCGGACGGGTCTTCGTCAAGGAAGGGTTCTTCTCGGAACCGAACGACGTCTTCCTGCTCAAGCGCGACGAGGTGCCCGAGGCGATCTGGGACATGTACGCGGCGTGGGCGGTCGGGACGGAGCCCAGGGGGCCGAGGTACTGGCCGCGCGAGCTCCAGCGGCGCCGCGGGATCATCGACGCCCTCTCGGCATGGTCACCCCCGAAGGCGCTGGGGGAACCGCCCGAGGTGGTCACCGAGCCCTTCACGATCATGTTGTGGGGCATCACCTCGGACTCGGTGAACATGTGGCTGGCGGCCGACGACCGTGAGGGGGGCGCCGGCGAGCTTCGAGGGTTCGCGGCCTCCCCGGGCGTGGCTGAGGGGCCGGCCCGGGTGATCCACACGGCTGACGAGATCGGGACGATCCAGCCGGGGGAGATCCTGGTGGCGCCCATCACGGCCCCGGCCTGGGCCCCCGTGTTCGGCACGATCAAGGCAACCGTTACCGACATCGGCGGCATGATGTCGCACGCCGCCATCGTGTGCCGGGAGTATGGGCTCCCAGCCGTCACCGGCACGGCGTTCGCCACCCGGGACATCAAGACCGGCACGCGCCTCCGAGTGGACGGCAGCAACGGAACGGTGACGATCCTGGAGTAGGGGAGACGACGGGGTGGGAGCCGGGACGCGCTCGTCCTGGCTCCGAGCCGCAGGGACGGGACGAAGGAGTCGTGGCCGATGTTGACCGAGGAGATGAACCGGACGCTCACCCGGGTCGGCCCTGGTACGCCGATGGGCGACCTCCTACGCCGCTACTGGTACCCCGTGGCGTTCGTCCGCGAGCTGGACGAGTGGCCGGTCAAGAAGGTCCGGCTGCTGGGAGAGGACTTCGCCCTGTGGAAGACGCCGGACGGCGGCTACGGCATCATCCAGGAGCACTGTCCCCACCGGGCCGCGTCGCTCGTCTACGGGGTCGTGGAGCCGGACGGCCTTCGCTGCGGCTATCACGGGTGGCTGTTTGACAGGAACGGCTCGTGCCTCGATCAGCCGGCGGAACCCCCCACCTCCATGTTCAAGAACAAGATCAGGGCCCAGACTGGCGAGGCCCGGTCGCTGGGGGGCTTCGTGTGGGCCTACATCGGCCCGGCCCCGGCGCCGGAGCTCCCGCGCTTCGACGTCTACGTCATGGACGGTGTCCGGGACATCGGGCACTCGGTGCTGCCGATCAATTGGCTCCAGATCATGGAGAACTCGGTCGACCCCCATCACGTCGAATGGCTACACGGGCACTACTTCAACTTCCTTGCCCAGACCACCGGGTTCGCCATGCCGTCCTCGTTCACCAAGAAGCACGAGAAGGTGGGCTTCGACGCGTTCGACTGGGGGATCATCAAGCGGCGGCTCCTGGTCGGACAGACCGAGGACGACGACGACTGGAAGGTCGGCCACCCCATGGTGTTCCCGTACTGCATGCGCGTCGGCGGCAACGGGATCGACCAGATGCAGATCCGGGTTCCCATCGACGACACCACGACGTGGACCCTGTTCTACTCGGTCCACAACCCCCCCGGCCTGGACGCCTACCCGGAGCAGGTCTACCCCTTCGACTACGAGTACCAGTGGCGCGACGAGCAGGGCAACCACATCGTCGACTACATCGAGGGGCAGGACGTCATGACCTGGGTGACCCAGGGGCCGATCGCCGACCGGACGGCCGAGCACATCGGCAAGTCGGACATCGGGGTCACCATGCTCCGGCGGATGTTCCGGGAGAACATCGCAGCGGTCCAGCAGGGCAGCGACCCGCTCGGCGTTATCCGGGACCAGCGGGACCGGATCGACCTGCCCTGCGAACGGTCGAAGTTCGGGTCCGGAGCCGAGTTCGCCCTCCAATGGATCGACCGGGGCTCTTCCCGGTACTCTCCGCACGCTGACCTGCTCAAGAAGCTGCACGTGAACGCGGCGGCCGCCCGCGGCGAGCTCGCCGCGGTGGCGGGGGAGATCCCGGCGAGCTGAGCGGAGGTGCCGTCCTGACCGAGGAACAGCGGCTCACCGGGGAGAGGTGGTGGGACCCCGATCGCCGGCAGCACATGGAGGACCTGCCGAAGCACTGCCCACGCTGCGCCGCGGAGCTGGACGCCGAGACGGGGATCTCCGTGGAGTACTGGGAGGGGGACCGCCGCATCTACCACACGTGGTGCGCAACCTGCCGCTGGACCGGCGACATCATCCCGGTCGCGCGGATGATCGGCCACGAAGCTGCTGACTGATCTCCTTGCACGTAGGTGCGGAAGTCTGTTAGACGGCGCCCAGGATTTCCCTCCACCTTCCCTTGAACCAGCCCGACGGCGGGTTCGAATCCCACTCGCCGGGATGGCGCCCTGGATGCACGAATCGACAACGCGTGTCCAACAGCCTGCGCCCAGGCAGAGCCTGGGGCGCCAGGACAAGCCAGCGAGGCTCAGAAGGGTTCCTCTGTATGTCATCTATGAAGACTGGGTGATCGTCAAGGCATGTGTGCTCCTGGTTGCTGGCAGGTGTGGTGGCCGCGGACCAGGGGGTGGTCGCGTGGACCAGTCATCTATTCGGGCGTGATCGCCCATGGTGTCGTGCGGCCGGGGCGGCTCAATCAAGCTGGCGGCCGTTACACAGCAAGGCCATGACACACACCGAGCGCGTCCGGACCAGACGGCCGGCTACGACGTCGAGGGGACGGGGTAGGCACGGCAGCCACCGTCGTCGCGGAGCGCGTGGTACACAAGGTGAGCAGCCGACGGGCCAAGGTCACCCGGGCGATCTTGGGGCCGCGGCCATTGGTGCTCCCCGCTGGTGGCCGTCGGGTTCCCCGGTGGTGGCCATGGCTGTCCCCGGTGGCGGTCAACGATCTCCCCGGGCGGTTGGGTCAGGTCAGGGGCGTCACCCCCTTGCCGGCGGTCGCCTCGGCCAGGCGGAACGACTCGCCTTGGGTGACCACGATGTGGGCGTGGTGCAGCAGCCGGTCGACGGTGGCGGTGGCCAGGGTCTTGGGCATGAGCTCGTCGAACCCGGCCGGGTGCAGGTTGCTCGAGACCGCCAGGGAGCGGCGTTCGTAGGCGGCGTCGACCAGCCGGTAGAAGCCCTCGGCGGCGTCGGGGCTGACGGGCAGCATGCCGATGTCGTCGACGGCGACCAGGTCGACGCTGGTGGTCCGCTTGATGGCCTTGGCGACGGTGTCGTCGGCGCGGTGGCGGCGGACCAGGGCGCCGAGGTCTTCGATGGCGAACCAGGCCACCGTCATGCCCTGGTCGGTGGCCTGCTGGCCGAGTGCCTCCACGAAGTGGCTCTTGCCGGTCCCGCTAGGAATGGCGACAGACTGCAACATCTTCGGTCGGTGCTGCCGGCCGAGGTTCGGGTGACTGCGGCGACGCATCCGCTGTTCGGGCGGTTGCTGTGGGCCAGCGGGTTCAAGCGCCTGGGTGGGGTGCTGCACCTGGTCG
>WNGA01003968.1_pt1 | contig 27592 bp, 32 predicted proteins | sample 5400061 | NCBI WGS metagenome assembly WNGA01 (sample SAMN13153366, study PRJNA577476) | soil metagenome | isolation source: 100 cm soil or saprolite under grassland replicate 2 | place: USA:California | collected 2016-06-15
AGTAGCGGCCGAGGCGATCTGAGAGCCAGCCAAGCAAGAGTGGAAATGGCAAAGAAATCGCCCCTCCTACCGCCACAGCGCCCGAAATCGCTGCCAGGTCAAAGACCAATCTATCCATCAACAACGGTCTGCCCAGCACAGCGACGAAACCGGCGGCAAACGCGATCACGTTGGCCAGAAGCAGCAGATAAAAAGCTCCGCCGAACGCAGGCGGTGCTGGTACAGTTGACACTGCCTCGCGCCGTGCCCGGACGAGCACTTTGTCTTGCAGAAGCAGCGCTATCGCTGGCTGAAGCGTCCAGCACAGCGCCGCCACCAAAAACAATGCCGGATACCCCCACTGCTCGACAATCGGACCGCTGACAAACCCGCCAATCAATGCCCCCAGGCTGGTATTGATCGCCAGAATGCCGAAGATTTTGCCCCGCTCGGCTTCCCCAGCGAACAATCCGGCCAGGATACTGATGGTGGTAAATCCGACGCCGACAAAAAACCAGACGATTGCCGTGAGGAGAGCCAACTGCCAGAAAGCGGTTGCCTGGCCCATCAGCCAGGTCGTGGGGACGTTGAGCGCTCCGGCTACTATGATCAATGCCTTGCGGCGCTGAAATGTGTCGGCGAGCCAACCGCTTGCGAGCGTCCCCAACGTCAGCGCCAGAAAGGCTAGGGAGAGATACGTTCCGATCGAGGCAGGGTCGGCGCCAAGCCGAACAGCATAGAGTGGCAGCAGGGCCAGCGTGCCCTGAGCGATTGTCCAGCCGACCAGGCTGCAAGCAAACAAAGCGAAAAGCTGCTTTTTGCCAATCATGGTGTGGAGCCTCTCTTTTGGCACAGCGGCCCAGTACAAACGTTGCCATCGATATGTCTCCTGATGCGCACTGTGCAATACTGCCGAACAGGCAGTGAGCAGAACGTTTCAGTCGATCATGTCCACGCTGCGCCAACGCCAGAACTATTCCACCCACTGCGCTACTGGTGGATGCGGGCGGGCCGCGCGGTGGCACAGCGTGGCTCTTTCTGGCGGCTGCAGTGCCGGACCGCCGCGCGCCGCTCGCTGTATGCGAGGCGCAGATGCAGGAGTGAACGGGTGGGTACGTGGGGATGTTGTGCAGGGACACGGCAGTGATCCACATCTACCATACTAAACGCACACCGCGTGGGAATTAGACTATGGTGTGGTGGCGCATTGGCATTCATCCTCAACTTCTGTGAAGCGCCTCAGCCATCGGGCAGCGTAACGCCTTTGTGACCGAGCGGATCGGGCAGGACGATGCCCGTTCGACCTCCCAAGTGACAAAGTAGTATTAAGGCAGCTCGAACCGGACCAGCGACCGAACGCGGTGCGGTGTCAGATAAGCCACCGAGAACACACGGCGCTCCGGACCTGGCCAGAAGCAATCGTGCTGTGGCGGGTTGGGGATGAATGAGCAGGTCGGGATCGGGCCGTTGTAAATCACTAGGATATGCTGGGCATCCAGCCCGATGCGCTGGTCGAACTCCGGTGCGAAACCCGCACGCACAGCCAAGCCGAAGAGCATGCTGCCGGTCATCACCAGCGCCAGCCCGATCACCAGCACAGCCGTCAGGATCCGTACGAGCTGTAGTTGCATAGATCATCCTTATTGCGCCGTTGCATAGGACATCGGTTTGGAAAATGGCTTCGAGAAGCTGTCCAGCAATCGCCCTCTGGGACACGATCGTCGCGTTGGCAAGGCAAGCCCCACCTGATAAGCCGGCGCGTCTCCCTGGTATGGTGTGCGGCAGTTCTAGTCGAACTGCGGCGCTGGCCGTGCTGCCGCCTTCAAGTGCTGGCCCAGCGCGATCAAACGCTCGCCAATCCGCATGCGCAAGCGATCAGACCAGCTGACGCGATTCGTGCGCGCCAGCTTGGCTAGCCGCCACTGCTCGACCTCATTCAAGCGGTCCTGATACCGTGCTCGTGAATCGTCGATGAAAGGATTCATGCTCCGCTCCTTACGAATGCTGTCGGTCTATTGAATCACCTGCGCGCACTTCAGGTAAGATGGCCCACCCATACACAACCCATACAAAAGTGATACAATCTGCCTGCGGCCTTGTCGCTCGGCCGCTCGGTGCGTGAAGTGATCCACATCTACCATACTAAACGCATACCGCGTGGGAATTAGACTATGGTGTGGTGGCGCCTGATTGGCCGCAAACCGGACATCGCCGCGGTGCGTAATGCACTCCTCCGCGGCGAGGTGCGGTTGCTGACGCTGCTCGGCCCACCGGGGATCGGCAAGACCAGCCTGAGCCTGGCGGTCGCTCGCGACGTGCAGGCTGCCTTCAGCGACCCGTCGCTCGTAATTGCGACGATCGCGCAGACGCTGGGGGTCCAGGAAACTGCCGCCTGGAGCTACGAGCTGCTGGACGCCGGCGAGCAGACGCTGTTCCGGAGGCTGGGGGTGTTCGCGGGCGGCTGGACGTTGGAGGCTGCTGAATTCATCTGTGCTAGTGAAGGGATTGCCACCGCCGACGTGCTCAACCTACTGAGCCAACTCGTGGATAAATCGCTGGTTCTCGTCGAGGAACGGGCTGATGAGATGCACTACCGCCTGTTAGAGACAATTCGGCAATATGCTCAGGAGAAGTTGTCGGAGGCCAGAGAACTGGAGCACATCGCTCTCGGCCGACCATTCCTGCTCAACCCACTCTAGTGGATCGACGCTGATCGGGCCGATATGCATCTCCCAGTGAAGATGCGGACCAGTGGCCATCCCGCGCGCGCCCATGTAGCCGATGATCTCGCCAGCCTCAACCAGTTGCCCCTCCCTCACCAGCACCCGCTCCATATGCCAATAACCGGTGTGAACGCCCCAGCCGTGGTCCATAATCACGGCGCCACCGCGCGCGACGAAGTTCGGCTCGGCCAGGACAACGCGCCCGCGCGCCGGTGCGACAATCAGTGTTCCTGCGCTATTCTGGATGTCAACACCCTCATGATACGAGTCAACCGGGCCGCCATTGTAAGCGCGGCCCACCCCAAAGAGTGACACAATCTGACCAGCGGCGGGCATTGCGAAGCGACCTTCCCAGAGCTTCTCAGGTGTGACGATCGGCCAGATGGCGTTCACGCGGGCGCGCTCTTGCGCCAGCGCCGGCCCGTTGCGCGCGAGCGAGTCCTGCACGGCCTGTGGGAGATCGACTCGCTCGACGGGATAATGCGCATTCACCACCTGGATATCGACCGTTGTTACCGACGCGCGGCCGTCCGGAAGGGCCGCTTCGATTGATAGCGGGAGTCGCCCCGGCGGCTGCAGTGCGCCGACGGCAGCGAGGGCCGTCCAGCCCGACCGCACGCGGGCGAAGGTTAGCCGCGTGTCGCCAAGTGCGCCAACAACGCTCACAGCATCCGCGATCTGCACGTCGACTTGCAGCGTGTGTCCCTGCACGATCGCGCTGTGTGGCACCAGATGGACGATCGCGTGTGGCAGTGGCGGCGGCTCGCCGACGAGCTCGACACCGAGGCGCCCCAACAGCACCTTGTACGGGTCCGGGTTCGCGGGATGATACTCGAAGCGCGCGCGTTCGAACCATTGGGTGATCAGCTGTTCGCCGGACGGAAACTGCTCGATTGTGGCAGCCGTCAGCGGCAAGCCGAAGAGCGCCAGCGACTCGCGCCAGGATATGCCCACATCGCCCAACTCCAAACCATGGCCGCGCCAGTACGTCAGGAACGGTCCGCACGCCTCCCGCCCGGTCTGATCGAAGGCGAGGCATGGCCCGGCGAGCACGGCCGCGCCTGTCTCGCCGCGCCAGTCACGGCCCGCCCGCGCAAGCAGATCGGCACCCAGGCGCCCAAGCTCGAAATCGTAGGGCGAAGCGTGCTGTGGGTGTAGCTCCAGCCGGGCGCGCTCAAACTGCTGGACGCGCAGGCCGCCCATGCTGGCCTTCTCGGGACCAATTGGCAGGCCGAAGACGGGCAGCCCACCGCCAGCCTCCCAGAACGCCAGGAACTGCCCGCTCACATGCCAGCCGGTCTCGGGGAAGAGGCGATCCGACCGCGCGGCGTGCAGCGTCGCTGGCGGCCATGTCATCAACACTAATGATAATAGGAGACACAAGCTTCGATCTGTCATAGGGCACTCTCATTCCCCGAGCTACGTGGTGAGTAGCAACATCGGCATGCCCAGGAGAGTGGCACCGACCCGCCCACCACTGAATTTACCACCGTATGCGGCGGCGTGAGCAGGCGTTGGCGACGGGCGACGCGGCGCGGATAGGGACGACCAAACATGCCAGCGCTATCAATCATCATGTGCATGCTCCTACAACATACGTCGTGACACTGGCAACAGAGCTATCAAGTTGCTGACCACGAAGTACCATCGAAGCGGCGACAGCAGACAAGTTCAGCTGCGTGAGTGGTTAGGTGGAGCGGGATAGCCGCATTCACCACGGCGAGTTAAGGCCGCGTCCAGCCCACAACTGATGCGCGAAGCACCTCCAGGCTCTCATGGCAGCCGACCATAGGCACGCAGGATGCCCAGCGTCTCAACGGTCAGCCAGCCCCGCCACTCCAGAGTCGTTGCGGGATTCCAGTCCATCCAGTTGAGCATCCAGCCACCGTCACTCTGCTGGGCGGCGACGAGGGCATCGAGGTGGGCCGAGATTACTTCGTCCGAGAACAGCGAGCGCGCCAGGCTGTGCGGCGAGGGGGCATAGTCGAGCGGCCTATGCACCTCCCCCGGCGCAGTCGGGTCGAGTTCCACCAGCTTTCGCTCTCGCACCAGCCGGCCGATGTGTGCGAAGGCTTCCTCTGAGGTGCTGGTGGTTCACGAACCACCAGCACCTCACGCGAGCCCGTGTTTGCGGCCGCCGCCGGTCTCAGGCACGCTACGGTTCTAGCAGCTTCTCTGAACGGTAGTGGTGCTAGGCGCACTGCTTGAGCACGCAGTCGATGCACTCGTGCATGTTCGGGCAGCCGCAGCGCAGCCCGCTGATCAACGTCTGCCTGACCTCGCGGGCGTGGCGGATCAGCCGCTCTACATCGGCCAGCTTCTCACGCGCCATCGTCTGCCAGCGCTCCGAGAGCGGCACGGTCGTGTCGCGCTGCTCGAACAGCAGCACAATCTCGCTCAGCGTAAACCCCAGCCGTTGGGCGACGTGGATAAATGCCAGCCGCTCGAGGATCGCCACGTCGTAGCGCCGCCGTCCGTTGGCGCGGCGTGGCGCTGGCAGCACGTTGATGCTCTCGTAGTACCTGATCGTGGTGGCTCGCACCCCCGACCGCTGGGCGACCTCGCTGATCGTAAGCTCTTCCATGCGCAGTTTCCCCGCTTGACTTCCAGTCGACTCGAACATGTAGACCGTATTCTAGACCTTTGGCCGAACGTCGGCAAGGTCGACATACCACGTACCCCGTGGCGGGGTGTGAGCACTTCGCTGACAAAGAAAGGAAGATCCCAATGACCGCACAAACTGCCGTGGGCACGCCGATCGTCGTGACGGATGCCAGCTTCGCCGAGGATGTGTTGGCCTCGCCGCTGCCGGTGCTGGTCGAGTTCTGGGCGCCGTGGTGCCCGCCCTGCCGGGTGATCGGACCGATCCTCAACGAGCTGGCGGCCGAGTACGCCGGCAGGGTGACGATCGCCAAGCTCAACACCGACGAGGAGCAGCGCTCCATGGTTCAGTTGGGCGTCCAAGGGTTGCCGACCCTGATCGTCTTCAAGGATGGCCGCGAGGTCGAGCGGCTGGTGGGCGCGCGATCGAAGCGGCACTACCAGGAGCGCTTCGATGCGCTGCTCTGCTACGCTGAGGCGCTGCCGACCGCGCCACCGGATGTGTGGCGGTCCAGCCCACGCGGCGGGACGGTGATAGCATCACGGGGCAAAAGAAAAACGAACACCCCGTATCGATTGACCGCGGGACGCACGGACTGACAGGCGCATGCCGTGTGCTTGATTGAGCATACCACACATTATCGCGTTATGATCGATCAGAAGGCACCTGATCGCTGATGTCCTCGTCCCTGACACGCAAACGTGCGCCCAGGCTGCCAGCGCAACCTGGGCCTAGACATCTGGCATCACGGGTCGCTGCGAAACGCCTGGCGCATGCGATTCGGAACCAGGCCTGTCATCGTCGGCAGGGCGAGATGGTGGGAGCGCCCGCCGTGCGGAGGATCCCGCCCGCGGCAACCGCACAACCGGCCGGCTACGCTGTGGAGCGCCCTTCCGTGCTCCCTCCTTCTGCGGGTCGCTCTGCTGCGTAGCGCATGAGCACAACGCCAGATGGGAATGCTCGCGACTCGATCAGGCGCAAGTTGAGGCGCACCCCGTCAGCAAACAGCTTCTTGCCGCCGCCCAGCACGACTGGATAGACCAGCAGGCTGTATTCGTCCACTAGGTCGTGCTGCGCCAAGGTATGCACCAGCACGCTGCTGCCATCAATGGCGATGTTCTTGCCAGCTTGCGCTTTGAGCGTGCGCACTTCCTCAACCATGTTGCGCTTGATCAGCGTCGAGTTGCGCCAGGCTGTAGCGGTGGTCAGGGTGGTGGAGACCACGTACTTGGGCATCGCGTTCATCAGATCGCCAAATGGGTCGCCCTTGGGCATGGGGTCAAAGGCGCCGCCGTGGATCTGCCAGGTCTTGCGCCCGAGCAGCAGCGCGTCGCTCTGGCTCATAGCCTCAAAGAAGTGCGCGCCGATGTCATCGTGCCAGTACGGATGGGTCCACCCGCCGTGCGCGAAGCCGCCCTCGGTATCTTCGTCGGCGCCACCCGGCGCTTGTATGACGCCGTCCAACGAGACAAACTCTGACACTACAATCTTGCGCATGGTCATCTCCTTTCACATAATCAACTGTTCGCACAAGGTAGTCGTTCGGCCACCTCCGAGATCGACACAATTCGAACACCGAATTGAATATGATCTGCTCTGACGCTCTTGCAAGTGTGTCACACCAGCGCTCAGGCGCCCTTATGTGTGGTCCGCGACGCGCGATATCTCAACAGCTGGTGGGGCGGTGAGCAGCTCGCTCAACTGGCGCATCCAATCGCTAGTTGCCTGGGCCGATCCGATCCTGGTGCTACGAAAACCGTCAAACAGATCGAGGCGCTCCAGTTCGATTTCGCGGATGTTTCACATACCGGAGCACCGCGGTCTTTGGCGAGCAGGAGCTGAACGGCACAGATCAGAACATCTGTAACAGTTTTCAGGTTTCAAAGACTAATCAGGGTGAGCTACAAGCGTAGCGTCAAGAGAACATGCGACGGGGCGTAGAACTGACGAAAGAGAGATACGATGAGACGACTACACGCGCCTTCTCGGACGTGTCAGTGCCACCTTTCCGGGCGCACTCGGGCTCGGCAGTGTGGCCGGCGGTTTCCTCGCCGCGATGAGCTTGATACTCCCTTTCCTCATTGCTGGTTTGGTTCTTCTGCTCGCGCTTGGGGTTGCTCTGACCTTCAAAGAACCTCAGGCCGAAAAAAGATCTGGCGGGCAGGCGCGTACATCCCTTCGGGAGGTGCTGCGGCAGGCCTGAATGATCGCGTCTTTGCTGTCGAAGTAGTGATAGACCGCGCCCGGGCTGAGGTTGGCCTCGGCATAAATATCGCGCATGGTGGCCTGATGGAAACCTTTGCGGGCGAAGCAGCGATAGGCCGCGTCGATGATCTGGTGCCGCGCGGCACTGTGCACTTCGGTGACCTTGGGCATCGAACAGTTACTCCTGCTTTATATAAAGCGGTTGTTCGATTTACATCGAAGCACCGATCGCTCACCATGTCAATACCTGCTGGTGAGTGAGATGGTGCGCGGAGAGATGTTGGCGTTGCCGAAGCCAAATCACGCGGTAGCACTGCTCGAGCGGCTGGCAGTCGAGTGCGGATAATCTCGACACCACACGCGCTATGATGTCGCATTGCCTCAAAGGGAAACACTACCAGGCACCACACCTGAGCGTCCCAGCGCTTGGGATGCAACTGGACCGTACGCTGATAGATGAGCTGCTCGAAGGAACAGGCCGTCTTGGTGAGCGATACCGCACATTACTGAACGTGAACGAGATTTAGATGATAACAGAGAGGAGTGATTATGACCATCAAACCACGGGTCGTCGTCGACCCCCATTTCCGAACTATGCAGGAGATCTTCTCGCCCGCCGACCACGCCCGGCTGCACGCGATTGTCGAGGTCATCTGGGGCCGCGACGAGCCGATGCCGCTTGACAAGGCACGCGCAGCCTTGGAAGACGCCATCGCGATCGTCTCGTCGGGCTGGCGCTATGGCGAGTTGCCCGACGGGGCAGCCACCCTCCGTGCGATCATCGACGTCTCCGGCGGCTTCCCCATCACGCTTGACTACCCTCGCTGCTTCGCCCGTGGCATCCGGGTACTCGCCGCTGCCCCCGCCTTTGGCCCACAGGTCGCCGAGATGGCCCTGAGTATGGCGCTGGCGGCCAGCCGCGAGATCGTGGCCGGCGATCGCGCGATGCGCATGGGCGCGGAGCGCTGGAACCGTGCTGGCAATGCGACCACCTTCCTGCTCTACGGTCAGCCGGTAGGGTTGATCGGTTTCGGCAGCATCGCCCGCTGCCTGCGGCCGCTGCTGGCGCCGTTCGGCTGTCCGATTGCGGTCTACGACCCGTGGCTCGGCGACGGGTATCTGCGCAGCCAGGGCGTTGAGCCGGTTGAGCTGGCGCACTTACTCCGAACGTCGCAAGTCATTTTTGTGCTGGCCTCGCCAAGCAGTGAGAATCAGGCGCTGCTCTCCCGTGACCTTCTCGCTCAGATTCAGCCCGGCGCGGTGCTGGTCCTGATCAGCCGCGCGCACGTAGTCGACTTCGACGCGCTGACCGACCTGGTGCTGGCGGGCCAATTCAAGGCGGCGATTGACGTCTTCCCGCTGGAGCCGCTACCGCTCGACCATCGGATCCGCCAGGCGCCGGGGGCGGTCCTCTCGGCACATCGGGCCGGCTCGGTCAAGGAAGGGCTCTGGGAGCTCGGCCGGATGGTGGTGGACGACCTCGAGGCGATCGCGCAAGGGCTGCCGCCGCAGCGCCTGCAGCTGGCGCAGCCGGAGCTCGTTGGACGGTTCAGCACCAACAAGGTGCCGCGGCCTGCAACATAATGGGCAAACCGCGGGCGCGCGGGCGGAGTGGGCAGCCGACCATCCGGTTGCACTTGGCTTCCATACGCTTGATACGGAACACCGCTCTCGCGCGACTGCGCACCTTCATCGTGCGCGATCGTAATTGCTTTCCTCCCGAAGTGTCGTTGCGTGGTGCTAACTCAGCCAAGAACAGAAATGCTTGAAAATGAGCTTGCGACTGCGAATTGCTGCGCATGTCTGCGAAGTTCCAAGTCGTCCGGTTTACCTAATCGACGAGCACAATCCAGGGCAGCACCATATTGGAGCAAGGCAGAGGCGCTGGTGAACAGTACCGCGCCAGAGGACCGCTAGAGTCCGTCCTACCCGGTCAGGCCGCGGCGGCGTGTCACCAGCTTGCCGATCTCGCGGAGCCAGACCACCGAGCTGGCGACCAGCGTGCAACGCAGCCAGTCGCCCACGCTCAGCCCAACGGTCGCGAACGCGCGTTGCAGGAATGGAATGTAGATAACGCAGAGCTGCAGCACAAGCGACAGCCCGACCGCGCCCCACAGCCACGGGTTGCGCACCAGCCCGTGCAGCGCGCTCCGTTCGTCCGAGCGGGCGTTGAACACGTTGAAGAGCTGGAAGAGTACCAGGGTGGTGAAGGCCAGCGTGCGCGCGTAGGTCAGGTCGCCGCTGCCCGCGATCAGCCCGCCGGGCAGTCCCGAGTCGAGCGTGCCCAGAGTCCCAACCGCGACGATCAGCCCGACGAACACGATGCCGGCCCACATCCGTGCTGTGATCACCCCTGCGCTCGGCGCGCGGGGCGGCTTGCGCATCACATCCGGCTCAACCGGGTCGAGCCCCAGCGCCAGCGCCGGCGCGCCATCCGTCACCAGATTGATCCACAGCAGCTGCGTCGCCAGCAGCGGTAACACGACGCCAGCATCGTCCTGGCTCGGTAACCCGATCGTGCTCGCCAGTACAACACCCAAGAACATCGTCAGAACCTCGCCGACGTTGGATGAGAGCAGGTAGCGCAGGAACTTCTGAATATTGGCGAAGATCGCACGTCCCTCCTCCACCGCGGCGACGATCGAGGCGAAGTTGTCGTCGCTGAGCACCATGTCGGCGGCCGACTTGGCCACGTCCGTGCCCGTGATGCCCATCGCCACGCCGATATCGGCCATCTTGAGCGCTGGCGCATCATTGACTCCATCGCCAGTCATCGCCACCACCTGCCCGGTGCGCCGCAGCGCGGTGACAATTCGCAGCTTGTGCTCGGGCTTGACCCGCGCATACACCGACACCCGGCGCACTGTGTCTTCCAGCACGCTATCAGGCATGGCCTCAAGCTCCGCGCCGGTGATAGCCTGCCCATCTGGACTGATCTCCAACTCGATGGCGATCGCGGACGCCGTCTGTGGGTGGTCACCCGTGATCATGATCGGCCGGATGCCGGCCGCTTTGGCCTGTGCGACCGCCACCTGGACCTCTGGGCGCGGCGGGTCGATCATGCCCACCAGGCCGAGAAAGATCAACTCGCGCTCGACGCGGTCGTCCACAGCGTGGGCGGGGTGAGCCCCGGGATCGTGCGCCAGCACGCGCGCCGCCAGGCCCAGCGTGCGCAGTGCTTCGCTCGCCAGTTGCTCGTTGGTCGCCTGGATCAGCGCGCGGCGCTCGGGTGTGAGCGCGCGCTGGTCCGTACCAATCAATTCGTGGGTACATCGCAGCAGCAGCACTTCCGGCGCGCCTTTGGTAAACGCCAGCAGGCGCTCGGGCTGCTCGGCATCGTGATGGAGCGTCGTCATCAGCTTGCGCTCTGCGGAAAATGGCACTTCACCGACCCGCTCGAAACGCGTGGCCAGAACCTCCTCCGAGAGCCCGACCTTGCGGGCGGCCACGATCAATGCACCTTCAGTTGGATCGCCCAGGACCACCCAGCGACCCCCACGCTCCTGTACCACGGCGTTGTTCGCCCGATCGGCTGCGCCCAGCGTGCGCTCAACCTCGACGCGGACCGTGGGGTCAATCACTGCTTGCCCGGCCTGTCGTATGTCGCCGGTGGGGGCATAGCCGACGCCGCTGAGATCCACCCGCCCGCTGGCCGTCACAACCGTGCGGACGGTCATCTCGTTCTTCGTGAGCGTGCCGGTCTTATCCGACGCGATCACCGTGGCCGAGCCGAGCGTCTCGACCGCCGGCAGCTTGCGGACGATCACATGCCGCTGCGCCATGCGCTGCACACCGATCGCGAGCACTGCGGTGACGACTGCGGCCAGCCCCTCTGGCACCGCCGCGACCGCGAGCGCCACGCCCAGAATCAGCACATCGATCAGCGCCCGGAACCCGGACACACCGTCGACTAGGACGATCGTCATCACCATCACCGCCGCGATCAGCAGTACGACAAGACCCAGGCGTTTGCCAGTGCGGTCGAGTTCCTTCTGGAGGGGCGTGAGGTCGGCGGTCGTGCGGCGCAGTAGCCCGGCGATAGCGCCTATCTCCGTGCGCATGCCTGTCGCGGTCACGATCGCCCGGCCGTGGCCGTATGTGACCGCCGTGCCGCTAAACACCATATTGTGCTGGTCCCCGACCCCCACCTCCGTCGCGAGCGATGTGGTCTCCTTGGCGACCGGCAGGCTTTCGCCGGTGAGTGGCGCCTCGGCGATCTGGAGCGCGGTCGACTGGATCAGGCGGGCGTCAGCGGGGATTGTATCGCCCTCCTCGAGCAGGATGATGTCCCCCGACACCAGCTCGGCGGTCGGTATCCGCTGGCGCTCGCCGTCGCGGACCACGCTGGCGCTGGCCGCCGCCAGCGCGCGGAGCGCCGCGACGGCGCGCTCGGAGCGCTCCTCCTGGACATAGCCCAACACCCCGTTGAGCAGCACGATCGTGAGGATCACCAGGCCTTCATACGGCAAGGCCGTATCGCGCTCGTAGACCCACAGCCCGATCGAAATGGCCGTGGCAATCAACAGCAGGATCACCAGGGTGTCCTGGAATTGGGCCAGGAAGCGGCGCCAGGCTGGGATCGGCGGCTCCGCCTCCAGCGCATTCGGGCCGTCGCGCGCGAGACGCGCCCGCGCCTCGGACCGGCTGAGTCCCCTATTCACATCACTGCCGAGCGCGGCAATCACGGCCTCGGCCGGCAGCTGATATGCAACATGCTGCGATTCGTTCGCCCGCGATACCATGCCAATCCCTCACCCTGCACGACAGGAGCGACCGCGCTAGGATAGCATCGATTATGCACAATAACAAGTGCGATCTTGGCTTGTGTGCGACGTTGCGGAGGCGTTTTGCCCAGCTGGGCGTCGCGGGCGAGCGGGCGATGATCCACCATCGAACCGCTCACAGCGCCGGTATCCCGCGCAGACGAACGCCCAGCCAGTGTCAGAAGAACTTGGGCACTATAAGCGACACTGGGCTGTACGCGGTCACGACATTTTCTCCCTTCAAAATCTCCACTAAGGATCTGTGGCATCATCTGTCTCTGCGCTCGAATTCCAGCTTGAGCGCTGTCTGTAGCGCCTCGAGCTCATAGGGGCCCACATAGCGTCTCCCGTTGATGAAGAACGTGGGTGTGCCCTCCACACCGCTCGCGATGCCACTGTCGACGTCGGCGCGCACGCGATCAAGGTGCGCATGCGTTGCCATGTCCTGGGCAAACCGCGTCGTGTCGAGACTGAGCGCCCGTGCGTACTCGTGTAAGCTCGTATCGCTGAGTTCGCGCTGATGCCGAAACAGCTCCTCGTGCATGACCCAGAACTGTCCCTGGGCGGCGGCGGCTTCGGCCGCCTCGGCGGCACGCAAGGCATGCGGATGGATCGTGACCAGCGGGAAGTTGCGGAAGACGAAGCGCAGCTGTCCACCGAACTGCTGCTGCAAGGCGTGCACGGCGGGGAGCGACTTGCGGGTGTAGGGGCACTCATAGTCGCCGTAGAGCACCAGTGTCAGCGGGGCATCGTCTGGCCCTTGTACGTGGTCGCGGTCGGTTACCGACGGCGTCAGCTGGATAGTCCTTTCAGTTCGCAGCATGGCTTTCTCGCTTTGCATTTACCTACTCTGCCTTCCAGGTGAGACATCACCATATGAAAACGGGTTTTTGTACCCGAACAAACCAGGACGGCTTGAGAAGACGTCCACGATGACAGCGATGGCCGGCAGCTCAGGCCAACATCGCCTACATCGCGGCGAATCTCGTATTCGCCGCTCTTGGTATGGATTTGGCGCCTTGCATGTCATGCGCCGATCGGCTCTCAGGCCGCGGCGGCGTCGGCCTCCTGCGGCTGCTCGACCTGCTTGACCAACTCCAGCTCAATATTGATCGTGATCGTGTCTCCCACCAGCCAGCCGCCAGTCTCGAGCGCCACGTTCCAGTTCAGGTCCCAGTCCTTGCGGTTGATCTTGGTCTGCGCATTGAAGCCGGCGCTGAGCGTGCCCCAGGGTGTCTTGGCCTGCCCGGCGTACTCCACATCCAGCACCACCGGCTTCGTGACGTCACGAATGGTCAGGTCGCCGTAGAGCTTGCCGCGGGTTTTGTCGAGAAGCTCGACGCGGGTGCTCTTGAAGGTGAGGTACGGGTACTTCTGGACGTCAAGGAAGTCGGGCGAGCGCAGGTGCGTATCGCGCCGCTCCTCGCCAGTCACCAGGCTCGACGCGTCGATTTGTACATCGACCGTGGCCGTGGTCGGGTTGTTTTCGTCGGCGTCGATGGTACCACTGAAAGCGTTAAAGCGGCCGCGAACCGTCGAGATCATCAGATGCTTGGCCGAGAACTGGACCTCCGAATGGGCCGGATCAATCACCCATGCCATAGGAAAGCTCCTCGTCGTTATTCGTGACACTATCGTGTCGTGTCTCTGCTCTCACTATAGCGGGCCGGCGTGACAGGGGCATAACCATCAGCGTAAACATGAAGTTAAGAATTTTGAGTTTTGCGTTCTGAGTTCTACGTTCTCACAAGACAACTCAGAACGCAAAACTTATACCTGCGCCTCCAGGCGGGCGATCTCGTCGAGCAGGCGTTTTCGGCACCCGCTCTCGGCGAGCGCGCGCGCGCCTCGGCGAGGGTGGCGCGGGCCTCGGATGCTGACAGCAGCGGCGCGAACCACAGCCGGATCTGGGCGGCCAGGTGGCGGGTGCCCAGCGCATGATCGCTTATTGGTGTGGGAGTGTGTCGCCGACGACACAAACAAGAAAGGCTTCCTGATGCGCTGTCAGTATACAAGCGTACGATTCTCCCGTTTTTATACGGTCTCCCCTCCATGGTCGACCGGTCCCCCAGCAGTCGCGCCCAGGCGGCGGCAAGCGTGAGCGTCATCGTTGGCCGCGACGTTCGCTCACGCGCTGCCGCACACCCGGAACGACCTCGGTGGCGAATACCTCCAGTTGGACCAGGGGCGCGGTCGTCGGCCAGAAGACGAACGTGTCGAAGCCCAGGTCGACGGACCAATCGGTGAGCGCGTCGACCCAGGATTGCACGTCGCCGGTCAATCCGGGACCGCCACGCACCGCGCCGATCGCGCCAACGACGTTGTAGATGCGGCGCAAGGCCGCCGGGTCGCGTCCGGCCGAGCGCGCGGCCTCGTCGATCAGCTGCTGCCGGGACGGAACCGCTGGCGGCGTTAGATAGGTGCTGAGCGGTGAGATCCAGCCGTCGCTCGAGCGTCCGGTGACGGCGAGCATCCGCGGCCCCTGGCTGCCCAGCCACAGCGGGACCTGCGCCGGGGGTACCGGCCCGGCTGCGTAGCCCTCGATCGTGTGCTGGCCGCCGCGAAAGTCGACGACGCCGCCCGCCAACGCGCGGCGCATGAGCTGCAGCGCTTCGTCGGTGAACGCGACCATCTCGCGTCCGTTGCGCCGGATGCCGCCCATGGCGGCGATGCCGTCCGCGCTCGCGCCACCGCCGACGCCGAGGGCGATTCGGCCGCCGGTCAGCACGCTGAGCGACGCGGCCGCCTTGGCAAGGATGGTCGGTGGCCGCAATTGTAGGTCCGCAACGTCGGGAAAGAACGAGATGCGGTCGGTGTCGGCAGCCAGGTAACTGATGAGCGTCCAGACGTCGAGGAACTCCGGATTGTAGGCGTGGTCCTGGATGGCGATGTAGTCCAGGCCCGCGTCCGCCGCCTGCGCGAGCTGTCTCGTCTCCCTGAGCAGGTCGACTGAGGGGTAAAGGCTCAGGCCAAAGGTGATCGGGTGTCCGTAGTCAGTCATGTCTCAACCCTCTGCTGTCCGGACCCACCCCACAGGGAGGCGCGAAAGTCCGAGGCAGCTCAGCGGAGAGATCGCCTCAGTCCACGTACGGTCCGTTGTAGACCGTGCTGCTGGGGTTCCCGGCAATCTAGCTCCGACGCTCGTTTCCAGCCGCGCTGCGACTACCAGCGTTGGCAACAACATGCCCGGCGCCGGCGGGACTGAATCGTTTCGTGCGGTGCGCGTCCTCACCGTCCCCCCAGCCACGGCGGTGTGTACACCCCCAGGTTGGCGAGAATTGCGAGCATGTCGTCGCCGGCCGATTCCTCCACGATCTTGCCGTTTGATATTCGATACACGTCGACTGCTTCCCAGCGAACTCGTCGGCCAGTCGCCGGGATACCGAGAAGGTCACCTTTATGGGTAGCCTCGACGACGAAGCGAACGGCAACGGTGTCGCTTTCAGCGACAATGTCTTGCTCGGTCGCCGTCAAGTCGGGCAGCGCGTCGATGAATCCACGCACCAGCGCGGCGACGTTGTCCAGTCCGTCCGCCGTACCGAGCGTGCCGCCATGCCATTTCACTTCGCGTGCGAGGAAATCGGAAGCGCGGTCGGTGTGGTGTTCGTTGAAGACTGTTTGGGTGTAGGTGCGCACGAGTTCTTTGTTGGCTTCGATGCCGGTCGGTGTAGACATGATGACGTTTGCTCCTAAGTGTAGAGGGCTAATCCACGAACGGCCCGTTGAACACGGGGACTTCCCCGTACGGCTTCCCGGCCATGAGCATGAAGCGCGTCCCGGGCTGCGCATCGACCACGGTCAGCGCGCGACCCGGTCCGAGGACGGCAATCTGCGAGCGGCTCGCCCGCCGTGTAGTGGCGCCGAAGCCGGCCTCGGCGAGGAAGCGCTGGCGCTGCTCGGCCCGTTTGCGCTCGGTGATGTCGCGAATGATGCTCAAGATCAGGCGCTGGCCCCCAATCGTGGCGCCGCGCGAACTGACCCCGACGGGGAAGCTGCCCCCATCCTTTCTGGCTGATGTCGTCCATCGCTCATCCGCTTCCTGCTTGTCTCGCACGTATCCCAGCGATCGTTTCCTCTGCGACCAGGACGATACACAATGCACATGACGAAGCTCATCGGATCAAATTGGTTTTTGCCAAGTCGATGATTTCGTCACCACGTCCACTCAGCACCGCCTTGATCATGTACAGGCTGAACCCGATCATTTGGTCCAGCTTGATCGACGCTGGCAGCGACAATTCCTGCCGGTTAACTACTACGTCGACTAGCGCAGGTCCGTCGTGGTTGAGCGCTTCAACGAGCATGGGACGCACCTGCTCGGGTGTTTCAGCCTTCAGTCCCAGGACACCTGCCGCCTCGGCCATACGCGCAAAATCTGGATTGAGCAGGTCGGTTGCGAAATCCAGAAGGCCGGCTGCTTTCATTTCAAGTGCCACGAACCCGAGTGAGCTGTTGTTGAACACGATCAGCTTCACGGGCAACTGCAGCTGCCGCAGCGAGAGCAGGTCGCCCAGGAGCATCGCCAGGCCGCCGTCGCCTGACAGCGTGATCACTTGGCGACCGCGGAACGCCAGTTGCGCGCCGATGGCCTGCGGGAGCGCATTCGCCATGGAACCGTGCCAGAAGGAGCCCAGCAGTCGGCGCCTCCCATTCATGGTCAGATATCGAGATGCCCAAATCGTCGGTGTCCCGACATCGCAGGTGAAGATGGCATCCTCTGCCGCCACCTCGTCGATCATCCTGGCCACAAATTGCGGATGGATCGGCTTCTTGCCCGGCTGGCCGCTCGCAAGGTCGTCAAGACCTTTCCGCGCCCTGCGGTAGTGTTCTAGGCAGCTGTCAAGATGGTTTCGATCGGTCTTGTCTTGGAGCGCGGGAAGCACGGCCTGCAGCGTTGCCTGCACATCGCCGACCAGACCGAGGTCCACTTTGGTCCGCCGTCCGATCTGTTCGCCGCGGAGATCAATCTGAATAATCTTGGCATGCTCGGGGTAAAACTGCTGGTACGGGAAATCGGTTCCTAGCATCAGCACGGTATCGCTGGCCATCATGGCCTGGTACCCCGAAGAGAAGCCGAGCAGTCCGGTCATTCCCACATCGTACGGATTGTCGTACTCGATGAACTCTTTGCCGCGCAGCGCATGCACGATCGGCGCGTTCAGCTTGCCCGCTGCCGATTTCACGGCTCGGAATATGCGCTGCAATCGCTAGGACAGGGACACGGCTGCGCTGAGCGTCATACAGACCGTTGATCAGATGGAGATTGCCCGGCCCGCAGCTCCCGGCACAGACCGCCAGGCGGCCTGTCAGATGCGCCTCCGCGCCGGCTGCAAACGCGGCAGTTTCTTCATGCCGCACCGGTATCCATTCGATATCGTCGCGCCGACGGATCGAATCGGTCATTCCGTTGAGGGAGTCCCCTGCCACGCCGCAGATTCGTTTCACCCCAGCTGCGACAAGCGTATCAATGCATACCTCCGCCACCGTTTGCTTCGCCATTGCTGCGCTCGGCTCCTTTCTTCAGAGGCCGTTTTGTGGCACTCCTGCCAGGTCGCTAGCGTGTGGCCGGCGCCTCTTTTCCGATCTGCTTCAGGATTTCAGGCAACGACTCGAAGTAGCCTTGATCGACGTAGCACCAGCCCCACTCCTCACCGCGCTCATACGACATGATGATCGGGTGCTGGGTCGAAGCGAAGTGTTTGGTCGCGTGCTTGTTCTTCGAGTTATCACAACACCCGACATGGCCGCAGCTCATACACAGCCGCAGGTGTACCCACGTATCGCCCAGCTCGAGACACTCCTTACAGCCTTCGCCACTCGGCGTCACGACGTCGATCTGGTTGAGATGCTTGCAGACAGCCATCTTGGCCTCCTTGTTGTCTCTCGGTATATGCTCGACGACTGGCGCCGTTGCCGGTCGCGGCTATTGAGACTATCGGACCACTTTGGACGCCATCGCAGTGTGTCACAGTAGCGTCCGCCCACTCTCCCGCTCGAAGGCGTGCATCTTGCCCATGTCGACGATGAGGTCGAGCCCCTGGCCGACGCGGGCGCCGGTGCGCGGGTCGAGCCGGCTGACCATCTCCTTGCCGCCGTTCTCGACGTAGGCGAACACTTCGCTGCCGAGCGGCTCGACCACCGTCACATTGGCGCTGAGCTTGGCCGCCTCGTCCACGCCGCGCGGCACATACTGCGCGTCGTGAATATCCTCGGGGCGAATGCCGAAGTAGATCGGCTTGCCGACGTGCGCGCCGAGCTTTTCGAGTTGGGCAGGCGGCACGGGCAGCAATGGTGGCCCGACGTCGACCGTCGGGCCACCATTGCTGCGATCGAGCTTGGCCTCGAACAAGTTCATCGCCGGCGAGCCGATGAAGCCGGCCACGAACAGATTCGCCGGGCTATCGTAGAGCACCTGCGGGGTGTCGAGCTGCTGCACAATGCCGTCGTTCATTACCGCGATATGGCTGCCCATGGTCAGCGCCTCGGTCTGGTCGTGGGTCACATAAATGAAGGTGGTCTTCAGGCGCTGGTGCAGCTTGGAGATCTCCGAGCGCGTCTGGACGCGCAGCTTGGCGTCGAGGTTCGAGAGCGGCTCGTCCATCAAGAATACCGCCGGGTTGCGCACGATCGCGCGGCCGAGGGCGACGCGCTGGCGCTGGCCGCCACTCAGCGCCTTGGGCTTGCGGTCGAGCAGGTGGCCGATACTGAGCATCTCGGCGGCCTCCTTCACGCGCTTGTTGATCTCGGCCTTGGGCGTCTTGCGCAGCTTGAGGCCGAAGGCCATGTTGTCATACACCGACATGTGCGGAGCGATCTTCCTTGTCTGTGAGACTGATAACAATTTGCTTAATCAAGAAATGGTCCTGGTGCCTGTACACCTCCGTCGCCCACCGCACTACCCGGTAGCGCACCTGCAACGCCAAGAAAGCGTTTACAGCAATGACTGGCGCAATCCGAGAACCGGCCTGAGCATCCATGATTCAGCAAGCTCCTTTGAATTGCTTCCAATTCTCGGGAATAAATTCCATCTCGTGTAGCGGCCCAACGGCTCGGCACGGCCAGCTCGTTGGAGTGCACTGATTAGACCCAGCGCTGCACTGCTGACGCGGCGATATCTGGCCCTGCAGGCGCCGATCTACGTGTCATCCGCACGACCCTCCGTCCGCTGCCGCAGATCGATGGCGATGTAGGTAACTGCATCCCATGCGTTGTGGATTCCGACGAAGAGCAGCAGCAGCGCAGTCCCACCGATCACAAACAGGATCGTCGCGGGATAGCGCTGGAGCAGGACCGCAGCCACCAGAAGTGTCGCATACGTGATCAGCGGAAGCACAGCATGGAAGATCCAGTCTTCGAGCACCGGCACATAGACCGTCTGCCGTCGCGTCCGCCGAACGACCATCAGCGCGTAGGCCAGTCCTGCCACCCCGCAGACGCCGAGAGCGAGAGCGGCACCGGAGAGCGCAGACCATGGTGCACTCAAGATCGCCGCGATGAGCAGGACGGCGCAGAAGTGGACGATCGTCGGGGTGCTGAATGCGCCGACCGCTGAGCCGACACCGGGCGCGCTGATCTCGGCACTCAGGGTTATTGCCACGAATTGCAGACCAATCAGGACCGCGGCCGAGGAGCCGATGATGACGTAGAAGCTTTCCCAGCCCGCGAACGGCGACAGTACGGCTTGTTCCATAAGAGATCTCCTGTGCAAAGGTGATGGAGATGGACAACCATCTGTATATCAAGGTTCCACTCGGGTGGTATTATATGGACAATTAGACGTTTGTCGAGGAGAAGCGGTTCTATGTTGGGCAGACGTTCGGCTCCGGGCGGCTGCGGATCGCCAGGGAGCGGATCGAAACCTTTGCCGCCGAATTCGATCCCCAGCCCTTCCATCTCGACGAGGAGACCGCGCGCAGCACGATATTTGGCGAGCTGGCAGCGAGCGGGTGGCACACCGCTACGGTCACCATGCAGCTCCTGGTCGAGAGCGAACTGAAGCCCGCCGGTGGCATCGTCGGCGCCGGCTTCGATGAGTTGCGCTGGCCACGACCCGTCCGGCCCGGCGATGAACTGCGCGTCGAGAGCGAAGTGCTCGAGGTGCGGTCGTCACAGTCGCGTCCGGAACAGGGGCTGATGAAGGTGCGGACGACGACGCTGAACCAGAACGGCGAGGCTGTGCAGGTGGCCATCGAGTACCTCCTGGTGCCGCACCGCCGGACATAAATCCCCTCTAGTAACGTCAATCACCTGACATAGTGCTCCATGGCATGACCCGTGGTGATAGGTTCCGCCACATGCGAGATGTCCGCCCGCGACGACTCTCCCCGTGGTGAGCCATGCACGTAAGCACCTATGCAACGAGTCAAGATCGCATCGGAAGAGGCTCATGTCCAGTAGCCGTGCAGACAGCCTTACTCAGGACAGAGATAGAAAGAGAGGGTTATGTGACCCAGGAAGCGAAGAGTACACAGTCTGCCCCTACCGACACCTCAGCGGAGCAGGCTCCAGCGTCTCCACCGACACTGCTGGTGCTGGGAGCCGGACCAAAGGCAATCGCGATCGCGGCGAAAAGGTATATGCTGGCAAAGCTGGGCTATCGCGTGCCGCATGTATGCGTGATTGATCGGCGTGGCGTGGCGACACACTGGACCGGCACAGCAGGATTCACCGACGGTCATCAGTTTCTAGGCACGCGCCCGGAGAAGGACATCGGTTTTCCCTACCTCTCAGCCTGCTGGGGAGGCAAGGAGCTGAGCCGTGCGGTCGCGAACGAGATGGTTCATCTCTCCTGGCAGAGTTTCCTCATCGATCAGTTGCGCTATACCGATTGGATTGATCGCGGGCGCACGCGCCCGACGCATCGCGAGTGGTCGCAGTATATTCAATGGGTTGCTGGACAGGTGAAGCTGGAGCTGTATATCGGCGAGGTGACCAGCATCGCGCTGACCGCTGATCAGCAGTGGTGCCTGACATGCCGCTCTGAGGAAGCTGGCGCATCGTTCAGCCTCACTGGCAGCGGCCTTGTACTGACTGGCCCCGGCACGCCACTCGCCATTCCAGGTCAGCCGAAAGCACATCCGCGGATTATGGATGGGGCCTCGTTCTGGCTGCGAAGTGAGGAGTTCGTGCATCTACGGTCAGACGTCACACAGCCGCTGACTATTGGCGTGATCGGCACGGGTGAAACAGCCGCTGCCATCGTCGTCGCGCTGGTGGATGCGCTGAGGGATTCAGCGTTTATCGAGATCATCAGTCCGTATGGAGTGATCTATTCGCGCGATGAGGGCTTTGAGGAGAACCGGCTGTTCTCTGACCCCGATGGCAGGCTCGCCAGCCAGTTGTTTGACCACCAGCACGAGGCGAACTGGCTGCAACTGAGCGAGCGCGACCGCCGCGACTTTGTCCGACGCACCGATCGTGGCGTCTTCTCGCTCAAAGCGATCGAACAGCTCAGTACCGCCGAGAACGTGCGCTCGGTGCGTGGCACGGTGAGGCGCATTGATGCTCGTGACACAAGCGTGCGCGTAGAAAGCGAATATGACGGCAAGCTGAACGACGACGAGTATGATTATCTCGTGGTCGCGCGTGGCTTTGATGCGCTCTGGTTCAGGCACCTGCTTGATCAGGCCACCTATGCACGCATGGCCGAGGTGACGCACTCGTTTGATAGGCACACCATCGAGCAGGCGATTTCGGAAGACCTGTCCCTCACTGGTTTCCTGCCCAAATTACACCTGCCGATGCTGGCGGGAATCGCCCAGGGACCAGGTTTCCCCAATCTGAGTTGCCTGGGCCTGCTGGCAGATCGCATCCTGGTATCTTACTAAGCTTTGGCTTTCACTATGAGGGCTCATGTCTAGCAACCGCGCTCATCCTCGGTGCCTGCTGATAGTGACGAGGTCGGCAGGGCAGCCCGCTTGGCACTACTACTGGACATGAGCCACATCTACAACCATGTGTGAACGGAACGTACAGCGTCTTCTTATTTCTAGCGCGGCCAGAATTACCCGATGAAGATGTGAGCTATTTTCTGGCCGGGGATGCCTCGTACACACAGGGTCTCATGTTCACGGAGCAAATCGATGGGGTGTCCAACGATCGCGCCACCGCGCGGCGGACCCTGGCGCAGATCCACGCCGTCTGTCGTGCGACACCAACGGTGTACTTGCCAGCACACGACCCGGATATCCCGGACCGGCTGGCGAACCGGCAGCTGGCGGCAGCACACTCAACACCGCCCGCGTTGATCATGGGAGCACGGTAACACCTGCCGTGCGCTACGGGCAGATGCATCGCTGATGGGCTGCTCGCTACGATCAGCACGCCCCGAACGAGCTGTCAGGGTATGGCAATGATTCTTTTCATTGCCATACCCTGATCTGGAGCAATCTCATGCTTGAATTCGAAAATACTATTCGCATCAATCGTCCGATCGCTGAGGTATTCGCATTCCTATCCCATGACCCGGCCATAGTCGGGCTCATTCAAGCGGCGTCGGCATAAAACTACTCTTCCAGCAACTCGCGCGCGGCAGCGAGGAATGCTCGTGGTGGACTTTGGATATACAGGTCGAACTGCAGAACCTCGGCCTGGGTCATCATACCGCATCAGCGCTCGCCTGAGTTCAAAGTGGGAAAGGCTTTACACACGAGTAACATTATTGATGAGGCCATGCGTCATCGCCTTCTCCTCCATACATGGTACAATCTGTCTGGTGGCCGGAAGTATACACCATTTGATATGGTTGCTATGCGTTGAAAACGAGGTACTGATGGATCGCGCGACGGCAGATGTGCTGGTGCTGGGTGCGGGCGCTGCTGGTCTCGCCGCGGCCCAGGAACTGAGTCAGGCGGGGTTGCGCGTGATTGTGATTGAGGCGCGTGACCGTGTCGGCGGCCGGATCTTCACACAGCGCGTCCCAGGCCATCCGTTGCCGATTGAGCTTGGCGCCGAGTTCATCCACGGCCGCCCGCCCGAGAGCTTTGCGCTGGTCGAGCAGGCTGGTCTGCTGGTCTACGAGATTAATGGCGAGAGGTGGCTGGCCCAGGGTCGTCAGCTCGCTCCCAGCGACGCGCTGTGGAAGCAAACCAATCAACTCTTGACGCAGATGGCGGCAGCCGGTGATTCGGACCGCTCGTTTCAAACATTCCTCGCCCGCTTCCAGAGCGACCCTGCCTGGCGCGACGCCGCAGCGATGGCGGCAAGCTATGTGGAAGGGTTTGACGCAGCCGACATCAGCACTGTGAGTGTGCAGGCGCTGCTCCACGAGCAGCGTGCCGCTGCGGCCAGCGACGGCGATCGGGCATTTCGCATTGCAGATGGCTACGACCAACTCGTGGCGGCCCTTGCGGCCAGGTGTGATCCGTCACGGGTGAGCATCCATCTGGGCTTGATCGCGCGTCGTGTGATCTGGCGGCGCGGCCAGGTCGAGATCCATACCGAGGGCGCTGATGTGCCGGGTAACCGCAGCTTCGGTGCCCGCCGGGCGGTGATTACGCTCCCGCTTGGGGTTCTACAGGCGCGCATCGACACGCGGGGTTCGGTAGAGTTCCACCCGGCGCTTGCGGGCCATGCGGGTGCCGCACGCCGGCTTGCGATGGGGCAGGTGGTCAAGGTAACCCTCCGTTTCCGCGAGCGCTTCTGGGAGCACGACCGCTTGCCGCTCGCAACCGAGTCGATGGACCCGCGCCAGGTGAGCTATGTCTACCGGCGCGGCGCGGCGCTGCCGGCGTGGTGGACCGCCTACCCGGCCATTGCACCCCAACTGACTGGTTGGGCCGGCGGCCCGCCAGCGGCCCGCTTGGTCAACCAACCGGAGCAAGTCATTGTCGATCAGGTGCTTGACGCGATAGCGGACGCGCTGGGTTTGCCACGGGGCCGGATCGAGGAAGTGCTTGTTGGCGCTCATACCCACAATTGGCATGCCGACCCGTTTGCGCGGGGCGCCTACAGCTACGTGACGGTGAGTGGCATGGAGGCCGTGCGGGCGCTTGCGGCACCGGTCGAGGACACGTTGTTTTTTGCCGGCGAGGCGACCAACAGTGATGGGCACACTGGCACCGTTCACGGCGCGATCGCAACAGGACGGCGCGCAGCGCGTGAGATCCTCTTGACGTACGTAACCACAACGGAATAGAGTAGAAATGTTTGAAGATGGCGGCGAGCCGATCAGCAGCGAGATCGTCAGCAAGGTATTGCTGCTCGCCAACGACACCGCCATCACCGACGGCACCATCCTGGCGCAGATCGTATCGCTCCGGCAGGCCGCCTAGCAGGTGCATGGCCACTGGTACACCGAGGTTGTGCTCCAGCCGATCGCTCATGATGCGGTTGCATTTCCGAGCTTGCCGTGTATGCCTTGTAGGGCCATGCCACATCAGTCTGGCTATGCTGAGAGTACGGTTCTATGTGTCAGCGTACGCAGCACCACTGTCAGGAGGCGATCACCGTCAAGACGTAGCTGTTGGGGGCGCTGGCGGTTTTGGTGGCGGATCGTCCCTCCGCCGCTCCTTCCGCCGCTCCTTCCGCGGCGTCTCGGTCGGCCGAACGTCACCCGCTGGCTCGTGCACGCCGGTGGCCGCACGCGGCGCGATTTCAGCCAGCCACCGCCGTCCAAAGCACGTTAACCTGCAGGCCGGTTGGTCGGAGAGATGACCACGAACAACCGTCCGTCGAACAACATGTATGTGTGTGTAGCGTCGCTGGGACAGGATGCGACAGTATGCACAACACGCCCGGTTGCCTTCTGTAGCAAGGGTAAGCAAAGGGAGCACAGCAAACGCCATGGATACAACAGCTGACACGACGTTGCATGCCCAGATGGCCACCTACCTGCCCGCGCCGTAGGACTTAGCAGGGCAGCTCTTAAGCCTGCAGCGGCGCCTGACCATCTAGCACGCGGCTGAGCATGGATTGATTGAGCCGATCGCGCTTTTGCTCCCGCCCTTCTTACGTTGCTAGGTATAGATGCCGAGAGCCTCACGGCTCCGTGGTGGATGTACATGGTGGTCGTCGCCGCGGGCATCGGCGTGCCGCTGCTATTCTCTCTGGCGTCGCTCCTCAAGACGAGCCGCACGACGGTCCGGGAGGCGCTCGACGAGCGCGGCGTTGACCGCCAGGGGGACATCTCAACACGCTTTGACGCCGGGCTTGGCCGGTTGCGGGGCCTTGACCGCACGGTGCTGATGGCGTTCCGTAACATCTTCCGGCGCCGGGCCCGGTTCCTGCTGTCCGTCGGGCTCCTGGCCAGCGCCGGCGCCGTGTTCGTCGCCGGGATGTCCACCATGGCTGGCTTCCAGGCAGCTTTAGATCGGGACAAGGAGTTGCGCCGGTGGGACGTCGATGTGCGACTGGCCGACATCGATCAGGTCTCGGCAGTCGCAGTGACAAACCTGGTGGCAGAAATTCCCGACGTGACTCGCGTGGAGGGATGGAGCATCTTACAAACGAGCGTCATCCCACCCGGACAGCGGATCAGCGTCACCCGCACCTATCCCGACCAAGGACACGGCAGCCTAGCCGTGACCGTCGTCCCCCCGGACAGCTCGCTCATAGCTCCGCCGCCCCTCCTGGAAGGTCGCTGGCTGCGCCCCAGTGAGAAAGATGCCGTCGTGATCAGTCAGGCGGGCCTCACAGAAGGCCTCCGCGACATTCGTAGTGGCGACACCATTCAACTGTCAATTGGCGGACGCCCCACCAGTTGGCTGGTCGTTGGCATCGCCGATTCCGTGGGCGGCCATGGCGGCGGAGGCATCTTCATAACCGAAGCGGGCTTCGAGGGGGCTACCGGCGTGAACCAGCCCAATCTGCTCCGTATCGTGACCGATAACCACGACGAGGAGACACGAACAGCCGTCGCTCAAGCGGCCGAACGCGTCCTTACAGACGCGGGGATCGTGGTGCGGTCTGCGGTGTCGGTCAGCCGTTCCGAAGCCGCCGGTGCCGGCCATATGCTCCCTCTCATCTTGGTTTTCTTGGGACTCTCCATTGCTATAGGTGTGGTTGGGTTCGCCGGGCTGGCCTCAACAATAAGCACCAACGTGCTTGAACGAACCCGTGAGTTCGGCGTGATGAGCGCCATTGGGGCGCCCGCCGCCACCGTGCGCGGCCTCGTCGTTCTCGAAGGCATCTTTATCGCTGTGGTAAGCTGCGTGATCGCGGCTATTCCTGCTCTGCTTCTCACGGCGCTCATGATCGGCAATCTGCCTCTGCCCGTGAGCTTGCCTTTCCAGATCTCCGTACCGGGAGTTGTCATTTGGGTTGTCGTGGTCGTCCTTGGCGCGGCACTGGCTACCCTGGCGCCCGCATCCCGCCTGACCGTTCGCGAAGCCCTCGCGTACTTGTGAGGCGGAATATTCCCAGGAGATGAATAAAATGAACAAGAAAGTCATTACCTTAATCGTCGTGATCGTTGTGCTGGCGTTGGTCGCCTTGGCAGTGATCTACGCTCCAAGCATTGCCGAGATTATGCTGCGCTCGCATAGGATACCGCAGCACTGATGAGCCAACGGATCAAGCCGATGAACAAACACTCGACAAAGAAGAGATCAAAATGCACACACAGTCTGGGCACTCGCGGCCATTGCCTGGGGCGTCGTGTTCGTCGCGGTGGCCGAACGCACCAAGGACGTAATATCGAAAGACGACACCGGCGTGGGGCCCGAGCGCTCCTCGACGAGTGGCACACCACGCTCGGTGAAGGTGCTTGGGATCATCGTCATCGTCCTGGTGCTGCTGGGCGGCATCATCGTGTTCACCGGCGTCGGTGGTGACCACGGCCCTGGTCGCCACATACCGTCCCAGCTGGCGGCCGCGCAAGCTGCGCCCCTGGCTCGAACGCCACTATCCTGACCTGGCGGCCCAGTTGCCCGCGCCCAGCACGATCGGTGAGATTTTGCGGCGCGAGGGCTTGATCCACACCAAACCTCGCCACCGACGATGGCCGCATCCCAATTCAGAGTGGGGCGAGACAACTGCTCCCAATCAGGTCTGGAGCGCCGATTTCAAGGGCGAATTCGACACCCGTGACGGTTGTACGCAGGCCATCTGCAAGTGCGACAGGTGAGCAACGCCGGCTGTTTTCGCTTTCGGCACCGGCAAATCTTGCTTCTCGATCTAGGGGTGCGCCGCCGCTGAACGGCAGGGCGTTGGGCCACCGCAAGCGAGAGAAAGGGGGCCTCTCCTACTCGTAGGGCGTGACGACCGCCTGGTGTCTGTTACTGCTTCGTGACGGCGTACCGCAGGTGCGTGACGAGCGGCGAGTGAATCGCCTCCACGATGTCCACCGCGATTCTGCGCCGGTCCACTCGATCGAACAGGCG
>WNGA01006321.1_pt1 | contig 27589 bp, 26 predicted proteins | sample 5400061 | NCBI WGS metagenome assembly WNGA01 (sample SAMN13153366, study PRJNA577476) | soil metagenome | isolation source: 100 cm soil or saprolite under grassland replicate 2 | place: USA:California | collected 2016-06-15
AAGATTCAGCCCCGTGCCGATGCCGACCTCGAGCGTGACATCGTTCGGCTGCAGCGCGAGCTGTCGGACGGCGGCGGCGCGGCCCGGCGCGAAAATCCAGTCGAAGATGAAGTCGTAGACCGGCGCGTACAGCTCGTACGCGCGCTCGACCTGCCTCTTCTCCAGCACTACGTCCACGTGGATCCTCCCGGCGGCCTGGGTTGGAGGCTGGTCAGTCTCCGTCCGGATCGCGCGGGTATCTTACCCGTTCGCGACAGCCCTTGCCAAGGGGGTCGTGTCACAGCAGAAAGCGCATCAAGAGCGTGGCGAGACCGAGAAAGGAGAAGAACCCGAACACGTCCGTGAAGGTCGTGATGATGACGCTGGAGGCAATGGCCGGGTCGACCCGAAACGTTTTCAGCGCGATCGGGACCAGCGTCCCCACCACGGCCGCCACCAGCATGTTGCACCACAGGGCGACGCCGAGCACGAACGACAGCAGCACCTGCCCTTTCCATGCGTAGGCGATTGCAGCAACTACGAGGCCATTGGCCAGCCCCGTCGTGGCGCCGAGCCACAGCTCCTTGCGGAGCACCCGCATGATCACGCCCGCCGTCATGTCGCCCAGCGCGATGCCGCGGACGACCACCGTCGCGGTCTGCGTGGTGCCGATACCGCCCATCGAGGCCACGATGGGCATGAAGACGGCGAGCGTGGCGAGCGCCTGGATCGAGGTCTCGAACAGACCGATGACGGAGGCGGCCAGCACCGCCGTCCCGAGGTTGATGAACCGCCACACGAGGCGCTTGGGAAACACGGCCCGCGGCGGGTCGAGCACCGTCTCGTCGCCGGAGGCGCCGCCCAGGCGCTGGATGTCCTCGGTGGCCTCCTCACGGATGACGTCGATGACGTCGTCGACGGTGATCGTCCCGAGCAGCCGGTGCGCGCCGTCGACCACGGGCACCTCGCGGAGGTTGTAGCGCTGGACGAGGCGCGCCACCTCTTCCTGGTCGGTATCCACGGTCACGCTCTCCACGTCCTCGTTGCGGATCATCCGCACGGGCGTGGCGGGGTCGGCCGTGAGCAGGCGATGCAGGGGCACGAGACCGACGAGATGATCGTGGTCGTCCACCACGTACAGGTAGAACGCGTCGTCGCCGGTGGCCGACTTGCGGATGTGCTCGATCGCCTGCGCCACCGTGGTGCCCTCGTGGACGGCCACGAAGCTCGTGGACATGAGCCGTCCGGCGGTGCCCTCGCCATACTCGAGGAGCTCCTGCACCTCCTCGGACTTTTCCTCCTCCATGAGGTCGAGGATCTTGTCCGCTTCCTCCCTGGGCAGCTCCTCGACGACCTCCACCACGTGATCCGACGGCATGTGGTCGAGGATGCGGGAGACCTCTTGCTCGTCGAGGGCGCGCACGAGCTCGAGCAGCGTCTGATCGTCGAGCTCGGAGAGGACGGCGCCGGCGTGCTGGGGGGACAGGAGCCGGAAGATCCGGACCTGATCGGCGAGCGGCAGCTCGCGCAAGACGGAGGACACGTCGGCGGCGTGGGCGTCGGCCAGGACGTCGGTGAGGCGCTCGTCCCGGCCCCCCTCGAGCAGCTCCTTGATCGTTTCGGTCAGCCGTTCCGTCTCTGGCATGGTGTCACGGTCACGGGTGCCGCGAGCTCGGCTTCGAGCGCGGGCGCCTGTCGTGATTGCCCTCGTGAAGGGCGGCGAGGAAGCGGGGCATGATGTCTTGGCCGATGGTCTCGTCCGCGATCTCCCCGACCGCCCGGCGCCATTCCCGCACGGGGATCACGGCCTTGGCCATCGAGCGATGGCCGCCCGCGCTCCCGAGGGCGCCGAAGGCCTGGCGCACGATGTCGCCCGCGGCCCGCACGTAGCCGACGTTGCGCACGGACACGTGCAGCTCGGTGTCCACGATCCCGGAGACGACGGACCACTCCGCGCCCTCGACCTGCAGGAACAGATCGGCGAGCTGCGCGACCAGCTCTGGGTATCCGACGGCGCCGAGGTGGACGAAGACGACGCCGGCGACGATCCGGCGGCGGGTAATTCCTGCCGCGAGCACGTCCAGCGCGGCGTTGGGCAGCTCCGGGCGCTCGATGCGACGCAGGGCGCTGTGATTGGCGTGCGCATGCAGGAACGCGAAGGCGTCCATGTCCGCGCGCGTCGCCCCCCGTTCGAGCTGCAGCGTGTCGGCCTTGATCCCGTAGAGCAGCGCCGTCGCGAGCCGCTGCGTGACCCGCACGTCGGCCGCTCTCAGGTATTCGGTCAGGATGGTGGAGGTGGCCCCGTAGGCGGGTCGGATGTCCTTGAGCTGGGCACGCGCCGGAGTCTCCTCGGGATGATGGTCGATGACGAGGTCGACGTCCCCGACGCTCTCCTCGAAGAAGCTCGGCTGGCAATCCACCATCGCCACCATCTCGTACTCACCGATCGCGCGGGGCTTGATCTGCTCGACGTCGATCTCGAGGATCCGGAGCATGGCGCGATTCTCGGCACGCGTGATGGTCCCGAACGTCGCGATGGGCGCCGCCGTCTTGGTCCGGCCGAGGAGCGTCCGCAGGGCCAGGGCCGACGCGATGGCGTCGGGATCGGGATCGTCCTGCATCATGATCAGCACACGCTCGGCCGGGGCGAAGTACCGCTGCAGCCGCTCCACGCGCGCGCGGAGGGCGGCGCGCTCCACGACGGGGACGAGCACCTTGTCGATGAACACGGCCGGGGGGACCGTCGTGACCTCGGAGGTGTCGACGGCGGCACCGAGCGGATCGGGCAGGACGACCACCGCGACACCGGGCGCGACGCCGCGAAGGGCGGCCGTGATACGGGCGACGCGGTCCGCCGGGACGGCGAGGATGACGGCGTCCTGTCCGGTCAGAAGCGCCCGGCGGTAGAGGGCTTCGTCCTCGAGATCACCGGCGAGCGCCTGGCCGCCGTGCCGCGAGATTCGCCGCTGGGCCGCCGTGCTCTCCACCAGGTGAAGGACGCGCTCCCCGAGGGCTTCCCGGGGTACGAAGCGCGCCAGCGTGACGTCAGGGCAAACGAAGACCCCTCGCATCTTGCTTTGAAGTATGAACTTCCGGCGCCTCGGGACAAGCGCTTTCTCGCGCGACCATCAGCCCCGGACTGGCCTGGACATATCCGGGCGCGCGCGCTCGCCAGCGAGCTCCGCTCCCAGGGGGAGGCGGGCCGCAGAGCGCGTCACCAGGCGCGCTCTGCGGAAATCTATGCCGCCCGGTCGCGAATGGGCTCTTGAACCTGATAGAGGTGGCGGGAGCCGTTGCTTCCCGCGTGCAACCGTGGCCGCCGACCGAAGCGGCCGAAGTACCAGGCCTCGTAGCACTCCCGGTGATAGGTCCCCGTCGGTGCTGTGACCTGTGGAGCATAGCGGGCGACGAGCATGAAGCACCGGCCGCACGCCGGTGCGCCCTTCATATCGATGTCGATGACGTTCTGATCGTCCATGGCTCTCGCGTCCTTTCGCCTCGGCCACCGCCCGGCCGGTGATGGCACCCCCAACCGCAAGCGCGATGCCAGACCGAAAACCGTGTTTCTGCCCGCAAAACGCGGACGGGCACTCGGCGTGGCGGTTTTTACATCGGCAAGAATTACACTCGCGTCAGGAGACTGACATCAGTCGCGGATGACGGAAGCCGATCGTGGCATCCGGCCCAGCTCGGCCAGGAGCAGCGCCGCCCAGCGGTAGACGTTGTGCTCCCGGACCTGCGATCGCATGCGGGCCATGCGTTCCCGCTGCTCCTCCCTCGACATCTCGACCGCTCGCTTGATGGCTCCCGCCGTGTCCTCGATGTCGTAGGGGTTGACGAGGAGCGCCTCGCGGAGCTCCCGCGCCGCGCCGGTGAAGCGGCTGAGGATGAGGACGCCGCTGTCGCGATCGCGCGCGGCGATGAACTCCTTGGCCACGAGATTCATGCCGTCGTGCAGCGCGGTGACCATGCAGAAGTCCGCGCTCCGGTAGTAGGCGGCGATCTCGCGATGATCGTGGTGTCGCTCACGGTAGACGATCGGCCGCCAGTCCCGATCGCCGAGCTCCTCGTTGATCTTCCGGATGGTTTCCCGGACCTCCCGCTGCAGCCGCTGGTATCGCTCGATGCGGCTGCGGCTCGGTGAGGCGATCTGGACGAAGACGACACGGCCCCGGTACTCCGGCCACCGCTCGAAGAACCGGCGGATGGCGCGCAGTCGCTCGGGCAGGCCCTTGGTGTAATCCAGCCGCTCGACGCCGACACCGAGGAAATCCGCCGTGGTCCCGAGCTCGGCGAGCAACGCGTCACGGTGCGGCACGCGGTCGTCCAGGTCCTCCTCGACCGCGATGCTGATCGGAAACGGCAGGACGTGGGTCGTGTGCTGACCACGGACCGCGGTGAAGTCGTCCCACTCGACCCGCCCTTCGATCATCCGCTCGACGGTCTCCAGGAAATTGTTGCAGTGGATCTGCGTGTGGAAGCCGACCAGGTCGGCGCCCAGCATTCCGAGCAGGATCTCTTCCGGCCACGGGCAGATGCCGAACGCCTCCACGTTGGGCCAGGGGATGTGCCAGAACAGGGCGACACGGGCGTCGGGCCGCGCCTGCTTGATCATCCGGGGCAGGAGCGCGAAATGATAGTCCTGGATGAGCACGATCGGCGCCTCCGCCTTCTCCATCTCCTCGAGGAGGACGTCGGCGAACCGCTGGTTGACGGCGCGGTAGTGCTCCCAGTCGCCCGCGCGAAACTGCGGCCGTTCGTGAACGATGTGACAGAGGGGCCAGAGGCCTTCGTTGGAGAACCCGTAGTAGTACCCGGCTTCCTCCTCGGCATCGAGCCACACCCGCCGCAGGGTATACGTGGGATCGCTCGGCGGCAGCCCGACCCGGTCGCCGGCGGCGCGGTCGGCGTCGCCGCTGCCGTGGGCCACCCAGACGCCGCCGCAGGCGGTCATGATCGGCTCGAGCGCGCTCACGAGGCCGCTGGCCGGCCGGAGCTCGGCGATCCGCTTGCCCTCGAAGACGTGGCTGAGGGGCTCGCGGTTCGAGACCACGAAGATGGGATGGGTGCCGAAGCGCATGTGCACGAACTGCTTGAGGCGCTCCTCGGTCCAGATCTGCTCGCCGAGCAGCCGCAGCCGCGCCTCCTCCTCGGCGGCCACCCGCGCCCGGGCGAGCGAGCGCGCCAGGCCGGTGACTTCCCCGGCGAGGGGACCGAAGAGGCTGGCGTCGGCGTCCGGCGGCGGCGCCACCGGCTCGCCGAACTTGAGCCGCTTCGTCCACTCCGCCATGCGGGCGATGGGCCGGGTCACCGTCCAGCGGACGAGGAGCCATGTGATCGCCGTCAGGAGCAGGATGAGCACGCCGAGGCGCACCGCCGTGCGTCGCCACAGATCCCACTCCCGCGTGTCGAGATAATCCGCGTCGAGGAACGTGGCGGCGGCGCCGATGATCCGGTCGTCGCGCTCCAGCGGGACGATATGGGTCCATACCGTGCGGCCACCGACCCGGGCGAACCGTCGGACGGTGACGTTGTCGCGGATGGCTTCCGTGACCAGGGGCGAGAGCGGGCCCAGGTGGGCCTTGACGTCGGGAGTGGCGGCGATGACGCTGGCGAACTCGTCGTAGATCGCGACGCCACGGTCGCGTCGCCCGAAGCGGGAGAGCACGCGCTCGTATCCCGTGCGGGCGCTGCGCGCCACCAGCGGCTCCGCCGCCTCGCGGACCGCGTCGGCGGCCAGGACGGCGCGGCGCTGGAGGTCCTGCTCCAGACGCGTGCGCTCCTCTTGAACCTCGAGATAGGAGAACGCCGCCGTGACGACGATCACGGCGAGCGACATGCCACCCAGGAGCCGAACCAGCAGCCGCATGCTCTGCGCGCTGGCGGCGGTCAGCGGATCGCCGGCCTCACGCGCCGAACTTGGTCAGACGCAAAGCGTTTGCCAGCACGAGCGGCATCAGGTGCTGGGCGGGCATGATCCCGAGGGTGCCGGCGGCGCAGGCCCGCTCGCTGAAGGCCGCGACCGGATCGGCGCCGGCGTAGCGGCCGGCCACGACCACGGGGACGGGTTGCCAGCCGTGTCCGGCGAGGATGGAGGGGCTGGCGTGATCCCCGGTCACCACCATGACGTCGGGCTTCCGGGCGAGGATCTCGGGAATGAAGCCGTCGAGCCGCTCGAGGGCCTCGACCTTGGCGTCGAAGTCCCCGTCCTCCCCGGCCTTGTCGGTGTCCTTGTAATGCAGGAAGAAGAAGTCGTAGGCGTCCCAGTGCTGGCGCAGCGTGACCACCTCATCGGCGAAGCCGGCGCCCGTCTTGAGGATCTCCATACCCACGAGCCGCGAGAGGCCGCGATACATCGGGTACGCGGCGATCGCCGCGGCACGCAGGTGAAAGACCTCGGGGAAGCGGGGCAGGTCGGGAAGCTGGTCGAAACCGCGAAGGAGGATCATGTTGCCGGCGGGCTCGTCCGCGAGTAGCCGCCGGGCCTGGGTCACGAAGGTGTTGACGGCATCCGCGGTCGGACGCGCCTCCGGATCGTGGGCGCGCACGGGCAGCGGCGGCTTGCCGGTCGCCTGGGGGTCGGTCTCGGAGAGCGCGCCGCTGAGACCGCTGCCCCGCAGGACCAGCACGAAGCGATGTTCCTTGACCGGCTCGAGGAGGAGCTCGACGCCCGGCACCTGGATCTCGCGGAGACGGTCGGTCAGGCGGATGCATTCCTCGGTGCTGATGCGACCGGCCCTGCGGTCGGTGATCAGGCCCCGGTCGTCGACGGTGCAGAAGTTTCCGCGGGCCGCCACGTCGCCCGGACGCAGGTCGAACTCGATGCCGAGCGCTTCCAGCACGCCCCGACCGACCTGGTAGAAGAGCGGATCGTATCCGAAGAGGCCGAGGTGGCCGGGCCCGCTGCCCGGCGTGATGCCGGGAGCGACGTGACGGATGAGCCCGCAGGCCCCGCGCGCGGCGAGCGCGTCGAGGTTGGGCAGGCTGGCGGTCTCGAGCTCGGACTTCCCGGTCTCGGGCCGTGGCAGACCGCCGAGACCATCGAGCGAGAGCAACACGATCTTGGTCGTGTTCTCCACCACGAGCGGCGCGATGACGTCCAGCATGACTGCACTCCTAGGAATCAGGCGTCCTTCACCGGATTCTCGAGCACGCCGAGGCCGGAGATCTCCAGCCGGCACACGTCGCCCGGCTGCAACAGCACGGGGGGCTTGCGCGCGAACCCGACGCCCGACGGCGTCCCGGTGGCGATGAGGTCGCCGGGCTCGAGGGTCATCAGGCTCGAGAGATAGCTGACGATGTAGCGCACGTCGAAGATGAAGTTGCGCGTGTTGCCGTGCTGCATCTGGGCGCCGTTGACCCACAGCTTGAGATCGAGCACGTGGGGGTCGGCGATCTCCGCCCGGTCGGCGATGAAGGGGCCGATGGGGGCGAGGGTGTCGGGAATCTTCCCCGCGCCCCACTGGCTGGTGATGAACTGGAAGTCGCGCGCGCTCACGTCATTGATGTTGACGTAGCCCCACACGTGATCGAGCGCCTGGTCGCGCGAAACGAAGCGCGCCCGGCGGCCGATCACCACGCCCAGCTCCACCTCCCAGTCGAGCTGGGTGGAGCCGCGCGGACGGAGGATGGGCTCGCCCGGGTCGAGGAGCGTGTTGTTCCACTTGGGGAAGATCGGCGGCTCCTTGGGCAAGGGCAGGCCGGCCTCCTCCGCGTGGTCCCTGTAGTTGAGGCCGATGCAGATGAACTTGCCGGGATCGTGAATCGGCGCGTGCAGCCGCGCGGTGGCGCGGGGCACCGTCACCCAGTCGGTGATCGCGGCGACGGCCTCGTGGCTGGCGGCGCCACCCTCGAGGAACCGGCGGGTGCTCTGCGGTACCAGCGCCTCGGCGATCTCCTGCGCGCGCACGACGCCGCGACGGGCGAGGCTGGTGGCCAGACTCTGCTGCATGTCGGCCACGCGATCGCCGTCGAGGATGCCGAGACGTGGCGATTGGCCGTTGGTGGAGAAACGGACGAGCTTCATCGGCGCCGATACCTCCGCGGAGGATGATGGGGTAGGGCAATTATATAGCGCCTCTGCTATAGTCGAGAGTCACATCGATCGGGCCGGTCCCGGCTCGGGGGAGGTGGCGCATGAACGGTCGTGGCGTGATCGCCTCGATGCTCGCGGCGATGATTCTGTTGGGATCGGTTCCAGCGGTCTCCGTCGCGCAGCAACCCCCGCCGTCGCCCCCGCCCCCGCCCGTCCTGATGCCGGACGTGGTGAAGGACGACGACAGCGCGACGCTGCGCCCCTTCGACCTCTACAGCGTCGGCGCCGGCGTCTTCACGGTCGCCCGTATTCCGTTGAACATCGGGTTGTGCGCCCTCGGCACGGTGGTGGGCAGCGGGCTCTTCCTGGTGACGCTCGGCAGCGCGTACCGGGCGTCGACGCGCGTCTTCGAGGAAGGCTGCGCCCAGAAGTGGCTCGTCCGAGGCGACGACCTCCGCCCCGTGCGCGGCTCTTCGGGGATCTTCGAGAGCCGGATGGAGCGCTACCAGGAGCGCTGACGACCGGCCTGCCGTCGCGCCCGCAGGCTCTCGCCGGGCGCGGTGGGCCGTCCTCGTTCTCTTCGTCGCGCTCGTCGTGGTCTTTGCGGCCTCGTTGTGGGGAACGGTGCTGCGCCCGGCCGCCTACGAAGTCCGCGGCGCCATCGTCGCGCGTCCCGCCTCGAACCTCATCGTCGTCCGCCACGAAGCCGTGGCCGCGCTGGGCATGGCCCCCATGGAGCTGATGGCCGTCTTTGCCGATCCCACGCTGCTCGACGGCGCCGCCGTCGAGCCCGGCGACCGCGTCCGCCTGGCCGTGCGCCGAAAAGGCGACGAGCTCACCCTCCTCCGCATCGAGAAGCTTCCGTGATCCGCTACACCGGCCAGCCTTCGCGCGTGTAGCCCATCTCCCAGAACAGCCACTCGTAGCGACTGGTGGTGATGAAGTGGCGGCGCATCGCCTCGCGCTCCGCGGAACCCAGCGAGGCCGCGACCGCATCGGTGGCCCCGAGCACGCCCCGGACGACCGCCCCGAATCCCTCGGAGGCGTACGTCCCGATCCATCGCGCGTACAGCGCATCGGGTGAGCCGGCCCGCTCCAGGGTCTTGCCGACCTCCCAGTAGATCCAGTAGCAGGGCAGGAGCGCGGCGATCGCCTCGTGGAACGGCCGGCCATAGGCCACCGCCAGCAGATAGCTCGTGTAGGCGAGGTTCGTGGGCGCCAGCGGCGTCGCGGCCACGTCCTCCGGGCTGAGGCCGAACTCCCGAAAGAAGCCCTCGTGCAGTGCCCGTTCGACGCGCAGCGCCTCCACGGCGTGCTCGTCGAACATGATGATCCATTCGTCGCGGGGCGCCCGGGCGCCGGCCAGGGACAGCCCGCGGGCGAACTCCCGCAGGTAGAGCGCGTCCTGGACCGCGTAGAACTGGAAGCTCTCGCGAGCCAGCGAGCCGTCCCTCAGCCCCGTGAGGAAGGGGTGGCGCAGGATCGCGCCGTAGATCGCCTCGATGGCATCCCACAGCTCATCGGTGAACGCCATCGCTCAGCTCCCCGCCCGCCGCGCAGAGCCGAGGGTCTTGAGATAGGCGACCAGGGCTCGGATATCGTCCTCGCTGAGCGTCGCGCCGAACGCCGGCATCCCCGGCCGCCCCAGCGGGGCGCCGCCGTGCGTGATGATGTCGATCAGGTACTGGTCGCTCTGCCCCCGCATCCGGGCCGCGTCCCCGAGATCCCCGGGACGGATGAGGAACAGCGTCGCCCGCCAGGAGCCATGGCCGTCTGTTCCATGGCAGGTGGCGCACAGTCCGAGGTAGAGTCGCTCGGCCCGCGAGGCGCCGGCCGGCGGTCTGGGAGTGTCGAGGAGCCAGCCGAGCCCGCTGGCGAAGAGACCGAGCCCGAGGAGGATCACGACGAGCGCGATCACGGGACGGCGCATCCGGGTCAGGGTAGCAGAGACACCCGCGGGAGTTGCCACTTGACAAGTGACGCCCCTGAGCATAAAGAAAGCTAACTTTTCACGCTGCTTCGCCCGCTGTGCGCCAGTTGCCTTCACGACAGCCAAGGAGGCCATGATGACGGACGTGACGACCCTCAACCGCCGGAAATTCCTGTCGGTCGCTGGTGCGGGAGTGGCCGGGGGCTCGCTCCTGACCATGCTCGAGGCGCGCCAGGCGCCGGCCCAGGTCCGTGGGACGACCCTGCGAATCCTCCAGTGGAGCCATTTCATCCCCGCCTACGACGCCTGGTTCGACAACAAGTTCACGAAGGAGTGGGGCGACAAGAACGGCGTCAAGGTGCGGGTCGACCACATCCCCCACCTCGAGCTGCCCGCGCGCATGGCCGCCGAGTACGCGGCGGGCGCCGGCCACGACATCATCATGAACGGGTCGTCGATCCTGACCCGCCTGTACTACAAGAGCCTCGCCGACGTCAGCGACGTCTACGGCGCCGGCGGCAAGAAGCATGGCGGCTGGATTCCCTCGGCCGGCCCGCTCGTCGAGGTCGAGGGCAAGCAGTACGGCATCCCGATGTTCTACATCCTGCTGCCGATGCTCTACCGCAAGGACCTCTTCGACGCCAACAACCTCAAGGCCCCGGACACCTGGGAGCTCGCCCGGGTCGCCGCGCGCACCCTGAAGCCCAAGGGCCATCCGACGGGCATCCAGTTCTCGCAGTGCGCCGACGCCAACCTCAACTGGCGGTCCCTCCTGTTCAGCTTCGGCGGCGCCGAGGCCGACCCCTCGGGCGAGAACGTCCTCATCGACTCCAAGGAGATGCGCGAGTCCCTGCGCTTCGCCAAGGCCCTGTTCGACGAGGGCATGACCCCGGAGGTGTTCTCCTGGGACGATGCTTCCGACAACCGGTTCCTCGCCTCCGGCGTGGGGTGCTGGATCCACGACGCGATCTCGGCCTACCGCACGACCGAGGACACCAACCCCGACGTGTTCAAGAACACGAGCATCGCGCTCGAGCCGGCGGGCCCGGGCGGCAAGCGCGTGAGCGTGTCGGCGGCCAACGTCTACATGATCTGGAAGTTCTCGAAGAACCAGCCGGCAGCCAAGGAGTTCCTGACGCACTTCATGGACAGCGGCAAGGAAGGCATGGTCCAGAGCCGCGGCTACAACATGCCCTACCTGCTCGCGGACGCCCAGAAGCCGATGCCGGTCATCGGCGCCGATCCGAAGATGCAGATCCTGCAGGACTTCCCGAAGCTCGTCGCGTTCTACGGCTATCCCGGCCCGTTCACGACCCCGATCCAGGAGGTCGTGAACCTCTTCGTGCTTCCCGACATGTTCACGCGGGTCGCGCGGGGTCAATCGGTCGATGACGTGGTGAAGTGGGGCTCGGGCGAGTACCGCCGGATCTTCTCCAAGCACAAGAGGGCATGACGACAGCTTCACTCAGGGGCGGCCCGGAGCCAACGGCCCGGGCCGCCGTTGTTTCTGGCCCTGCTCCCGCGACCCGGCGTGTCTGGTGGCGAACCCACACCGCGCAGCGTCACATCTTCGGCTATACCTTGCTCGCGCCCGCCGCCCTCTACGTGATTCTCCTGGTGGGCGCGCCGTTCCTGTTCTCGCTCTGGCTCGCGGTGAGCGACGCCAACGTCGGCGATCCCGTCGCCCACTTCGTCGGCCTCGAGAACTTCCGGGCCGCGTGGGAGATGGACACGTTCTGGATCGCGTTGCGCAACAGCGTCGTGTTCCTGGTGGTGGCCGCCATCTTCAAGAGCCTGCTCGGCACCTCCCTGGCCTTCCTCCTGCTCCAGACGTTCCGCGGCAAGAAGGTGATTCGCGGCCTCGTGGTCATTCCGTTCACGCTGCCCATCGCCATCAGCGTGCTGTCCTGGAAGTGGATGTACGACTCGCAATTCAGCGTCATCAACTGGGTGTTGAGCCGGATGGGGCTGATCGGCAGCTACGGTTCGGAGTCGTGGCCGGTCTGGCTCGGACAGCCGCAGCTGGCGCTGGCCGCCTGCATCGCCGTCAACGTCTGGCGCACGTTCCCGTTCAGCGCGATCGTCCTGCTGGCCGGCTTCACGGCGGTGCCGCTGGAGGTGCTCGACGCCGCCAAGGTCGACGGCTGCTCGTTCTTCCAGCGCTTCCGGCACATCGTGGCCCCGATGATCTTTCCCATCCTGATGATCGGCTTCCTGTTCGATACGGTCTTCACCCTGTCCGACCTCAGCGTCGTGTACCTCCTGACGCAGGGGGGACCCGGAAACGCCACCAAGATCCTGCCCGTGCTCGCCTACCAGATCGGGATCCAGGCCGGCAACCTCGGCCGCGGAGCGGCCATCGCCATGATGCTGGTCCCCCTCCTGTTCCCCGCGATGTTCCTGGTGTTGCGGAATCTCAAGCGGAGGGAGTGGTAAGCCATGGCGCGACCGCGCACGGCGGGTGAGAAGACGCTCCGTCGGTACGTGCTGATCTATGCGGGGCTCGTGCCGTTCGTCTTCATCGCCGTCTTTCCCATCTACTGGATGGCGATCACCGCGTTCAAGCAAGAGCCCGATCTCTACGTGATGGGCAATGTCCCGTTCTGGTTCAACCTGCCGCCGACCCTGAAGAACTTCCGGACGCTCTTCTTCCAGACGAACTACGGCGCCTGGATCGTCAACACCATGACGATCTCGGCGTGGGTCGCGGTGATCACGCTCCTCACCGCGGTGCCGGCGGGCTACGCCCTCGCGCGGCTGCGGCTCCGCGGGTCCGAGAACCTCGGCATCGCGATCTTCATGACGTACCTGGTCCCGGGCATCATCCTGTTCCTGCCGCTGTCGCGGGTGGTCGCCACCCTCGGGCTCCAGGACTCGTGGTGGGCCCTGGTGCTGGTCTATCCGACCTTCACGGTGCCCTTCTGTACGTGGCTCATGATGGGCTTCTTCAAGACGGTGCCGATGGAGATGGAGGAGGCCGCGCGCGTCGACGGCTGTGGTCAGCTGGGCGCGCTCCTTCGCGTGGTGCTGCCGGTGAGCCTGCCGGGAATCCTGACGTCGGTGATCTTCGCCTTCACGCTGTCGATGCAGGACTTCCTGTACGGACTGGCCTTCGTCGCGCCCGGCGACCAGAAGCCGGTCCCGGTAGGGGTGCCGACCGAGCTCATCCGCGGCGACGTCTATTTCTGGGGCTCGATCATGGCGGCGGCGCTGATGGTCGGGCTGCCGGTGGCCGTCCTTTACAACTTCTTCCTCGACCGCTTCATCCAGGGCATCACGGGCGGCGTGGTGAAGTAGCTCGGAGGGGGCCTCGACGGCCCCCTCCGATGCGGCTTATTCGGCCTCGGGCTTCTGGATGGGGTCGGGGCGACCGGGGTAGCCGAGGTGGAGGATCAGGTACTTCACCGGCTTGTCGCTCTTGTTCGCGTGGTTGTGCCACCAACCGCCGTTGTCCATGAAGGATTGTCCGGCGGCGTGGTACTGGGCGCCCATGATGCCGACCGGGCCCGCTTCGTAGAGCGTGGTCAGAACACCCTCGATGACGTACACGAACGTGGGCACCCGGTATTGCTGGCGCCCGGTCTGGCCCCCCGCCTCCAGCGAGACGGTGGAGCCGGTCACGAAGATCGGCGCGTTGACCGTCGCGCTGAATCCTCCGAGGGAGGTGACGAGCGGTCTGAGCGCGACGCCCTTCGGAGCCTTCGAGTCCTGAGCGTCGGCGGGCATGCCGACCAGGGCGACGAGAAGGCCCACGACGAGGGCGAGGGAGATTTTAGTGAGCATGGGGCCACTCCTCGTGAATGGGGTGAGCATCGAATGAGTGTCGGGTGCGCGAAACCTAGCATCCGCTCTTTCGCCATGTCAAGACTGACGTGGGCCGCGCTCGTCGGTGCGCTCGCGCTCGCGTCGGCTCTCGTGCCCCATGCGGGAATCGCCGAGCCGTGGCTGGCCGGCGGGCTGCGGGTCGAGGTCGTCGCGACCGGGGTCCCCAGGCCGGCTCAGCTCGCGCTCGCCGCATCGGGACGTCTCGTGGTCTTGAGCCATGGCTGGCGGGGTGACTCGGCGGCCGAGATCTTCTGGCTCGATCCCGCCGGCGTGCTGCCGATCGACGCCGCCCTCGTGCCGAGGTTCGTGATCCCCTTCGCGGACGGGCCGCGAAAGAACGCGCTCGGCAGCCTCGCCCTGGACCCGAGATCGGAGGACCTCTTCCTCGGCGAGGAGAACGGCAATCGCATCTACCGTCTCGGCGCCGACAAGCGGCTGACCCCGCTCGTCATCGGCGCCAATCATCTGCTCGGCGGCTCCAGCATCGCGACGGACGCCCAGGGCCGGCTCGTGGTGCTCGACTATGCGAGCTTCGAGAGTCAGCTGCGGTCGGAGGCGCCGCTGCCGCCGTGGCTGGACTGGCTCGCCGCCGAGGACTACCAGGGGCCGCTCGTGTTCCGCATCGACCCGGCCGATGAGGTCCCGCTCCCGAGACGGCTGGAGCTGGTCGCCCCGATCTTCCCCAGGCCTCCGGTGCGCCGTCTGCGCGGCGAGCCGCTCCACAAGTTCATCGCGGTCGCGGCGCGGAGCGAGGGCGAGCTCGCGCTGCTGACCTCCGTGGGCGAGCTGTTCCTGCTCTCCCCCGAGGGCCGGCTACGCAGCGTGGCCCGGCTGCCCTCGGGCCATTACCATCGCACCAGCATGGCCGTGGCGCCCGACGGCAGCGTGCTGGTGAGCAGCGGGTTCCACATCCGCGAGGTCTACCGGGTGTCTCCGGCCGGGATCGTCACCAGCGTCGCGCGCGACCTCGGCGATCCCCAGGGCATCGCCGTGGATCGCTCGGGCGCCCTGTACATCGCCGAGACCGCCCTGCACCGCATTATCAGGATTCGTTGAGATGGGGGGTGCGAGACGCACCCCCCAAGCCCCCCTGTTTCGGGGAGCGATCGAGCCGAGGCTCGATCGCGTCCTCGGGCAACCGGATTGATCGAGATGGGGGGTGCGAGACGCCCCCCCAACCCCCCCTTGTTCGCGTCAGGCGCCTTCGATCATGGCGGCGGTCAACCCGCGGACGTAGCCGCGGGCGAAGACGGCGCAGATCAGGACGATGGGAATCGCCATCAGGTTGATGCCGGCCACGGCGAGGAGCTCGTCGAGGGCCACGTCGGTGGTCGCCAGGCCGGCGGGGATCGTCTGGTTCTGGGCGTCGAGAAGGAACACGGACGCGAGGGTGAAATCACTGGCGATCGTGCCGAGCGTGAAGATGCCGGCGGCCACGACGACGGGCCGGCTCATCGGCAGGATGATCCGAAAGAACGCGGTCATGCGGCTCGCGCCCTCCACGAGGGCGGCTTCCTCGACCTCGCGCGGCAGCTGCTGAAAATACGCGGACAGGATCCAGACGCAGAAGGGCAGGGCGAGCGTGGGATACACGAGCACGAGGGCGAGGAGGTTGTCGTCCAGGTGGAGGCGGATCACGACCTGGTAGAGGGGGACGAACAGGATCGTGTGCGGGATCACGTAGGTCGCGAAGATGACGCGCCGCCACCATCGGAAGCCGGGAGGCCGGAGCCGCCCGAGCGCGTAGCCGGCGAGCAGCCCCGTCACCAGCGTCAGCGTCACCGCGCCGGTGAAGACCACGATCGTGTTCTCGAGCCAGTCGAGAAATGGGTACGAGCGGCGGAGCACGTTGCCGACGAAGCCCCGCGGACGTCCCGCCTGCTCGAAGAGCTCCGCGAAGTTCTCGAAGGTCGGATGCACGACGATGAGGGGGTTGCCGAAGACGTCTTCCTGGGCGGTCTTCAACGACTGCACGAGCATGAAGTAGATCGGAAACAGGCAGTAGACCGTGGCCGCCAGCAGCAGCCCGCCGTGACCGAGCGTCTTCCACCAGGGGCGCGGGTTCACGCGCGCTCCCTCTCGGGCGGATCGAACGCCCGGAACAGCAGCACGAGCACGGCGAGCAGGAAGGGGACGAGCATCAAGGACAGCGCCGAGGCCGGGCCGAACTGCCCCCCCCGGATGGCCAGCCAGTACGCATGCGTGCCGATGACCGGGTAGACGATGCGGCCGCCGGTGAGCAGCCACACGTTGGCGAGATCGGCGAAGGCGGTCGTCAGCGACAGGAAGATGGCCAGGGCCAGGAAGGGTCTGAGCAGCGGCACGGTGACCAGCCAGAAGCGCCGCCAGGCGCTCTTCGACTCGAGGACGGCGCACTCGAACAGCTCGGGCGGCACCGCGTTGATCCCGGCCAGCAGGAAGACGCCGATGAAGGAGCTGCCGCGCCAGATGTTGAAGAGGGTCACGCTCAGGAAGCTCCAGGCGCCTCCGCCGAGCGCGCTGTCGACCGCATATTTCACGTGGCCCATGACCACGCTGTAGGCGGTGGAGATCGGCGGGTTGAGCGTCCAGTACCAGCCGATGACGCTCACGCTCGCCGGGTACGCCCAGGGCAGGAAGACCGCGAGGAACACGAGCGCCCGGCCGCGGAACGGGCGGGCCAGCAGGAGCGCGAAGGCCACCCCGAGCCCCATCTTCGCGAGCGTGGTGACGGCGGCGTAGGCGAGCGTGACGATCGCCGCCCGCCAGAACTCGGGATCGGCGAGCAAGCGACGGTAGTTCTCGAGCCCGACGAACTCCGCCGCGCCGCTCTTGAGCGGCGACAGGTCCGTGAGGCTCGTCCACACCTCCCAGCCCACCGGATACGCCAGCACGGTGACCAGGAGCAACAGCGCAGGCGACAGCAGCATGTAAGCGAGCTTGATGTCACGACGCCGAGTGGCCGTGTGACGAGCCATCGTCAGCGGCCGCCACGCATCATGCGCTACCGCTCCGAGCGCCGGCTTTGCCGGCGCAATCGAATCCTGGGGGGAGGCAGGCCGCAGAGCGCGCCGTCAGGCGCGCTCACGGCCGTCGGAAGGGGGGCGAAGCCCCCCTCCGAGGATCAAATCGCGAGCTCGGTCTTCAGATCGAAGAAGTGCAGCCGCTCGGGAGCGAGGGCCACGAGGGGTCCACGCGCGCCACCATGCTGCTCGACCCCACCTTGACGTCGAGCAGGATCTCGGAGCCGAGCGGCTCGACGACGTCGACCACCGCGTCGAAGCTTCGCTCCGCCGCGTCCGCGCCGGAGGCGGGCTGGATATCCTCGGGCCGGACGCCGAGCGTCACGTGCTGGCCCTTGTAAGGACGCAGGCGTTCGGACCGGTCGGCCGGCACCTTGATACGGAGTCCCGGGTTCTCGGCCCACACCGTGTTGTTGGACTCGGCGATCGTGACGTCGGCGAAGTTCATGGCGGGAGACCCGATGAAGCCGGCCACGAAGCGGTTCGCCGGCTTGCCGTACAGCTCGAGCGGCTCGCCCACCTGCTGGACCCAGCCGTCCTTCATGACCACCACGCGGTCGCCGAGCGTCATGGCCTCCACCTGGTCATGGGTGACGTAGATCGCCGTCGTCTCCAGGCGCTCGTGCAGCCGCTTGAGCTCCACGCGCATCTGCACGCGCAGCTTGGCGTCGAGGTTCGACAGCGGCTCGTCGAACAGGAACACCTGCGGATGACGCACGATGGCGCGGCCGACCGCGACGCGCTGCCGCTGGCCGCCGGAGAGCTGGCGCGGCTTGCGCTTGAGCAGTTCCTGGATGCCCAGGATCTCGGCCGCGTCCCTGACGCGCTTGGCGATCTCGGCCTTGGGGAACTTCCGCATCTTCAGGCCGAAGGCCATGTTGTCGTAGACGGTCATGTGGGGATAGAGAGCGTAGTTCTGGAAGACCATCGCGATGTCGCGATCCTTGGGCGGCAGGTCGTTGACGACGCGGTCGCCGATCATGATCTCGCCGCCGGTGATCTCCTCGAGCCCGGCCACCATCCGCAGCGTCGTCGTCTTGCCGCAGCCGGAAGGCCCGACGAGGACGACGAACTCCTTGTCCCGGATCTGGAGGTTCACGTCCTTGACGGCGTGCACCTCGTCGTACTTCTTGTTCAAGGCTTTCATCAGGACCTGCGCCATGATTTCCTCCACGGAGGGGGGTCGCCCCGCCGAATCTACCCTTTCACGGAACCGGTTAGACCTGTCACGTAATACTCGACGAAGAAGGAATATACAAGGGCCACGGGGACGGAGCCCAGGAGGGCGCCGGCCATGAGCTGGCCCCAGAAGTAGATGTCGCCCCTGATCAGCTCCGAGACCACGCCGACGGGGACCGTCTTTCGCTCCGGTGAGGAGAGGAAGACGAGGGCGTAGATGAACTCGTTCCAGGACAGGGTGAACGCGAAGATGCCCGCGGACAGGATGCCGGGCACCGCGATCGGGAAGATGATCCGGACCATGGCCCCGAACCGCGTGGCGCCGTCGATGCGCGCGCATTCCTCGAGCTCCTTGGGGATGGTCTTGAAGTACCCCATGAGGAGCCAGGTGCAGAAGGGGATCAGGAACGTCGGGTACGTGAGGATCAATGCCCACGGCGTGTTGCCGAGCTGGAACTCCCGGATGATGTTCGCGAGCGGGATGAAGAGGAGCGTCGGCGGGACCAGATACGTGACGAAGATCGAGGTGCCGAGCGTGCCCGCCATCGGAAACTTGAGCCGGCCCAGCGCATAGCCGGCGAGCAGCCCGCAGAAGAGCGAGATCGCCGTCGACACGACGGCGATGAAGAACGTGTTCCACAGCCAGATGGGAAACGTCGTCTTCGCCATCAGGTCGCGGAAGTGCTCGATGGTCGGGTGCAGCGTCCAGAAGGGGGCATTGTTGACGGCCCGCCACGAGCGGTACAGCTCGGCGTCCGGGCGGATCGACGTGATGAACATCCAGTAGAACGGAAACAGCGTCCCGATGACGAAGACGGTGAGCGGAATGTAGAAGTACACCCACTTCTTCCACGGTGTCTCCACGACCATCTACGCGCCCTCGAGCCTGCGGAGATATCTGAGCTGCAGCCAGACCACGATGAAGAGGACGGGGAGCATGAAGAGGGAGATGGCCGCGCCCTCGCCGAGCAGGCCCGTGGCCACGCCGATCTGGTAGGCGTAGGTCGCCAGCAGGTGCGTGGAGTTGGCCGGCCCGCCGCCCGTGAGGACGTAGATGAGCTGGAAGTCCGAGAAGGTCTGGATGATCGAGAACACGACCACGACCAGCGTCACCGGCTTGAGCAGCGGCCACGTCACGTACCAGAAGCGCTTCCACCCGTTGGCGCCGTCGAGGGAGGCCGCCTCGTGCAGGTCGGGATTGATCGTCTGCAGGCCGGCCAGCAGCGTGATGGCGAAGAACGGCATCCCGCGCCACGTGTTCACGACGATGGCGCACCACAGCGCGTACACGCCGTCGGACAGGAAGGGCAGCTTGGTCACGATGAACCCGCTGCGGTAGAGCAGCCAGTTCAGCACGCTGAAGGTCGGATCGAACATCCACCGCCAGGCGAAGGTCGACAGCACGGTGGGGATGATGAAGGGCAGGAGCATCGAGGCCCGGACCAGCCGCTTGCCCCGGAACTGGCGGTTCAGGAGCAAGGCCAGCCACATCCCGAGGGCCAGCTTGAAGATCGTCGCCCAGAACGTGTAGACGAACGTGTTCTTGAACGCCGTCTGGAAGATCGAATCGTTCCAGGCCTTGATGAAGTTCTTGAGGCCGACGAACTCTCCGACGTTGCCGACGCTCGTGCTCGACAGCGACAGCCACACGCCCATCACGAACGGATAGGCGATGAAGACGCCGAGCAGCATCACGGTGGGGGCGAGGAGGGCGGCGGCCAGGAGGTTCTCGTTCTCGAGGATCCGCGTGAGCGGCCTCGACGGTGACGTCCGGGGGCGGGGGAGCGCGACCTCGAGCCCGGCCACGCCCCCTGCGCCGCCCGCGATAGGCTTCTTCACGGGCTACCCGTAGATCTTCTTCAGCTCACCCGCCGCCCACTTGACGGCGTCCTCCGGCTTCATGCCCTGCGCGGCCTTGGCGTACATGTCGGTGATGATGTACTTCGAGTAGACCTCGCTCGCCTTGGCGTTGGGCGGTCCCGCGTAGCCGACCATCCGGGAGGCCTGGGCGGCCGTGCGGTAGAGCTTCATGGCGGGGTCGAGCTTGTCCCACATCGGCGAGCGCTCCCAGAGCTTCGTCGATCCGACGGAGAAGCCTTCCGCCACCTCGAACCACTTGCCGAACTGCTCCTTGCCGTGCAGCCACTTCAGGAAGTCCTTGGCGACCTTCTGGTTCTTCGAATACTTCATGACCATGTGCGAGAACGGGATGTGGTAGCCCCAGGACCCGGCGGGGCCGTTGGGGATGGCGAAGTGGTCGATGTCGCGCACCATCGGCTCGCCCTTGTCGTCCTTGATCTTGTCCTGGCCGCGCTTGGCCGCGATGTAGATGGACGCGCCGTTCAGCGTGGCCGAGATCTCGCCCGACAGGAAGGCGCGGTTGTTGTTGGTGTCGTCCCAGGCGAAGCCGCCCTCGTCGCAGGCGTCCTTCCAGAACGACGTCATCCACTTGACCGAGTCGACCGTCTGTTTGGCGTCGAGCACGGTCTTGCCGGCCTTGTCGGTCTCGGCGGTGCCGAAGTTCCACAGCATCGGATAGGACCAGGCCGGCGCGTCGCCGAAGGTGTGGCCGAGCGTCTGGCCGATCGGATGCCCCTTCTTCTTGAGCTTCATGCCGAGCTCGCGGTACTCCTCGAGCGTCTTCGGCGGCGCGCTGGCGCCGACCTCTGCGAACCACGACTTGCGATAGGCGATGAGCAGCCCGGAGATGCTCCAGGGCAAGGCCAGGTACCGCTTACCGTCCTTCACGGCCTGCTCGGACTGGGGATAGAAGCCGCCCTGCTCCTTGGCCTGCCACTCCGCGAGGTCCGTGACCTCGACGACGCCGCTCTGGTAGAGGTGCGGCCAGTTGTGCAGCGTCATGATGATGTCGGCGCCGTTGCCGGACTGGATGGCGGCCGTGATGCGCGGCTGCAGGTCGTTGGCGTTGATGGTCTCGAGCTGGATCTCCGCGCCCAGGGCCTTGCCCGCCTCGGGCAGGAGCTTCTCCCGGAGGATGACGTCGCACGCGGGGATGAAGTCGTTCCACCGCAGCAGATGAATCTTCGTTCCCTGCGCGAACGCCGGCGCGCGCCGCGCGGCGAGGATGCCTTCGAGCCCGGCGGCGCCCGCCACCGCGCCGGCGAGAAATGTTCGACGGTCCATCGCGCTCCTCCTCATCCCTCGTAGATCTTCTTCAGCTCGCCCTCCGCCCACTTCACCGCGTCCTCAGCCTTCGTGCCCTGCACGCCTTTCGCGTACATGTCCACGATGACGTACTTCGTGTATGACTCGGTGGCCTTGGCCGAGGCCGGCCCGGGGTGGCCGAGCATCAACGTCGCACGCGCCGCCTGCCGGAAGACTTGCAGGGGCTTGTCGATCCGCGACCACATCGGGTTGTCCTCCCACTTCTTGGTGCAACCCACGCTGTAGCCCTCGTTGACCTCGAACCACTTGCCGTAGTTCGCGTCCTGGTGCAGCCACTTCAGGAAGTCCTTGGCGAGCTTGGGATTCTTGCCGTACTTCATGACCGAGTGCTGGAAGGGCACGTAGAGCGCGAACTGCCCGGCCGGGCCCTTCGGCATGAGCGCGGCGTGCTCGATGTCCTGGAAGAGCGGTTCGCCCTTGTCGTCCTTGATCTTGTCCTTCTGCCGCTTGGCCACGATGTAGATCGAGGCGCCGTTCAGTGTGGCCCCGATCTCGCCGGCGAGGAACGCGCGGTTGTTGTTCGTGTCGTCCCACGCCAGGCCGCCCTCGTCGCACGCGTCCTTCCAGAACGCCTGCAGGAACTTCACGGACTCGATCGCGCCCTTGCCGTTGATGGCCACCTTCTTGCCCGACTTGTCGACCTCGGCGCCACCGAAGTCCCACAGGAAGGGATACGAGAAGGTCGGGGGATCGCCGAAGCTGTGCCCGAGCGCCTGACCGACGGGCTTGCCCTTGGCCTTGAGCTTCTTGCCGGCCTCGCGATACTCGTCCCAGGTCTTCGGGAACTCCTTGAGGCCGAGCTCGTTGAACCACGAGCGCCGGTACGCGACCGCGTTGCCGACGACGCCGTGGGGCACGCCCAGCCACTTGCCGCCGACCTTGGCGCTGGCGTTGAACACGTCATAGAAGCCGGCCTGGCTCTTGCCGATGGGCTCGGCCACGTCGGAGACGTCGACGAGCGAGTTGGCATAGAGCTGCGGCCAGTTCCAGAGCATCTGGATGATGTCCGCGCCGCTGCCCGACTGCACGGCGGCGGTGATGCGGGGCTGCAGGTCGTTGGCGTTGATGAACTCGAACGTGACCTCGGCCCCCAGCGCCTTCGAGGCTTCCGGCGCCTGACGCTTGAGCTCGACGTCGGCCTCGGGGATGAAGTCGACCCAGCGCACGATGTGCAGCTTCGTCCCCTGGGCGAACGCCGGCGCCCGGCGCGCCGCGAGAATGCCCTCGAGGCCAGTCGTGGCGACCGCGGCGGCTGCACCCGTGACCTTCACGAACTCACGGCGATTCATACGGTCTCTGTCCATGGAACGCTCCTTCATCGGGAGGGGTTCACCCAGGCTGTTCGGCGTGTCGCGAGGCAGCGGCCCACATCGGAAAAGTGACGAATTGATACCATCTTAGCGGCGGAGTGTCAACGCTCGCGGGGTGCGGACGGCTCAGCGTGAAGCGGCGGCGGCCAGGGTCATGTGCACGCGGGGCCGGAAGCTCAGCGCGAGCACGACCGCGGCGAGCGTCGATCAGAAACCCATCGTGTCCTCGATTGGCTTGACGAAGACGGCGAGCGCGAACATCGCACCCAGGCCCATGGACACGATGGCGGCGCCGGCGCCAACGACGCCCCATCCATAGAGAAAATAGCTGCCGGAGCACAGTCGCTGGCGTCGGACTTGCAGCCATTCATGCAGCCATGATCATCAAGAGACTCGCGATCGCGATCTTCGGACGGCGGCGCCACCGCGGCCGGCGTGTGCCGATCACGCCGGAGTTCGGAGCCCGGATTCTTCTGCGCGAGGGCGACAAGGTCGTGCGGCGCAACGCGGAGGGCGAGGTCGAGGTCACGACGATCCTCAAGGGGCGTGAGCGCAGCGCGTGAGCGCCGCGGGTCCAGGAGATGAAGACGCGTCGCTGGCTCGCCCTGATCCTCGGTCTGCTGGTCGCGGCCGGCGCGATCGCGGTGTATCGATTGCCGGAGCTGGTACGCCGTGTCGCGATCGCGCGAATCCACGCGGCCACTGAGCGTCGCGTCGAGATCGCTCGCGTCGATCTCAACCTCCTGACCGGGCGCGCCTCGATCCGCGGCTTCCGTCTCGCCGAGCGCGACGGGCAGCCATTCGCCGCCATCGAGCGTCTCGACGTGGCCCTGCGCCTGCCGTTCCTGCTCGTCGGCCGGCTTCGTTTCAGCGAACTGGCCGTCCACGATACGACGGTGAACGTGGTGCGCCGTCCGGACGGCACGTTCAACTTCTCGGATCTCGTCGGCCGCTCGGGGACGACGACAGGCCGGCCGATCGCCGTGACCGTGGACCATTTCGCCGTGACCGGAGGGAAGGTGACGCTCGACGACCGCGGCGTCTCCGAACCGCGGACGTGGGTCTCCGAGCAGATCACGATCGATGCGCACGATCTGTCCACGCGCGGGGACCGCGGTCGCGCGATCGCGCGATCGATCACGGCGGGCGCGCCGGTGGGAATCGAGCTGACGAATGTGCGGCTGTACCCCATTCGGCTGCAGGCCCGCGTGACGACGGAAGGGCTCGACCTCGCGCTCGCGCGTGTGTATCTGGCTGCCGGCACGACGATCATTCCCGCGCGGGGACGCGTGAGCACGACGCTCACCGCGGCGCTCGATGCGCGCGAAGGCATGCGCGCCGACCTGAGCGCGCGATTCGACGATGTCGTGCTCGTCAGGCCGGGCGGCGGTGAGCCGCTCGTGCTCGCGCCCAGCACCACCACGCGGGTCAGCGGGTTCGCATACCGGGAGGGCGCGCTGCGGCTCGACGAGCTCGCGGTCGAGGGCGTCCTGCACGTCCGCGATCCGATGGCCAAGGGCGCCGCACGCTTTCAAGCCTCCAGCGTGCGCGCGAGCGTGGCCAATCTGACGTGGCCCGCCACGACGCCGGGCCGGCTGGATGTGACGAGCAGCATCCCCGGCGGCGGCCTGCTCGCGGTGACGGGCACCGTGCGGCCGCCTCCGGAGGCGACCGAGCTTCGCGTCCGTCTCACCAACATGGAGCTCGCGCCGTGGGCGCAGCTCTTGCCGATCGCGGCCCGGATCACCGGCCTCGCGCAGGCGGATCTGCAGATGAACGAGCCGCTGGCCGCGGGAATACCGGCGCACGTGCGCGGATCGATCGCCATCGTCCGCCTCGGGGTCGCCGACGATCGCCAGGAGATCCTCGGCGCCCGGCGGATCGAGGCGAGCGGCCTGGAGCTGGACTGGTCGGGTGGCGGGGGACGAGCCCCCGCCCTCCGGATCGGGCGGGTCCAGGTCACGGATCCGCGCGGCGTCGTCGAGCGCGATCGGTCGGGGAATTTCCCGCTGAAGGACCTCGCCCGCCGCGCGGACACCGTCGTCCCCGCGCCGTCGGTCCCCGGCGCCCGAGCGGCCGCGGCGGCCCGTGATCCGGCGATCGGTGTCGACGTCGGCGAGATCGTCGTGCGCAACGGCGCGCTCGCGTGGCGCGATCAGGCGGTCTCGCCGGCCGCCCGGCTCGACATCGCCGCCATCGACGCCCGGCTCACGGGGATCCGCTGGCCGCTACGCGGACCGGTCGGGGTTCGCGTGGATCTGCGGCCTCCCGGCGGAGGTCGCCTCCGCGTCGCCGGGCGCGTGGGGCTCGATCCGCTCGACGCCGACGTGCGCGTGACGGCCGAGCGTGCCGAGCTCGCGCCATATCGGCCCTACCTCCCGATCACCGCGCGCGTCGCCGGCGTGGCGGATGTCGATCTCGCCGTCGTGGTGCCGTCCCTCACCGAAGCGCGGGCGTCGGCGCGCGGCCGGGCCACGCTGTCCCGCGTCGACGTTCGTGACGGCGAGCGCACGGTGATGCGCGTCGAGCGCGCGACCGCGACCGGCGTCGACGTGGACTGGCCCGGTCGGGTCGCCGTCGACCGGCTCGCCCTCGCGCAGCCGTGGATCCTCGTCGAGCGCGACGCCCGGGGAGAGCTGCCGCTTCGCTCTCTGTTGACCCCGGGGCGGTCGGACGCTCGTCGACCATCGCCGGCGTCGACCGAACCCGCGGCCCCCGCCGGTGAGCCCGTCGCCGTCGCCGTGGCCCACGTGAGCGTCGAAGGTGGCGGCCTGCGTGTGGTCGATCAGAGGGTCGCTCCGCCGTTCGCGGCCGATCTACAGTCCGCGGTCATCGAGATGGACGGCCTGTCGACGTCCGGGCCCAAGCCGGCAACGCTGCAGCTGACCGGGCGACTCGGTCCGGGATCGAGCCTCACGCTGCGGGGCACGGTCGGGCCTCTCGGCGGTCCGCCACGGCTCGATCTGAACGGCGAGCTTCGGGACTTCGCCCTGCCGCGCACGAATCCCTATCTCCTGCAGCAGGTCGGGTGGAAAACGGACGAAGGCCGGCTGACGTCGAAGATTCAGTGTCGCCTGGATGGCGATGCGCTGTCGGCCAAGACCGAGATCCGGCTCAGCCGCTTGCACCTGGTGCGCGCGGCCGAACAGGACAAGGCCCAGGCCCGCCTCGGGCTGCCGCTCAACGTCATCACGGCGCTCATGAAGAACAAGCAGGGCGACATCAACCTGTCCTTACCGGTGGGCGGGCGGCTCAGCGATCCCCGCTTCGACTACAGCGAAGCCATCTGGAGCTCGGTCCGCGCCGTGGCCGTGCACGCCATCACGCTGCCGGTCAGCTGGATCGGCCGTGTGCGCTTCACCAAGGATTCGCGGATCGAGCGGATCGACATCGATCCCGTGACGTTCGAGGCGGGCACACCGACGCCGACGGCCGAGGGCCGGACGCAGGTCGCGCGCCTCGTCGCGTTTCTCGATCAGCTGCCCGAGGTCCGCCTCGCGCTGACACCGGTGGTCTCGTCGCGTGACATCGCCGAGCTCAAGCGCCGGGCGGTGGAGGCGGCCCTGGACCGCTTCGCGCGTCAGCACCAGCTGTCGCGAGACGCCGCGGTCGCCCGCCTGCTCGCGGAGCGTGTTCCCGATCGGCCCGCTCCCCGGACGCCGGACGGCGCGCTGGCGGCGCTCCTGGAGGCCCAGCCCCTGGAGGCGACCGCGGTCGGCGAGCTCGGCAGCCGACGGCAGGAGGCGGTGCGGGACACGCTCAAGCGGGCGGGCGTTCAGGGCGAGCGCTTGACCGAGCGACAGGTGGTCCAGCGTGAGGGGGGCGAGAGCGAGGTCGCCATGGACGTGCTCGACCCCGACACGCCGCGGCCCTCGAAGATGCGCGAGGTCCTGCGCCGGATCGGGATGCCGCTGAAGGATTCGGAGAGGTGAGCGCCCTTAGCACCTCGCCGCGCTGGCTCGGTCGGCTCTGCCTGCCCGTCGTCCTAGCGATGACGGCCGCCTGCGCGACGGTCGACCGGGTCGAAGACCTGCGCATCGAATCCGAGGTGAAGGCGCGGCTCGTCGCCGAGACGGACGCGAATCTCACGCGTCTCGCCGTGGTCAGCACGAACGGCGTCGTCTATCTCAACGGCACCGTCGCCTCCACGGACCAACGGGCGCGAGCCGGCTCGGTGGCCAAGAGCGTGCGAGGCGTCCGGCGCGTCGTCAATACGCTCGACGTGGCCGCGCCCGCTCGCTAGAAGAAGCGCTGCGGGATCACGCGGGGCGGGTCAGCAGAAAGGCTTCGGCGGCGAGCAGGTCCTCTTCGGTGTCGACCCCGATCGTCGGCTCCTGCGTCTCGACGGCGATGATGGGGATGTCCGCCTCGAGAAAGCGCAGCTGCTCGAGCCCTTCGGCCCGCTCGAGCGGCGAGGGCGGCAGGCGATGGAACTGCTCGAGCGCGACCTTGCGATACGCGTAGAGCCCGATGTGCTTGTAGCGGGCGACGCCGACGCCATCGCGGTCGTAGGGGATCGGGTACTTCGAGAAGTAGAGCGCGCTGTCGTCGGCGTTGCAGACGACCTTGTTCACGGTCGGGCTCGCCGCCTCCTCGGGCGTGGCCCGGATGCGCAAGGTGGTGACCTGGGTGTCGGGCAGGCGGATGAACGGCTCCACGAGCGCCTCGATGTGCCCCGGGGTCAGCAACGGCTCGTCGCCCTGGATGTTGACGTAGATGTCGGCGTCGCGGCCCTGCGCGACCTCCCACACGCGATCCGTCCCCGAGGGATGGCCGGCATCGGTGAGGACGGCGGGCACGTGGAAGCGGTGGCAGACCTCGACGATCTCGTCGGAGTCGGTGGCCACGAGCACGTCACCGAGATGCGTCGCCCGCCGCGCCGCCTCCCAGACCCGCACGACCATCGGCCGGCCCGCGATCTCGCGCAGGACCTTGCGCGGCAGCCGCGTCGACTGCAAGCGCGCCGGGATGACCCCGAGAATGGTCAGCATCAATCCGGAAAGGTTCGGATCGTCCGCCGCATCGACGCGCGCCGGTCGCCGTCGGGGGCGAAGGGCACGACGACGGGCATCGTCAGCCCGGCGCGCGCGAACGCCTCCAGGCGCTCGCGGCAGAACGCTTCGGGCCCGACGACCCCGAGTTG
>WNGA01003952.1_pt1 | contig 27588 bp, 29 predicted proteins | sample 5400061 | NCBI WGS metagenome assembly WNGA01 (sample SAMN13153366, study PRJNA577476) | soil metagenome | isolation source: 100 cm soil or saprolite under grassland replicate 2 | place: USA:California | collected 2016-06-15
CCCATCGGGCTTCGGCCGCTATCTCACCGCGCTCGACTTCCAGCTGGGGCCCGTGCAGGAGATCGCGCTCGTCTGGCCGGCCGGGCCCGAGGAGGCGGCGGCGCTCGTGCGGGAGGTCTTCGGCCGCTATCTGCCGAACCGCGTGGTGGTGGGCGCCGCCCAGAGCAGCCCCGCCGCTGCGGGGCTTCCGCTCCTGGCCGATCGGCCCGCCGTCGGCGGCAAAGCGACGGCCTATGTCTGCCGGCGCTTCGTCTGCCAGACACCGGTCACAGAGCCTCAAGCGCTCGCCTCGCAGTTGGAGAGTGAGGTATAATTCCAATCGCGTCGTGGGGGGAGGTCTCCTGAGAACCGGGTGCGGCCCGGGACCCCTCGAACCTGCTCTGGATAATCCCAGCGAAGGGAACGCGGCGCGATAGAGCCGGCTCTTCAACGACCGCACCCGACGAGGTGCGGTTTTTTTATGAAGGTCACCGTCAACGGGAAGTCCATGGACCTGCCCGAGGGGCTGACGATCGACGCCCTGCTCGCCCAGCTCAAGGTCCAGCGCGAGTATACGGCGGTGGCGCTCAATCGCGAGGTGGCGCCCAAGGCCCGCTACGCGGAGACCGTGCTCAAGGACGGTGACAAGATCGAGATCGTCCGCCCCATGGGAGGCGGTTAAGACCCCTCACCCCGGCCCTTCCCCTCACCCCTCCCTCTCCCCAGTGGGGAGAGGGCCAGGGTGAGGGGAGAGGGCAGGGTGAGGTGAGCCAGGAGGCTCAGTTATGTACGACACGTCATTGTGGCTCGGAGGCAAGGAGTTCAAGTCGCGCCTGATCGTGGGCACGGGCAAGTACGCCTCGTTCGAGAACATGCGCGAGGCCATCGAGGCCTCGGGCGCCGAGATCGTGACCGTCGCCGTGCGCCGCGTTCACGTCCCGGGAGAGAGCGGCTCGTTGTTGGACTACATCGATCCCAAGAAGTACACGCTTCTGCCCAATACGGCCGGCTGCTACACCGCCGACGAGGCGGTCCGCACGTGCTATCTCGCGCGGGAGGCGGGGCTGGGAACGCTGGTTAAGCTCGAGGTGATCGGCGATGCGCGTACGCTGTTCCCCGACATCGAGGGTCTGCTCGAGGCGACGCGGACACTCTCGCGCGAGGGGTTCAGCGTGCTGCCCTACACGAACGATGACCCGGTGACGGCGCGCAAGCTTCAGGATGCCGGCGCCGCCGCGGTGATGCCGCTGGGCGCGCCGATCGGCTCGGGGCTCGGCATTCGCAATCCGTACAATATCAAGCTGCTGCTCGAGACGGTCACGGTGCCGGTGATCGTGGACGCGGGGGTGGGCACGGCCTCGGACGCCGCCATTGCCATGGAGCTCGGCTGTGACGGCGTGCTGATGAACACCGCCATCGCCGGAGCCAAGGACCCGGTAGCCATGGCCACGGCCATGAAACTGGCGGTGGAGGCCGGCCGGCTCGCGTTCAAGGCCGGGCGCATCACGAAGAAGCTCTATGCCACCGCGTCCTCTCCGATCGAGGGTATGCCGGAGTGGACGAGCTAGGCTTCGCGCTCTACCTCGTCACCGACCGCTCGCTCACGGCTCGCCCGCTCCTCGATGTGATCGAGGAGTGTCTCGACGCGGGTCTCCGGGCCGTTCAGCTTCGGGAGAAAGACCTGGCCGTCCGCGTCCTGCTCGCCGTGGCCCGGCCGGTCCGGGCCGCCACGCGCCGTCACGACGCGCGGGTGCTGATCAATGATCGCGCCGACGTGGCGCTCGCGGTGGGAGCCGACGGTGTTCAGCGCACCCACGCCTCGCTGCCCGTCTCGGCGCTGCGCGGAGTCGGTCAGCCCGGCTTCCTCATCGGCGCCTCGGTGCATTCAGAAGCGGAGGCGCGCGAAGCCGCCGCGGAGGGCGCTGATTTCCTCCTCTTCGGCCCCGTCTATGACACCCCCTCGAAGCGGCAGTATGGCCCGCCGCAGGGACTCGAGCCTCTCCGCCGGGTCGTGACGGCGGTGGACCGGCCCGTGCTCGCCGTGGGTGGCGTGACTCCCGCGCGCGTGCGCGAAGTGCTCGACACCGGCGCCCGCGGCGTCGCGGTGATTTCGGCGATCATGGCGGCCGAGCGGCCGGCCGACGCGGTTAAGTCCTTCCTCGACACGCTCGGGAGAGCGTGATGGCGCTCACCGTTGTTGTGATCGGCGGCGGTATCATCAGCTGCTCCATCGCCTACGAGCTGGCGAAGGCCGGCTGTCACGTCATCGTGATCGAGCGCGCCACGCCCGGGGTCGAGGCCTCCAGCGCCGCGGCGGGGCTCCTGGCGCCGCTGGGGGAGTCCTCGAAACCCGATCCATTCCAGGAGCTCGCGATCGCGAGCTGGCGGCTCTATCCCGGCGTGGTGGCCGAGCTCCGCGATATGACCGGCGTGGACGTGGAATACATGACGGCCGGCACGCTCTATCCGATCACGTCCGCTGAGGATCGCCGCGAGGCGCGGGATCGAACGGCCTGGCCGGCGGCCCGCGAGTTCGGAGTGCGGGTGGTGGAGGCCGCGGAGCTGCACCGGATGGAGCCCGCGCTGTCGCGCGATGTCACGGCCGCCCTCTTCGTCCAGGGCGACCATTGGGTGAACAATCAGCGGCTCGTGGCGGCCTATGCCGCAGCGGCCGCCAATCGTGGCGTGACGATTCGGAGCGGAGTCGAGGTGAGCGGTATCGTGATCGAGCGCGGGCGGGCCGCGGGCGTGATGGTGGGATCCGACCGCGTCGAGGCGGACGGGGTTGTGCTGGCCGCCGGCGCCTGGTCCGGGGCGCTCGCGGCGCAGCTCGGCCTCAACCTGCCGGTGAGCCCCGTGCGCGGGCAAATGCTGGCGGTGAGCAATGTGCCGCCGCTGCTCACTCATGCCATCCACGGACCTCAGGGGTATCTCACGCCGCGCCCGTCCGGCGAGCTGCTCATCGGCGCCACGGTGGAGCACGTAGGGTTCGCGCGCGCGGTGACACCCGACGGCCTGGCCTATCTCCTCACCGGCGCGCTGGCCACCGTGCCCGAGATCGGCCGCCGCCCCATCATCCGCTCCTGGTGCGGCTTCCGCCCGTGGGCGCCCGACAGCCTGCCCGTGCTCGGCCCGTGGCCCGGCATCGAAGGGCTGTACGTCGCCACCGGGCATTACCGCAATGGCATCCTGCTCACGCCGATCACCGCGACGCTCCTGACTCGGTGTATTCTCGCCGGCGTGACGCCACCCGAGCTGAAGCACTTCCTGCCCGACCGATTCGCTAAATAGGGAGACTCCCGGTACTATGCCCACACGTGACGACGTGAAGCGCGCGGTATGCGAAGTCATCGATCGTCATGCCGAGCGCATCATCACCCTCGGCGAGCAGATTCGCCGCAACCCGGAGCTGGGCTTCAAGGAGTTCAAGACGGCGCGGCTGGTCGAGGAGACCCTGGGCTCCCTGGGCTTGAAGCCTCAAACGGGCTTGGCGCTGACGGGAGTGCGGGCCGTGGCCGAAGGGGCCAAGGACGGTCCGACCTTCGCTCTGCTCGGCGAGCTCGACGGCCTCGTAGTGGCGGGACACCCGGTGGCCGATCCGCTCACCGGCGCGGCGCATGCCTGCGGACACAATGCTCAGGTGGCCGGGCTGATGGGCGCGGCGATAGGGCTACTGGGCGCTCAGGCCTTCGAGCACCTGGCCGGGCGCGTCGTCTTCTTCGCCGTGCCGGCGGAAGAGTACGGCGATGTCGAGTGGCGGGTGCAGCAGGCGCGGGCCGGGAAGCTTGAGTTCCTGGGTGGCAAGCCCGAGCTGCTCCGGCTCGGCCACTTCGACGACGTAGACCTGGCCATGATGATCCACCTCACGCCCCAGAAGGAGATGAGGAAGGCCAGCATCGCCGCCTCGAACAATGGCTGCATCGTCAAGACCGTGCGCTACCTGGGCCGCGCCTCCCATGCGGGCGGGGCGCCGCATCTCGGGATCAACGCGCTCTACGCCGCCCAGATCGGCTTGACGGCGATCAACGCGATTCGCGAGACGTTCCGTGACGAGGACTCGATCCGCGTCCACCCGATCATCACCCACGGCGGGAGCCAGGTGAACGTGATTCCGGCCGAGGTGCGGTTGGAGACCTATGTGCGGGGCAAAACGGTGGAGGCGATCCTGGCGGCCAATCTACGCGTGGACCGGGCGCTCAAGGCCGGCGCGCTGGCGCTGGGCGCCCAGGTGGAGATCGAGACGCTGCCGGGCTATCTGCCGCTCTTCAACCATGAAGGCATGGCGCGGTACTTCAAGGCGAACGCCGAGAGCTTGCTGGGCGCCGAGGAAGTGACCGCGTTCGGCCATCGCAGCGGCTCCACCGACATGGGCGATCTCTCCCATGTCATGCCGACGCTGCATCCCTATATGGGTGGCGCCTCCGGCAGCGGGCATGGCGCGGATTACGCCATCACGGATCCCAAGCTCGCCTACCTCGAGACGGCCAAGCAGCTGGCGCTGATGGCGGTGGACCTGCTCTGGGGCGACGCGGCCGCCGCGCGCGAGATCCTGGAGGGCTTCAACCCGCGGATGACCAAGGAGGCGTACCTGGCCTTCCAGCGCGGCGTGGCGCGCACGGAAATGTTCGACGGAGCGAAGTAAGGACGCGACATGTGCCCGCCCGAGAGGGACGCCGCGAGCCACAACGAGACCGTCCGCCGGGAGTTCGCCAAACAGGCCCAACATTTCGGCGAGGCCGGTCTCACCCTCTCGAACGAGGAATACCTGCGCTGGATGGTTGATGTGCTGGCGCCTGCCGCGCATTGGCATGCGCTCGACGTGGCGACGGGCACGGGGCACCTCGCGCGCGCGCTGGCGCCTCGCGTGAAGCATGTGACCGCGGTGGACCTGACGCCTGCGATGCTCGCTGAGGGCCGGCGGCTGGCGCAGGAGGCCGGGCTCGGCAATATGGCCTTCGAAGAAGGTGCTGCCGAGCATCTGCCCTACGCCGATGCCAGCTTCGATCTGGTGGCGACGCGCCTTTCCCTTCACCACATGCTCGATCCGCTTCCGGCCGTCGGCGAGATGCGACGGGTCGCCCGGCCGGGAGGGGTCGTCGCCATTATCGACCTCGTCTCGCCCGACAACCCTGCGCTGGCCGCGCGCTACAACGAAATCGAGCGGCTGCGCGATCCCTCCCACACCCGCGCCCTCACGCTGGCCGAGCTAAAGGCAGCGCTGGATGCCGTCGGGGTGGCGCTCTCGGATACGCTGGTCCGCGATGTCGAGGCCGTGGTCGAGCGCTGGATGGGTCGAGCGCTGGATGGGAATGACCCAGACGCCGGCGGAGACGCGCCGGACGATCGTCGAGGCGCTGACGGCCGAGCTCGATGGCGGCCCGCCCACCGGCATGCGCCCCTTCCGGCGCGATGGCGAGCTGCGCTTCCTCCACACCTGGGCCATCCTGCTCGGGGTCAGGTCTTGAAATACTACATTTGCTGACAACGCGCGCATTGTCACGAAATGTCGTAATTCAAGACCTGACCCCCCGCTGAAGCGGCGCCGCCGCTGAGGGCCTGGAGGATGTGGACGTCCTGGCCGGGGCGGATGGGTTGGGCGAGGGTCGAGGCCGGCTCTTCGCCCACGAAGAGCCTCATGTGGTGGCGGATGCGGTCCTGCTCGTCGATGATCCGGAAGCGGATGCCCGGGTAGCGCCGATCCAGATCGGCGAGGACTTCGGCCAGCGTGGCGCCGGCTCCTTCCACCTCGCCCCGGCCGCCGGTATAGGAATGCAGCGGCGAGGCGACGAACACCCGCATCAGACGGAGCCGGCGCTGACCGAGTAGATCTCGGGCAGATGCTCGGCGATCTTCCGCCAGCGCCCGCCCTCATCGGCGCTCATCCAAATCTCCCCGCCGGTCGTGCCGAAGTAAAGCCCCAGCGGCTGGCGGCCGTCCTCGGCGAAAGCCTGGCGCTTGATCGTGAGCCAGGCCTGCCGTCGCGGCAGACCCGCGTCCTGACGCTGCCAGCTCTTGCCGCCGTTTTTCGTGCGATAGACCGCGGGGCGGCCCCCCGGGCTGGTGCGGGGCCACACTGTGGTCCCGTCCATCGGGATCACCCAGAGCGTGTCGGGATCGCGAGGGTGGAGCACCAGCGGGAAGCCGATGTCGCCGATGGCTTTCGGCATCGCGCGGCCGATGCGCGTCCAGACCTCGCCCGGACGGTCGAGCCGGTAGATGCCGCAGTGGTTCTGCTGGTAGAGCCGGTCGGGGTTGAGCGGGTGCAGCGCCATGATATGGGGATCGTGACCCAGCTCGGGATCCTTCTCGGGCAGGAAGTCCGCCGCGACGCCGCGGTTGAGGGGGCGCCACGACTTGCCGCCGTCGGAGCTCTCGAAGGAGCCGCCGATCGAGAGACCCGCGTAGAGATGGGCGGCGTCTCTCGGGTCGATCAGGATCGAATGAACGATGGGCCCGTCGGGCGTGGCGACGAAGGCCGCGTTGAGCCGCGCCACGACATCGCGATCGAAGCCTTCGATGCCGCTCCACGTGATTCCGCCATCGTCGGACCGAAAGAGCCCATGGGGCGAGGTGCCCGCCCACCAGATGCCCGGCTGGCTCGAGTGCCCGGGCGAGAGCCAGAAGACATGATCCACCGCCTTGCCCGGCTGGCCTTCGGGCGCCTTGGCGAAGGCCGGCGGCTGCTTGGCTTCCTGCCAGGTCTTCCCCCGATCGGTGGACCGATAGATCGTGGGGCCGAGATGCCCCGTCTTCGCGGCCATGAGCATGGTGAAGCCGTCACGCGGATCGAGCACCAGGTGGTTGATGACGCAGCCGAGGAGGTGCGGCCCGTCGAGCCGCCACTGCCGGCGCGCCGGATCGCCGTGGAAGAGAAAGGCACCCTTGCGGGTGGCGACCAGGAGCATCACGCGGGTCGGGCGTCGGACTGACTTGGCCATGGCTATTTGCTATCGTAAATGACGATGTATGGCAAGCCCTCCTCCGGCTTCCCCCGCCGCATCGTCTGCCTGACGGCCGAGCATGTCGAGATCTGCTACCTGCTCGGGGCGGGAGAGCGCGTCGTGGGCGTGCCGGGCACCACTCAGCGCCCGCCCGAAGCGCGCGAGAAGGCCAAGGTCGGGGGCTTCACCACGTTCCGTGCCGACAAGATCCTGGCGCTCGAGCCCGATCTCGTGCTGGCCTTCTCCGACCTGCAGGCCGATATCACCGCCGAGCTGGTGCGCGCGGGGCTGGCGGTGTTCTGCAGCAACCAGCGCTCCCTGGACGAGATTCTCGAGACCATTCTCATGGTGGGCGGTTTGCTCGGCCTCGAGAAGCCCGCGCGCGATCTGGTCCAGGACCTTCGCGACGAGATCCGTCAGGTGCGGGAGTTCTCCAGCGTCTGGCCGGACCGGCCGCGCGTGTATTTCGAGGAATGGCACGACCCGTTGATCGCGGGCATCCGCTGGGTGTCGGAGATCATCGAGCTGGCGGGCGGCCGTGACATCTTCCCCGAGCTGCGTGACAAGCGATCCGGGCGCGAGCGTGTGGTGAACCCCGACGAGGTGATCCGCCGGGACCCCCAGATCATTGTTGCCTCCTGGTGTGGAAAGCCCGTGGACGCTGCCGCGATCAAGGGACGCCCCGGCTGGGAGCGCATCAGCGCAGTGAAGGAAGGGCGTATCCATGAGCTGGACGGCGCTGATATCCTATCTCCAGGGCCTTCGGTGCTGGTCGGCCTCAGGCGGATTCACGAGATCATCCAGGGTTTCATGAAAGCGTAGTCGAAGGCCTCAAGCGGGCTCTTCGACGAAGAACTCCAAGTAGCTGATACTCTGGTAGAAAGACCGGCTTCACTCGTGAATCCGAGCCGCCCTGGAACGTATCACTATAACTGTGGGGCCTCACAGGGCCCGATGCTAGGATGAAAACCTTTCGCGAACTCCAAGGAGACTAGATGCTGGCGCGTCCCGAGCGTTTCTTCGAAGAGCGGTTTGGCCTGACCCCGTCCACGATGGAGCGGCTTCTCGGTTCGACGCTGGCACAGCGGGTGGACCACGCCGACCTCTACCTCGAGTACCGCGTGAGCGAAGAGCTCAGTCTCGAGGAAGGCGCGGTGAAGAAGGCGGCCCGCCACGTGAGCCAGGGCGCCGGCATCCGCGCCCAGTCGGGTGAGCGCACCGGCTACGCGCATACCGACGATCTCTCGCTGCCCAATCTCGAGGAGGCGGCACGGCAGGCGCGCGCCATCGCCGACCGGGCGGGCGGCTCCGCCGTGGTGGCGGTGGGCCGCACGGGCGCGCCCCATGATCTCTACAGCCTCCCCGAGCCTCCCATCGCCGCCGACCTGCAGCGCAAGCTCAGCCTGCTCACGCGAGTCGATGCCGCGGCCCGGAAGCTCGATCCCCGGGTGAAGAAGGTGATGGCGACACTGGGCAGCGAGGACGTGGTGGTGCTGATCGCGACGCCGTCGGGATGGACGGTGGGCGACGTCAGGCCGCTCACGCGGCTCAGCATCACGGTGATCGTCGAGGAGGACGGCAAGCGCGAGATAGGCGGCTGGGGCGGCGGCGGCCGCGTGGCGCTCGACTTCTTCGAGGAGGGCAGCCGTTGGGAGCGCTTCGCGTCCGAGGCGGTGCGCCAGGCCATTGTGAAGCTGGGCGCCGTCGAAGCGCCCGCGGGCGAGCTCACCGTGGTGCTCGGCCCGGGCTGGCCGGGCATCCTGCTCCACGAGGCCGTGGGCCACGGGCTCGAGGGCGACTTCAACCGGAAGAAGACGTCGGCGTTCTCCGGCCGGCTCGGTCAGCAGGTCGCCTCGGAGCTCGTCACCGTGGTGGACGACGGCACGATCAAGAACCGCCGCGGCTCGCTCAATGTCGACGACGAGGGCGTGCCGACACGGCGCAATGTGCTCATCGAGAAGGGCGTCCTGCGCGGCTATATGCAGGACCGGCTCAACTCGCGGCTGATGGGCATGGAGGCCACGGGCAATGGACGGCGGGAATCCTACGCCCATCCGCCGATGCCGCGGATGACCAATACCTTCATGTTGGCGGGCCAGGACGATCCGGCCGACATCATCCGCTCGGTGCCGCGGGGTCTCTACGCGGTGAATTTCGGCGGCGGCCAGGTGGACATCACCAATGGCAAGTTCGTCTTCTCCGCCAGCGAGGCCTATCTCATCGAGGGCGGCAAGGTCACCGCGCCGGTCAAGGGCGCGACCTTGATCGGCAATGGCCCCGATGCCCTCACTCGCGTCTCCCGCGTCGGTCATGACCTGGCCCTCGACGAGGGCGTCGGCACATGCGGCAAGGACGGGCAGTCGGTGCCCGTGGGCGTCGGACTGCCGACGACACGGATCGACGGCATCACCGTTGGCGGGACCCAGGTCTAGGATCCCCATGCTCGATCTGCTCACCGACGTGCTGACCCGAGCCACGCAGAAGGGCGCGACGGCGGCGGACGCCTACGCGGTCGAGGACCAGTCCTTCTCGGCCGAGGTGCGCCTGGGCGAGGTGGACACGGTGCAGCACGCCCGCGAGCAGCATCTCTCCCTGCGGGTCTTCGCGGGTCACTCGGTGGCGGCCGCCTCGACCTCCGACTTCTCGCGCGACTCGCTGGAGCGGCTCGTGGACGAGGCCGTCTCACTGGCGCGAATCACCAGCCCGGATGAGCTCTCAGGGCTCCCCGATGCCGGTGAGCTGGCGCGCGGCCTGTCGGCCCTCGATCTGAGCGACCCCCAGGGTCACGACCTGGCGCCTGAAGAGAAGATCGAGCTGGCCCGCCGCTGCGAGAAGGCGGCGCTGGAATCGGATCCGCGCATCACGAATTCCGAGGGCGGGAGCTTTGCCGACGCCCGCGTGCGCTATGCCTATGCGTCGAGCCAGGGCTTCAGCGGCGCCTACGAGACGTCCTCCTTCAGCCTCTCGGCCGCGCCGGTGGCCGCGCAGAATGGCGAGATGCAGCGCGACTCCTGGTATCACGTCGCGCGGAAGCGCTCGCGGCTCGACGCCCCGGAGGAGATCGGACGCGTCGCCGCGCGGCGGGCGCTGCGGCGCCTGGGGGCGCGCCGGGTGAAAACCGCCGAGGTACCGGTGATCTTCGATCCCGAGACTGCGGCCTCGCTGCTCCGCCACATCGCCGGAGCGGCCGCGGGCCCCGCGCTCTATCGACAGGCCTCCTTCCTTTTGGGCAGGCTCGGCCAGCCTGTCGCCGCGCCATCGGTCACCATCGTGGATGACGGCACGATGCCCGGGGCACTGGGCTCACGTCCCTTCGATGGAGAAGGGTTGCCGATCAGGAAGGCGGTCGTGGTGGACGAGGGCGTGCTCACCTCCTACCTGCTCGATACCTATACCGGACGGAAGCTGGGTTTGCCGTCGACCCATCACGCGGCCCGCGACGGCGCGGGCGTCACCGTGTCCACGACCAACCTTTTCCTCAGCGCGGGGGAGGCCTCGCCGGGCGAGTTGATCCGAAGCGTCAAGCAGGGGCTCTACGTCACCGAGCTCATCGGTTTTGGAGTCAACGGGGTCACGGGCGACTACTCCCGCGGCGCCGTCGGGCTGTGGATCGACAATGGCGAACTGGCCTATCCCGTGGAGGAGATCACCGTGGCGGGCAATCTGCTCGAGATGTTCCACCGCATCGAAGGCGTGGGCAATGATCTGGTGTTCCGGGACCGCACGGCTGCGCCCACGGTGCTGATCGGGCGCATGACCGTGGCGGGCGCCTGAGGTGAGCGGCGCGCGCATGATCATCGATAGCCACTGCCATCTGCACGATCCCGCGTTCGCGGATGTGCGCTCCACGCTCACGCGCGCTATCGAGCACGACGTCTGGAGCGTGGTGGGTGTGGGCTGTGACCCTCTGACCAATGCGCGGACGCTGGAGCTCGCGGCGGCCAATGGCAAGGCGGCGTGGGCGGCGCTGGGCTTTCACCCCGAGTGGGATCGGCTCGCCCACGAGGACCTGATGCTGGTCGAGGAGCAGGTAACCCGCCATCACTCGCGCATCGTGGCGCTGGGTGAGGTCGGTTTGCCGTGGTACAGCCTCGACGGTGCCGCGGACGCGGCGGACCGGATGGCGCGCGGGCTCGAGCGCTTTCACCGGCTTCTCAGGCTCGCCGCGCGGTTCGATCTGCCGGTGATCGTGCACGCGCCCCATGGCGCGGCGGTGGGGGCGCTGGAAGCGCTCAAGACCCGTCGGGTGGAGCGCGCCGTCTTCCACTGGCACAAGGCGCCGGCCGAAGTCACACGGGCCATCGTGGACGCGGGCTACTTCGTCTCGGTGACACCCGAAGTGGTGTACCGCGACCGGGATCGCGAGCTCGTCGAGACGGTGCCGATCGAGTCGCTGCTGGTCGAGAGCGACGGGCCGTGGCCCTACAAGGGCGAGTTCCTCGGCATGCCCTCAGGGCCCTGGCTGGTTGGGCGCGTAGCCGAGGAGGTCGCCAAGATCAAGCGCCTGCCCATCGAAGAGACGATGTCCCGACTCTCCCAGAACACCTGTCAGCTCTTCGATCTCGTCTGGGCGTGACAGCCAAGCGCTTCAGCGCCACGGTGGGTCGGCACGAAGTGGTGGGCGTGCTCCATCTGCCCGGCCGCCTGCCGAGTCCATGCGTGGTCGCCTGCCACGGCATGGGCGCCTCGAAGGACAGCGACAAGTATCTGATGCTGGGCCGCGAGCTGCCGCCGGCCGGCCTGGCCCTGGCGCGCTTCGATTTTCGCGGCAGCGGGGAATCGGGCGGGCTGTACCGTGACGCCACCATCGCCACGCGCATCGCCGATCTCGAGGCGGTGCTCGACTACCTGGCGAAACAACCCGAGCTCGATGGCCGCTTCGGGCTGCTCGGATCGAGCCTGGGTGGCTTCGTCGCGCTTTGGGTGGCCGGCGCTCGGCGGGAGACTGTGCCCGTCGTGACGTGGAATTCCCCGGCCTCCCTCGTCGATCTTTTCCAGACCGATCCGCTGGACACCACGGGGCCGGGCGCGGCGCTCGCGGCCGAGGTCATGCGAGGGGATCGAGTCCATGCGCCGGCGGGCGTCAGCCACTGTCTCGTGATCCAAGGCGACGGGGACGGTGTGGTGCCGCCCAGCCACGGGCGGCTGCTCTACGAGCGCGCGGTCGAGCCCAAGGCGCTTCACGTGATCGCCGGGGCGGATCACCGGCTCACCGAGCCGCTCCATCGTCTGGAGGCGCTCGAGCGCACTCGGGAATGGTTTACCCAGCATCTCATGCGGGACCGATGATGCCGGGGCGGCCCACCGCGATCGACGAGAAGCGGCTGAAGGAGGAGTTCCTCGAGCTGGTCTCGATCTCGAGCCCGTCGAAGCGCGAGGGCGCCGTCGCCCGCCGGCTCGAGAGCATTCTCAAGGGCATGGGCGCCACCGTCGAGGTGGACGACGCCGGCGAGCGCGTCGGCGGCGATACCGGTAACCTGCTGGCGCGCTTCGCCGGCACCAAGTCCAATGTCGCGCCAATTTTGTTGTCGGGACACATGGACACGGTGGGCCCGGCCGAGCGCATCCGGCCGGTGGTCGAGGGCGACATCATCCGCAGCGACGGCACCAGCGTGCTGGGCGGAGACGACAAGGCGGGGCTGGTCGCTATCTTCGAGGCGATCCGGGTGCTGCGGGAGAAAGATATCCCGCACGGCGACATCGAGGTGGTGCTCACGATCTGCGAGGAGTACGGGCTGCTCGGCGCCAAGCACTTCGATACCACGCGGCTGCGGGCGCGACACGGCCTGGTGCTCGACGTGGACGGGGTCTGCGAGCTGATCACCCGCGCACCGGCCGCCAACCGGCTGCTCGTTACCGTCGAGGGGCTGGCGGCGCACGCCGGCATCTGCCCCGAGCAGGGGATGAACGCCATCCGCATCGCGGGCGAGGCCATCGCGGGCATGAAGCTCGGCCGGATCGACAAAGAGACCACGGCCAATCTCGGCGTCATCCAGGGTGGCCTCTCGAGCAATATCGTACCCCAGCGCGTGATGCTGCGCGGCGAAACGCGGAGTCTCGACCCGACCAAGCTCGCGGCGCAGACCAAGCACATGCAGAGCCGTTTCGAGAAGGCGGCCGCGCGGCACTCCGTGCGCGTCGGCCGGCGCCGCTATCAGGCGCGCGCCGCGGTGCAGGTGGAGCGGCAGTACGAGCAGCTCAAGATCTCCGACCGCGCCGCCATCGTTTACCTGGTCTCGAGCGCCGCCAAAGCCATCGGGCATACGTGCAAGACGCGGGCGACGGGCGGCGGCTCCGACGCGAATGTCTTCGCCGCGCGCGGCCTCGAGGTCGCCAATCTGGCCTGCGGCATGCGCGAGATCCACACCCTTCACGAATGGGTGGACGTCCGAGACCTGGTGCTCACCGCTCAGATCGTGCTGGAAACCGTGCGGCTCAACGCGGCCTCCTAGGGCCATGGAAAAGATCGGGGACCTGCTGCTCGAGCACGCCACGCCCTCCGGACCCGCCCGGCCGTTGCCGCTGCTGCTGGTGCACGGCATGTGGGGCGGGAGCTGGTATCTCCGCAACTATCTCTACGCCGCGGCCCAGGACGGCTGGAGCGCCTGGGCGCTGAACCTGCGGGGCCACGGCGGCAGCCGGCCGGTGGCGAATCTCGGCGCGGTCTCGGTCCTCGACTATGTCCAGGACGTGCGGGACTGTCTGAGCCGGCTCGGCGAGGCCGTGCTCGTCGGCCATTCGATGGGCGGGCTGATCGCGCAAAAGGTCGCCGAGGGGGGCGGCGTCAAGGCGGCCGTGTTCATGACGAGCGCGGCGCCGCGCGGCATTCTTGTCCTGCGCTGGCCGGTGCTGATACGTATGGGCTTTTACCTCTGGGCGATGGCCGGCAATCGGCCCTTCGGCGTGTCGGCGCGCGATGCCGATGCGCTCCTGCTCAATCGGCTCGCGCCGGACCGGCGGGCATGGGCCTTTCCTCAGTTCGGGCTCGAATCAGGCCGCGCGGCCCGGGAGCTGGCCTTCGGCCGCATCGCCGTTGAGGCCGGCAGTCTTCAGTGCCCGACCCTGGTGGTGGGCGCCGAAGACGATCGGATCACGCCGCCCAGCGTGCAGCGGCAGATCGCGCGCCGCTACGGCTCGGAATACCAGGAAGCTCGTGAGCATGGCCATATGCTGATGCTGGAGGACGGCTGGGAGCGGCCTTTCAAGGATGTGCTGACGTGGCTGGAGCGCGCCACCCGAACGCGGTAGAAACGCGGTAGAATCGTCGCCTATGAACGCGGTCCTGGAGCGGCCGACCATCCTGGTAGTGGAGGACGATCCCGATGTCCGGGAAGTCCTCGCCGAGCTCCTGGGCGAGCTCGGCTATCGCGCCGTGACGGCCGCGTCCGCCGAGAAAGCCCTCGAGGTCGTCAACGTGGTCGTGCCCGACCTCATCCTCACCGATGTGCATATGGGGGCCATGAGCGGTATCGAGCTCTGCGCCCGGCTCAAGGCCGATCCGCGCTACGAGTTCACGCCCGTGGTCATGCTCACGGCGGTGGCCGATCTCGATTCGCGCATTGCGGGACTGGCCGCCGGCGCCGATGACTTCTTCCCCAAGCCCGTCGAGCTCGGCGAGCTGCGCACACGGGTGTCGGCATTGCTCCGGGTCAAGTTCCTGCTCGATCAGCTCGAGCGCGCCGAGAGCGTGATCACCACGCTCGCGCTGACGATCGAGGCCCGCGACACCTATACCGGCGGGCATTGCGACCGGCTCTCGCGCTACGCCGTGGCCGTCGGGGAAACGCTCGGGGTGGATCAGGCGACACTGCGCGCGCTGCGCCTGGGGGGCTATCTCCACGATCTGGGCAAGATCGCGGTGCCCGACGGCATCCTGCTCAAGCCGGGGCCCCTCAACCCCGCGGAGCGGGCGCAGATCCGCACTCACCCCGGCGCCGGCTCGGACATCGTGCAGGGGCTGCGCAGCCTGGAGCTGGTGCGGCCGATCATGCGGCATCACCACGAGCGGTGGGATGGCACGGGGTACCCCGACGGGCTCAAGGGCGAGGACATCCCGTTGGGCGCGCGCATCATCTCCGTGGTGGACGTCTACGACGCCCTGCACACCGCTCGGTCCTACAAGCCGGCGCTGCCTCACGACGAGGCGCTCTCGGTCTTGCTGCGCGAGACGGACGCGGGCTCTTGGGATCCGAAGATCGTGTCAGCGTTCCTGAACGTCCTCCGCGATCTCAAGCACGAGTCCGTTCGCTAGCGGCACGCGGGCGCGGACCCCTCCCGGCTTTCACCCCGATTCAGGTGACTCGCCGCTATCCGCCAAGCCGATCGGGCGACCTCTCGGGCCGGGTTGCCCTCGTCACCGGCGCCGCCCGGGGGATCGGGCGCGCCATCGCTCTGGCCTTGGCCCGTGACGGCGCTGACGTGGCCTGTGCCGACCTGCGGCCGGCCGAGGACACGGCGGCAGCCGTGCGGCGGACCGGGAGACGGGCCGTCACGATCCGGGCCGATATCAGCCGAGCGCGCGACGTGCGGCGCATGGTCGACAGGGCGGCGCGCCGTCTGGGCGGGCTTCACATCCTCGTCAACAATGCCGGGCTCGCCCACCGCGACTCGCTCGAGGACACGCGCGAGGAGACCTGGGACCGTGTGGTGGACGTGATCCTCAAGGGCACCTTCCTCTGTTGCCAGGCCGCGGTCCCCGTGATGCGACGCCGGGGCGGCGGCAAGATCGTCAACGTGGCCTCGCTCTCAGGACTGATCGGCGGCGTCCCTTCGCGTCGAGGCTCGAAAGCGCGGCGCCGGAGCGGCCGCAGCGGCCCGGCCTATGCGGCGGCCAAGGGCGGAGTGATTGCGCTCACCAAGTGGCTCGCGAAGGATCTGGGCGGCGACGGCATCTTCGTCAATGCCGTGGCGCCCGCGGGCGTCGACACCGCCATGACGCGGGGCTTCCGCTACGATACGAGCCGCTTCCCCATCGCCCGAATGGGCAGCCCGGAGGACGTGGCCGAGGCCGTGCGCTTCCTCGTCTCGGACGCGTCTAATTACATCACAGGGCAGGTGCTCATCCTTGATGGCGGTGGACTGAGCTGATCCCGCCTCGCATCGGACATGGAGATCCGCCGCGCGCTGCCGACCGACGCCGCCGCGCTCACCCGCATCGCCCATGCGGCCAAGCGCCATTGGGGTTACCCGGAAGCCTGGATCGCCCTTTGGAAGGACGCTCTGACGGTGACCCCTCAGACGCTCGAGCGTCATGCCGTGTACTGCGCGGTGGAGGGGACGGCGCTCTTGGGCTTCTATGCCGTGGCGGGGAGTGGCCCCATCCGTGACCTCGAGCACCTCTGGGTGGCGCCGCGGCATATGGGCAGGGGCGTCGGCCGCCATCTCCTGCGCCACGCGCTCGAGAGGCTGCAGGCCACCGGCGGCGCCACACTCAGGATCGCTTCCGATCCGAATGCGGAGGGCTTCTATCTGAAGATGGGCGCCCGCCGCTTTGGGGAGATGCCGTCCCAGCCCGAGGGCCGGGCACTCCCGGTACTGCTGCTCGAGGTCGGCTGAAGCCGCCGGGTCGACCACGTCGTCGCCGCTCATAGAAAGAGCGCGAGGATCAGAATCCCCAGCGCGCAGCGGTAGATGACGAAGGGCACGAGCGTCCCGCGCTGGAGAAAGTTGACGAGGAACCACACGGCGGCAAGTCCGGCGATAAACGAGGCCAGCATTCCCAGGGCCAGAGGGCCGAGCACGCTCGGATCCCAGCCGCGCCGCAAGAAGTGCAGCGTCTTGAGGCCGCCCGCTCCCGCGGTAATGGGAATGGAGAGCAGAAAGCCGAAGCGGGCGGCGGTCGCCCGGTCCATCCCGGCGAAGAGCCCTGTCGTGATCGTGATGCCCGAGCGCGAGGTGCCGGGGATGAGGGCCAGGGCCTGCGAAACGCCCACCACCAGGCCCGCGCCCCAGCCGACGGCTGACGGCCGCGTGACGGCACGATCATGCCGGCTCGCGTAGCGATCGGCAGCCAGCATCACCAGCGCCCAGACGATGAGCGAGCCGGCCACGATGAGGGGACTGCGCAGCCGGGACTCGATCGTCTTCTCGAAGAGCAGGCCGGCGAGGGCGCCGGGAACCGTGGCCGCCGCCAGAAGAAAGCCGAGCCGGCGGTCGGTCCCGGCGATCATGCTTTGGAGGTCGTGGCGGAAGTACACGAGCAGCGCGGCGAGCGTGCCCAGGTGCATCACGGCGTCAAAGCCGAGTCCCTGGTCCGGCCAGCCGAGCAGCCGCGGCACGAGCACGAGATGTCCGGAGGACGAGATTGGAAGAAATTCGCTCAGGCCCTGGATCACGCCGAGCACTGCCGCATGAACGTAGCTCACCGGCGCGGGATCACCCGACGATTTCCTCGCCTCCGTCCACGCCGATGATGTTGCCGGTGATCCAGTACGTATCGGGATGGGAGAGGACCACGATGGCACGCGCGACATCCTCGGTCGTGGTCAGGCGTCCGCTCGGATTGCGCCGGCGCGCCGTGTCCTTGATCGCCTCGTTGCCGGGGATTTTCTGCAGGGCCGGGGTGTCCGTGACGCCGGCACGAATCGAGTTGGCCGTGATCCCGTGCGGGGCCAGCTCCGCCGCGAGCTGGCGGATATTGGACTCAAGGGCGGCCTTGGCCGCCGAAACCGGGCCGTAGTACGGCAGCACGCGAGCGCCGCCCGAGGAGGTCATGGCGTAGATACGGCCGCCGCGATCCATGAGACCCCGTCCCACCACTTCCTGGGTCCAATAGATGAGGCTGTGGGCCATCACGTCGAGCGTCATGTCCATCTGCGCCTTGCTCACCGCCTCCTTCATCGGATCGGCGACGAAGAGCTTGAGGGTGCCGAAGGCCAGCGAGTGGAGCATGACCCGCAGCTGGCCCAGGTCGTTCCGCTCGCGGAGGAGCCGCTCCATCTCGCCCGCCACTTCCGCCCGCTTCTCTTCGTCGGCGGCGTTGACATTGTAAAAATGCGCCTCGCGACCGAGCGCCTTAATGTCGGCCGCGACCCGCTCGGCATTGGGCAGGGTGGCCTTCCGGTCGAGATGAACCCCGAAGATGTTCAGGCCCGCGCGCGCCAGGGCAACGCTCGTGGCCGCGCCGAAGCCGGACGAGGCGCCGAGAATCAGGGCCCAGCCCTTCAACATGATCGGTGTCGCATCGCTGCTCATGACGATCTCCTTGCGCGGTGTCTCCGGAGTCGTTTCATCTGACGACGGAAGCCTATTCTAGCATCGTCCCTCTACTCCGTCCGCGGAAGTCCGTGCTACCATGAGATTCCCCTATGGCGAAGACGGCAGGCATCATCCTCATCGGCAACGAGATCCTCTCGGGCAAGGTCGTGGACGCCAACGCCTCCTATCTGTGCCGCGAGCTGCGCGCGCTAGGCGTAGAGGTACGGAAGATCTCCGTCATCCCCGACGAGGTGGCCCTGATCGCCGACGAAGTGGGCGTGTTCGCCGCGGACTACGACGTGGTCTTCACCTCGGGCGGCGTGGGCCCGACGCACGACGACGTGACGATCGAAGGCGTGGCCCGGGCGCTCAACGTGCCCGTGGTGCGCGACCCGAGGCTGGTGAAGCTGCTCGAAGGCTTCTACAAGGGCCGGCTCAACGACGCGCGGCTCAAGATGGCCGAGGTCCCCGACGGCGCCGAGCTGATGGCGGACGGCGAGCTCGTGTTCCCCGCCGTGGTGGTCCGCAATATCTATATTCTGCCCGGCGTCCCCGAGATCTTCCGGCAGAAGTTCGAAGCGCTGCGCGAACGCTTTCGGGAGGCCCCGTTCTTTCTGTGCAGCGTCTTCGTGAACATGGGCGAGGGGACGCTGGCGGAGCATCTCAACCTGCTGCTGCGTGAGCACCCGCAGCTCCTGCTGGGCTCCTATCCGGAGTTCTCGAATCCTGAATACAAGGTCAAGGTGACGCTCGAGTCGAAAGACCGCGACTACCTGGAAACGGCCGTCGCCGCCTTCCTGGAGCGCCTGCCGAAGCCGTCGGTGGTCCGGGTCGAGCGGTGAGCGCCGGGTCCGGGCCGTTCTAGGCCGCCTGGCCTTCGCACTCAACGCTCCATGACCGCGAAGGTCCTGCTGGGTGTCGCCGCTGTGGCCGCTGCCCTGTTCTTCATGCGTCTCGGCGGCGCGCCCTTCCTCGATCCGCCGGAAGGCATCCACGCCGAGATCGCGTGGGAGATCCTGCGCCACGGTGACTGGATCACGCTTCATCTCGCCGGCGTGCCCTACTTCGACAAGCCGCCGCTGCTGTACTGGCTCATGGCGAGCTCGTTCGCCGTCTTCGGGCCGACGGAATGGGCGGCCCGTATCTGGTCGGCGCTGCCGGCGGTGGCGGTCGCCGTTCTCACGGCGCGCCTCGGGATGTTGCTGGGCTCGCTGCGGGTCGGACTGCTGGCGGGGCTCATGGTCGCGACGAATCTCGAGCTCTTTCTCTTCGGGCGCATGGTCAAGCCCGATCTGCTCTTCGTCGCGCTGATCCTGCTCGCCTTCCTGGCGTTCGCGCACGCCTACCGGGGAGGCGGCCGCCCGGCGCTCTGGCTCTTCTATGGTGCCTTGGGCCTGGCCGCGCTGGCCAAGGACATCCTCGGTGTGGTCGGGCCGCTGATGGCCGTGGCGCTGTTCTTCTACCTCACCCGCGAGAGCGACGCGTGGCCGCGGTGGGTCCCCTGGAGCGGCGTGGCGCTCCTGCTGGCCATCGCGGTGCCCTGGTACGCGATCGCGGAGCTCCGCAATCGCGGCTTCCTCTGGTACACCATCGTCGACAACCACGTGCTGGCCGTGGCGCGCCAGCGCGTGTTCCCCGACGAGGACGTGCCGCTCAGCGCGCTCGAGTTCCTGGGCGTGACGGCGGTCGGCTTCTTTCCGTGGGCCCTGGCCCTGCCGTGGGCGCTGTGGCGGGCGCTTCGCCGGCCGTGGGAGACGGCCGAGGCGCGGCTCTGGCTCCTGCTGGGTCTCTGGACCGTGGGCGTGATCGGGTTTTTTACGTTCTCTCCGTTCAAGCTCCCGCACTACGGGCTGCCCGCCTTTCCAGCCATGGCCCTGCTGGTCGCCAAGCTCTGGGACGAAGGGATAGAGGGGGAGAGCGACGCGCCGTCGTTGCGCGGGCTGCTCTGGCCGCCGCTGATCGGTCTGGTTCTGATCGCGGCGGCTTCGACGCTGACGTGGCGGGGGGTGCTCGGGCTTTCCCCGGAAGCCGTCTCGGTGGCCGACATGGCCTCGCGCAATCTGGCGGCGCAGGGCCAGCAGGCGTCCCTGGATTTCCTCTCCCAATTCCGTCCCCTCATCGGCGGCGTGGCCTTGGTCTGCGGTCTGGGCGCGGCGGGAATCGCCCTCAGCCTCTGGCGACGCCAGCCCGCTCTCGGCGTCGGCGCGCTGCTGGCGACCATGCTCGCGTTCCTCCCCATCAGTGTCGAAGGCCTCTCCATCTTCGCCAAGGGGCGCTCCGTCCGTCCGATCGCTGAGGCCGTGACGATCAGGATGGCCTCCGGCGACATCGTGGCGCACGAAGGCGCGATCGAGAACAGTGCCTCGGCGCTGCTGATCCTCAACCGGCCGGTCAAGATCGTGAACGGCCTGCAATCCAATCTGTCTTTCGGCTCCACGTTCCCATCGGCGCGCGAGATCTTCTGGGACGGTCGCGCCCTGGCCGACGCCTGGCGCGGGCCCCGGCGGGTGTTCCTGATCTCTGGAGTGCGGCCCGCGAAGAGTCTGACGCGAGACCTGCCGCCGGACCGGACCCACCTGCTGGTCGCCACCGGCGGGCGCTGGCTGTATTCCAACCGCCCGTAAAGGCTCGAATGTTATTCTTGGGCCATGGGCGCGATCTCACCCGATCCCAGAGAAGCCCAGCGGACGGCGGCGATCATCTCGGCCGCCATGATCATGAGCGTGGTCATGTACGGCGTGCTGGTTAACCTCTTCCGAGTGACGAGCGCAGACCCATTCGAAGGCTTCGTCAGGCCCACGCCGGTCCTGGCCGTCCGCACCGCCCTGTGGGGAGCGGCGGCGCTGGCGCTGGCCGCGATTCCCTTCGTCAGGCGGGCGCTGCTCGCGCGGCGCGCGAACGAGGATGAGGGCAGGGTCGTCGCGCGCCTGGGTGTCTGCTCGATTGTGACCAATGCCCTCGCCGAGGTGCCGGCCCTGCTCGGGTTCGTGCTCGTGGCCCTCAGCGGGCTCTACGTCGATTTCTACGTCCTCGCCGCGATCTCGATCCTCCAGATGCTCCGGTACTTCCCGCGCCCCGGCGCCTGGCAAGAGTGGCTCAAGCAGCGTCCGTGAGCGGCTCGCCCTACCAGCTCAAGCGCGATCCTTACTCGAGCCATAGCGTCATCCTCTCGCAGCTCGGCGAAGGGCGCGGCCGGCGGGCCCTCGACGTGGCGGCGGCCGACGGCTTCCTGTCCGAGCTGCTGACGCGCCAGGGCTGGACGGTGACCGCGCTCGAGCGTGACCCGGAGCAGGCGGCGCGCGCCAGGGGCCGCTGCAAAGAAGTGATTGTGGCTGATCTGGAGGATCCCCAGGTCGAGATGGGCGGCCCCTACGACGCCATCGTCTGCGGCGACGTGCTCGAGCATCTCCGCGAACCGCTTGCCGCGCTGCTGGCGCTCAAGGCCAAGTTGGTCCCGGAGGGGATCATCGTCGTCTCGGTGCCCAATGTGGCTCACCTGTGGATGCGACTGTCGCTGCTGGCGGGCCATTTCGATTACTCGGATCGCGGCCTCCTGGATCGGACCCACCTGCGCTTCTTCACCCGGCGGACGCTGCTCGATTTCCTGCGCGCCGCCGGCCTGAGCGTGACCAACCTCACGGTGACCCCCGTGCCGCTGCCGCTGGTGGTGCCCGAGCGCTACCACGGCGGCTGGCTCCGGATCGCGCATGCCGTCAATGCCCTGACGGCGCGCTGGTGGAAGACCGGGCTCGCCTATCAGTTCGTGGCCGTCTGCCGCCCCGCGAGAAGCGGCCGGTGACCCAGCCCAAGGTTGTCGTGGTGATGCCGGCCTACAATGCCGGGCGGACGTTGCGCCTCACCTATGAAGAGCTGCCGAAGGATACGGTCAATCTCGTGATCCTGGTGGACGACGGCTCGACGGATCAGACGCTCGAGATCGCGCGGGAGCTGGGCCTCGAGATCTTCGTCCACGACAAGAACTATGGCTACGGCGCGAACCAGAAGACCTGCTACACGGAGGCCCTGCGCGCGGGCGCCGACATCGTCGTCATGGTCCACCCCGACTACCAGTACGATCCGACGCTCGTGCCCAAGATCATCGAGCCCATCGCGAACGGCGAAGCGGACCTGGTGCTGGGCTCACGGCTCAAGGGCGGAGGCTCGGCCATCCAGCAGGGCATGCCGTGGTGGAAGTACATCGCCAATCGATTCCTCACCGGCGTCGAGAACGCGGCGTTCGGCCTGGGCCTGTCCGAGTTCCACACGGGCTACCGCGCTTTCAGCCGGGAGCTGCTCGACACCGTGAACTTCAAGATGAACTCGGACGGGTTCGTGTTCGACCAGGAGATCATCGCCCAGGCCGTGGCGGGGCAGTTCCGCATCGCCGAGATCGCCGTGCCGGTGCGGTACTTTCCCGAAGCCTCTTCGGCAAGCTTCTGGGCCTCGTGCGTGTACGGGCTCAAGATCCTCTGGGTGGTAACCCGCTATCTGCTCCATCGCCTCGGCATCAAGCGCTCCCGGCGCCTGAGCAGCATTCGCACCCGCTACACGCGCCTGGGACCGGGCTCGGCGCCGCCCGCCGGCCTTTGACCGCAGCGCGTCTCCTCGACTGGGCCGCGGTGAGCGTAGCGGCGGCCCTTGGGGCGTCTCTGTTGTTCGCGAGCCCCACCCTGGTCTGGTGGGAGCGCCCCGAGCACATCTTCCTGCTGCTGCTGGCGGTGATCTCCGCGCGGCTCTGGGTGGCGCCGGCGGCCGTTCCCGCGCTCGAGCCGCGCCGCGTGCTCTGGGTCGGCGTGACCGCCTATTCCGTTCTCTTCTCCTTCGTCACGGTCACCCGCCATTTCACCTTTCAGACGCACGCCCTCGATCTCGGCTACTACGTGCAGCTCACGTGGAATCTGGCTCGGGGCCGCGGAGCCTACGTGAGCCTGCCCGAGATGAACGCCTGGGGCGATCACTTCTCGCCGATCATGTACCTGTTCGTGCCGCTGTTCTGGGTGGCGCCCGGGCCGGTGCCGCTGCTGATCGCCCAGTCGGTCATCCTGGCGCTGGGGGCGGTGGCGGTGTTCGCCATCGCTCGGCGCCGTCTGGGCGACGAGCGCCCGGCGGCCGCCTTCGCGCTGCTCTATCTCGCCAATCCGTCTCTTCACGGGATCAATGTCCGCGACTTCCACGCCGCCGCGCTGGCCATTCCGCTGCTGCTGGCGGCGATGTATTTCGCCGCGGCGCGCCGGCCATGGCTGTTCGGCGCGACCGTGGCGCTGACTTTGCTCACCCGCGAAGATGCAGCCATCCCGGTGGCCGGCCTCGGCCTCTGGCTCGCCATCGCCGGCGGGCAGTGGATCTGGGGGGGGCTGCTGGTCTGCGGCGCCTTTGGATTGCTGATCATCGAAACCCGCTACGTGCTGACGTATTTCCGCGGCGAGTCCTATGCCCATCACCTGGCGCGCTACTCCCATCTGGGCCGTTCCGTGACCGAGATTGCCGTCACCGTGCTGCTGCATCCGCTGACTACGCTGGGCGGTCTTCTCACCGCCGACCGCATCCTGTATCTGTTCGTCATGCTGGCGCCCTTGGGCGCGCTGCCCCTGCTCGCCCCCGCCGATCTGGCGGGCGCGCTGCCGGCGCTGGCCGAGAACCTCTTGAGCCGGGACCCGGTGATCTATAATCCACGGGCCCAGTATCAGGCCTTCGTCATCCCGTTCCTGCTCGTCGCCGCCATCGGAGGCTATGCGCGCCTGGCGGCGCGGCGAGGGCGCTGGCCGGTGGCCGTGCTGGTCATCGCGCTGATCGCGAGCCTCGCGCTGGCCTCGCGCACGGTGAACAACTTCTCGGTGGCGCGCGCCTGGCCGAGCGCCGATCAGCGCATGGCCTATACCGTCCTGGCGCAGGTGCCCGCGCAGGCCTCGATCTCGGCGCAGGATCCTTACGTCGCGCACCTCAGCCTCCGGCCGCAGGTGTTCGTATTCCCCGAGGAGATCGAACGGGCCGATTACGTGCTGCTGAACATGTCGACCTATCCGTGGCGCAATCTGCCCGAGGTGACGATGGACAAGGAAGGGGATATCGTGACGATCACGCTTGGTGGCGGCCGTGAGCTGCCCTATGCCATCGCGGCCTCCGCTGGGCCGCACCTGCTGCTGCGTCGGCGCTGAGGGCGGCGCATTCCGCATCGCCTCGGCGTCGCAGAGTACCCGGGGAGGAAGACATGAGCCGGCTCCGTCTGCTGCTGCCGTCGATCGCTCTCGTCGTCGCCGCCTGCGCCACGCTGGCCCCGGCGCCGGCGCCGCTCGATCGACTCAACCACATCATCGTCATCTACCAGGAGAACTGGAGCTTCGACGGCCTCTACGGCAAGTTCCCCGGCGCGAACGGCTTGGCCAATGCGGGGGACACCGTGAAGCAGGCCGACAAGGACGGCAAGGCGTACCCGACGCTGCCGCCGTCGATCGACAACCGCAAGCGTCCGCCCGTTCCCGATCCGCGCATTCCCGCCGATCTGCCCGTGGCGCCATTCGACCTCGCGCGCTACGTGAAGCCCGAGGACACCGCCGGCAATCCCGTGCACCGCTTCTACCATCAGCAATACCAGATTAATGGCGGCAAGATGGACCGCTTCGTGGCCTGGGGTGGAGTCGGCGGGCTCGTCATGAGCTACTATGATGCGACCGACCTGCCGCTGGGCCGGCTGGCGCAGGAGTACGTGCTGGCGGACAATTTCTTCCACGCCGCCTTCGGCGGCTCGTTCCTGAATCATACCTGGCTGATCTGCGCCTGCACGCCCTATTGGCCGGAGGCGCCCGCGGCGATGCGGGCGCAGCTCGATGCCAAGGGCATGCTCGTCAAGGACGGGGATGTGACGCCGGACGGCTATGTGGTGAACACGGCGTACACCGTGAACACGCCCCATCCCAAGAGCACGGAGCCCGCTCGCCTGCTGCCGAACATGACGAATCCCACGATCGGTGACCGGCTCGACGAGAGGGGAATCTCCTGGGCCTGGTACTCGGGCGGCTGGCGCGACGCGCTCGCCGGGAAGCCGCATCCGGTCTTCCAGTACCACCACCAGCCGTTCGCGTACTTCGCCAAGTGGGCGGATGGCACCGCCGCCAAGGCCCGCCACCTGAAGGACGAGGACGAGTTCCTGAAGGATCTCCAGGCGGGCGCGCTACCCGCCGTGACGTTCATCAAGCCCATCGGACCCGACAACGAGCACCCGGGCTATGCCTCGCTGCTGCAGGGGCAGGAGCACGTGGCCCGGCTCGTGCAGGCTGTCATGGCGAGCTCGTACTGGAAGGACACGGCCATCATCATCACGTATGACGAGAACGGGGGGCGGTGGGACCATGTGCCGCCGCCGGTCGTCGATCGCTGGGGGCCGGGCACGCGCGTGCCGACCATCGTCATCTCACCGCTCGCGCGCCGCCGGTATGTGGACCACACCTACTATGACACCACATCGATCCTCAGGCTCATCGAGCGGCGCTGGGGGCTGGCGCCATTGAGCGCGCGGGACGCCGCCGCCAATGACCTGAGCAATGCATTCGCGCCCGGGGCAGGGCGCTGATCGATGTTCTAGCGCCTGGGCGCGCGGATGATGTAGACGCCACCGTCGCGCCCGAATTCGCCAAACGGGAGCGTGGCGCCGGCATCGATGGCTCGAATCGTCGGCCGGCCGATGTGCGCGAAGACGAGACGACGCACGCCGCGCTCCTTGGCCTGGCGGGCGACCGTCAGGGCCGGCGCATGGCCGCCCACTGACCTCGCAAAGCGAATCGGCCGGTTCCAGCCGGCCGCCTCCGCAAACATGAGATTGGCCCGCTCCGCCCAGGCCGGAAATTCGAAGAACTCCGGCGCCCAGACGATCTTTCGCGCGAGCACCCTGATCACGTACCCAAATGCGGGATGCGAGGTGTGCACGACCGGATGGGGCTCGATGGCCAGGCCCTGGGCCGTGTAGATTGCCACGCGCGGCTCGAGGTGGAAGGCGCGAGCGAGGTGACGGATCCGAGGCATGAGCTCCCCCCGCTCGTCGGTGACGAGCCAGTCCGTGAGCCCGCGGGGCAGGGCCGCACCGGGTCCATCGATGAGGATCCGGTGCCGCCCATGCTCGACCAGCACGCCTGCCGGCGCGTAGCGGGGCGAATTCATGGCCCCAACACCGACCAGCGTCAGTCGGGTACGGGCAGTCCTCGCGCGGTCAGGGGCGGTACGCTTGCTCGCCACCTTTGAATGCTCGGCGCTTTCATTCTATCCCCGCGACCCAGCCTGGCGACGGCGCGTCCCGCAGGACCGCCTTGACGGCCTCTCGAGGTCGGCGCACGATCGAATGTACAGCGAGGGGAGGATAGGATGCCGCAGGATATCGACCGGGAGGGAGTTCGCAAGCTCATGGCGGACGGCGCGCAGCTCGTCGAGGTCCTTCCCGCCAAGGAGTTCGAGGAGGATCATCTTCCCGGCGCCATCAGCCTTCCCTTGAGGCTCCTCGAGACGGAGGCCCAGAAAGTCCTCGACCCCGCGCGTCCCATCATCGTCTATTGCTGGGATTCGGCCTGAGACCTCAGCCCCCGAGCCGCGTGGCGGCTCGAGCGCTTCGGCTTCGGCCGCGTCTACGACTATGTCGAGGGCAAGCTCGACTGGCTTGCGGCAGGACTCCCCACGGAGGGTGCGAACTCGCGGCGCCCGCGCGCGGGGGACGTGGCCCGCCGGGACGTGCCCACCTGCGGCCTGGACGAGCGCCTCGGCGAGGTCCGAGAGAGGGTGCGAGCGGCCGGATGGAATGAGTGCGTGGTGATCAACGAGGAGAGGGTCGTGCTCGGTCTGCTTCGGTCACGAGAGCTCGAGGCCGACCCGGCTCTTCGGATCGAGCAAGCGATGCGGCCAGGACCGAGCACCTTCCGGCCATTCGTCGCCATCGAAGAGGTGGCCAAGTTCATGACGGAGCACGACCTGGAGAGCTCCCCCGTGACAACCTCGGACGGCAGGCTGCTCGGCCTTCTCATGCGCCAGGACGCCTCCCGCGCGGCCGAGGGGCCGGATAACGGATTCGCTTGGGTCTCCGAGCCCGGGCGTGTCATCAGTCGAGATTCAGTTCAGCGTTCCTTAGACAGACGGCCTGCATTCTCATCCTCGTCGCCGCGGCAAGCTGCCAGCGCCAGCCGCCGCCCGCTCCATCCGCCGAACGTCTCGCTGAGATCGAGGAGGCAAACGAGCCCAAGGACTTTGTCGAGTCGATCGCCGTGGCCCCGGACGGCAGTCTCGTGGCGACGGGCGAGCGCCGAGGCCGAATCAGCGTGTGGGATCTTGGGGTCGCCGCCCCGCCGGTTGTCTTCGGCGGACCGTCAAAGCAGGCCGTCATCGACCTGGCTTTTTCGCCGGACGGCTCGCTGCTGGCGTCACTCGGCCGCTACGGCGACGGCACCGTGCGGCTCTGACAGCCGCGCAGTGGCCAGGAGATCGGCCGAATTCCAGT
>WNGA01010715.1_pt1 | contig 27566 bp, 19 predicted proteins | sample 5400061 | NCBI WGS metagenome assembly WNGA01 (sample SAMN13153366, study PRJNA577476) | soil metagenome | isolation source: 100 cm soil or saprolite under grassland replicate 2 | place: USA:California | collected 2016-06-15
TGTACGGGCGGCGAGGGAACCGCAGGTGCGGACGATGGTTCTGCGGGATGAGGGGCAGACGAAGCAGCAGTGCGCTTCAACTCTCCGCGATACGTAATCGATCGACCCCGCTCGATCTTGACGTCGAACGCGCTCGACTCATAGCGCGGCGCGCGGATCTCGATTCGGTGGAGGCCAGCCTCGAGTTCGAGCTCGCCGCTGACATCTTCGGGCGTGCCGACATAGTAGCCATCGACGTAGAGCTGCAGCAGTCCTTCAGGCTTGAGGTCGAGACGCAGACGCCCGGTCTGCGGCACCGGCTTTCGATCGGCGGCTGATTCCTCTTCGGCACTCGTGTCGGGTGCAATGTAGCCGGGACGGTCGTAGCCCCAACCGTACATCGGGAGAAAAAAGATCGCCGGCGCTGCCGCGCCGCCTCGCCCTCCGCCTGTCGGCCGATTATCAGTGCTCGGTTTGCCGGTGCCGGGCGATTTTGTATCGGTCGGTCCAGACGGTAACCCCACCGGCGCGAGCGGCAGGCCAATAGACGGAAGCGGCAATCCAATCGCCGGTAAGGGCAAGCCAATGGGAGGCAGAACGCCAGAGGCAGCGGGCGTGGTGGCAGCCGACTGTGCCATCGCGATCGCGGGCCATGCGATCATCAGAAGCGCTGCCGCCGAGCGACCCATCTTCAGACCTCTCCTCTAAACACTATAGTCCAACTCTCGCCACGGCCCAGACGCTGAAAAAGAAGGCGTAGCGCAGATCGAGCGCGCAGTTCTCCGCCCGTTCGATTACGTTCAGCGAACGACATGCAGTCAATCTCATTCGCCGCATAGGTGGTTCTCGAGTTGCCCCTGAGCTTGGCGCTATGCGGACTGAGACGCTCGTCCACTCTTGATTTCAAAACAACAGCGAGGACGATCGCTGCGATCGCAACATTCGTGCGCGCGCGTTCCGACAATTTCGGTCACGAGGCTTTCCATCGCCAGACAGACGCCGCGGTGCTTGCCGGTCAGTGCCGCGAGGGGACACCCTACGCCGCGGATCACGATCTGCCCGTCGCCCTCCACGTAAGTCGTCGCACCGAGCTGATCGTTCAACATCTCGCTTGCGGCGACGGCTCGCGTCCGGAGATTTCCGGTAGGTCGCTTTCCCCGAGACAATTCGTTGGCGAGTGCCTTGCCTGTGCGTCTGAGAAGCCCCGCAACCTGCTGCGGCGGGAGCGCTTCCGCAAAGACTCCTACGAGCTCGGTCAAGAGCGGGATGTACGCCTTCGAAAGTAGTTGCTCCACTTCGGGCGTGAGCTCGAAGAGATGCGATGGCCTGGTTGTTCCGGGTCTCGTGCCCACGCGCTTCACGACCCCGTCGCGCTCCATCGCTGTGATCTGAACGCGTACAGCACTTCGGGTCAGGCCAAGCTTCGACGCAATGTCATGTGCCGTGAAGCTGCCGCCCTGGAGCAGCGAGACGATGCGTCCGCGAGTGGTGTCGAGCAACTGCCTTCTGAGCATTTCCGCCATACGTCTCCTGCTGACGCGGAGCCTCTCTTCTGTTGGCGAGGGTTTGCGCGATGTCGCGAAATCACTCAAACCAGACTCGGATCGCGACAGGTGAAGCAGGCCCGACGGAGTGCGATGGCAAGAGTCTCGCCGCTGGCGCCGCGAACGAGCCGACCCTATGTCCGTTCAATGATGGCTGAACCGCGTGCTGCGGCCTAGGTCTTGCTAGTTGCGAAAGATAAAATGTGTTTATCTCGCGTAACTCAGCAGACAGTCGGCGGGCACAGCAGCCGCTTCCATGACCCGCGCCATCAGCGAAGAGGTTCGCATGCAATTTGCCGGCAGAGGAGGTCCAGTGCTCAATTCATTCCGAGTTCTGTGTGTCGCCAGCATGATTGCGCTCACGACTGGCGCGACTGCATCGTTGCAGCAAGCCTCGCGGTCGGCGCGGGTACCACCAGCGAGCGGCTTCGATTCGGCCATCACGCGCAATGCGCAGCGAATGATCGAGGAAGGGCGCCGCATCTTCCGTTATGACACGTTTGGAGATGAAGCGTTCTGGGGCGATCAACTGAAGCTGCACCAAGCAGTGGTCGGCCAACAACTCGGCGGCGTCGGCCCGGGGCTCAGTCCCAAGATGGCATTGACGCTCGGTTTGAAAGTGGACGCTGACGCTCTGCCACCCGACCTGACGGCGCAGATCAAAGCCGGCAAAGTCAACATGGATGATCCGGCATCGACCGTGGCGCTGCTCAAAGCGAATGCGGTCGTTGGTGTCACCGCTTTTCTGAATGCGGACGGCACCGCGCGATCGGTCGGCATTCAGTGCGCGCTATGCCATTCAACGGTCGACGATTCGTTCGCGCCGGGCATCGGCCGGAGGCTCGATGGCTGGCCGAATCGAGATCTCAACGTCGGTGAGATCGTTGCGCTGGCTCCTACGCTGCAGCCATTCTCCGATCTGCTCGGCGTGGACGACAACGCGGTCCGGAACGTGCTGAAGACCTGGGGACCCGGCAAGTACGACGCGGAGCTTGTGCAGGACGGCAAAACGACGGCACCAGACGGACGCTCAGCGGCAACCGTGCTTCCCGCCGCGTTCGGTCTTGCCGGCGTCAACCTTCATACCTATTCCGGCTGGGGCAGCGTGACGTACTGGAATGCGTACGTTGCCAACACGCAGATGCACGGCAAGGGCACGTTCTTCGATCCGCGTCTGAATGACAGGAGACAGTTCCCGCTTGCGGTCAAAGCCGGGCACGCGAACGTGCGCAACAAGCCCGACTTGATCACGTCCAAGCTGGCCGCGCTGCATTTTTATCAGCTCGCGATTCCGGCCCCTGCACCGCCGCAAGGCAGCTTCAACGCGCAGGCCGCCAAGCGAGGACAGGCACTCTTCGAGGGACAGGCGAAATGCGGCGCGTGTCACGTTCCGCCGGTCTTTACCGAACCAGGATGGGCGATGCACAAGGCCGACGAAATCGGAATCGACGCTTTTCAGGCGGACCGATCGCCAGACAAGCAGTATCGGACGACGCCGCTCAAAGGCCTCTTCACGCGCCAGAAGGGCGGCTTCTACCACGACGGTCGATTCGCGAACCTCGAGGCGGTGGTGAATCACTACGACGATCACTTCAAGCTGAAGCTGACTACAGAACAGAAGCGCGATCTGGTTGAGTACTTGAAATCTCTCTGACGGAGGTGAGCTATTGAGCGCGGAGGGGAAGCCGGCTCTGGGCCGCGCGCACTTCGTCCTCGGTATAGACGTCGGCGAAGAATCCCTGTGACTCCAGGAACGACGCGACTTCTTTCAGCGAGTGACCCGACGAAGCGAGCTTTGCCGTGTCGAGATGGATCTCGTTGTTGGCCGCGTCGTTGAAGTACTGGACGACGGTTCCGCCTGAGGGTGAAAAGCGCTTGTCGATGAGCGCGCTGATGTCGTCCATGTAATGGCGTCCGCCGGGACGAGGTTCGCCAGGCATGCCGTGATCCGCCGTGAAGGTCACGACGAACCGACCCTCGCCGGCTTTGCGCGAGATGATGGCAAGGGCACGCGTGATCTGGCGATCCAGCTCGGTCAGCTCTTCCTTGATCTCGGCGGACGAAGGGCCGTACGCATGGCCGACATAATCGGATCCCTTCAAATTCACCATGACGAGATCCGTCACGTCATCGGCGCCGATAGCCTCGCGGTCGAGGACTGCGGCAAGCGCATCACCTTCGAAGCGTTGAAACACTGCCGAGTGACGGAACCTGGTGGCATCGGCGATGTCGTGCCCCATCCACTTTCCGGCCGCGTCCTCCCAATATTTGCGCGCGTTGATCGGCTTCAACGCCTCCGACATCGCGTAACAAGCCGGATTGGTTTCCCACCCGGCGTCGCGCGTGCTGTAGCTTGCGGCAAGGACCCGCCGGCCGTTCAGCACACAGGCCCCGTGCCCGACCAGTCCGGCAGTGGCGCGAATTGCGCCGCCCTGCCCGATGATGATGGCGCGGCCCTCGGTCTCGATGTTCCAGACGTCAGCGAGCGTGAGCGCCATCATCTCCCCGGGATCCAATCCGTTATAGGCCTCCTGCGGTTTGCCGGTCACGCGGTTGAAAAGATTGTTGACGACGAGGCCATGAATGCGTGGCTCGGCGCCGGTACCGAGATTTGCGTGGCCGACGGCGGTCAGAGTCGGTACCGAGGTCACGCGCGCGTTCGTGAACCACGCGCCTTCGCGCCGCAGCCGCGAGAGCGTCGGCATCACGTCTGCGTACGTGTCGAAGTAGTCGGCTCGCGCACCATCGAGAACGAACAGCGCGACGACTCGCGGTCGCGCAGTGGTCGACGCGAGAGCCGCCTGCAGCGGTCGACCGATTGCCGTCGCAGGTGGAGCCGTGCCTAAAAGCGCCGCCAGCGTCGGCACGACATCCTGCTGCGTCACACGGTCGTTAAAAACGCCCTGTTTGATGAACGGCGCTCCGTGCAGGAGCAGCGGAATGTGCGTGTCGTAGTCCCACGGCGATCCGTGCATGAAGGCGTAGAGCGGGTTCCTGTCGACGATGAAATCGCCTTCGCGCGGAACGAGAAACACCTGGCCGCTGCGGCCGGGAAAATACCCGCGGGCGAAGGCGTCAAGCCAGACGTGGGTGGACGGCGCCGGGGAATTCGGCGCGGTGGCCGGGTGAACGGACGACGCACCACAGCTCCCGCCGCCGATAGCCAGAAGGATGAGCAGTAAGAGATAGGGACGCGGAAACAAATCGCCAGCTATTCTACGTCGCGACTGCATCGCCACCGGCGTCGAGCGGTCACGACAGGTTGCCGTTGATCCGTACGTTGCGAAGCGAGAGCCCCTCGACATGCTCGACCAGGTTGCCGTTCTTGACCCCGCCGAAGTCGCAGTCGACGACGGACACGTCGCGAATTGGCGCGTGAGGAAAGCCGCGCAAGTAGAGCGCGTAATCGGCCTTCCTGGTGGTCACGTGCTCGAGGACGACGTTGCGCACGACGGGGGTGAACGGGCCACTGGCGCCTTCTTCATAATAGAAGTCGATCGCAAGGGCCGCCTGTGCGACCTGACCGATCTCGAGACGTCGGGCGAACACATTTTCGATCACGTTGCCGCGCATCGCGTTGTTCTTGATCCGGACGGCGATATCGAGCTGCGGGCTCTCGAGCTGACACTCCTCGGCGAAGACGTTGCGGACGCCGGCCGACGCCTCGCTCCCAATCGTGATGCCGCCGTGGCCGTTGCGCATTCGGCAGCGCTCAATGACGATGTTCTCCGATGGTGCTTTCACACGGCGCCCGTCGGCATTGCGTCCCGCTTTGATGGCGATACAGTCATCGCCTGTGTCGAAAACGCAGTTCGTGATCAGCACGTCGGTGCACGACTCGGGGTCGCAACCGTCGGTGTTCGGGCCCTCGGACTTGATGTCCAGATCCTTCACTGTGACGTTGCGGCAGAGCACCGGGTGCACCTGCCACATGGGCGAGTTCCGCAGTCTCACGCCCTCGATGAGGATGTTGGTGCAGCGGTACGGCTGAATGAACATCGGCCGGAGATAGTGGCGGGGGCCGAAGATGCGCTGAGCGACGGGAGTGGCGCGGTCGACCATGTCCAGCAGCGCAGCTCGGTCCGCGTCCTGGTTGGGATCGCCGCGCCGCCAGCCGCAATTGGTCCGTCCTTTCCATGGCCACCAGTGCTCGCAATCCGCGTTGCCGTCGATGGTGCCTGAACCGGTAATGCCGATGTTCTCCTGCTCGTAGGCGTAAATGAACGGCGAGAAGTTCATGAGCTCCATCCCTTCCCACCGCGTGAAGACCAGCGGGTACTTGGCGGCGTCGCGCATGAACCGGATAGTGCCGCTCGACATCACATGCAGGCTGACGCCGCTCTTCAGCTCGATCGCACCGGTGAGGAACTCGCCCGCGGGGACCACTACGCGTCCACCGCCCGCGCGGCGGCATGCGGCAATCGCGGCACGGAACGCGGCGGTGTTGTCTTTGACGTTGTCGCCCACCGCGCCGTATTTCGTGACATCGAAGTCGCGTGCGGCGAAGACAGGCGCTTTGATGCGTGCGAGGATGCGCGGCACCTCGCGCCAGGGATCGTCGAGCGCCTGCGCATCGAGCCGCGCCGGGAGCGGGTGAGCTGCAATCGCGACGCCGGCCGCTATGGTTTTCAGGAATTCACGGCGTGAGCTCATGGGTAATGTCGCCTATGGTTATACGCCAGTGGGCCGCAGGCTTGATTGGCGATGCCCAAAGTGGTAACACCACTCTCGCGCAGGGAGGGCCGATGCGTCTACAGCTTCATTTCATGGTGAGCGCCGCCGCCGCGATGTGGCTGGCCGCCGGGCCGGCCGCCGGTCAGGAGTTTCGCGGCTCGATTGCGGGCACGATCGCCGACAGCTCGGGGGGCGTGCTGCCTGGCGTCTCGCTGACGGTGACCAATGCCGCGACGGGTATTGTGCAGACCGTCGTCACCGACGACAAGGGCGCGTATCAGGTGCGCTACCTCAATCCGGGCACGTATACAGTGGCCGCCGAGCTGCAAGGCTTCAAGAAAGTCGTGCGCTCGGGCAACGACGTGCGTGTCGGCGAAGTGCTGCGCGTGGACATCGTTCTCGAACCGGGAGGGATCGGAGAGACGGTGGTCGTCACGGGAGACGTGCCGCTCCTCAATACGACGACCGGAATCACGGGGACGACGGTCGACAGCAAACAGATCGCGGAGCTGCCTCTTGGTGACGGCACGGCTTACATGCTCACGCGCTTGGCGCCCGGCATCATGGACTCCTCCGACCTGCACTTCGCCCGGCCTGCCGACAACGCCAATCTGGGCGGCATCGTGGCCAACGGCGTGCAGGGCGGCAACGAGTTCTCCATCGACGGGGCGCCAAACGTGTCGAACGCGCGAGGCGTCGGCTTTTCGCCGCCGTCTGATGCGATCGAGCAGTTTCAGGTGCAGACGAACGCGTTCGACGCGCAAATGGGGCACACTGCCGGGGCCGTCGTGAACCTGGCGCTCAAGAGCGGCACGAACGACGTGCGCGGGTCGGCGGCATATTGAGTACAACCGATACACGGCGACCGTTGGCGGACCCATCGTGAGAAGCCGGACCTTCTTCATGGGCGCGTTCGAGCATCTCCGTGACGTGCAGCCCGAACCTGCGTACTACACGGTGCCGACGGAGAAGATGCGTCGCGGAGATCTCAGTGAGTTCTCGACGCTGATCTACGACCCGCTGACGGCGAGCGGTACGACCGGCGCGCGGACGCCGTTTGCCGGCAACCAGATTCCCGTTTCGCGCATCGATCCGGTTGCCGCCGCCTACGCGTCCTACTATCCGCTGCCCAATCGGCCGGACACCGAGAGCAACTACTTCACCAATCAGCTGCGGCCCTATGACTACAACGCGGGAATGGCGCGGGTCGATGACAACCTCGCGCAATCGAGCCGGCTCTTCGCCACCGCGTATTGGAACAAACGACGCGAGGATCGCTACAACTGGGCGAATGGCGCAGCGAACGCGACAGGCGAAGGCGAGATCAACGGGTTTCTCGTCACACAGGGCTACGACTTCCGGACGAACCTCGGGTTGAACGGTGGCTACACAGCGCCGCTCAGCCCGCGGCTGCTGTTCGATGTTCGCGCGAGCCTTGCGCGATTCGGCGAGTACCGGGATCCGGCGCAAGTGTTCGATCCGGCCAAGCTTGGCTTCTCAGCAGCCGCGCTTCAACTCAGCCGCGGGTACGAATACTTGCCGCTCGTTACGTTCGGATCGTTCAGCACGACGAACTCGAACTCGACGATTGCTTCGCTCGGTTCACAGCGATCGGACTGGGGAAACGGGTTCGACCGGCCGATGGTGACGTTCTCACTCGCACCGACGCTCACGCGCATTTGGAGCGGCCACACCTTCCGTGCCGGGTACGATCTGCGGCTGCAGCGCTGGACGATCGTCAACGACGGATATCCCGCTGGCCGCTTCGCGTTCAACGGCGCCTACACGCGCGCGAGCAACTCCGCCACCCTGAACGATCGCGCGCAGTCGTGGGGGCAATTCCTTCTCGGACTGCCGACAGTCGCTAGCGCGAACGTCGCGACGCCGGGATCGACGGCGAGCCAGTTCGAGTCTGCGGCGCCGGGCGAGTTCCGGCAGCAGTATCACGGCGTGTTTGTGCAGGACGACTGGCGCGTGTCGCCGAGGTTGACGCTCAACCTCGGGATGCGGTTCGAAATCAATCCGGGCATGACCGAGGCGGAGAACCGCAACCTCGCCGGATTTGCCACCGCCATTTCGAACCCGATTGAGACCGCGGCTCGCGCGGCCTATGCGCGCAATCCGATCCCTGAGATTCCCGTGAACAGCTTCAGGGTGCCCGGAGGGTTGCTCTTTGCCGATGGCCCGGTCTACAAGACGCTGACGAAACCGCTGCCGCGCGGCGCCGTGTCGTACCTTCTCAACGAGCGCACCGTCGTCCGCGGCGGCGTCGGCCTGTTCTCGTACGATCTGTTCTTCGATGCCATCAACCAGCAGGGGTTCTCGATCGGGACGCCGGTGCTCACGACGGCCGACAACGGCCTCACGTTTACCGGCGCGACGCTGACCAATCCGATTCCGGGCGGGCAACTCGTGCAACCGGTGGGCGCGGCGAACGGGCTCGCCAGCGGGCTGGGCCAGAACCTCACAGGAAATTCACCCGCCGCCGGTGGTCCGGTCACGAGCAACAATCTCGTGAACGCGGATCGCAAGGCGCCGTACTACACGCGGTGGGAAGCCGGTGTCCAGCATGATTTCGGATCGGGATGGGTGGCTGTAGCGACGTACACAGGATCGCGCGGCGTCAACCTGCCGGTGTTCCGCGACATCAACAACATTCCCCTGCAGTACATGTCGACGTTGCGCTCGCGCGACACAGGCAACGAGACGTTCCTCACCGAGCCGGTGCCCAATCCCTTCGCGGGGCTGCTGCCGGGCAGCACGATCAATGGCGCAACAGTCCAGCGGCAGCAGCTTCTCAGGCCGTTCCCGGAATTCGGCACGTTCGGTATCGAGCAGTACACCGGCTCCGACTCGTACCACGCGGCCAGCCTGCAGCTCGAGCGCCGATTTCGCAACAACAACTCGCTGACCATTCAGTACACGCGATCGAGAACGCGGGATCGGCTGAAGTACCTCAACCCGCAGGAAGATGTTCTCGAGGATCGCGTCTCACCCAACGATCGCCCGAATCGTTTCTCGGTCGCGTCAAGCGTGATACTGCCCTTCGGGCGTACGCACAAGTGGGGTCACGAGTGGAGCGGCCCAATCGAGACGCTCCTTGGCGGCTGGCAGGTGAGCGGTACGTATCAATACCAATCCGGATTTCCGCTGGTGTGGAACAGCGGCTACTGGGATGCGAGCTGCGGAGATCCGACAACGCTCGTGTCGAATATCGGAAAGAAGGTGAACGGTCAGATTGCCGGACTCGACGGGCCGGCGTGGGACGTCTCATGCTTCTACTTCCATGACGCAGCGGTCACGACTGCGGGTACCGACGATCCAGCGAAGCAGCGGAACGATCAGCGCATCCAGCTTGCGAACAACGTGCGGTATTTTCCATCGACCCTGCCGCACGTCCGGACTGACCAGCTGCACCTGCTGGATTTCGGTCTGTTCAAGAATTTCTCAGCGCCCCACGGCATCAGAATGCAGGTGCGGCTGCAGTGGATCAACGCGCTCAACTACACGGTGCTGTGGAATCCCGACACCAACCCCCGCAACGCGCGGTTTGGGTTCGTCAATCAGGATCGCAACAATCCGCGCGATCTGCAGCTCGGGCTGCGCGTGACTTTTTGAGCGTGAGGGCCGATTTCACGGCAGGCGCCTTATTCATCTCCGAACGCACACCGCCGAAAAAGGTTGAATGGTGCCGCGCCCGCTACTATGCTCACCTGCGTTCAGGGAGGCACACCATGAGAGCACGCGTCATTCGAGATCGAGCAGGCTTCACGCTCATCGAGCTGCTGGTCGTAATTGCAATCATTGCGATTCTGATCGGACTGCTTCTTCCCGCCGTGCAAAAGGTTCGGGACGCCGCGGCGAGGGCGAAGCAGATTCCGCAGCTGGCGCCGTTCGCCGAGCTCGTCGACATGGTCCTCGACACGTCCGAGGAGACCGCGCGAGGTTTCATCATGGACCTCGGCGACCTATCGCAGATCGCCACGAACGACACGCAAATCAATTTCGCCAGATTGGTTCCTTTCTGTGACGGCAGCGTCAACGTCGCGTTGATCGAGAAAGCAGATGCGCATATGCAACTTCTCCTCGAGGATGCGCGGCTCCCAGCCGTCCAACGCAGGCTCGTGGAGAACATACGAGGGCCGTTCGAGGGGGAACTGCTGCCCGCGGTGCGTAAGCTGGCGGACAACCTCCGCCTCCGTGTCGACGGCTGTGTTCGTCCTGCCCCGGTCCCATAGCGGCCCTGGAGGGCGAACGTGACAAATCGTGTGACGAGAAAAGGGGTGACACGCGCGGCCCCTTAGGTGATGGTGCGCGACATGAGAGCACGCGCAGCGCACCTCGTCGCGATGGGCACAGTCGTCCATCTGAGCGCACTCAACGCCATTCAGGACGCGCCGGGTGTATGGCGTCGCGAACCGGACATGCTGTCGCCGCGCGCCGCGCACGCAGTGGTGGCGGCGCCGGACGCAATCTATGTGTTGACAAGCTGACTTACATTGACAAGTCGACGCCCGCCCGCGTAGAAGAACACATGGTTCAGTCTCGCTTCGGCCTCCTCGCAGTCGCCGTCATTCTCGCAACCAGTCATATCGCGTTTGCTCAAACCGCATCGAATCTCACGGTGAATGTCTCCGGGGGATCCGCGGCTTTCCGCTGGCAAGGGGATGGATCGATGTGGGTGCTCCGAGCAGGGTCGGCCCCCGGTCTCTCGGATCTGGGGTCGGTGCCGTTTGTGAACACGACGCACCTCTACACCGTCTCCAACATTCCACCCGGTACGTATTACGTCCGGCTTCACGCCGTCGTGAACGGGTCGCCCGGTCCGGCATCAAACGAAGTGCAAGTGGTCGTCGGCTGCCGGGCGCCCGGCGAGTTGGATCTTCGCTCCACCGTGGCCGGCTTGCAGGTGCAGTTCGACTGGTTGCAATTCGGCGTGCCGATCGGCGTGCAACTCGAAGCCGGGACCGCCCCGGGGTTGTCGAACATCGCGATTCTGCGGCTGCCTCTCATACCTGCGCGCTTCGTCGCGGCAGGCGCGCCGGGAACGTACTTCGTACGCGTGCGGCCCATCGCCCAGTGCGGTGATCTCGGCGACGCGTCCAACGAGGTCCAGGTGGTGCTGGGAAGCGCGGCCAACTGCGTTCCCACGCTGTCGCCGTTCAATCGGAATGTCTTTGTGTCAGGCACGTACACCGTCAGCATCACCGTGCCGAGTGGCTGCCAGTGGACCGTCTTCACGCGCGACACGCGGTGGATCACGCCTCTGACGCTGAGCGGCGTGGGCTCTGGCACCGTCTCATATCGCGTATCGCTGCCAGGAGGCGGGACGGGGCAGCTGTACTTCACGACATCGAGCGGCCGCTATTATGTAAACATCACGGAGTAGCCATGGTGACCGATAGGCCGCGGCTCCGGGCATTCGGGTGGCTCGAGCGATTCTGGCAGGACATCCGCTACGGCTGCCGCATGCTCGCGGCGAACCCCGGTTTCACTCTGGTGGCGGTGAGCTCGCTCGCGATGGGCATCGGCGCGAACTGCGCCGCGTTCAGTTGGGCCGACGCCCTGCTGCTCCGACCGCTGACCGTCCCTCGACCGGGCGAGGTCGTCACGGTGGGATCGACGATGTCGGTTGAAGGATTCAGTCGCGTGGGCGCCTCGTACCGCGAGTTCGTCGACGTGCGCGATCGCAGCAGCAGCTTCGACGGATTAGTGGCCTTCACTGGCGTCACTTCAGGGTTGGCCGTCACCAGAGATGCGCTGCCGAAACTGACGCTTGGATTGCTCGTGAGCGGCAACTTTTTCAGCGTCATGGGTGTCGAGCCGGAGCTGGGTCGCACGTTCCGGCCGGAAGAAGACCAAGTCCCGGGCCGCGACGCAGTCGTCATTGTCAGCCATCGTCTGTGGCAACAGCAATTCGGCTCCGACCCTTCGATTCTGGGTCGACGTGTGCAGCTCAGTGGGATTGAGTTCACGGTTGTTGGCGTTGTGCCCGAGCGCTTCACGGGAATGAACCAATTCGTCCGCTCCGACTTCTACGCACCGCTGATGATGTGGCCGCGCCTGCTGGGCGATCCCAAAGAGCATCCGCTCGAGGACCGCAACTTCCGCAATCTCACAATCAAGGGCCGGCTCAAGCCAGGCGTGAGCCTGGCGCGCGCACAAACGGAGCTGTCCGTCATTGCAAAGGATCTGGAGCGCGCGTATCCCGACACAAACCGCAATCGCGGTTTGGTGGTTCGCACGGAGCTCCAGATGAGGATCGCGCAGTCACCACCCGATTCGATGCTGATTGCGATGCTGACAACGCTCGCGGCCGCAGTGTTGTTCGTCGCTTGCGCCAATGTCGCTGGACTGCTGACAAGTCGGGCGCCCGCGCGCGCGCGAGAGATGGCCATGCGTGTAGCCGTCGGCGCCGGGCGAGGCCGGTTGATCACGCAGTTGCTGACGGAGAGTTTGCTGATTGCGCTCGGCGGCGGCCTTCTGGGTCTTGCCGTCGGCTTTGGCGCGATCAAACTGTTTCAACAGATTCAAATCCCGACCGATCTGCCCGTGGCGCTCACGTTCCAGCTCGATCGCCGTGCGCTCGTCTTCAGTCTCGGGGTCTCGATGTTCAGCGCGCTTCTGTTCGGACTCGCTCCAGCCATTCAGACGTCACGTGCGGATTTGGCGATGGTCCTGAAGGGTGGCGAGTCGATTGTCGGCCGGCGGCGGCGTTGGGGACGCAGTCTCCTGGTCGGCGGACAAGTCGCAGTCTCGGTGGTGCTGCTGGTTCTGGCAACGTTCATGTATCGAGGCTTCCGCGCGCAATTGAGCGGCGGTCCGGGCTACCGGACCGATCATCTGCTGATGATGACCTTCGATCCAAGCCTCGTGCACTACAGCAAAGATGACGCGCGCCGGTTCTTCTTGCAGCTCGCCGAACGTGCGCGCTCGGTGCCAGGCGTGAAATCGGCCGCGCTCGCCTCGTCAGTGCCAATGGCCAGTGACGGGATCAATGCAGCGAATGTCATACCCGAGGGCTTCCAGCTTCCCGCGGGAAAAGAGAATCTCACGCTTTTTTCTGCTCGCGTCGACGAACACTATTTCGCGGCGATGCAGATTCCAATCGTACGCGGCCGTGACTTTCGCGAAGAGGACTCGACCGATGCTCCTCTCGTCGCGATCGTGAACGAGCAGTATGTGCAGCACTACCTGCCGAATCAGGATCCCATCGGCAAGAGGTTTCAGTTGCGTGAACGAGCCGCGTCGTCCTGGATCGAGATTGTCGGTGTCGCGAAGACTACGAAGTATCTGTGGCTCGCCGAGCCGCCCACGGAGTTCATCTATCTTCCGTATCGACAACACCCGCAATCGGAGATGGTGCTGCTGGCCGAGTCGGAAGGCGATCCTTCGAGTCTCGTCGCGCCGCTTCGCAGCGTCGTGCAGAGTCTTGACCAAACGCAGCCGATCTACAACGTCCGCACCATGGAACAGTTCTATCAGATGCGGACGATCACCATCTTCAATGTGATCATCGGCACGGTCGCAGCCATGGGCTTGATGGGCCTGGCGCTGGCGGTTGTCGGGTTGTACGGCCTGGTGGCATACGCGACCAGCAGGCGGACAAAAGAAATCGGCATTCGCATGGCCATTGGCGCTGGTCGGACCACAGTGCTGCGAATGGTCTTACGGCAAGGGCTCGTGCTCGCGATTGTAGGACTGATCGTCGGCCTGCTCGCCGGCGTGGGGGCCGAACGGCTGCTGCAGGCGGCGTTTCCGAGCGGCGACGATAACGGCTTCAGCCCGATGGCTCATATTCTTGTCACACCGATTGTCCTGGCCGCCGCCTTTGTCGCTGCGTATCTTCCGGCTCGCCGTGCCGCGAGACTCGATCCGATGAAGGCTCTTCGATACGAGTAAACCCGTTCACACGTTTCGCGAGCTTTTGCGCCAAAGCGCACTCACATCAGCTTCTAGCTAAACCGTGAGCTCATGCATCTCGCCGCGAAAGCTCGGCCGCGCGATCGAAACGATCTGCAAGAAACTGACAACTCTCTGGTAACGCGTGCGGGCGGTCGGGTGTAGAGTTCCGGCGGAGGTCCCAGCCACTGCCTGGGTGAATGCGATGGACAAGTCACGTCTTGATACTGTCCGCAATCCCCGTGGAGCGGCCCGCAAGCATCCCGAGCGCACGACGCCGACCGCTCGAGGTCGTGAAGCGACGGTTGACGAAGTCGCGGCGACCATTGATCCAATTGTGCTGTCCGAGGCCGATCTGCGAGACGCGATAAATCTGTTTCCGCCTGAATCCGCCAAGGCCGATCTGCGAGACGCGATCGATGTGTTTCTGCCTGAATCCAGTCTGCTTACAATCGTCCCCGCAGGGCCGCCGGTTACGTACACGAGCAGCGTGCAGCCCAGAACTTCACGACACGTTTCGCCGTCGGCTTCGGCGCGCAAGTTACGACACACCTTACACACGTATTCACTCGTCGTCGCTCGCGCGGCGATCATTCTTGCAGAAGCTCTCCTCTCGACGGCGCGGACCGCCATTCAACTTGTCCGACGGCAGCGATCGACAATCGGACGATATCTGATCTGGACGGCCTCCGCGCTTCAATCGGTCGTAACACGATCAACGAGTGAGATCGCGCGTGTACGGCAATCGATGGGTCAACGGACGGTTCGGAGTCAACTACACGTGCGATTGAAGGTGCCCCGATATAGCCTTCAGCGTTCAGCCGTGTCAAGCGCGCTTCGATCGACGGCGCAGCGTTTTGCTCTGCTCGGCGTTGTAGCCGCGGGTCCGATCGTAATTGTGATTACTGGGATTGCGGTCTACACGCGATTGGCGCCGGTCGCATCGGTTCACACGCCGGCGACCCTGCCGACATCATCAGCGTCGATAGAGCCGTCGGCAGTGCCGCGAACTGTCGACCCGCGAGTGGCCGCCGTCGTGGTCCGGCCGTTGACGATGGAATCGGTCGGATTCAAAGCCGCCGCGTTCGAGGATCGTGCATCACACGCAGCGACTGGAGCAGCCGCGGAGGTTTTTGAAACCCCGGCGCTCGATGGTCCGGCGGTATTGCCGGCGGGATCAGTACGGCCCGTCGAATCCGTGCGTGCCGTTCAACGAGTCTTGAACAGGTTTAGAGACGCGTTCAGCATTATGGATGTCCGCGCGGTGCAGGCCGTCTGGCCGTCGGTGGATACGCGGGCCCTCGGCACCGCCTTCCATCGACTCGACGAACAGAACGTCGACTACACCTTCTGCCGCATCTCTGTCGTCGAAGCGCAAGCGGCTGCGCTTTGTCGCGGCGTCGCACAATACGTGCGAACCGGAAAGCGAACCCGGCAATCCGAGGCTCGGCAGTGGCAATTTGCGCTTCGCAAAGTCGATGACAGGTGGCTGATCGAGGACGTCAAGTCACACTAGCGCCACCAGCAGCGCGTAGCCGGGCGCATGAGCAGATTGAAATGATCGCCCATCTCATGAGAGACCCGGCTATTCGTCGCGCCGCGTTCAGGCTCAGACCGCTTAAGCGTCACGATTCGCGCGCGTCGTGGCGCTGATCTGCAAATCGAACCCGTTGGGCGTCGTCGTGTGATAGCTCTTGTACTGCGCCGTGTGGATGTCACCACGGCCGCCGGTGTCGACGCGAGCGCTCAACCCGCGTTTCTCGAGTTCAGCTTTCACCTGGTCCGGATCGAACGGCGTGATGCCAAAGGAAATGTGGCCGATCGACGCTCGGCGCGCAGGCGGTGTAGCGGCTGCCGCGGCGCCGCGCCCACCACCTCCGCGTCGAATGATGATGCCGCCAACGTCGCCGATTTGGCAGGTATTCTGACTGCCTTCGTCGGTGCCGGGTTTCCATCCAAGGAGCGCAGTGTAAAACGCCACCGTCTCCTTGTAGTCCGAGACCTCGAATGAAATGTGATCGAGCCAGACGGTCTTCCAGTTCGTCGCTTCGAACGGCGCAGGAGCAGACGTCTTGCCGTTGGGCGCGCCTTGCCGCCGGTTCTTCCGGTTGCCGTTGCTGATCTGGAGATCGAATCCGCCGGGATCCTTCACGTGGAAGCTCTGAAAGTCACCGTGATTGTCGGCTACCGGCGTGAGGCCGCGCTTGCGCAGTTCGGCCTCCACTTTCTTCGAGTCCCACGGCTCGATGCCCCAGCAGAAATTGTCGAACACTGCCAGGCGTGGCGGACGCGGTTCGCCCCGTTGGCCGCCGCCACCGTTCGCGTCGCCCCGGCCCTCGGCTCCCGCTGGAGGTGGCGCTGGTGCTGATGGCGCCGTTGATGTCGGCGGCGCCACGTACCCGCCGCGGAGGACGAGACCGCCCCAGTCACCGATATCGAGCATCGCCTGCTTGCCGTCGTCACTCCTGATCTTCCAGTTCATGAGCGCCTGATAGTACGCCGCCTCTTTCGGGTAGTCCGCCACCTGACAGGAGAGGTGATCCAGCAGTACGGTTTTCCATCCCGTTGATTCGAACGGCAGTTTGGCGGGCGTCGGGTCGCATTCCGGGGTCCCCGCACGCGCCCCGCCGCACTGACCTTGAGCAAACACCGATGCGGGCCGGATCGCGGCGGCAACGCCCAGTGCCTGCAGCAATTGCCGGCGTGACAGCTTGCCACGGTCAAAATCGCGAAACATCTTCTCGAGATCAGCACTCATAGAACGTCCTCTGGAATGCGCCGGATGGCGTTAGAACTCTCGCAGAGTATGCGACGACGGGTAGGACTTCGCAAGCTACTCCGCGCGCGCTACCTCGTACAGCGTGATTTCCGAGGTGCTGAGATTGTCGGACCTCAGGAACGTCACGAGAGGATTCGAGGAAAGCTGGTTCTGAACAGCCAGGTAATCGTCCATGGACGGTGCGCTGTGCAGGATGACATATCGAACGCCAACCTGCTGGAGATGCCGGAGCGCGTCTGTACTTGGAAACGTCCTCATGTGCTCGAGGAGCTCCACGTACGATTGGGGGTGATAGCCGCTGTAGCCGTTCACCAGCGGCTGCCAGTGGAAGGTCGATTGAAGCATGTAGATCGGGTCTTGTGTGATCCCAAGCGTATCGGGCCGAGGAACCGGCCATTCAAACACCGCGGCTCGCGGCTGACTCGCCAGGAAGCGATCTGTCTGCGTTCGCTCGAAGTCGATGCGCTGGAGCGGAATGGGCACGGTCACGGTCTCGGCAAAAATGACAGTCGCGACCGCTGCCACGGCGGCCGCCGTCCAACGCGTGCGGCCCAACAGGGTGCCCAAGCGCGCCATGGCCATTCCAGCGAGAACGGCCATGCTCGCAGACACGATTACAAACATCCGAGCGGGCACGCGCAGGCTTTGATACGGCCATGCAACTGAGTACAGCGATGGGTACAACCATCCATTGAATCCTAACGACAAATCGAACGACACCACCAGGAGGACGGCGTAGGCGATCAATTCGCGCGTGCGTGGCCGCGTGAGCACGGCGAAAGCGACAAGCGCTAGGGGCATTACGCCGGGGAACAACGTGCCTTCCAGATAACCGTATCCACTTGTCACGCGCCCGTACAGCCAATTGGTCGGCATGGTGCCGAGATAGCTCTGGAGCGGTGGGCTCCACTGTTTGATCTCCGGCATCGTCCGCGCGCCGACAATCTGTCGCGCTCTCATGTAAGGGAGGGCATACGGCGCGGTCATGAGCAGGCCGACGACAATAGCCGCGACCGCGGGCGTGGCGAGGCGCATGAGCCCCTCACGGCGTCCGATGACCATTGCAATCGAGATGATGGCGAGCGCAGTGATGAGGAATACGGCGTAGTAAAGGCACGACCAGGCTTGCAGCCCGACGAATATCGCGACCAGCAGCGCATCTCTGATGCGATGCGTGGCGAGCGTGCGGTGCAGCGCCCAGAGCGCCAGCGGGATAAAGCATGTCCACAGCAGTTCGATCTGTGGATAGTGAGCGAACCGGTATTGCTGAAAGGCGAAAATCATTCCGGCGCCGATGCCGCCGAGCCGCGATTTCGTGATCGAGCGGACCAGCACGTACATCCCGACTCCCGCCGTCCCGAACGCCAGCAGCACCAGCACGTTATGAACTGCCATTGGCGACGCGCCGAGCCACAAGAAAGGCGCTGCAACGAGACCCTGCAAGAGCAACGCATCAGAGTAGGCGAGCGTGTTGCGCTCGGGATAGAAGATGTTCGCATCGAAGAGATGGACAGGCGATCGCGTCAACTGATGTGCGATCCACGCGAGGCGCCAAATGCTGAAGGGCGCGTCGAGATGCGCACCGACGGCCGAGTCGAGGTACAGGACTTGTGGATACGTCGAGAACAGCGTCAAGACGACGAACAGACCGCTGACTGCGGCGAGCTCGCGAAGACTCATCGGCACTGGGGAATTGAATCGTGCACGGCCATTCCGTCCTTCGCGCAAAGAGTGGCTGACTGAGCTCCTGACGGGCGTCACGCGATCAATCGATGAGGGCTCTATAGTAGAATTCGCGCCGTGCTCGTATCGAACTTTTCGCTGGGATTCAATCCGCCGTTAACGTCGCAGAGGCCCACCAGCAAGTACGAAGTCCGATGGACTCGGGGGTACGCGCTCCACATCACCAATCTTTCAGCTCAGAAGATTACGTTCGAGATCGAGACTCGCATCACGTACACCTACTTCGGCGGCACCTCGGGAGAGCCGATACCGTTCAGTTTGAACAAGATGTTGTGGAGCACCTGGCTTCACGACGCGAACGGTTACTACAGCCTGAATTCGCGCGACATCGACCACAATCAGTCCGACATCTGGAATCTCGGGCCGTGGATGTGGGACGACCGCCACTGGACGCCCTACGTCAACGGCTACCTCATCCTTCGTGTGCCCGTCGTCAGGTCGCGTCAGAATCCCATATCCAGGTGGTGGCTGACACCGACCTGGAAACCTACTCGCACTGTGATGTGCCGCTCGCGACAGGTCAGGCGTACAACGAAATCGTTCCCGAAACCGGGCCCGTGATTCATCCCGTCGGTCCTGGCGTTGTCACACTTGTCACGAAAGACGTGATTAAGATCAACGCCAAGCGATTCAAGGTGAGGGAGAACCTCGACCCGTATCGCGTCGGCTGATCGTACAGCGGCTGAACCGACTGCTTCGGACTGTAGCTGACCCTTCAGTCTCAACTACGCGCGAACATTCAACCGATGCCGATCCGGCATCGCCACCATGCGCTGGCCGCTCCGGGGTCAGCACGTTTTTCTCCGCACAGTTTCTCCGCACAGGCCGCTGCTGAGCTCGTAACCGAGCCGCCATTCTGATATTCATCTTTGTGCTCGAGGTCAGACGCTCTTAATTACGGTCGTTCGTCCCGCCATGAAGCTGTCACCGAAATCCCCCTGCACTCTGTTGGTGTTTGTTGTTTGGTCGACACTCACGGCTGCGGCGTGCAATTCGAACTCGACGATCGCGACCGGACCATCGCCCGTCAAGTGCCAGCTTTCGACGTCGTTGACGACTCCGATCACCGATCCCGGCGGCGGTCTGGGCGCATTTGCCATCACGACGACGCCGGAATGCACGTGGACGGCCGTCGCGCAGGCGCCGTGGATCACCGGCATCTCACCTGCGTCGGGACAGGGCAGTGGTCAGGTCGAATTCCGCCTGGCGGCAAATCCGCAGGCCACCGCGCGCGAAGGCGACATCCTCGTGAACAACGAACGCATGCACGTCACGCAGGACGCTGCGCCCTGCCGCATCGACGTGACGCCGCGAAGTCACGATGTAGGCGCCGCCGGAGGGACCGTTGCGTCGAACGTTTCGACGTTGAGCGGTTGTTCATGGACCGTCAGAAGCGACGCGAGCTGGATTGCAGCCTCGCTCAGTAATGGAACCGGCAGCGGCTCCTTCACCTTGCAAATCGCCGCAAACAGCGGCGACCAACGAACCGGTCTCGTCGAGATCGGCGACCAGAGATTAGCAGTCGTTCAGGCGAGTGTCAGCGGGTGTTCCTTCGGCATCGCGCCAACGGGCCAGAGTATCGCGGTGACAGGCGGCGCCGGGGGGCCGGTGACCGTCTCCACGAGCGCCGGATGTTCGTGGCAGGCCGTGAGCAACGTGCCATGGATCGTCATTAGTGGCGCCGATAACGGATCCGGCGCGGGCACTGTTCGCTTCAACGTCGCGGCGAATACGGGAAGCGGTCGAACAGGAACCCTCACGATTGCCCGCGAAACGTTCACCGTTACCCAGGCTGGCGTCGCCAACTGCGTCTTCGTGATTAACCCCGCCAGCCAAAGCGTGGGCGCGGCAGGAGGCAGCGCGCCGACGGTGAGCGTGTCGACAACGGCAGGTTGCACATGGACGACGACGAGCAACGTGCCGTGGATCACCGTTGTCTCCGGAGCGACGGGCAGCGGCAACGGAGCAGTCAGCTACCAGGTTGCCGCGAACACCGGCAATGCGCGAACCGGTTCGCTCACGATTGCGGGACACGCGTTTTCAGTGTCGCAGGGAGGAGCGGCACCTTGTTCGTATTCCATTTCTCCTGCGAGCGATCCAATCGCCGTTGACGGAGGCACCAACAGGACCGTCACGTTATCCACGATTGCGGGCTGCACGTGGAGTATTGACACCGAGGCGCCGTGGATCACCATCACGTCGCCTCGCAGCGGCTCGGGCAGCACTGTCGTCACCTACTCGGTTGCTCCAAATTCGGGCCTAGCGCGCACCGGCACCATATTGATTGCGAATCAGGTGTTCACAGTCAACCAGCAGGGATCCGCCGGCCAGACTGTGTGCGGGTATGCAGTTGCGCCGACAAGCCACTCACTCGGCGCAAACGGCGGTACGGCAACCCTGACGGTAACCGCGGGCAACGACTGCGCCTGGACCGCCGCGAGTCATTCGAGTTGGATCACGATCAGCTCCGGCGCAGCGGGCTCGGGGACCGGCTCGGTGAGCTTCACTGTGGCGCCGAATACAGGAGCGGAACGTACAGGCACGCTCACCGTTGCGGGTCAGACAATCACGATCACGCAATCGGCTGCGGCCCAACCGGCCTGCACGTACAACATCGCGCCCACAGCGCAGACAGTTGCGGCGACCGGTCTGACGGGCAGCAGTGTAACCGTCACAGCCGGCAGCGGATGCGCATGGACCGCGACGAGCAACGCGTCATGGATTTCGATCACGTCAGGTGCAGCGGGAAGCGGCAACGGCAGCATCACTTTCAATGTCGCCGAGAACACGGGTGGGGCCCGCAGCGGTGCGATCAGCGTTGCCGGACAGACATTTACCGTGAATCAGGCGGCCGCGCCGCCGCCGCCGTGCACGTACAACATCGCGCCCACTGCGGAGACTGTCGCTGCGGCGGGTGCGACGGGCAGCAGCGTGGTCGTGGTCGTGACGGCAGGCGCGGGCTGCGCCTGGACGGCAACGAGCAATGCCTCATGGATCTCGATCACGGCAGGTACGACGGGAAGCGGCAATGGCAGCGTTACGTTCAACGTCGCGGAGAACACAGGCGCGGCGCGCACGGGGACGATCAGCGTTGCGGGGCAGACATTTACCGTGAATCAGGCGGCGGCGCCGCCGCCGCCGTGCATGTACGGCATCGCGCCCACCGCCCAGAGCGTCGCTGCGACCGGTGCGACGGGCAGCACTGTGGCCGTCACCGCCGGCGCCGGGTGCGCATGGACGGCAACGAGCAATGCCTCGTGGATCACGATCACGGCGGGTGCGACGGGAAGCGGCAATGGCAGCGTCACGTTCAACGTCGCGGAGAACACGGGCGCGGCGCGCGCGGGAACGATCAGCGTTGCGGGGCAGACATTTTCGGTGAACCAGGCGGCGGCGCCGCCGCCGCCGTGCACGTACGGTATCGCGCCCACAGGTCAGACCGTTCCCGCCACCGGTGCGACTGGCAGCACTGTGGCTGTCACTGCCGGCAATGGCTGCGGATGGACCGCGACGAGCAATGCCTCGTGGATCGCGATCACGGCGGGCGCGACGGGAAGCGGCAATGGCAGCGTTACCTTCAACGTCGCGGCGAACACGGGTGCGGCCCGCACCGGGACGATGACCGTGGCCGGCCAGACATTTACGGTCAATCAGGCCGCGGCCCCGGCGCCGTGCACGTATGGCATCGCGCCCACGAGTCAGGCCGTTGATGCGAGCGGTGCAACTGGCAGCAGTGTGGCCGTGACAGCCGGCGCCGGCTGCGGCTGGACGGCGGCGAGCAATGCGTCCTGGATCACCATCACGTCGGGCGCAACGGGAACTGGCAACGGCAGCGTCACCTTCAATGTCGCCGCGAACACGGGCCCGGCGCGGATGGGCACGCTGACGATTGCGGGCCAGACATTCACCGTGTCGCAGGCCGCAGTTGCGTGCGCGTTCTCGGTGCAGCCGACGAGCGTGTCTATCGGTGGCGCAGGCGGTACCGGCGGGCCGGTGGCCGTGACGACGACGAGCGGCTGCGCGTGGACGGCGACCAGCAACGCCGCGTGGATCACCATCACGTCGGGCCAGAGCGGCACCGGCAACGGTAGCGTCACCTTCGCGGCGACGCCGAATACGGGTTCGGCGCGCACGGGGACGATGACCGTTGCAGGCCAGACGGTGACCGTCTCGCAGGCAGTCTTGATTTGCACCTACTCGATCGCCCCAACTTCGCAGACGATCTCCGGGGCAGGCGGAGACGGCGGTCCGATCTCCGTGACGGCCCCTGGCGGCTGCTCGTGGACCGCTGTGAGTAATGTGAGTTGGGCGACGATCACTTCAAGCGCGAGCGGCAGCGGCAATGGCACGGTCACCTTCACGGTCAGCGCGAACCCGAACGGACCGCGCAACGGAACGCTCACGATCGCGGGGCAAACGTTCCAGATCACCCAACCGAGGCGGCCGTAACGGGCGCGGCGATGTGTGGTTCCATCGTTCTCTGCCGTGCACGCGTTGCTCACACGCTGACTTTGGCGGTGCTGTCAACGATCAGTACCGCGAGGCCAGCGGGAGCACAAGAGTCGATTCGCGACGTGTTGTCGTTCCTCGTGACGAACCGCTCGATTGCAACAGATGATTTCGTTCGCGACGAAGCGGCGGCGGCTGCGACGAGCGACACCATCGCACGATTTCTATCGATCGAGCTCGCCACACTTCCGATCGCATCGTCGGCGAGCGGCTTCATTTATCGAGTCGACCCGGCGATCGGCGCCGTTGCGCGGCTGACCGACAGCTTCGGTCCGTTCTTCGTGGAGCGGCCCCTCACGACCGGGAAGAATCGGGGGTCGCTCAGCGTGAACTACCGCAGCGCGACCTTTGACAACATCGACGGCCGCAACCTCCGCGACGGAACGCTCGTATCCACGGCGAGCGTGCTGCGCGGCACTGCAGACCCGTTCGACGTCGAGACGGTGTCGCTTCGGATTCACATGGATACGATCACCGTGGCCGGCAGCTACGGCGCGACCGATCGACTCGAGCTCGGCGCCGCCGTTCCGTTCGTGAGGCTTACGCTGAGTGGCGAACGCGTCGACACCTATCGTGGCCGGCAACTGCTGCAAGCGACGGGCAAAGGCTCAGCTTCAGGCCTTGGGGACGTCGTCGTTCGCGCAAAGTACAATCTGCTCCAGACCTCGCACGGCAGTATTGCCGTGGCCGCTGAAACGCGCCTTGCCACAGGGAGTGAGGAGCAATTGCTCGGCGCTGGTCAATCGAGCGCGAAGCCGCGCCTGCTGGTGTCTGTCGAGCAGGGACGCGCCACTCTTCACGGCGACGTCGGCTACTCGTTTGGCGGGCTGACCCGGGAGTTTGATTACGCCGCGGCGGCGACATTTGCCGCAGCACCGTCACTGACGCTCATAGCGGAAATTTCAGGTCGACAGCTCGATCAGCTTGGACGTCTGGTGGCAGATACGGAGCCCCACCCGCGCCTGCTTGGTGTCGACACCATCCGCCTGACCGGGGTGCCGGAGACAACGAACCGCGTGTTGGCGATTGCCGGTCTGAAGTGGAATGTCGCTCGCACGTGGGTCGTGGGCGCGAATGTGGTTCGGCCGCTCACAACTGTCGGGCTCAACGCGCGTTGGGTACCCGCCGTCACCGTAGATTACGCTTTTGGACACTGACCAGAACGGCCCATCTCTCAAAAGCTCCGTCGACGTTGGCGCGATAGCGCCAACCGCCGATGAGGAAGCCGTGTTCGTGTGCGAGAGTGCGGCACTCTCGCCGTCTGTCGCTTGTGACCGTACGTGTGACGCCGTTTCATCGACAGAGTGTCACGAGGCGCTCGATCTGTTCCCGTCCGAAGACAGCGCAGATTTCACGAGCACTACCCTCCCGGCGCCAGCGCCGGCTTCGTTCAACGCGCTCGACTACTTCGCTTCTGAAGCAGGCGCAGAGGTCACGAGCGTTGAGCCTGCTCGTCCGGCGAGCGCCATCGATCTCGACATGGTGTTGCCGCCGATCTCCGCCGACACCTTCATTTCGGAAGACCGGCTGCATCACGCTGCTTTGGCGGCGCAACAACTCGCGCGGATTGGACGTCTGGTGCGCAGTCCCGCAATGGCGATCGCGGGAATCGGTCTCGTCGCGACGACGTTCCTTCTTGTCGCGGTTGGGCATCGCGGTGGCGATTCTCGTATGGCGACGGTCGCGCACGACGTATCACTCCCGCCGCTGTTGCAATCGGCGCCGGTCGCAGACAGTACGGAGCTGGCGGCGGCGGTGGCCACTCCAATCGGTTCCGAAGCTGATGATCGGGGCAGCGAACCGGCGCCGCCACGCATCGCAAGCGCCGCGGCTCAATTCGGGCCTCCGGCATCGCGCGCGGCGATGGAGGTCGCGATCGACGAACGTGTCGCAGCGGCCGCAAGGCACAGTCCGGAGCCACCACGCGAGAACAGCCCTGTTATTCAGAGTGCTCCACTGTCTGCGCCCGTTCGAGTCGTCGCCGAGGTGCCGGCTCCCATCGACGCGGTGCGGCCGCGTGAGCAGCTCCCGGCGGCGAGTGCAGATGCCGTGCGCGTGTCAGCCTCCGACAGGCCGGCAACTCTCACCTCGTCGTCCGTCGCATCGCCAGGAGACGTCACCGCGGCGGGCGCGGTGAATGGAGCAGGGTTCCCGGTCGACACTGCCGCCGTGCAGGCAGTGCTGGCGAAGTATCGCTCCGCGTTTCGGGAACTCGACGCGGGTGCGGTTAGTGCGGTGTGGCCAACGGTCAATTCAAAGGCGCTCGATCGAGCGTTTCGCGGGTTGGAGCAACAGGATCTCGCATTTGACGGGTGTGATACGCGCATCACCGGCAGCAGTGCGGCGGTCCTGTGTAGTGGCACAGTTCGCTATGTCGCGAAAGTCGGAAACAAGAATCCGCGCACCGAGCAGCGCCGCTGGATCTTTGCCCTGCGGCAGTCGCACGCGGGGTGGGTCATCGAGAACGTCGAGTTGCGGTGATGGCCCGTGAGATCATGACATCGGCATGCCAGGCCACGAGACCAGAAGGCCGCCCTCCTTGAACCAAGCCAGAGCAGCGGAGCCGATGTAACCGTCGAGTTGCGCCAATGGCTTCTTCGCAAAGTGCGACCGAATCCAGCTGCTCAATGCGTTGTACCAAATCGTATAGTCATGGGGCGCACCCTCGAACGAGAAGCCATACAGCCGGGCGGCTGGCTTGGCTCTCACTCGTGTCACCGGTTGTGCCCATCTCCGACGTAGCACGTGTGCTACACTTGCTACCCATGAGTCGTCGAATCAGCCAACGAGAGCTTCGAAACGAGAGCGGTCGCATCATGCGGGCTCTCGATAGGGGCGAAGCGTTCACCGTCACGCGCAACGGCGTCCCGGTCGGCGAGTTGGTTCCGGTCAGACCGCGTGTCTTCGTCGCTGCGGAGTCGGTCGCCGCGGCCTTCAAAGCGGCCCCGCGAATTGCTCGCAGGCGATTTCGACAAGACGTCGACGCCGTGCTGAACCAGGATCCGACGCCGCGTGGCTGACCGGCGTCATGCGCGCGGGGTGATCGATACGTCCGTGGTGATCGACCTGGAGGTCGTCGACGTCGAGCGTTTGCCGCGCGAGTTGGCGGTGTCGGCCATGACCATGGCCGAGCTCGCCGCGGGACCGCACGCGACGACAGACTTGACGGAACGGGCGCGGCGCCAGGATCGATTACAACGCGCCGAGGCCACGTTCGAACCGCTGCCTGTCGATGCGGATGTGGCCCGTGCGTACGGACGCGTGTACGCGGTTGTCGTCGCGGCCGGCCGCAAGGCGCGTGGGCGCCGCGCGATCGACTTGTTCATCGCGGCGACCGCCGTTGCCGCCGATCTGCCGCTATATACTCGCAACCCGGCGGATTTCGCGGGACTCTCGCCGCTACTCGAAATCGTCGCCGTTTGACGCGGGCACGTTCTCAGGCACACCAAAACGCTGGGGTGACGTGTCACCCCCCAGCCGGTGCTACCAGGCACCGCCCGCCGCCGCTGGTAACCCGCACTCTCACGCGACGACGATGGCGCTATTGAAGAGCTTTTAGGTATTCATCGAGCGCAAGTAATTCGTCCCGACCGACTTCCAAACGCAACGCGCTCGGCTGCATGTGTCTTGGGACGCCAATTACGTTCAGGGCAGCCGTATACGCGAATGCGCGTACGTCCGGGGTCTCCTGCCCGTTGTTGACCGCCCGGACGAGTGCATCCAACACACGCCTGTCACGCTTGCCCCTGTGCAGTGAACCGAGTGCACCAGCCGCTTGCCGGCGGCAGTCCTCGTCTCGATCGGTGAATAGGATCTCGATAATCCGATCAATGCGTGGTGAGCGTCCCCATTCGTAGGCCACGGTCGCCATCGCGTTGTAGCGAACGATGGCATCCGGATGATCGAGCAGCTGATTGACCTCAGTCTCGGCCTCGATGTAGTTCTCGTTCCCTGCATCGGCGGCGAAATCGGCTATTTCGCGGACGCTGAGCTTTCCCTTGCGCAGCAAGTCAAGACGGCTGCTGATCGGAAGCCGTCCAACCGCCTCTCGTCGCCGCTTTCGTTTGCTGCTCTCATGGGACCAAGCCATAGGCCTCAAGCTCGGAAAGCGTCTCGCGTGTTCGCCGGAGCTGGGATTCCAGTATGCTCCGCGCCTTCCTGGTCAGGTCGCCTGAGCTCAGGAGTCGTTTGATTTCGTCCGCTTGCTTTTCGAGTCCTCGAGCCGCCTGCATCACCTTATCCACGTGGTTGAACGGAGCGCCCGTTCTTGGATTGATGGCCACCACCTCGCCTCGTAGTTCCCGGACGGCCGCTTGAATGGTGGCAGCGTCCAAGTTCTTGGTGAGAATGTTCTCAATCTTCAGACCAACGGACTCAATGTGGTGTCCGAGTTCGAGACTCGATCGAAACAGCGAGCGTCCGCCCGTCGCGTAACC